>Ga0265334_10000060_pt1 | contig 79219 bp, 67 predicted proteins | sample 42023metaG_FD_192442 | JGI IMG/M metagenome (GOLD analysis project Ga0265334, IMG submission 192442) | Rhizosphere microbial communities from Carex aquatilis grown in University of Washington, Seatle, WA, United States - 4-20-23 metaG | ecosystem: Host-associated > Plants > Roots > Rhizosphere...
CCGCCTCATATCCCAACGCGGTTATCCGCATCGGCTGGGAATTCAACGGCGGCTGGTACCCTTGGGCAGCGAAAGGGCGCCAGCAGGACTATATCAACGCCTTCCGCCGAGTCAGCCGGATATTCACTACCGTATCGCCGACGTTTACCATCGACTGGTGCACTGCCTTTGGCAAGTTCCAATTTTCACCCGATCAGGCTTATCCAGGCGACGATGTTGTCGACGTAATCGGCACCGACGCCTACGACAATATTCAATACGACGGTGCGGGTGGCGATCCGGTCAGGCGGTGGAAGCTCATGGTCGAGCAGTCTTACGGCCTGGCATGGCAAAAGCGGTTCGCCTCGGCGCACCGCAAACCGATGAGCTGGCCGGAATGGGGCATCAATACCGATGATCCTTACTTCATCGAGCAGATGTACAACTGGATGACAGCGAACAACTTTGTCTACACGTCTTACTGGGACTCCAATTCCAGCTTCAAAAGCAAACTAAGCCATGACCAATATCCGAAGGCGGCGGCGAAGTTTAAGGAGCTGTTTTCGAAGATTCCGTAGCTTAGATGCTGATGAAAATCCCATTGCTGTAGCTATTTCTGTTCCGTCGATACTTCGATTCCAGTGGCAACTGGGTGCATTTACCGGTTCATGCAGATGATTCGCCCGCCGGTGCCTCGGCGCCACAGCTTCAGCCAGCATCACCGGGAACGTGGTCGCACCACGGCGGAGTGAATCGCTCGTTGTAGGTCTGTGCGTCAGCTGTTTGAGATCGAATCGGCAGTCCGTCTCGCGGGGGGCGGTGCTACGCGGCTTATTACGGAATAGTTACGGAAATTTGAGAGGCGAGGGGTCGATATCGTCTCAACCCCTTGGTTTGCTGGCGTCCCCACGGGGATTCGAACCCCGGTTACCGCCGTGAAAGGGCGATGTCCTAGGCCTCTAGACGATGGGGACTTCGAGGCGAGAAGTTGTTTGGTGGAGCCAGACGGGATCGAACCGTCGACCTCTTGCATGCCATGCAAGCGCTCTCCCAGCTGAGCTATGGCCCCGTGCAACAAGGGGGCGAATTGTACATGAGGCAACCTTGTCACCTCAAGGTTAACTTGAAATGAGCGTGCTCGATGTTGCCGATTCCGCTAGACTTCACCGTTCCCGATGGGGCGGCATTTCCTCGCTTCGACCATAGTCCGGCGAAGCTGACAAATCACGATGCAAATCACAACGATTTAATCCCTTCATGGCCACTTACAGCACCAACGAATTCAAAGCAGGCGTCAAGATTCTGATCGACGGCGATCCCTATTCGATTCTCGAGAACGAGTACGTTAAACCCGGCAAGGGTCAGGCGTTCAATCGTGTCCGTGTGCGCAACTTAAAGACCGGCCGCGTCATCGAAAAGACCTGGAGGTCGGGCGATTCGGCGGAAGCGGCGGATGTGGTCGAAGTCGAAATGCAATATCTCTATAGCGACGGCGAGTTCTGGCACTTCATGGATCCCAGCTCGTACGAGCAGTTACAAGCCGGCAAGGCGGCGATGGCCGACGCGGAAATCTGGCTTAAAGGGCAGGAAACCTGCAAAGTGCTGCTGTGGGATGGCGTTCCTCTCAATGTGACGCCGCCCAATTCCGTTGAACTCCAGATCGTTGAAACCGATCCAGGCGTGCGCGGTGATACCTCCGGTGGCGGTGGCAAGCCGGCCAAGCTGGAAACCGGAGCAGTGGTGCGCGTGCCGATGTTCGTACAGCAAGGCGAAATGATCAAGGTCGATACGCGGACCTCCGAATATCTTTCAAGGGTGGGCAAGTGAGCGCAAAAGCAGGAGTTGTTGTGGACGATAATCGCCGCAAGGCGCTGGACGCTGCGCTCGGTCAAATCGAGCGGCAGTTCGGCAAGGGCGCAATTATGCGCATGGGCGCGAACGATCCGGGGCGCGATGTCGATGTCGTCTCGACGGGATCGCTGGCGCTGGATGTTGCGCTCGGTATCGGCGGTTTGCCGCGTGGCCGCGTCGTCGAAATCTATGGGCCGGAATCGTCGGGCAAGACAACCCTGTGCTTGCAGGTCGTCGCCAATGTGCAGAAGGCCGGCGGTGTCGCCGCCTATATCGACGCCGAGCACGCGCTCGATCCGACCTATGCCGAGAAGCTCGGCGTAAAGGTTGAGGATCTATTGATTTCGCAGCCGGATACCGGCGAGCAGGCGCTGGAAATCGCCGACATGCTGGTGCGCTCCAATAGTGTCGATATCGTCGTCATCGACTCCGTCGCGGCGCTGGTGCCGAAGTCGGAAATCGAAGGCGAGATGGGCGATTCCTCCGTCGGCGTGCAGGCGCGCCTGATGAGCCAGGCGCTGCGCAAACTTTCCGCCAACATCAAGCGCGCGAACGCGCTGGTCATCTTCATCAACCAGATCCGCATGAAGATCGGCGTCATGTATGGCAGCCCGGAAACCACCACGGGCGGCAACGCGCTGAAGTTCTATGCTTCCGTGCGCCTCGACATCCGCCGCACCGGGGCGGTCAAGAAAGGCGAGGAAGTTGTCGGCAACGAAACGCGCGTCAAGGTCGTCAAGAACAAAATGGCGCCGCCGTTCAAGGAAGCGCATTTTGAGATTCTGTACTCCGAAGGTATCTCCAAGCTCGGTGAACTGATCGATCTCGGCGCCGAAAATGGTATCGTCGAAAAATCCGGCGCTTGGTACGCCTATCGCGGCGACAAGATCGGGCAGGGCAAGGACAACTCGCGCGCTTATCTGAGAGAGCATCCGGAAGTCGCTGATGAGATTGAGCAGGCGCTGCGCGCGAAATTGATGCCGCCGGTGCGCAAGAGTGGCGCGGCGCCCGCCGAGTGACGATCCCGCCGCGGTGCGCACGCGTGCGCTGCGGCTGTTGGGATGGCGCGAGCACTCGGCACGCGAGCTGCGGCAGAAGCTTGAGCAGCGCGGTTTCGATGGGGAACGCGCTGCCGCCGCGGTGGACACGCTGGCGAAGGCTGGCTGGCAGAGTGACGAACGATACGTCGATTCGTTGATCCGCAGTCGCGTCGCGCAAGGCTATGGTCCGTTGCGCATCAAGTCGGAATTGGAAGCCGCCGGTGTGGCGATGGCATTGATCCGCGACAATCTGGCGGCTGCGGAAGTGGATTGGAAAGAAGTCGTTACAACCGTGTGGACGCGAAAATTCGGCGGACCGCCAAGCGGCGCTGCCGACTGGCAGAAGCAGTATCGCTATCTTGCCGGCCGCGGTTTCGAAGCGGCACAGATCCGGGCCGTGCTGAAAGGTGATATCGACACGGAAACCTAGCTTCGACAAGCACCCACACGCTAACATTCGCCCCCTTTGAGACATTGCGCAGTGCCAGTGATGAATACCAACGAACTTCGTGCGCGGTTCCTGGATTATTTCCGGCACCAGGGGCATGCGATCGTGCCCTCGAGCCCGCTGGTGCCCGGCAACGATCCGACCCTGCTGTTCACCAACGCCGGCATGGTGCAGTTCAAGGAAGTATTCACCGGCCGTGAATCGCGTAGCTACAAACGCGCGGCCAGCTCGCAGAAATGCGTGCGCGCCGGCGGCAAACACAACGATCTCGAAAACGTCGGCTACACCGCGCGGCATCACACCTTTTTCGAGATGCTGGGCAACTTCAGCTTCGGCGATTATTTCAAGGAGGATGCAATCCGCTTCGCGTGGGAATTCGTCACCGGCAAGGATTGGCTCGGCATTCCGAAGGAGCGCCTGCTGGCGACGGTTTATCACACCGACGACGACGCATTTAACATTTGGCATCAGAAGATCGGTCTGCCGAAGGATCGCATCATCCGTATCGGCGACAAGCCGGGCGGTGGCTCCGACAATTTCTGGCAGATGGGTGACACCGGCCCTTGCGGCCCCTGCAGCGAAATTTTTTACGATCACGATCCGGACGGAAAGCTGGGCATTAAGGGTGGGCCGCCGGGCTCGCCGGATGACGATGGTGATCGCTGGATCGAAATCTGGAATCTGGTCTTCATGCAGTTCGATCGCGCACCGGACGGCGCGCTATCGCCGTTGCCGGCGCCGAGCGTCGATACCGGCATGGGGCTGGAGCGCGTCAGCGCGATCATGCAGGGCGTGCATAACAATTACGACATCGATACGTTCAAGTCACTGATCGCCGCCGTGGCGCAATTGGCGAAGGTGAAGCCGGGTTCCAATCCATCGCTCAAAGTCATCGCTGATCACATCCGAGCCACCAGTTTCCTGATTTCCGACGGCATAGTGCCGTCGAACGAGGGTCGCGGCTATGTACTGCGCCGGATCATGCGCCGTGCGATCCGGCATGGTTATAAGCTGGGGATCAGCGAGCCATTCTTTTTCAAGCTCGTCGCGCCGCTGGGCGACGCGATGGGGCAGGCTTACCCGGAACTCATCGAGCGCCGCGCGCAGCTGGAGCGTGTAATCAAGCAGGAAGAAGAGAGTTTCGCATCCACGCTGGACAAGGGTATGAAGCTGCTCGATGACGCGATCGCGAAAACCACCGGCGGTGTAATCCCCGGCGAGACGGTGTTCAAGCTCTACGACACCTATGGTTTCCCGGTCGATTTGACGGCCGACATCGCGCGTGAGCGCGAGCTCAAGATCGATGAAGCCGGCTATGAGCGCGAGATGGAGGCGCAGCGCACGCGTGCGCGTGCGGCGAGTACGTTCTCGGCGGATTACTCGCAGAACGCGAAGATCGACGCGAAGACCGAATTCACAGGATACGAAGTCGATACAAATTCGGCGAAGATCGCCGCGATCATCAAGGCCGGAACCCCAGTCGATCGGATCGAAGCCGGCGACGATGCCGTCGTATTTCTGGATCGTTCGCCGTTTTATGCCGAATCAGGCGGGCAGGTCGGCGATGCCGGTGTGCTTTCCGCGCCCGGCATGCGTTTCGTCGTCGGCGATACGCAGGCGCTGAATCCGGAAGCGCGTGGCCACATCGGCAAGCTCGACGCCGGCGCGCTGCGCGTGGGCGACAACGTCAAGGCGGAGATCGATACGGCGCGTCGCGATGCGATTCGTCGCAATCACTCGGCGACTCATCTGCTGCACGCGGCGCTGCGCAGTGTGCTCGGCACGCACGTCGCACAGAAGGGCTCGCTGGTTTCGGCGGAGCGTCTGCGCTTCGATTTTTCACACGATCGCGCCGTCAGCACGGCCGAAATTGCGAAGATCGAGGACATCGTCAACGCGCAGGTACTTGCGAATGTCGTGGCCGACATCAAGCTCTGCGGTTATCAGGAAGCGGTGGCTAGCGGCGCGATGGCGCTCTTCGGCGAAAAGTACGGCGATGTCGTGCGTGTGCTGAAGTTCGGTGAATTCTCGACCGAGTTGTGCGGCGGCACGCATGTCGCGCGCACCGGCGATATCGGCCTGATCAAAGTCATCGCGGAATCCGGCGTCGCTGCCGGCGTGCGTCGCCTCGAAGCGGTGACCGGCGCCAATTCGCTCACCTATTTGCGCGAGCTCGACGGTCGCTTGCGCGATGCCGCCGGGGCACTGCGTGCGGGCCGCGATGAAGTGGTTGAGAAGATCGATCAGATCCTCGACCGTAATAAGCAGCTCGAAAAGGATCTCGCGCAACTCAAGGGAAAGCTGGCGTCCAATGCCGGTGATGATCTGTATTTGAAATTTAAGAAGTTTGGCGACGCGAAAGTGCTCGTCGAGTCAATCGATCCGTCAATGGCCGGCGATCTACGAGGCTTGCAAGATCAGCTTAAGAACAAGCTCGGCTCAGGTGTCGTGCTGCTGGGCACTGCGACCGATGAAAAGGTAAGCCTGATTGCCGGCGTCACCGCCGACCTCACTGGTAAGGTCAAGGCGGGCGATTTGGTCAATGTCGCGGCGGCAGTCGTCGGCGGCAAGGGCGGCGGGCGTCCGGACATGGCGCAGGCTGGCGGTACTAAACCCGATCAACTCGCAGCCGCGCTGGATGCGGCGCGCGAGTGGATCGCGCAAAAACTCAAGTGAAACTGAAAAATGGCTTTGCTCGTCCAAAAATATGGCGGCACATCGATGGGCTCGGTCGAGCGCATCGAGCATGTCGCCGCGAAGGTCGCCACCGCACGTGAGCGTGGCCATCAGATCATCGTCGTTGTTTCCGCGATGTCGGGCGAGACGGATCGTCTGATCAAGTTGGCGAAGTCGATCAATCCGCGCGGCAATCCGCGCGAGATGGATCAGATCGCATCGACGGGCGAACAAGTCACGATCGGGCTGCTGGCATTGGCACTGGAGAAGCGCGGCGTGCCGGCGCGCTCGTATACCGGACCGCAGGTGGCGATCCGTACGGATGATGCTTTCTCGAAAGCGCGCATTCAGAGTATCGATTGCGAGCGGCTGCTGGCCGACTGCAAGGCAGGTGTCGTGCCCGTCGTCGCCGGCTTTCAGGGCATCGCGCCGGACGGCAGCACGGCGACGCTGGGCCGCGGCGGTTCGGATACGACCGGCGTCGCACTCGCGGCGGCGCTGAAGGCTGATGAGTGTCAGATCTATACTGATGTCGACGGCGTCTATACGACCGATCCGCGCGTTGAGCCCAGGGCGCGGCGACTCGACCGCATCACTTTCGAGGAGATGCTGGAGCTGGCGAGCCTCGGCTCGAAAGTCTTGCAGATCCGTTCCGTCGAATTCGCCGGCAAGTACAAAGTTCCGCTGCGCGTGCTGTCCACATTCCAGGATGGCCCCGGCACCCTCATTACTTTGGAGGACGACCACGTGGAAGAACCACTCATCTCGGGCATCGCTTTCAACCGCGATGAGGCCCAACTGACCATCTCCGGTGTGCCGGACCGTCCGGGCATTGCCGCCGCAATTCTCAGCCCGATCGGCGAGGCGAACATCGAAGTGGACATGATCGTGCAGAACGTCGGCGCCGATGGCACCACCGACTTCACCTTCACGGTCCACAAGAATGATTACGAGCGCGCTCAGGAAATCGCCAAGAAGCTCGCCGATGAACTGCATGCCAAGGGCATACGTGCGGCCACCGATATCGCCAAGGTGTCACTGGTCGGCGTCGGTATGCGTTCGCATGCAGGCATCGCTTCGAAGATGTTTCGTGCATTGGCCGTCGAGAGCATCAACATCCGCATGATTTCGACGTCGGAGATCAAAATCTCGGTCGTGATTGAGGACAAATATCTTGAACTGGCTGTGCGGACGCTGCACAAGGCTTTCGATCTGGAACGCGCTGCAGTCTGAGCAGGGGCAGCGGGCCTCACCGGGTGATGCTTCTGCGGAGTTGCCCCAGCTGGCGGAGGAAGATTTTTATTGCCTCTTTTGGGCGGTAATGGGCTGGAAATAGCTACCAATTTCTCCCTGCATCTCGTTCCGCCGCGGCTCTTAATAGTGGATAAAGTTACCATCTAATGCATTGCTTCAGGTGGGGCGCATGCCTCAAAATGCAGCTCACGCAAGGAAGTGAACGGACGTTAAAGAACAGCGGTTAAAGACTAAGCGGACTCCGCCGATACGACATTGACAGGTCGGGCCGAGATGACGGTGATTGCGGCGCTGATGGGGAAAATCGGTATAAATAGCCGACATAAATCGTCATATTGTTAAAAAATTGACCAGGTCAATTTTTATCTTGATTAGCCGATAATAGGCATCATTGAGACTAAACGTGTAGTCTCCGGAGAATTGCAAATGTTGATTCTGACAAGGCGCGTCGGCGAGACGGTTGTAATCGGCGACAACGTGACCGTGACAGTTCTGGGTGTTAAGGGGAACCAGGTACGGCTTGGCGTCAACGCCCCGAAGGAAATTTCCGTGCACCGTGAAGAAATCTTCGAGCGAATCAGCCTCGAACGGAAGAACGCGACCACGGCCAACAACACCTGAAGCGGTAAATTTCTCTTTACCTGAGAATCCGTAATCGGTATCCTTGTCGGGCTTTGCCGGCGGAACCCGGGCTGCTCCCGGCACGGAGAGATGGCCGAGTGGACGAAGGCGCTCCCCTGCTAAGGGAGTATAGGGTCAAAAGCCTTATCGAGGGTTCGAATCCCTCTCTCTCCGCCAAGACGAAAAATACAAAAAGTAATCTGCTGTCTTCGCGCCCGTAGCTCAGTTGGATAGAGTACCTGGCTACGAACTAGGGGGTCGGAGGTTCGAATCCTTCCGGGCGCGCCATTGTGTGAGGGCCTCGCGATTGTGAGGCCCTTTGTGTTTCGATCAACCCGCTTCGACTCTCCTGCAACTCGCAATTGATTCGTGAATTGTGGAGATGTGGCCGCTCCGGATCAGATTTCCGCGCCGAATTCGCGGCCCATCATCTGCAGTTCCCGGATATCCTTGAAGTGCTCTTCAAAGCGGCGATCGATTTCCGCCTGCTCTGCAGCGTTGGAAGTCTTTGCGCACTTGCCGCCGAACGCGCCCTTGTTGCCCGTTCCGAAGAGCGGTGGGTGGAACGGTGCTTTCAGCTTGAATGGCCCGGCCGGAACATCGAAAGCCGGCGCCCTGGTGTTTGCCGGCTTGCTGAAATCGAGTGCGTAAGCAAAGTTGGTGGAGTTAGTCCGCACGCCCAACTGATCCAGGCCAAAGCGCCACGCGATCATATTGAGAATTGAATTCGGATCGAACTGCGTCTTCTCGACATGACCACGCCGCACGCGTGGGCCGATCGCGATGCACGGTACGCGAATGCCGAGCCGACCGTCATTCCCGGTCGCCGCGAATTCGGCATCGCTGACTGGCGCCAACGGAGGTGCCACGTGGTCATAGAAGCCGCCCCACTCGTCGTAATTGATGACGAGCAGCGTGCGTTCCCAGGCCGGGCTGTGACGCAAGACCGTGTAGACATAGTTCAGGAACGCCTGACCATTGCGGATGTCGGCGAAGGCGTGATCATCCCATGAAGTGCCGAGGGCTTCGCCGATCGCCAGTCCCATGTAGGGATCCAGGTAACTGACTGACGGCGGCGTACCCTGCCTGCCAAAATCTTTGACGAACTGCCGAATCGAATGGCTGATCGGGAAATCCTTGAAATACTTGGAGCGCCACAGCGCAATGACCGGCGTATCCGAGTAGTAATACTTGCACGACACATTGTTGGCGATGAGGCTGTCCCAAATCGTTGGCAGAGTGGAGGTCGCCAGTGTGTTGGTCTTGCGATCGGTCTGCCCGCAATGCATGTACACGCGGTTTGGCAGCGTGCAGGACAGGATACCCGTGTGATAGTGATCGCAGATCGTCCAGTGATCGGCGCAGCCGCTGAAGAAAGGAACATCGTCGCGCGTGTAGTAGCCGACCGGAAACTGATCGCCGACCGGTTGCGGTAGCAGGAAGCCATCCATCTTGCCGCTGTTGTAGTCGCCGTGGCCTGCGTCGTAGCTGTGGTCGGGATCGGCCCAGCCGCAGCCCTGATAACCGTATGCGGGGTTCTGGGAGAGTGCGAACGTCGGGTAGGAGTTGCGAGCAGTGTCGGTGAAAGACAGGCCCTGCTGGATGCCTTCGGCGCCGGGAACCCAGCCCAGCATATGGTCGAATGATCGGTTTTCCATCATCACCACGACGATGTGATCGATGCCGGAGTCCTGCGGCGCAGGTAACGTTGTCGACGAAGCACTCACGCCCAATGGCCGGATCAGACCGCTGGCTCCAGCGGTGGCCGCAGCCAGACCAGTCAGCACTCGGCGGCGCTTCGGATCGAATGAATTGTCGTGTTGATCGTTGTCGTTCGGGGTATTCATGGGGTGGGTTCAGACTGAAATTCAATCGTTAATCTACCGCCGAAGCTTGGCAGTTTTTTGATCACCCTGCTTAGACGTTGGTCGAAATGCTTCTATCCGGCTTGCTGCGCCGCAGCATGCACGCCCTAGGATTCACCAGACGAATCCGGCATCGCGCGCTTTCTGCTGCAGTGCAGATACCTCCTGTGCATGCTCGGCCATGCTGGCCGTCATCCGGTTGTCCGGTCCGAGGGCGCAGCCGGCGCTTCTCGTATCATTTGCTGGAATCCGGAACTCGGGCTGGTCCGTGCGTGACGCCGACGAAAAATCCAAAGCGTTTAGCAGGTTGTTGGTGACCGCGGCACGAACGCCGAGCGGACGCAGGCCCCAGCGCCATTCCATGAATTTTAGAATCGAGTTGGGCTCGAACAGCGTCTGCTCGATATGACCGCGGCGCGCGCGCGGTCCGATCAGAATGCAGGGCACGCGGATGCCGAGCTGGCCGTCGTTTCCGACCGTATCCCTTTCTTCGTCGGATACCGGCATGAACGGCGGTATCACGTGATCGAAAAAGCCACCCCACTCGTCGTAATTGATCACGAGCAGCGTCCGCGGCCAGTTCGGCGAGGTGCGCAGCGCGCTGTAAATCCGGTTGAGAAAGCGCTGTCCATTGCGAACGTCTGCGAACGGATGATCGTCGTTGGCAAGTTCACCGAGCCCGCTTTCGTAGAAGAAGGGATCGACATAGCTGATTGAAGGCAGAGTGCCGGCAGCGGCATCGCGGAAGAACGCCGCCACACTCCGTGTGATCGATAGGTATTTTGCTTCCCAGATCGCAGTGTAGGGAAGATTGCTGAAATAGTAGCCCGCACTAACTCCGGCTTCCGCGGTGGTATCCCAGATCGTCGGCAAGGTTGATGTCATCGGCAGACCGCTGCCGGTGGTGAGGCGATCGGTCTGGCCGCAGTGCATGTACATGCGATTCGGTTGGGTCGAAGCCAGAATGCCGGAGTGGTATCGGTCGCAGATCGTCCACTCTTGGGCGCAGCCGGCGAAAAACGAAAGATCCGCCGCCGTGTAGTAGCCGATGGGGAAGGTATCGCCGACGGCTGATTCCCCGAGAAAGCCATTCATCGCGCCACCGGCGACGCAGATGCGGCCGTGATCATAACCATGCGGCGGGTCTTCGAGCCCGCAGCCTTGGTAGTCGGGTGTCAGATGGTGTGTCGGCTGTGGGATCCCACTGGCGTCGGGATACGACAAGCCTGCCTGCAATCCGTTCGCGCCGGGAACCCAGCCGAGCACATGATCGAACGAGCGGTTTTCCATCATCACGACCACGATGTGATCGATCCCGGAATTCTCGGGGGATGGCAATGCGGGAGCCGGCGACGCAGCTGGTGCTGACGACGTTCCGCAGCCGATCAGACCGCTAGCACTCGCCGCCGCTAAGCCCGTCAGTACGCGCCGTCGTTGCTGATCGACGGGTGGATTCGCATTCTTATTGGACATTCGACTCAATTCCCAGTTGGTCGTGCCAATAAAGGTTAGCAGCTAGCGGTTACAGCTTGTCGATCGGCCGATTCTTCTTCACGGCTCGTCTCTTCCGAGATGTTATGCGCCGTCGGCGCCAACGTCGGAAGAGCCGGCGACGAGTCGCCGGATCGTCCAGCAGCGATGAGCCGGTGGTGGTCGCTTGAAGTCCTCATCGAGCGTTTGCGGCGTGATATCGACGATCTCGAGCCCCGCCAGCGCTTCGGTATCGAGCTTGAAGCGGCGTCGGTTCGTCGAGAAATAAAGCGTGCCGTTCGGCGCCAGCATCCGCGTGCAATTCTGGATCAGTTCAACGTGATCGCGCTGCACATCGAGAACGTCGTCCATGCGCTTGGAGTTCGAGAACGTCGGCGGATCGCAGAGAATCAGATCGAACTGCGGCGGTGACGGCTTTTGGGCTTGTTCACGCAACCAGACCAGGCAATCCGCGCGCACCAGCCGGTGCGCATGCGCGCGCCCACCGCGCAGCTGGGTGCGTGGTCCGCGCCAGGCAGTCGCAGAGGCGGCGCCGGCCGCTTCGACCACAGCGGCGACATCATTCAACTCGAGATTGCGCCGCGCCCATTCGAGATAGTTCGCAGACAGATCCACGGAGCAGGTGCCAATGGCACCGCCTTTCGCTGCATGCACGGTGACCGTGCCGGTGTAGCAAAACAGATTCAGAAAGCGCTTGCCGGCAGCTTCATGCTGGATCCGGCGGCGTAGCGCGCGGTGATCGAGAAACAGGCCGGTATCGAGATAGTCCGTGAAGTTCACGTACAGCTTGCAGCCGTGTTCCTCGATGACATGGAGTTGCCCAGATTCCGCCTGCCGCTGGTACTGATCGGTACCTTTCTGCGGCCGGTGCAATTTGTAGTGGATGCGCGCGGTGGGTACTTGGAGCACGTCGTGGATCACCGCCAGCGCGGCACGCAGGCGGCGCTCCGCGCGCACTGGGTCCACGGTCTTCGGCGCCGCGTATTCGCGGACGTGAATGTGAGTTTCTTCGCTCGGGTAAATATCGATTGCCAGCGAATAGTCCGGCAGGTCAGCGTCGTAAATGCGATAGCAAGAGACGCCGCTGCGTCGCGACCAGCGGCCGAGATGCTGGATGTTCTTGCGTAGGCGGTTGGCGAAATCAGCGGCGTCATCGCTGCCGCGCACGTCGGTGGTTGGCGCAGGAATCTCGAACAGCAGCAGTTTGCAATCGATGGCGCCGTTCTTCAGCGCATAGAGCTTGTGCGCGCGCAGGCCCAGCCGTGGCGTGAGATCGGGACGGGCAGTGAAGAGCGCGGCGTTCCAGCCGCCGAAACGACTGCGTAGTGTCGCGCCGAGCAGGCTGTAAAGTTTGATCAACTCCGCTTCCGAGCCGAGTCGCACGCCGTACGGCGGGTTGGCGACGACAAGACCAGGTGCGTCACCGACGGGCCGCGCGTCCGCAAGATCCGTTTCGTGCCATTCGACGAGCTTGTCGACGCCGGCTTGCTGCGCGTTCGCGCGCGCAGCGCGCAGGGCCTCGCTGTCGATATCCTGGCCGACGATGGTCATGGCACGCTGTAAGCCAGTTTCGCGACGGGTGCCGGCTTCGTTCAGCAGCGCTTCCCAGATTTCCTGCCGATGCGGCTTGAGGGCGCTGCCGCCGAAGCGCCGAAGAAACAAGCCGGGCGCGATGTCGGCGGCGATCAGCGCGGCTTCGATGATCAACGTGCCGGAGCCACAAAGCGGATCGATCAGAGGCATTGTTGCGGACGCCTGCTGCGTCCAGCCGGCACGCATCAGGATCGCGGCAGCAAGATTTTCCTTCAGCGGCGCTTCGCGCGCGCGGCTACGGTAGCCGCGCTGGTGCAGGCTGCGGCCGGACAGATCCAGGCTCAGCGTCGCGGCATGCCGGTCGAGATGCAAATGAATCGTGACATCGGGATGTTCCGTATCGACGCTTGGCCGTGCGCCGCTCGCCGCGCGGAAAGTGTCGGCGATCGCGTCCTTGACCTTGAGTGCCGCGAAATGTGTGTGTGGTGTCGCCGCGCTGTGCCCGGCGACTTCGATGGCGATCGTGCGCTCGACATCGAACCAGGCGGTCCAATCGATCGTGCGCGCCTGCGCGTAGAGGTTCTCCGCGTCGGTGATGGTGAAGCGCGCGATCGGCAGCAACACCCGGTTCGCCAGCCGCGACCACAGGCAGGCGCGGCAGGCGGTGGTCCAGTCGGCGAGGGCATGGACACCGCCACGGGTCTCGCGGATTTCCACGGCGCCGAGCACCTGCAATTCGTCGACGAGCAGAGGTTCGATGCCCTGCGGAGCACTGACGAAAATCGGATGCCGGTCGCCGGAAGCGGCGATCAGCGGATCAGTCATCTGGGAGGGAAGATAAGGTGGATTTTAAAACTGCTTAAAAACTTGCCGCACCCGGCATTATGCATTCCGAGAGCTGCTTCACACCGGCCAGCGATCGAGCAGGCCTTCCAGTTCCGTGCGGATATCGCGCAGCTCCTGCCGCTTCTTGTCGGTGGGGAGCTGGGCCTGTGCGGTGGCGTCGTTCGATGCCGCGACTTCGCTGCGAATTTCACGCAGCTTCTGGCGTGCACCGCCAATCGTGAAACCCTGCTCGTAAAGCAGGCTGCGGATGCGGCGCACCATCTGCACGTCATCCTGCTGGTAGTAGCGCCGATTGCCGCGGCGCTTGACCGGTTTCAGCTGGGGAAATTCCTGTTCCCAGTAGCGAAGCACGTGTGGCTTGACAGCGCATAGCTCGCTGACTTCGCCAATCGCAAAATAGCGCTTGCCCGGGATTTCCGGGAGTTCAACCGGAGTTTCAGCCACCGGCTTCATCGACGCTCACACGCAGGCGCAGTTTCTGGCCCGGACGGAAAGTGACGACGCGGCGCGCGGAAATCGGGATCTCCTCGCCGGTTTTGGGATTGCGGCCAGGACGCTGGTTTTTGGTGCGCAACTCGAAGTTGCCGAAGCCGGACAGCTTCACGGACTCGCCCGCCTCGAGACGGCTGCGAATTTCCTCGAAGAATAGATCGACGAACTCTTTGGCTTCTCGTTTATTGAGGCCGAGTTCTTCGAATAGTGCTTCCGCCAAAGCGGCTTTTGTCAGCGCCACGGTCACGACCTCAACTACCCCTAACGGAGCCCCCCAGTTGGGCGGAAACGGTTGCGGCGATTTTCCCAACCGCCGTATCGATCTCTTCCAGCGTTAGGGTGCGCGAAGCGTGTTGAAATATCAAGCCTAACGCTATGCTTTTACTACTATCCGGTATACCGGCGCCGTGGTAGACGTCGAAGATCCGGGCCGATCTGAGCAGTTCGCCGCCGGCTTTTCGGACCACTTCCAGCAGGGCTTCGGCAGGCACGGTGGCGGGCATGACGAACGCCTGATCGCGACGCGAGGCCGGGAATTCGGACAGTGCTTCCAGAGTTGGCAGGGGACGGGCGCTTACGGCATCCGCATCGACTTCGAACAGAACCACCGGATCGCTCAAGTCCAGCTCGGCGGCGATGCTGGGGTGCAAAGTCCCCAGCCAGCCGACCGGCTGGCCCAAATGCAGGATGCGCGCGGTCTGGCCCGGATGGAGGGCAGGATGGTTGTCGGCGACGAAGCGCCAATCCGCTGCGGGAGACGACAACAGCGACTCGATATCGGCCTTGGCATCGTAGAAGTCTGCCGGACGTGATGTCTCTCCCCATTGTTCGGACAGAGCCTGACCGGCGATCAATCCGCCGAGCCGTATGGTTTCATGTGTGCCCGTGCCGGCGCGCGCATGGCAGGCGCCGAGCTCGAACAACTTTGCGCGCGAAATCTGCCGCTGGCGATTGAACATCCACGTCGCCAGCAGGCCGCTCCACAGCGAGGTGCGCATCATCGACATCGTTTCCGCGATCGGGTTGTCGAGCGGTACGGCGACGGCTGCATGATCGGGATCAAGACGGGCTTGCAGCTTGGGATCGACGAAGCTGTAGGTCACCACCTCCTGATAACCGCGTCCGACCAGTAGATCGCGCAATGTGCCCGCACCGCGTCGGGTCTCGGGCTCGGTGAAGCCCGCCAGCGACGCGGCATAAGCGCGCGGTGCGATGCGGTCATAACCGTAGAGGCGGCCGACTTCCTCGACGAGATCGGCCTCGATGCGCAGGTCGTAGCGCCAGGTTGGAATCGTCGCGCGCCAGACGCCTGCGCTTTCCGCATGCGTTGCGATGCCAAGCCGCACCAGCAGCACCGGAATCTCGGTGGCTGGGATTTCGCAGCCGAGCAGCTGGTTGACGCGCGCGTGGCGCAATCGCACCTCGGCGGCGTGTGTCGGCGCTGTGCCGACTTCGACGATCGGTCCGGCCTTGCCGCCGCAGATCGCGAGCACCAGCGCGGTCGCGCGTTCGATGGCTTTGAGCTGCAGCGCCGGATCGACGCCGCGTTCGTTGCGATAGCGTGAATCCGAGAGCAGCTTGTGGCGGCGTCCGCTGTGCGCGATTGACACCGCATCGAAACAGGCGCTTTCGAGAAAGATCGCAGTTGTCGCCGGCGATACGCCTGAGGTTGCGCCACCCATGATGCCGGCCAGCACCAGTGGGCCGCTGTCGTCGGTGATCAGCAGATCGTCACTGTGCAGTTCGAGAGTCTGATCATTGAGCAACGTCAGCTTCTCGCCAGCGCGCGCGCGCCGCACGCGCACCGCGCCTGTAAGCCTGGCGCGATCAAAACCGTGAAGGGGTTGGCCGAGTTCCAGCATCACGTAGTTGGTGATATCCACGACCGGATGGATCGCACGGATGCCGCAGCGGCGCAAGCGTTCGCGCATCCAGTCCGGCGTGCAAGCATCTGGATTGAGTCCGGCGACGACGCGGCCGACGTAGTGCGTGCAGCCCTGCGCATCGTCGATGTGGATCGCAACGACGTCATCGATGGTTGCGGGCGTGGCGGGAGACGTGGTCGGATTTGTCGGTTCGCGAACCGGCAGTCCATACAGCGCACCGACTTCGCGTGCGACGCCGGCGACACCCAGGCAGTCGCCGCGGTTCGGTGTCAGTTCGAGCACCAGCACGCGGTCATCGAGTTGGAGGTACTGTTCGATCGGTGTGCCGGGCTTGGCGTCGCGGTCGAGCTCAAGCAGGCCTTCGGATTTTTCGGCGAGCCCGAGTTCCGACGTGGAGCACAGCATGCCGCTGGATTCGACACCACGCAGGGAGGCCTTTCGGATCTCGACGCCGCCCGGCAGCCGCGCGCCGGGTAGCGCCGCCGGCACCAGAATGCCGGGCCGCGCATTGGCGGCGCCGCAGACAATGCTCAGCGTCGTGCTGCCGCCGACATCAACATCGCAGACACGCAGACGATCCGCCTGCGGATGCGGCGTGGCATTGACGATACGGCCGACGACCACGCCCCGTGGCATCTCCGCCACGACTGGAGCGGCCTCGGCTTCGATGCCTGCCATATTGAGCTTGGCGGCAATCGCGTCGGCATCGACCGGCGGATCGACCCATTCGCGCAGCCAGAGTTCGGATACTTTCATGATGTGGGAGTTTTATGCCGCCCGGTTTGAGCGGGCTTCCTGAGAGCCGATAAACTTACGGTAGAAGTGGCGCAAGCACAATCCACTGCACTGTACCTGGGCCGGTCGCTCCATCGCCGGTTCCGCCTTCCGCCCTTCCAGCGAGAAGCGCATGCGGACCAGCAAGCCGCCGCTCGCATTGGCGTGGACTCATCGCGCTACGCCGGGCACGCGCAAGAGACGCCTGTAGCTTGCAGGTTTGTCGCCCACCGCAGCACCACCGTATTGCCTTCCTTGCATGCTCGGATCGAGGAAACTGTACGGGTATGGCAGTTCCTGCTTACTCACTTCGTCGAGCTCCGCCATCAATTCGGGTGCGAGCTGGAAGTTGAGCGCAGCGAGGTTGTCTTCGAGTTGCTCGATACGCGTCGCGCCGATGATGAGGCTGTCGATACCCGGTTTATTTGCGGCCCAGTTGAGCGCAACCTGCGACATGCTACGGCCTGCCTTCTTCGCCACCTGTTCGAGCTTGGCGACGACGGCCCAATTGTGCGCTCCGAATCGACTGGTACCGGTATTGCCCGACTTCTTCATCACCTCTAAACGCCCTTCGCCGGTGCCGCCGTCTTCGCTCGGACGATATTTTCCAGAGAGCAATCCGCTGGCGAGCGGGCTCCACGCCATCATGCCGATGCCGAGCTCTTGTGCGAGCGTGGTGTATTCGTGCTCGATGTTGCGCTCGGCCAGCGAGTACTGCATCTGCAATGCCGCGATGCGCTCCCAGCCGCGCCACTCAGCGAGGGTTTGCGCGCGGCTCACATACCAGGCGGGTACGTTGGAGAAGCCGATGTAGCGTACCTTGCCGCTGCGTACCAAGTCGTCGAACGCGCGCATCACTTCTTCGACGCTTGTCATCTGATCCCAGAAGTGCATGAGGTAGAGATCGATATAGTCCGTGCCCAAGCGGCGTAAAGAAGCTTCGATCGAGCGCACGATGTTCTTGCGATGATTGCCGCCGGTATTGGCTCCGGGGCCTCCGTCGCTGTCGCCGAAGGTGAACTTGGTGGTGATCACGGCATGATCGCGCAACTTCGACTCGCGAATGAAACGGCCCAACATGCGCTCGCTTTCTCCGCCGGTATAGGCGTTGGCGGTGTCAAAGAAATTGCCGCCCGCAGCGACGTAGCGGTCGAACAGGGCACGTGACACCGACTCGTCGGCACCCCAACCCCATTGCGTGCCGAAGGTCATGGTGCCTAGCGCCATCCGGCTCACGCGCAAACCCGATCTGCCCAGCAAAAAATACTCATCCAACGACATGGCGACTCTGTCCTTTGTCATGATCACATGGCGCCATTTTGAGTCATGCAGCGCGTGGGAAACAGTCTGACGGTCGGCGTAGCGCCTTACTTCGACTCAGTTCGACATTCCGTGCTGCTCGAAAGAACTCCGAAGCGTGGCCGGTGCGGCGATCACGGTGGTCCGGTCCCGTCCCTTCGGATTGCGCCCAAAAGGCGCCATGCCCACTCAAGTGGAATCACCGCACTTCGCTCGCCTCGCCTGGCGCCCTTTTGAGCGGCAACGCAGCGATCAAAGTAATTGTGAACAGACCCTAATACCAGCGCTCTTTTCGCTTAAACGTACTGAATCGCTGTCCCCGCAGCGCGCACAGCGGAAGTCCTGCGGCCAACACCCCACCGCTATGGAACGACGTGTATGGAACGACGTGCAATATCTATACTTAGGCAAATGGACGAATTCAAACGCCAACTCTATGTAGCGGCGCAGGTGCGCGAGATGGATCGTCGCACCATAGAGAGAACCGGTATTTCCGGGTATACGCTGATGCAGCGAGCATCCGCAGCTACCTTCAACGCCCTTCGCGAACACTGGCCACAGGCCCGGACCATCGCGATTCTTTGCGGATCAGCCAATAACCGCGGCGGCGGCTATGGAGTGGCGCGCCTGGCTAAGGCGTCGAAGCTCGATGTGACGCTGTGGCAGTTCGGCATTCCCGGCCGTGGTGACACGGTGCGCGGCGCCCGCGAGGCTTGGATTGCGGACGGCGGTACCATCGCGGAATGGCCCGAACGGGGAGCGTCGCTTGATCGTTTCGATGTGATCATCGATCTGATTTTTGGCTCCGGGCTCTCACGAACGCCGCCGATGTCGGTGCGCAACGCGATCACCGCTGTCGCCGCCGCGCGTGCTGGCGGCAGCGGAGTGCTCGCGGTCGACATTCCGTCCGGTCTGGCGGCGGACACGGGCTTGATTCTGGGAGCATCAATCGTCGCGGATGTCACCGTAACTTTCATCTGCAACAAGCTGGAGCTGTACATCGGCGACGGGCCCGACTGTACCGGTACAGTGACATACGCATCACTTGACGCGCCCGTGGAAGGCTTTGCCGATCTGGTTCCGCATGCACGGTTGATGGATCGGACCGATCTAGCTGCCGCGCTGCCGCGCCGGGCACGCACGGCGCACAAGGGCAGCAACGGGCACGTGCTGATTGTCGGCGGCGATTCCGGCATGGCGGGATCGGTGTTGCTGGCCGGCCGCGCGGCTTTGCGTGCGGGCGCGGGCCTGGTCACCGTGGCCACACGCAAGGAGCATGTGGCGATGCTGACCGCGGCGCAACCCGAAATCATGTTTCGCGGCGTCGAGCGCGCCGATGAACTGACGCCATTGCTTACGCGCGCCGCCACTGTTGCGATCGGACCTGGTCTGGGCCAGCACGACTGGGGTCGTGCACTGTGGGCCGCCGCGCGTGAGCATAACGCTCTGGTCGTCGATGCGGACGCCCTTAACATGCTCGCTGATAGCTCCGATCGCAATGAGAACTGGATCCTGACGCCGAATCCGAGCGAAGCCGCGCGGCTGCTCGGCGTGAAAGCCCGCGATGTCCAAAGCGACCGCATTACTGCGGTTGGTGCGTTGCGCAGCCACTACGGCGGAATTACGGTGCTCAAGGGTGCCGGCTCCCTCGTTGCCGGCGAGATTCCATGGCTGTGCCGCTACGGCAATTCCGGAATGAGTGTCGATGGCATGGGTGATGTACTGACGGGGATCATCGCCGGATTGCGCGCGCAGGGTTTGGATGGCGAGCGGGCGGCTCATATCGGTGTGCTGGCACACGCGCTGGCGGGCGACCAGGCCGCCGCGAATGGAGCGCGCGGGCTATTGCCATCCGATCTGCTGGCAGAACTGCGTCAGATTGTGAATCCGGTTGCATCGTGATTGCTTGCTGCACACGCGGCGTTTCCCTATCGCGATCAATATCCCCGTACGATTGCGTTAGCTTCAACGGACTCTGATATTCAAATCATGGCCTTGTCTATGCCTGGGCCAGCTTGCGCGTCACCCAGAGGCGGATCGACGCAGTGAACACTTCCTTGCTGTTGGGATCAGTCACGGAAACAGGGACGGTGATTTCACATTTGTCCCCCAGCTTTTTCGGCAGATCCAATTGTGTTGTCGCACGCATGGTGCCCTTCGCCTTGGCCAGGTATTCCACCGTCATGCTTTTCGGAATCCACCGGTGTGTGGTCGGCAGCGTGATTTCAGCGGTCAGGCCCATCGCCAGTTCGGCGAGGTTGCACAGTGCGATGGCGTGGACCGTGCCCAGATGGTTGTGGACCCGGAAGCGGTCCGGCATGCACACCACAACGCGGCCTGGCTCAGCGGATTCGATACGGGCGGGAATCGTCCGAAAGTAGGGTGCAGCCCAGCGGAAAGCCTGCGAAAACAGCGAGCGGCCGAAAGGCATGCGCGCGGCCTGTTTGTAGAGCTTTAGAAGCTTTGGATCGGCGGTCATCGAATGGATCCCTAATGTTTTATCCTGCTGATTAATCCTGCGTAACGCTACCGGATCCACCGCGTGCCAGCGTCTGGCTGTCGTTGGTTCGCAAGTTGTCCATGACGTGAGCAAGTTTGCTTTTCATCAACTCCTGATCGGCAGCACCTTCCATCTGCACGAGTACGGTATACAGCACCGCCGGTTCACTGCCCGCTGCTGGCAGTGGGCCGTCGACGCCGTGAATAGCGGTTAAGTCGCCGTCGTTGCCGGTGACGGCATCATAGGGATGCTGGCGATGCACGATGCGGCTCCATCGGCTTTTGAGATCGTCGTTCATGCTTTCCGACGGTTGCATGTTACGCGCGACGGAAATGAGGTTCTGATTGTGCGCGTCCTCGATGATACGGATGCGCGCCACGTCCCACACGGTATTGTCGTGGTCGTTGAAGAAGCTGAAATCCAAATGCAGCTCGCTGTCCTGCGTGATTTTCTGGACTTCCGGTGTGTATGAGAACGAGCAGCGTGCGGATTTGTAGTGGAAGCCGCGGCCGTAATCGAATCCGATGTCGATCGACGACAGCGCCGCCGGTAACAGCGCCGTTTGCTTGCGGAAATCGCGCCACTGATCGAGCGTCGCGCCATAGGAGACAAGGACGAAGTTGCTCAGCGCTTCGAGATCGGCAATGGCATCATGTGCCTGTGCGGTGCGGACGATGCGGTTCATCGCAACATAGCCGGCGGGGACCGGCAATGCGAGTGATACGAGCATCGTGTCGTTGTAAGCCATCGGCCAGGTTCTGAGTTGCCATTTGCGCAGCCAGGTATCGACGAAAATGGTGTCCCGCCCGGCCTTGCCGAGCGAGACGATGCGGACTGGCTCCGATCCCACGGCCCGCCGCAGCGGCGTCCCCTTGAGCGTCATGTCCATATAGGCTTTGGAATCGCTGTAGAAAGTATCGGCTGGCACATCATCGGGCCGCCGCAGCTTGAGAAACGCGCTGTAGCCGATGGCACCGTATGAAACGGTGCCATTGTGGGGTAGCTGAGAAGTGCCCGTTCGCTGCGGGGTCGATGCCTGCCAGCTGCCATCCTGCCCGCGGGTGATCAACGCCGGGAAATCGTCGGATTGCAGCGTATGCAGGAGCTCGGCTGAGCCTTCCCCGTGCGGAAAAAGATGGTCAACATCCTTGCGTAGCAGATTCGCCAGTAATCGATCCTCGAATTCGTCCCGTGTTTGCAGATAGGCACCGCCGAATTCCGTGTAAGTTTTTGGCAGCGTGAACTCTTTATGGATGGTTTCAGTTTGCTTTTCGTCGAAGATATCGAGCTGGTAGGTCCAGCGGTCGTCGATTACGGAGAGATTGTCGTGGGCACTGAGAACCTGATCGATCGAAACCGCATAATTAAGGTTTTCGCTGGGCGATTTTCGTAGCACCACGCCGATGACTTTGCCTTCCTTATCGAGCAGGGGTCCGCCGCTGTTTCCAGGTGAGGCGGCCGCCGAAAATCGCAGCCACTTCCAGCGGCCATCGCGTTCCTCGGGTGTATCGGAGGTATAGAGACCATCGCGGATGACGACGCCTTCGCCGAGCGCGTTGCCTACCGCATAGACCGGTTCGCCGAGCTTGGGGCGCTGATCGCTGTCCAATGGCGCCACCTTCGGGTCCTCCGCCAGCGAGAAGACCGCGAAGTCTTCGGCTGACGAGTATTTCAAGATTTTCGCAATCGGGTAAACGCGACCGCTGCTATCGCGCAGCGCGGGTGCTCCGAGCTGGCTGCCGAACCCATCATTGAGCACGTGGGCCGCTGTTGCATAGCGCTGATTGTCCAGCGCGAAAGCGGTGCCGATGGAGAAATACTTATCGGTCCGGTACTGGTAAGGCAGCAGTTCCAGCGGCAGCGGCTTTTCGTAAACGATCGGATCATCGACTGGTTTCGGTACGACCACCTCGAATGTTGCGGCGCGGATTTTCTGCTGGGTCACTGCATCCGGCATTTCCGCCAGACTGGCCGTCGTCGCCAGCAAACAACCGATGCTCACTGCGCTCAAAGCCGCTGCCGGCCAGCTTTTAATCATCTGACGCATTTTTCCCCTGCCTGCGAGTAAAAAGCCCTGCCTCAGGTCCGATTATCCGCCGTTGCTCGTAAAAAGCGATATTGCCCGCTCAACTTCCGAGCTACCGTGCCGAAAACGACCCCAGAGCATCGGCATTGGACGGCGCCGGCGTTGAAAGCCGTTCCGGATGCGATGCGAATGGAATCTGTAGGATCGCCACTAAAAGTCATCGCATGACTGATCTATTTAAATTTAGGGCCTGTCGGATATCACCCGGCCTTCATGCTCAGAGGGATGTACCGCATTGCGGCGGAATCCGGCCGTGCGTCGTCCGGACCGTGACACAGCGCCGCCAGCTGGCGGATTCTGCTCGCAAGCGTGTGAAATCTGGCGAGCAGGGTCTCGCGCCGTGAATTCCATGAGCAGCGAGGCACCCAACCTGCCTGCGGATAGCCTGACCGCGAGCAATGCGCTCCCAGTCGGCACGCGGGTTGGCGAATTTGAAATCAGGAAGCTGATCGGCGAGGGCGGCTTTGGCGCCGTCTATCTGGCATTCGATCATTCGCTGCGGCGCATCGTGGCAATCAAGGAATATTTGCCGACGCTGCTGGCGGCGCGCGCCGGCAGCACTGCGGTGGTACTGCGTGTTGAAGAGAACCAGGAAACCTTCCAAGCAGGCATGCGCAGTTTTATCAATGAGGCGCGCCTGCTGGCCCAGTTCGATCACCCGGCGCTGGTCAAGGTGTTCCGCTTCTGGGAAGAAAACAACACCGCTTACATGGCGATGCCGTTTTACGACGGAGAAACCTTGCGGTCGCTCGCCAAGCATCGCCCCGATCTCATCACCGAAGCCTGGCTGCGCAATGCGCTGCTACCACCGTTGCTCAATGCCCTGGAGACCCTGCACGCGAAAGATGTTTATCATCGCGACGTTTCTCCGGACAACATCCTGATTCAGAAAAACAACACGCCGGTTCTACTGGATTTCGGCGCCGCGCGGCGCATCATCAGTGATCGCGTCGAAGCCGTGACGGTTATCCTCAAACCTGGCTACGCGCCGATCGAGCAGTACTCGAACGACAAGTGCGGTCCGTGGTCGGATGTATACGCGGTCTGCGCAGTACTGTATTTCCTGATTACGGGTAAGACGCCGCCGCCGGCGGTCTCGCGTGTGATGAGCGATATCTACGAACCCCTGCATTTACGTGCCGATTTGCCTGGCTACTCGGCGGATTTTCTGAGCGCCGTCGATGCCGGGCTGGCGTTGCGCCCGGATGGCCGCCCGCAGACGATCGTGGAACTGCGGGATCTTCTTCTGAGCAAGAGCGCAGCCGTCGCGTCGAACGCGCCGCGGACGGCTGCTGGTGCTGTTGTGCCGGAGCCATCGCTCGATCTCGATCTGGCCCGTAACCTGGAAAGCGCGCCGCCGCCTGCCGAGCGCACTCAGGAAATTCAGGCAAGCGTCGTCCCGACCGAACAGCCTGCGCCAATGCAGCAGGGGCCCGAGTCCCGCTCGACGCCGGAAACAGCTGCGGTGGCGACAGAACCGTCCCCAGCAGAGGACAGCACCAATGCGAGTGCTGATTTCGTTGTGGATGATGTCGTACATGCCGCGAACGCTGAGCCCGTTTTGGCACAGGAGCCGAACGCGGAAGCGTACGCAGTTGTTGAAAAAGACGGGATCGGAAAGGATTTGATGCCGAAAATCGTCGCGATCGTGCTTGCACTGATCGTTGGAATCTTCGTGCTTTTTCACTACTCACGACCGGTGCCGCAAAGCGCACCCGCCGTAACGGACGTGTTGAAAACGACTGCCGAGCAAAACGTCGCGAAGGTCGTGGAAGCTCCCGTGCAGGTTTCACCGCCGCCGCCGACCGATGAGCAATTACAGGCGGCAGCGGCTGCCGAAGAGCAGACGGCGTGGGCGGCAATTCGCGCAAGCCGCAATGCGGAAGATTTCAGAAGCTACTTGGCTAAGTATCCGTCGGGAACCCACGCCGTGCAGGCGCAGCAGAAGCTTGCGGCAATGACCAAGAGCCCGAAGAAAGCTGCGAACACTTCGGGTGTCCTGCTGATCAATGTGACTCCGTGGGGCAACGTCACTGTCGACGGCGAAGACAAGGGCCCAAGCCCGCCGCTGAAGAAACTCCCCCTCGCGGCTGGCATGCATCACATCCTGATCGAGAATCCGGGATTGCCGCCGGTGACGACGGATATCGAGATCAAGAATGGCCAGAACATGACCATTTCCCACAAATTCTAATAAAGACCACGGACTTCACGGAATTCATCGCCGACCGTTTCATCGAGTGAACTTGTTATGAAAATGCCCAATCTTGTTGTTCTTCCAGTGCTGTGTCTGGTGCTGGGTATCAGCGCGTGCAGTGTTCTCGGTGGCAAGGACAGCGCGAAGGCGGCAGCGCCTGCAGGACCGACACCCGAACAGTTACGGCAGGCTTCGATCCAGGCCGATGCCCAGCAGGAGTTGCAGCGCGGCGTTGCGCGGTTCAACGAAGGTGACTATCGCTCTACGATCGAAGCGCTGAGTGGCGCAATCAACATCTGGCACAGCGATGTCCCGACACAAGTTTCGGCACATAAATATCTGGCGTTCAGCTACTGCCTGACCAAGCAGAAGGTGGCGTGCAAGACCGAGTTCGAGAAGGCATTCAAGATTGACCCGAATTTCGATCTAACGGTGGCTGAAAGAGGGCACCCGATCTGGGGCCCCGTATTCATGCGCGCCAAGCAATCACAATCAGCGTCACCAGCTCCCCAGGCGCTCGCCACCAAAGCTCATTAATTCAGTGCTGCGATCCGCGCCGCCTTGATCTGCGGTACCTACATGAGCAGCGCATCAACCTTTGCTGCGCAGATGAAATCGTTTTCCGATAGTCCACCGATTGCGTGCGTGGAGTAACTCACCGTCGCGGTTTTATAGCCGAAATTGATATCGGGGTGATGATCTTCCTGATGCGCGACCCAAGCCACGGCGTTGATGAAAGCAGTAGTGCGGAAGTAATTTTTGAACTCGAATACCGCTTCGATCCTCGTGCCGGCATTGATCAGCTTCCAACGTGCATCGAGTTTCGGAAGCAGGGCTTCCGCTTCCGCCGGTGTCAGCGGCTTGGTGCTGCCTTCGCAGGGAATGCAGCGCTTTTTTGCAAGTTCCGTCATTAGTTCTTCTCCGGTGAAACGGGCCCGCTGGCGGACCCCGGGATGCGTATTCTATGCGTCTCGCGGTTATGGAGATCGTGTAATGGGCGAGCAAAATTCGCAACCGAAGCTGCGGGATCGATGCCGTTCGCTTCGCTTTTCGGTACAGCGGCCGTAGCTGCAGCAGCTTTCCATCTCGCCCGCCAAGAGTGCCGATCTCATTTCTTGTCGGCGTATGCAGCGAAAATTGTCGATCGGGTAATTGCATCCGTTCAGCGCCGCCCTTTAACATGGCTTAGTGCTAGGTCGATCGTCGGCCAATGACAACGTCCTGCACTACGGCGCGATCGCCGATAACGATTCGATAAATAAACGAGGGTCTTGGCCAGACCGATAATGGGGGAGATTTTATGACGCAGCGCACCAGTTGTAGCGCCACATTCAAGACCACGTTAATTGCGTCGGCCATCGCAGGTTGGATCGCCTCACCACTGGAAGCATCGGCTGCGCAGGTGGGTTCGCAGTTTGTGGTAGCTTCCCTGACGCCAACCTTGACCTCGACACTTTCGTATCCCACGCTCGCGACCAGTCCGAACGGTTTCGTGGTGGGCTGGGCGACGGCGGCTTCTATTTACCACCCGCAACCCGCTTACGTCAGTATCTTTGCACCGGACGGTACGCCACGGAATTCAAACGTCGCGCTGGGCAACACGCTGCGCTTTCCGCCGGGCGTGGCCATGGACGCGGATGGCGACATGGTCACTTCCTGGATCGACCCTAGCCGGTCTAGGGGATATTTTGAACAAAACGGGACGCTCTACGCCAGGCGCTACTCGCCGGCGGGTGTCGCCCAGGACAGCAGCCTGCGCATCGCCGACATTTACAGCTATCTCATCGCTCTGTTCGTCGTGAATTCCGGTATTGAGGCCGAAGGTCCAGTAGTAGCGATGGATGACTCCGGTGACTTCGTGGTGGCATGGGGTGAGGGCAGCTATAACGCACTCGGCTGCTTCTATGGGACCTACAATTTTGGTTGTCTCTGGGAAGGCCAGCATTCGAAAACCTACGCCGCTAGTTATCGGGCTGACGATACTGCAAATAAGGTAAGAGCACGGATCGACTCTGTATCGTCGTACTACGGCTCTGGGAAAAATGGTGGGCTCGCAGCACTATCGCTGTCGAACTCGGGCGATATCGAGGCGGTGTTCAGCCGAGCCAGTGCAAATATTGGAGCACCGGCCCCCGCCATCGTGAAATCATTCAACAGCAACATAGTCAAATCTGGGCCGTCTGCCTTTCTTCCGGTTATCCCCAGATTCGCGTATACCAGTCTGGACGCCGCCGGCAATATCTATGCGTTATGGTTTGACGGCGCCACCAGCCGTATCTCGCGCTTCAATCCGGATGGGACGTCGCGAGGCCAGGACATCGTCTTGTTAAATAGCAGCCCGGTAGGATTTGGCACTTCAGGGCTAGCCGTGGCGCCTTCAGGTGCATTCGCATTTGTAAATACGGTCGGCAACGGTGAAGTCGATGGCCAATATTTCAACGCTGATGGCACTTCCAATGGCGCTTCCTTCGTGATCGATCCCGGCCAGCCACCGGAGCAGGGCTATGTCGTAACCTACGTCGCGAGCGCACTCGATTCGAACGGGCATCTGGTAGTCGTGTGGAACGGTAGGGGCTCTAGTGGGTTGTCCATTGCCGGGCGGACGGTGAGCGGGCCATAGATGAAGCTGCTGCGGCTCTCACTGGCATTCCCTACAAGCGCGGCAGGCCGGGTTGGAGTGGAGCGAAACCCGGCATGAGTTCATTCGGTCTCACAAATGTTGCCTGCTCGCCAGATGTCAAGGTAATCAAGAATGTTTGCTTTTTGCTCAACGGTTTCTTTTTCGAACAAGCGACTTTTCTCAATGGCTCGACACTTGATCAAGTTCTCTATCGCCTTCATCTGATGCTGACCTCGTTCGGAGATATGACAGCGTTTTACTTCATCGCCATCTGAAACGCCAAAGTCAATTGAAAACAGTATCGCGAGGGCTTCATCCGCAGCGGTTCCTTCGGTTGATGCTAGAGCCAGTGTTTTATCGAACGCAGCGTCCGTTGTTCCGTGGTGCAGCTCGATCAATATGGGGTTCAGAAAGCGTTTTGTAGCATCGTCGATTGGAATGCGTGGGCAGGTAGCCGCATCCGCTACGGAAACTGCTTGAAAAACCACCGCAGCACATCTACTGAATAACACTGAGGTTTGTTTCACTTTATCTCAGCCAACGGCCTATACACGAATTCCACTACGCTCCACCTACTGACGGCACATCTACATGTTGCCTTCTCCGCCATAGCACGCCCGCCGCAAACTGTTCCCAGCCCCAACGCAGCCACCCCAGCAAAGCATTTGCGAGCCACAGCGCCCACAGCAGCATCAGCCCGCGGTAAACCCAGATCGAGACGGATAGCACCCACGCCTGCGGCAACTGCGGCCCGAAGCGGTCCTGATACCAGCGCAGCATCGAGCGGTATGACCCGTTGCCGGCGATCTGCATGTCCGGCGCACCGAGCAGGCCGTGCGCGACGGCGCTGAACAGCAGGCCGAGGGCAGAGGCGGTAAGTAGCAGCAGAACGATCTGCATCGCGTTGAAACGCCAGCGGCCGACATTCGTCCCGACGCTGCGTCCGCGTGCGCCGAGTGCGAACAGCCAGACCACCACGACCGCAGCTGCGGGAATCTCGATTTGTGACAGGCCGACGAACAGCAGTGCCCACTGATAGCCGCGCAGCGGCGTGAGTTTGACGCGGCCGAGCGCGGTGCCGACTGCGAACAGCACCGCGAGCACGCCCCAGAACAGGACGGCGGGGCCGAGCTGAGGTCCGCCGGCGAGCAGGATCCAGCGATCGGGCGGCAGTGTGATTTCGATGCGTGCGTTGACGCCGTGACCGCCGACGTCAATCGCTGGTGTCACGATGCGCGTACGCATGCCGTCAACGCCGCGTAGTGTCAGGGTGGTTTGCTGCTCGCCGGGATGCAGCGGCAGCACGACCGCGCTGCCGCTGCGATGCACCGGCTGTGTCGCGCCATCGATGGTCAGGCCGGTGATATCGAAGCCGTCAGGCAGTTTGATCGAGTGTTGTCCGCCCCGGCTGGCGCTGATTCGCAGGTTCAGTGTGTAGTCGGTCGCGCGCGCACCCGGACGTACCGCAAGCTCGGCTTGCTGCAGCGTCAGCGTCTGACCGTCGGCGCCGGTGGGGCGTGTGACGCTGAGCTGAACCGACTCGCCCGGCCATGGCTGATAGGTCGGCAGCCAGACATCGGCGGTCGTGTGACTGACTGGCGCCAGGCCGGAAATATCCGCGCGCCACAGCGGACTGATATCGAAACGCCAGATTTCGAACGCGTCGGCCGACGCTGGCGCGACCAGCTTCAGTTTCGGTTTTACCGGCAGTCGTGACGTCCAGTGCGCGCTGGTCTGGCCCGGCACGAAACTGACTTGCGCGGCGCCATCGACGACGCGCACCGCCTCGCCGGTGAGTGCTTCACCATCGAGCAGCGGGATCGACACGACGATCGCATTCTGCGCGCCACCAAAGCGCTGCGCGTCGGTGTCTGTGGTCCAGTCGAGGCCGAGATGCAAGGTGCGCGTAATGGTCAGCAACGGCGGCAGAATCTGTTGCGTGCCAGCGGCGGCTTCAACAGTTGCGGATGCAGGTGTCTCCTTGAGCAATTGCAGCGCATCCGCGGGTTCGCCGTCGTCGCTGGCGCCGGTCAGCAGCCAACCAGTGATTGCCGCGCTGACGTGGCGCGGTTTCAGCGGCAGTGGCAACTGCACTTGCCCGAGTCCGGCGAGACTGCCGGACAAAGTCAGCTCATGCCGGCCGGCGGGCACTACGGCGAGCAGTTCGCCGCTATCGGCGCGGCGTACATCGGCGGTGTGCCCGTCGAGCAGAACGCTGTCCGGCTGCCATGCACGGTTCTGGTCGTCGGCCGCGAGCAGCGGCACCGGTAACGGAATCGCGGCCTGTGCCTGCGCATCAGCGGTCAAGCGCAGCAGCAGGCGTTCCCCGTCCGCACCGATCGAAATCAGGAGTCGCGGCAATTGCGCGCATTCGGGCGCGCAATCGGGTGGCGCGAGCAGCCGGTCGCGCAACTCGTCCAGCACGCCTGGCGCGACGGGAGGTATCTGCTGCGGTTGAATTCCGGGATTGTCCTGCGCGTTGGCACGCGGTGCGTAGCCGAGTGCCGCGCCGAGTGCGATCGCAGCGACGGCCATGAGGGCGGTAGCCGTTGAGGCGCCACGCAGTTCGCGCAGGAGGCCGGGACCACGCAGTTTGTGCAAATTGGTCCAGCGCGCCAGCAGCGCTGCGATGAGGACAATGACCAGGATATCGAGCGCGCGCGTGACGGACGGCGGTTGTAGCCACAGACGGAAGGTTTGCGCCGGAGTCACCGGTCCGCTCCAGGTAAGCATGACGCTGCGCCAGTTCCATTGCGGCAGGCCGGGGCCAGTCTGTGTCAGCGCATTGGGATCAAGGCGTTGGATTGGCTGCTGCGCGGCCGGTGCCGGCGCTGTGAACGAGGCGAGCGAACCGCCCGCGCTGATCGCCATCTTTGCCATCGGCCGTGCGACTTCGGCGCGCATTGCGGTTGGCGCTGCCATGGTTGGCGCGGGTGCGTTGGCGAGGTCGCCGGAGACCTGTTCTTCGGCGGCCGCTTCTTCCTTCAGTTCATCGTTTGCGGTGTTCATCGCAAAAGGTATCGATGGAGCGACCATCTGGCCCGGCTGCATACTGGGTTCGAGCTGCGGATACAGGGCCCAGCGCGCATGCGAAATTGCGAACGGAATCGCGATCAGCACGATCGCCGCAGCTGACAGCCATTGGTAGCGCAGCACCCAGCGTTGCAATGCACCGCCACTGAAGCTCGCGGGTAGCACGCGCACGACGGCGATGGCAGCGATCAGATTGATCCAGCTCCAGCGCGGCGCGGCGGGTTCATGCCAGATCAGCGCGAACGTGAGCAGCGTCAGCAGGCCGGTGCCGACTCCGAACAAGCGGAACGCGGCAATGCTCGCGATCAGCACCACGAACAAATCGAGCAGCGTCCAGCGCGACAACCAGGTGTCCGGCACGTTGTCGGCGCCCGGCACGGCCAGTAGCCGCCATGCAGGTGGCAAGTACAGCGTCGCGTGCACAGCTTGCAGGTCCTTGTTCCAGCCACCGGTCGGCAGCTGGCGTGTGTCCGCGTCGATGCGGCTATCGGCGGCGAGTTGCAGTGTGCCGCGTCGCACTTCGACACCGCTGCCGCCACCGTCGTCGTTGCGTGTGATGAGTTGCGGCTGGCCGTCGACGACCGCGCGGCCGAGTGTCAGTGGCAGCAGCGTTTGCAATCGCCAGCCATTGGTGAGACGGCCGGACATGCGATCCTGAATTGTGTAGCCGTCACCATCGAAATCGAGCCAGATGCGGCGACTGAGTGTGATCTGGTCCGGTGCCGTTTGCGGGAGTCCGCGTTGCTTCTCGGCGAATTTGAGCACTGCATCATCAGTAATGGCATAGGCCGGCAGGTTGCGCCATGCCTCAGGAACCTGGGCCTGCTGCGGATCGATCGCAGGTGCGCCCGCGACTTCAACGATGCGCAGATCCGGGTGTGCCTGGAACGACCAGATTTCCTGTTCTGGCCACGGCGCCGTCGCTTGGGGCCGGCCGACGTCGGAAATGGGCGCTGTCGCGCGCGCGACCACATCAAGCGTCCATACGCCGGGACGCAGCTGCAGATGCAACTTGCCGTCGTCGTCGAGTCGCGCTGGCAGCGTGCCGTCGATGCGCAGCGGCTTGAATCCGCTTGGTAACAGTGGTCCGATGGTTTCATCACGCACATTGCCGGACGCGGCAATTTCCAAATGCGTTGTGACCTGCATCGGAATGCCGTCGTCAATCAGACGGAACGCACGGATCTGCACCGTATCCGTCGTCGCTGCCGCTTTTGCGCGCCCGAACCAGACGTGGCTGCGGCTGTCGCGTTGTGGCGTGCCGCGCAACGCGCCATTCACTTTCAGCACGATTACACCAGTGGCCGGCGGCACACGCAGCGATTCCGGCATATGCGACCAGTCGAATCGTCCTTGGATGCGATGCGTGCCGGCATCGACGCGCAGCGCCGGATCGCCGTTGTGTTCGATTACAGGAGTTGGACGACCATCGACGCTGGCATCCTGCGGCCACGCCGGGCCTTCGCCCGGCAGCTCGATCCAGGACTGCGCGAATGTGTGGGCATCGAGCTGAAACCTGCCGCCATTATCGGCGAGATCGAGTTGCAGCCGTGATGGCCAAGCGCAGGGACGTTCGCCGCCGTCCTCGGCAGGCTGTGGACAGCCGCGATCTTCGTGTCCGTGCAGCACCCATCCGATCCACGGCTTCAGCGGCACGGGTACTTCGGATTCCGGCAACGGATCGGCACTGGCGGCGATTGTGAAAAAGCCGGCGACAAGCAGGCAGCTTTTCAGAATGGTGCGCATGGAAACTCCATTGAACGCTGGACTTCCTCTCCGGACGGGAAGGAGTTTACTGTGGTTGTGAATGAGTATTCAGGTACCGAGGGCCTGCGTAATGTCCGCTTTCAGATCCTCGAAATCCTCGATCCCGACCGACAGCCGGCACAGCGTGTCGCTGATGCCGAGCGCCGTGCGCTGCGCAGCCGGTACGCTGGCGTGCGTCATGATCGCCGGATGTTCGATCAGACTTTCGACGCCTCCAAGCGATTCGGCGAGGGTGAACAGTTCGCAGCGTTCGAGGAAACGGCGCGCATCGTTGAGATCGCCCTTGAGTTCGATCGAGATCATGCCGCCGAACGCCGGCTGGCCGCGCGGATCGCACATCTGCCGCAGTGCCAGCGCATGCTGTGGGTGCGAGCGCAGGCCGGGATAGTAGACGCGCGCGATTTCCGGATGTGACTCCAGCCATTGCGCGAGCGCCAGTGCGTTCTCGCAGTGACGTTGCATGCGCAGCGCCAACGTCTTCACGCCGCGCAGCGCGAGAAAGGCGTCGAACGGGCCAGCGACTGCGCCGACAGCATTCTGCAGGAAGGCCAGTTTTTCGGCGAGCGTGTTGTCGTCACCGACGATGAGCAGACCATTGACGACATCGGAGTGGCCATTGATGTACTTCGTCGCCGAATGCATGACGAGCCCGAAGCCGTGCTCGAGCGGACGTTGCAGATACGGACTCGCGAAGGTGTTGTCGGCGACCGCAAGCACGCGGTGCCGGCGAGCGATGTCGGCGATCGCGGACAGATCGGCGAGTTTCAGCATCGGATTGCTTGGCGTTTCCACCCAGATCATTTTCGTCTCGGGTCGCAACGCGGCTTCGACGTTTTTCGGATCGCGCAGGTCGACGTAGCTGAATTTCAATCCCGCAGATCTTTCGCGCACACGCGCGAACAAACGATAGGTGCCGCCGTACATATCGTCCGAGGCGATGACGTGCGCGCCCGGTTCAAACAGGTCCAGCAGTGTCGAGGTCGCGGCGAGACCCGAGGCGAACGCGAAACCGCGCGTGCCGCTCTCGAGATCGGCGACACAGCGCTCGTAGGCAAAGCGTGTCGGATTCTGCGTACGCGAATATTCGTAGCCCTTGTGCACGCCGGGGCTTTGTTGCGCATAGGTAGAGGTTGCGTAGATCGGCGGCATCACCGCACCCGTGGTTGGGTCGGGCGACTGGCCGGCGTGGATGACGCGGGTTCCGAACGCGTTTTTCTTTTCGGTGCTCATGTCAGGCCAGTTGCTTGCGCAGGTAATTCAGCAGATCGATTTTGGTGATGAGTCCGATGAAGCGTGCACCGTCGGCGACGATGGCGACGTGATCGCGCTGGAAAATCGGCAACAGACTGGCGACTGGCGCATCGGGCGCGATGGTCTCCACTTTGGTGACCATTGCCGTTGCTACCGAATCCTTGAAGCGCGCCGGATCGGTACTGACGTGCATCAGCAAATCAGATTCATCGAGGATACCGGCGACGCGGTCTCCTTCCATCACCGGCAGCTGCGAGACGTCGAACAGTTTCATGCGGCGATACGCATGAACGAGCGTGTCGCTGGGCGCGACGGTAACGGCGCTGCCTTCCTGGTAGCGGCGTACGATGAGGTCAATCAGGTTGCCCTGCTGTGGCCGTTCCAGCAGGCCTTGATCAAACATCCAGAAATCGTTGTACATCTTTGACAGGTATTTATTGCCGCTGTCACAGATGAAGGTGACGACGCGCTTTGCGACGGTTTGCTCGCGGCAATAGCGCAGTGCCGCCGCGACCAGCGTGCCGCTCGATGAACCGCCAAGGATGCCTTCCTTGCGTAGCAGTTCGCGCGCGGTGTGGAAACTTTCCGCGTCGGAAATTTCATAGGCTTTTTTTACGCGCGACAGATCACAGTTGGGCGGGATGAAATCCTCGCCGATGCCTTCGACTAGCCAGCTGCCGGCTTCTTTTTGGATCTTGCCGGTACGGACCACGTCCGCGAGTACTGACCCTTTCGGATCGGCCAGCACCATCTCGACTTCCGGGGCGACGCGCGCGAAGTAACGTGACAAGCCAGTCAAGGTTCCGCCGGAACCGACGCCGCAGACAAGGGCATCGAGTTTGTGCTTTGTCTGCGCCCAGATTTCCGGACCGGTCGCGGTCTCGTGCGCAAGCGGATTCGCCGGATTGGCGAATTGGTTGACATAGAAGCTGTTCGGAATTTCCTTCGACAGCCGTTCCGCGATGTCCTGGTAGTACTCCGGATGGCCTTTGCCGACGTCGCTGCGCGTGATGCGCGTCTCTGCACCCAGGGCGCGCAGGTGCAGGATTTTTTCCTGCGCCATCTTGTCGGGGATCACCAGAATCAGTCGATAGCCTTTCTGCGCAGCCACCAGCGCCAAGCCGAGACCGGTGTTGCCCGCGGTGGCTTCGATTAGCGTGCCGCCGGGCCGGATGCGCCCGTCGCGCTCGGCGGCTTCGATCATCGACAAGCCGATGCGGTCTTTGATCGAGCCGGTCGGATTCTGATTTTCGAGCTTGACGTAGAGGCGGCAGGGTCCGGTGTCGAGCTTCTTCAGCTCGACCAGTGGTGTGTTGCCGATGGTGTCCAGTATCGATCCTTCACGCGCCATCTCTCCTCCGGATTTCTATCGTTCGTCGTGCTTGCCGCGGCGGCTTTGCGGTCCTGTGTTACAAGATGCCAGAATCCGAGCATCTAAACTGCCATAGTCCCCCGTGAATCCCAACCCCACACATCTGATCTGGATCGATCTCGAAATGACCGGGCTGATTCCGGAGCGGCATCGCATCATCGAGATCGCCACTATCGTTACCGATGCACACCTCAATGTGCTCGCCGAAGGGCCTGTCGTCGCCGTCCACCAGCCGGAAGAGGAACTCGCGGCGATGGATGAATGGTGTACGACACAGCACGGCAAGTCGGGGCTTACGCGGCGCGTGCGCGACAGCGAAATCGGTGAGGCCGCGGCGCAGCAGCTCACTCTGGACTTTCTACGTGCCTGGGTGCCCGCCGGAAAATCGCCGATCTGCGGGAACTCGATCTGCCAGGACCGTCGTTTCCTCGCGCGCTGGATGCCGGAACTGGAGAGGCACTTCCACTATCGCAACCTCGACGTGAGCACGCTGAAAGAACTGTGCAACCGCTGGGCACCTGCCATCGCCAAAGGTTACACGAAAGAATCCACCCATCTGGCGCTGGACGACATCCGCGATTCCATTGACGAGCTGCGGTATTACCGCGAGCACTTTCTGCGGATTCCACAGGGAATCGGCGAATAAATTTCGTCGGGACGTTTACACCGGCCAGCTCATACGTACGCGTCCGCCGCCGAGGTCGGAGCGGGCGAGTTCGATGATGCCGTCGTTGAGCGCGACGATATCGGCGACCTGTGCCAGTCCGATGCCTTGTCCCGGCGTGAACGAATCGGCGCGGACCCCGCGCTTCAGCAATTCCTCGGCGTCCGCAGGGAAGCCGGCGCCGTCATCGTCGACGTCGATTTGTACACGACGGTCTTCTACGCTGGCGACGATGCGGACCTGCTTGCGGCAATACTTGGACGCATTGTCGAGCAGATTGCCGAACAGCTCATAAAGATCGCCGTCGTCGACGCGCAGCCGCAGGCGTTCGGGGATTTCGTTGATGAACTCGATGCGCTTTTGCGCGTGGACCTTGATCAACGCGGCGATTGTCCGTTCGGCGATTGGGCGTGGCGCAATCGGTTCCGACAGCGTGCGCCGGCCGGCAGCGCTGGCGCGCTTGAGCTGATATTCGGTGATGTCCTGAAGGCGCTGCAGGGGATCCTCGAACTGGCCACGCAGTTTCTTATAGGCGGGCGGAATACTTTCGACGACACCGCGCAATACAGCGAGTGGTGTTTTCAGACTGTGCGCCAGATCGCCGAGCGCGTTGCGATGACGGGTCTGCTGGCTGCGCTCGCTTTGGATCATCGCATTGAGTCCCTCGGTCAGCGGCGTGAGTTCAGTGGGATAGCTGGAAAGAATGCGGGGTTGCAGGCCGGCTTCGATGCGATGCACTTCGGCGGCGAGTCTGCGCAGAGGCGACAGTCCCCAGCTCAGCACCAGGATCTGCACCAGCATAAGTGCGATAGAACTGCTGCCGAGACCAACCCAGAGCATCTGCCGGAACACCGCCAGCTGTGCTTTGTACGCGGTCTTGTCCTCGATGATGGCGACGGTATAGCGGTGTGGCTTCGGCGTACCGCCAAATAGATTGAGGGCACTGTTGTCGCCGACCCAGCGCACACCGTAGGTGAGGGCGAACTCGTCGCCGAGATCGCGAAAGATCGTGGTTCCGATTTCGGGCGCCTGCAGCGATGGAACACTACCAGTGAATCCCGGCGAGGCCCAGACGACGGTGCCGTGCTCATCGAAAATCAGCGCGTCGAGTCCGGAATCCACGCGTGCGAGGCGGGAGTCGGGGAGGGCGCCGGTCGGGATCGAAAGACTGTCGCTCTCATCGGACTCGGCGGCGGCGAGCAGCGCGTAAACCAGCCCCTGCATCTTGTCGTGCTGAACTTGCTCGGCGCTGCCGCGAAACGCCTTCTCAAGTCCGGCGCCGCAGAGCAGCATGAACACGGCGAGTACGAGACTTGCGACCACCAGCAGCCGGGTGCGGAGTGATTTCATGAGAGTGTGTACCCGCTTGGGCGGGGGACTCTGTCTCGAGAAGCGTCAGTTTCGCGGTAAGTCCCAACGGTAACCGGCGCCGCGCAGTGTCGCGATCGGGCTCAGCGTGCCGTCGGGGTCGAGTTTCGAGCGCAACCTGCGAATGAATACTTCGATGACATTGCTATCCCGTTCCTCGTCTTCGGTATAGAGGTGTTCCGTGAGAACAGTCTTGGAGACGACTTCTCCCGCGTGCATCAACAGATATTCCAGTACGCGGTACTCGTAAGCAGTCAATTCCACCGGCCGATCGTTCAGCCGCACGGATTTGGCAGCGGTGTCGACCACGATCGGCCCGGATTGGAGTTGGGAATGACCCCATCCGCTGCTACGGCGAACCAGCGCGCGCGCACGCGCGAGCAGTTCTTCCTTATGGAACGGCTTGACCAGGTAATCATCGGCGCCGGCTTCGAGTCCTTCGACCTTGGCTTGCCAGCCGTCGCGCGCGGTGAGAATCAGAATCGGAAACTTGCGCCCGGCTTTGCGCACGGCGCGGATGATCGCGATGCCTGGCGTTTTTGGCAGGCCTAGATCGATGATCGCCAGATCGATTGGATATTCGGAGGCCATGTACAGCCCTTCGTCACCATCGCCCGCGGCATCCACAACATAGCCCGCCTCGGTGAGGTACCCGATAACCTGCGTCCGCAATTGCGGATCATCTTCAATGACCAGAGCACGCATCGATAAGTAGTATTTGTATCCAGTTCGTCAGTTTGGCACATCCACCACGCTGACCTCCCCATCCTTGAGGAGTTTTACGCGGTAGCCGCCACTGGAAGGATACACCGAGAGCACACGACCGCCGCCATTGAGCTGTTGGGCACGACGGACGGCATCACCGGGTGGGCGACGCTGTGCGGACATGGTCTGCGCGGAAGAAGGGTTGAAGGAATTGCGCATGGCGGGCGGTGGGTCTGGGCGCAGTGCCGGCGCGTTGCCCGGGCCGGAAGCATTGCGGGTGCCCGGGCCCATGAAGCCGATTCTGCGTTCCGACATTGCGGTTGGCACAGAACGGTGTTCCGGAGGATGTCCACGCTGATCCGCCCCATCCCAGGCCAGAGCGTTCCCCGCCCAGCTCGCAATTACGAGGCAGGTCAGTGCAAAAAGGGCTGAAATTACGATGCGCACGCCGATCCATTAATGAACATACGCGGAAAAGCAGGGTCCCAGGGTCTGCCAAGAAAAGCAGCGTGTCGCCTTGCGCGGGCACGCCGTAGCCAATCTCCTCCTTGACGGTTTTGATTCACCCTTCCGTCTCGATCGTTAATAACGATAGAAGCATAGCTTCGATAACTGAATTGGGACTGAATACCGGTTTATCTGCCGGCAGTTGCCAGTCTTTGCAGTTGCTGTGGCGAAAAATACGAAGGCTCTTTTTCCCAGTCGAACTCGATCTGCCGGCTTTCCTCGTTGGTCAGATTCAGTACGACATAGCGGCGTGACTGCAAGTCATAGTGAATTTGCACGCCGTTGACGACCACTGGAATATCCGCGAGCGTCACGGCATGCGCTTCGGAAAAGCGCCAGAATTGATCATGCTGATCGTAGATATCTTCTCCCAGCACTAGCCAACTGTCCTCGTCAAGATAGAACACGCGTCTTTTATAGATGTGTTGGAACTCGGGTTTGACCATCGCCTCGATGACCCAGACGCGATGAAGCTCATAGCGCGCGAGATCGGGATTAAGATGGCCCGCTTTGAGCAAGTCACGATATTTCACCTGCGGGCTGTACAGCGTGTAGCTGTTGTAGGGCACCAGCATCTCCGCCTTGCCGACCAGTCTGATGGTGTAGCGGTCGAGCGGACCGTTGAACATATCGATCTGGTCGTGGGTCATGAGCCCGTCGTAGAGTGGATTGTCGTAGCCGACTTCGGCGATACGGCGCACACGCCCGATGCCGGGGCTGTAGGTCCAGACGCCGGTGGATTCCTTGACTCGATCGATCGGCACATGCAGCAGGACGGCGGAGCCGGCATCCTTCGGCGGTGATAGCGTCTTGAACAGCGAATAAAGATTCTGGTTCTTCAGCGAGTCCAGCGTGGTTTTCGGATGGTTGTAGACATAACTCAGTTCCAAATAGCCGCTGCCGATAGTGGCGCCGCCGTTGGCATCCACCGTGCCGGAATCGACATAACCACGATAGCCTTTGGTGTTATAGCGCATGATGTGATTCCACATCACTTCGGTGCCGTTCTTCGGTATCGGGAACGGATAGCCTTGTGCGGCGCAGCAGAAACCATAGCCGTTATCGGTCAGTTCGACCTTTGTCGCATTAGCTTTCGTCGCTTCATAAAACCATTGTGGATACGTGGCGCTGCGGTGAGTCGGGTAGACCGCCATCCGGAAATCCGGAAATGTCCGGAACATGGCTTGATAGCCTTCCGCGAGCTGGGCGGAATATTTTTTGTAAGTGTCCGCGGTGACGACGTAGAGCGGCTTGTCGCTGGCGAAAGGGTTATCGCCGCGCTGCATGGGTTTCAGCGGCAGTCCGCCGTCCCAGGCGGGGATGGTACCAGCGGCGTTGCCGGCTTTTTCCGCACCCACTGGCGTCAGCGTAGTACCGAGGGCAGCGGCCTCCCCGGGACTGCCTTTCGCCGTGGCCGAAGGCGGTGCAAAGAGCAAGCTCGCGGTGAGTGCCAGGCACCGCCCAGCGTCTGTTACGACGGGCCACGCCAATAATGAAATCCGAGGCATCGCGAGCATCGAACTCTCCGGCGCCAGCTCAAATGGGCGGCAGCATCATCCCGGGTGCATAGGCGCGGAACAGTGTACGCGCGAGAACGCCAAGCAGGTCGCGCATCTCGTCGGCAGACATGTTGCGCAGCGGCAGCATCGCGGCCTCGATGAGAAAAATCATGGCGCGGGACATTGCTTCCAGATCGCCCTGTAGATCGAACCGGCTTTTATCGACCGCGCGCCGCAGAGTATCTTCGATCGTGCTGCGCGAACTCTGTTCGAATGCCCGTTGCGCTTCAAAGATTTCCCCGGACATCGAATTCGACGATACCAGCCAGTAGCCGGCGATTCCCTTTTCGACACGCGGGTCGCGCGTCAGGCTTTCGACGCCGCGGAATACGAGCAGGATTCCCGCGACCGGGTCAGACTCCTGACGCATGGGACCGAAAACATAGGAATCAAAAAGCTCATGCAATCTCTTCAGGCAGTCGAGGTACAACGCGTCCTTGCCCGGAAAATGCCAATACAGTGCTCCTTTACTGAGGCCAGCAGCCGAAGCAATATCACCGATGGATACACCGTCATAGCCGTGTCGACCGAATAATTCAAATGAAACGCTTCTTAGGGTTTTTAAAGTGTCAATCTGTTGATGCGCGGGCTTGCGCGACATGGCGACGTTTTTTCCTGGATCGAAAGTGATTGGTATTGCCGCGATCCGGCAGTCGATCTAAAGTCGACGGACCGGCCGGGCAGCGTCCCCATATCTTTGCAGAACTTCAGCTTTAGGTGGTTAGTTGGCGGCCGGTTCTTCGTAGATTTTTTTCACTTTTCCGCGTGGAACTGATAAAAGATCGATCGGTGAGGCTCTTCATCACTAGTGTTGGCTGTTAACAACCGGCTGCAACGGCGCTGCCGCTGACTGGATCAGCCGCTGCCGATACCCGACTACAAGTATTGCGATGCGCACCTATCTCGGCATTTTTTTTCTGGTTTTCGGTATCCCGGTTCTGTTGATCGGGATCGGCAGTTTTTTCGTGCAGCCGCACGCGGAAATGGGCGCGCTAATGTTCGGTGGTCCCTTCAGCCTGCTCGGACTCTACTGCCTGCTCGGGCCGGACTGAACCCTATTCAAAGTCGCGACCGATCGTCAAGCTGATAACGCCCTGCAGCGTCTCCTCTGTCGTCGGACTTTTCTCGGCGTCGTTGAGAAGACGCGCGCAGGCGCCTGTCGCGTTCACGTACCACGAATCGTGGAAAAACCAGGTGGCGCTGGCACCGAGCGAAATTTCCTTCAAACCGCCGACGGCGCGAAATGGCACAAGTGCCGAATTTTGCGCCTGCGCCTCGGAAATGCCGAAGTAGTTTTGCATGTAATTGCCGTCGGCGAACGTCAGAGATGGCCCAACCATCACGAAGAATTTTTCCGATCCAACAACCGGCATATAGACGGAAAGATCGCCAACCGAACCGTTATACCCACCCAGCGCCCGCCGCAGATCGGCACGGAAGACAACTGGAAACCATACATATTCGCCGAACACCTTGAACTCGGGACCCGGTTGTACGTCGCCGATTCCGCGCAGCCGGAGATCGCTGTGCTGTGCGCGTCCGAGGTCGTAGGTCAGCGCGACGCCGGCGCGATAGGTTTTGGCATGCAGAAGATTGACTCCGAGGCCTTCACCGGTGGAAAGAAACGCGAGGTCACGGTAGCGGATATCGAAATTCGGTCCCGGTTGCACGTGGTACTGCTGCGCGCCATCGTACTTGGGCTCGAACTCGGTGCTCAGACCGAGGTTGTATTCCCACTTCGGGATGTGCCCCCAGAGGAAATATGAGCGCAGCTGCATGCCCGCCGAATACTCCCATTCCGCCATCGGTGACGGGGTCTGCGCGACCGTGGCTGTGGCTGCGGACAATGACAGGATGGCCGCCGCCAGACCGATACGCCGTTGCGACCCTCTATTCATTCTGCCCTCACGAGATTTTCCATGTCCTCAGTGTGCACGAATTGCGCTGCAATGGACCCCGCATGCACTGCGACTTACAATGCGCGGCTTTACAAACACATTAGTTTAGCGCGAGGCCGATTCGCCGCCGCGCACGACAGACGGACGCATGGAAACTACAGCCGTAAAGAATGAGATCAAAGCCCTGCGAGCGCGTTTCGACGCGCTGCGGGGCTATCTTTGACTACGATGCCAAGCGGGACCGGCTCGTGGAAGTCAGTGCCGAGCTGGAGACGAACGAAGTCTGGAACAAGCCCGAGCGTGCGCAGGAGCTTGGCCGCGAACGTGCGCGGCTTGAGGGAGTGATCCAACCGATCGAGCGCGCCGGCAACGGCCTCAAGGACGCCGACGAGCTGCTCGACCTTGCTGCCGAGGAAGGTGATGAGGCAACGGTCGCGGAGCTGGCGACCGAAGTCGGCAAGTTGGCGAAGATCGCCGACGATCTTGAATTCAAGCGCATGTTTTCGGGCCCGATGGATCCGAACAATGCGTTCCTTGATGTCCAGGCCGGTTCCGGCGGCACCGAGGCTCAGGACTGGGCGGAAATGCTGTTGCGCATGTACCTGCACTGGGCCGACGCGCACGGTTTCAAGGCCGAAGTGCTGGAGTGTTCCGAGGGCGAAGTGGCGGGCATCAAGTCGGCGACCGTTGCGATCGAAGGGTCCTATGCCTATGGCTGGCTGCGCACCGAAACCGGCGTGCACCGCCTGGTGCGCAAATCGCCGTTCGATTCCGGCAATCGCCGGCATACGTCGTTTGCCGGTGTTTTCGTGGCACCGGAAGTCGATGACAAAATTGAGATCGAAATCAATCCGGCCGATCTGAAGGTCGATACCTATCGTTCATCCGGCGCCGGCGGTCAGCACGTCAATAAGACTGAATCCGCGATCCGTATCACCCACGTTCCGACTGGGACCGTCGTTGCCTGCCAAACCCAGCGCAGCCAGCATGCCAATCGCGACCGCGCGATGAAGATGCTGAAGGCGAAGTTGTATGAAATTGAAATGCAGAAACGCAATACCGAGAAGCAGAAACTCGAGGATTCCAAGGCCGATATCGAGTGGGGCAGCCAGATCCGCTCCTACGTGCTCGACCAGTCCCGAATCAAGGATCTGCGCACCGGCGTCGAAATCGCGGACACGCAAAAAGTGCTGGACGGGCATCTGGATCCGTTCATCGAAGCCAGCTTGAAGCAGGGACTTTAAAACGTGAGGGGGTGAGGCGTGAGGAGAGAGGAGAAGATGCGTGGCACTTGAGATTGTGGCCGTTTTCAACCTTTCCGTACGCCCGATACTATGACCGACGAACAGCAGCCCCCGCAGCAGGACGAAAACCACGTCATCGCCCATCGTCGCGAGAAGCTGGAGCAGCTGCGCGCAGCAGCCAGTGAAGCGGGCGATGGCCGCACCGCGTTCCCGAATACATTCCGCCGTGACACGCTTGCCGACTTTTTGCATGGTTGCTATGGCGGCCGTGACGCTGCGTCCCTCGAAACCGAAACACAGGTATATACGCTCGCCGGGCGTCTGATGGCCAAGCGACTCATGGGCAAGGCCAGTTTCACGCAATTGCAGGACACGTCAGGCCGCATTCAGTTGTTCGTGCAGCAGAACGCAATCGGTGCCGACGCCTACGAAGCATTCAAGCATTACGATGTCGGCGATATCGTCGGTGCCACCGGGACAGTGTTTAAGACCAAGACCGGTGAACTTTCGCTAAGAGTGTCGAAGCTGGAGCTGCTGGTGAAATCGCTGCGGCCGCTGCCCGAAAAGTGGGCAGGACTTACGGATACGGAAACGCGGTATCGTCAGCGCTACGTCGATCTGATCATGAACCCGGATGTGCGCAGGACGTTCGAGATTCGTGCCGGCGTGGTGCGCTTCATTCGCCAGTTTCTCGATGCGCTCGATTTCGTCGAAGTCGAGACGCCGATGCTGCAACCGATTCCCGGGGGCGCCGCGGCACGACCGTTCGTCACGCATCACAACGCACTGGATCGCCAGTTGTATCTGCGCATTGCGCCGGAGTTGTATCTGAAACGGCTTGTCGTCGGCGGGTTCGAGCGCGTTTACGAGATCAATCGCAATTTCCGCAATGAGGGCCTGTCCACGCGGCATAACCCCGAATTCACGATGCTGGAGTTCTATCAGGCCTACGCGGACTATCGGGATGCGATGGATTTAGTCGAAACCATGCTGCGCGATTGCGCCGCCGCCGTGTGCGGAACGACTGCGATCCGCTACCAGGACAAAGATTTTGATCTCGCTCAGCCGTTTGCGCGCCTGACCATGGTGGACGCGGTGGCGCAGCGCAATCCCGAATTCAACCGTGCGCGGCTGCGCGATCGCGACTATCTCGCGTCGGCGGCAGCGGCCAAGGGCGTGCAGGTCAAGCCGGAAATGGGTTTCGGCAAGCTGCTGACGGAATTGTTCGAGAAGACTGTCGAACCGAATTTGCAGCAGCCGACGTTCATCACCGAGTATCCGACCGAAGTTTCACCGCTGGCGCGCCGCAATGATAATGACCCGGATGTCACCGATCGCTTCGAATTCTTTGTCGGCGGCCGTGAGGTGGCGAACGGATTTTCTGAGCTGAACGATCCAGACGATCAGGCTGAACGCTTCCGTTCGCAAGTTGCGGCGCATGATGCCGGCGACGACGAGGCCATGCGTTTCGACGCGGACTATATCCGGGCGCTCGAATATGGCCTGCCGCCGACTGCTGGGGTCGGTATCGGGATTGACCGGCTTGTGATGTTCCTGAGCGACTCGCCTTCGATTCGCGACGTGTTGCTGTTTCCTCAGATGCGGCCGGAAACGTGATTCAAATCGGGCAACCGCATTTCGGTCTGACGGAACTAACTGATCTACCCATAAACTTTCTGCACCACCGGCGCTTAAGATGATCCGGACTGGGATACTCAAATGATGTACCTGCTGATCTACCTGTTTCAGAACTGCATCCGAATTCCCGAGGTTCTCGTATTCAAAGCGTTGGCGAGGCTAACAATAACGAGCGTATATTCCGATGTTCGTAGCGGGCCAAGGCAGTGGAAATCGAATTATCTATATGATTTAATTAATATTTAACGAGGATTCGGGCGGCGCGACCCTATGCGCGCTTTTTAGACCGAAGCTGCCGGCTAGTACGGATGGACCCGGCGGGAATTTAAACTCTGATCCGTGTCAATTATTTTTTGAGTTTGCAGCTAGCATGTAATGGCGGGAACAGTAATGATTTTCCGTGATCCCCAAAGAGAAAGCGGGGGATCGGGTTTTCCCAGTGAAGTGTTTTGACTACTGCGCATTGTCTGCAATAAAGGCACGCTTTCGGGTACGAGAATTGCGAGCATTGGGTCGTTGGGTCATTGGCGCGTCATGGCCATTCAGCTGACATTCAGGTAAGTTACGTTATGGAAACTCCGATATTGGGTGAAGTCGCGGAAGCGGGGGAAAGTGGGTCCTCACGCAAAAAGCTGGGCCGTGATTTCGTATCGATTGCTGTCGACTTTCTGGCCCTCTGGGATTTTGTCAGCATTGTTATTGCTGGATTTCTGAGCAATCTTGCTTACGGGCAATTTTTCGCTCCGCCCAATTTCGATACGCACCTCTGGAACTCCTTTGGGCCACACGTCCTGATCGGGGCGTTCATCGCGCCATTCGTCCTGCTCGACCGCAGTTTGCTGACAAATGAGGCGCAGTCGCGGGACAGCATCATCGTACGCACCATCGCGCGGCGGTTTTTCATCTATGCCGCTGTGATGCTGGCGCTGGGATTCGCGACCCGGGCCATCGATAACCTGCCGCGTGCCTGGGGTGTGTTGTGGATGACCGGCGGCTTTTCTTTAGCCCTCGGCAGCCGTTTACTGCTCGCGCAACAGCTGCGCATGCTGGAGCGCAAAGGCATTCTGCGTGAATCGATCGCTATTGTCGGCGCGGGTCCCGTGGCGGATCGCCTGATTCGCTATTTGCACGACGTAAAGCCTGGCGGCATCGAGATCGTCGGTGTTTTTGATGACCGCAATAAGCGGCAATCCGGCAATGCCACCGAGGCGACAGGCACCGTGAGCGAGCTGGTCGAAATCGGGAAAACCCGTCCGATCGATTGGATACTGGTCACCTTCCCGTGCTCGGCCGAAACCAGGTTGCTGGCGGTAACCCATCAACTGAAGACGCTGGCGGTTGCCGTTGCACTGTGCCCACAACAGGTTGGCCTCAAGGTTCCCTATCACGGGCTCGATTACGTCAGCGATGATCTTCCCGTACGGCTGCTGGCCGATCGGCCGCTGCGGCGCTGGAACGCAGTGATGAAATGGCTTGAGGACTTGCTGCTTGGCGGCCTGATCACCTTGCCGCTGCTGCCGGTGCTGGGTTTGATCGCCATCGCAATCAAGCTCGACAGTCCGGGTCCGATCATTTTCCGTCAGCGGCGCCATGGCTGGAACAATCAGGAATTCGATGTATTCAAATTCCGGTCGATGCGCTGGGAGCCGAATGCATCGGCTGGCGAGTTGCGTCAGACGGCCCGCGACGACGACCGGATCACCAAGCTCGGGCGGTTTCTGCGCCGTTCGAGTCTCGACGAACTACCCCAGCTATTCAATGTGCTGCGTGGAGATATGTCGCTCGTGGGGCCGCGTCCCCATGCGGTCAACATGAAAACGGGCGATCAGCTGGGGCACGAGATCATTGAGGTGTACGCGCACCGGCATCGCGTCAAGCCTGGGATCACGGGTTGGGCGCAGGTCAACGGTTTCCGCGGAGCAACGGATACTGCTGACCACCTTCGGAAGCGCGTTGAACTGGATATTCATTATGTCGAGAACTGGTCGCTGTTGTACGACGTCAAGATCCTGTTCATGACCTTTATTCACGTCATAAAAGGCAAGAACGCCTACTGATGCAGTGTGCCGCAGTGTGCAATCCAGACGGCTTTGTATGCGTCCAGCAATGTTGATATGAATAAGTGTTGCCCGGCAGCGAAGAGGATCGATGCCGGTAAATAACAGCTAGCGTGACAGGCGGAAGATTGCCTGTGCGGTTGACAAGGATGTTGACTGTATACGCCTAGCTTTGTGTGCCTGATCCATGCGGCTATGGAGAGCTCGAATTCCGGCGAGAAAATTCCAGATATGTTTGCTTGCGCATGGATCGCAGCCCAGCTGTTGGCAGCGTTCGCAGAAATATCGCGTTCTTGATTCATCCCTGGCGACGCCACACACTATTCCTATCATCCCGACAACGCATATGCCGGGTATTCACACTCCGCATGACAAATTGCTCCGGCCCCGGATCCCCGCGTGTAGCCGCTGGACGAGATCCTTGGAAGGGGAACGGCCCGGCTCACCGCCGGTGACTTCATGACCCCCCATTATTTTGGTGAGTGCTTTGGCTGGCTGCATCACGCAGCTGGGGGGCGCGGCGTCGTGCTGTGTCCCGCATTCGGCGTCGAGGAGTTAGTCACACATCGGTTTCTGCGCCGGCTGGCAACCGATCTTGCGGCGGCTGGTATGCCCGCGTTGCGTTTCGATTATCACGGCACTGGGAATTCGCTGGGCAGTGATTACGACCCCGATCGCGTGAATGCCTGGCTGTCGAGCGTTCGTCAGGCCGTCGAATGCTTGCGCCGTGAAACTGGAGTGCGCGAGGTTGCACTGGTCGGTTTTCGGCTTGGCGCGCTGCTGGCGACCACAGCTGCTGCAGAGCTGGGCGATATCTCGAAGCTGGCGCTGGTCGGCCCGGTCATATCCGGAAAAACCTATGTACGCGAACTGAAGGCCTTGTCGACACTCTCGGAAGAATCCGCGGGGATCGCGAAAGGCGACGCGTCCACGTTCGCAAGCGATGCCGACGGCATTGAAGTCACAGGCTTTACCCTGACCCGCGAAACGCTCGATTCGCTGCAGCGGATCAACCTGTCGGCACTACAAAACAAGCCCGCTTCCAGCGTCCTTGTCCTTGGACGCGACAAGGTCGCGGCTGACAGCCGTTTGGTCGAGCATTTGCGGGGACTGGGCTGCACGGTCGGACACGAGGTGCTGCCGGGATATGCGGAGATGGCGTGGAACTCCAGCATCGCTGAATTGCCCGAGGACGCCTTCTCCAGCCTGATCCGATGGCTGGCGCAGGATATGCCTGCGCAGACCGCGGTGCCGCCACACCCACTGCCTAGCAGTCTCCGGACAGCGGATTGGATGGAGGAAGCGGTCCGATTCGGTCGGAACGAAGGCTTATTTGGCGTCCGCTGCTTGCCAAGCAGTCCACGGCACGAACACGTCGTTCTTTTCGTAAATCATGGCGCAGACCACCATATCGGCTGGGCGCGGATGCACGTTGCGTTCGCGCGAAAATTCGCCGCTGACGGGATTGCCTCCTTCCGCATCGACGTGGCCGGTCTTGGTGACAGTCCCGCGCGGCCCGGAGAGCAGGAAAACCGTCTTTACAGAAGTGAATCCACAGAAGATGTCAGTGCCGCCGTGGACTGGCTGCAGCAGCAGGGTTACAGCAAATTCATCGTCATCGGACATTGTGCGGGGTCGTATCTCGCGTTCTATTCCGCGCTGCGCGATCCGCGAATTGGTGGGCTGGTGATGGTCAACCTTCAACGCTTTTTCTGGCAGGAAGGAGATTCCTTGGAAGTTGCGTTTCGCAAACGGTATCGCTCGACCGATTGGTATTTCCACATGCTGCACGATTCGCAGGTATGGCGCCGGATATTGCGCGGCGAGGTCGATGTGCGAGGCATCGGCTGGGCGCTTGCCAAACAACTCACAAAACGTGGCAAATCCGTGCTCAGCCGTGGACTGGCGCGAGTATCCGGCACCGAATCCAACAGCCAGAAAGTAGTTCGTTGGTTCCGGGAGCTGGCGCAACGGGGCACCCGGGTGCTGCTGATCTACAGCGAGGAGGATGTGGGGCTGGATGAACTGATCCTGCACTGCGGCGCCAGAGCGAAAAGGATTACGACGCAGTCCAATATCCAACTGCAGATTCTGGATGGTGCCGACCATAACATCACGCCGCAGTGGGCGCGTGAGCGCTACTTTGGCCTGCTGACTAGTTATCTGAATGCCGTTTCGTCTGGACGTTGATTCTCTGCGTGGCGAGCCGCGACATCGGTACACTTTTCGTAAAATGCAAGGCCGCTATCGGAAAATTTGCCCGGAAAGATTTTCCTCAGGCGTTGTTGGCGCGTTTGCTCCCGCCTCTTTTGGGGCGGTATCCAGCGGATGTCAATGTCGACGCAATCCTGCCTGCACTACCGATTAGTACTTTCCGTATTGTGAATACGCACTTCCGATGATCTCTACATCCAAGGGTTTTTCCCACCGATGGCGCCGCTATGCACCCGCGCTGCTATGTGCACTGGGGATGCTGGTAGTACTAAGAATTGCCGGGAAAAGCTATCTGTGGGCGCTCATCGACTTCGAGTCCGGACCGGCGGCGGAAATTTCGAAACACCCGGACGAGACCGGAATTCCAGGCCTTGCGGAAGTGTCATTTATCAGCCGCGACGGCACACATCTCGCCGGCTGGTACGTCCCATCGCAAAACCGTGCCGCCGTCGTGCTCACGCATGGGACCAATGTCGATCGCGCGTGGATGCTGCCGGAAACGAAGATTCTTGCGAACGGGAAATTCGGTGTGCTCGCCTTCGACTGGCCAGGCAATGGTGGCAGTCAGGGCGAAGTGCACTGGGGGGCCGGCGAACGCGCGGCGCTGGCCGGCGCGGTCGATTGGCTGGCGTCACGCAGCGACGTCGATCCGCAAAGAATTGGCGGGCTGGGGTTTTCGATGGGTGGCTACATTATGGCGCAGGTGGCGGCTACCGATACCCAGCTGCGTGCAGTGGTACTGGAAGCGACACCGACCGCGTTTGGTGAGTACGAACGCTGGGCTCACAAGCGCTGGGGATTGTTGAGCGGATTACCCGCGATATGGGCAGCGCGTCATTCCGGGATGCCGCTTGACGAAATGCGCCCCAGAGACGTCGTCGCATCGATCGCACCGCGCCCGCTGCTGATCATCGGTGGCGATGTCGATCCGATCGTCCCGCCGTTCATGACGCACGCGCTCTATGAGTCTGCGCGCGAGCCGAAGACGCTATGGATGGTTCCTGGCGCCGAGCACGGTAGCTACGTGAAGGTCGTGCCCAAGGAATACCGCAAGCGGCTGGTGGAATTTTTCTCTCGCACATTGCTCGATGAATGAGCGTGCGCGACACCCGTGCGCAGCCTGCTACATCGCTCACGGCCACTCCAATGTTCCGGCAAGTGCACACTGCAAAGCCTCGTGTATCTGCGCTTTATACGAAAGTCGGCAATAGCTTTGAGACTTGAACCACAGAAGGAGTGTTAGCCTACGAACAATATGAAGCGACCGTCTTCGTGCAAGAAAGACGGGCAAAGCTGTAGAACGGGGAATAACGTGACGAAATCCAAACTTCATCTTGCGGCTTTTGCCGCGATGCTGTGCTGCACCATTCCGATATGCGCCGGCGCGGCCCAAAGCGTAGGCAGTATGAAGCTACTGCATTCCTTTGACGTCGGAACGACAACCACCACCAATCTGGTGCGTGGAGCCGATGGTAATTACTACGGAACGACCGCGCCCAGAAGCGATATCGTCGATGGCGGCACGATTTATCGCATGACCCCTGCAGGTGATGTGACCACGCTCCATACGTTTGGAGTCATTAGTGAAACTGACGGCACGAGCATTGACGGTTCATACGTGCAAAGCCTGAGTGTGGGCAGCGATGGCAACCTTTATGGAACGACGAGCGGCGGCGGCAGCGATGGCGCAGGAACCTTGTTCCGCATAACGCCGGAAGGCATCTTGATGACGCTGTATAACTTTCAAAGCTATACGGGGCCCGGCATCAATCAAATTGGCACCGATGCTAAAGGAAAGTTGGTATTGGGCAGCGACGGCGCTCTTTACGGAATGACCAATCAAGGCGGTGACAACGGATTCGGCACCGTCTACAGACTGACCATCGACGGAGCGATTTCGTCGATCTATTCGTTCCCGACCTACGATCCCAGCCAGGGTTACCATAGTTCTTTCCTAATCAGCGGTATGGACGGAAAGCTATACTTTATGCGGGGCTTACAATTTTTTTCCCTTACTTACGAAGGCGATCCGGCGCTGTTTTACACCTTCGATTCCACTTCATATCAACCGCCATCGTCGATCATGCAGGCCAACGATGGAAATTTCTATGGTTTCTTCTATAGTGAAACCACTGGGGGACTGTTCAAACTGACGGCGGACGGCATTTACACCACGCTTCGCACCTTCGATTATTCACCAACGCTGTCGATGACGCTTTTTAATCCTGGGTGCTTCGTGCCCGTACCCAGCCCCCCGGCGTGTTTTGAAAGCTGGTTCGTCAAGATGAGCAACGACGACGGCGGCGGCTCCGGCGACCTCATGCAGGGGGCAGACGGGTACCTCTATGAAACAGCCAATGGCGCGGGCGGCGGCTTCGGAGGCGGTACCCTGTGGCGGCTGACGCTGGATGGCAACTACACAACGCTCTTTGCTTTCGGCGACCGTTTTTTCCCCGGAGCAGCAATCCCGGCTATAAACGGCGATGGCGGGGAATTGATCATCGCCGGGGCGAAGCGTAATTTCACGAAAGGAAGTAGTACGACGCTCCAACCAAGCATACTCAAGTTCTCGACGAGCACCTCACTTTCTGTCGAAACTTCATTCAGTCCTTCCGTAGTCACACGGGGCCGGCCGACCACGCTATCGTGGTCGTCGTCGGGGGCACGGTCGTGCAACATCGCCAACGATCTTGCTCTTCCCTATGCCAATTTGATCGCCGGTTTTTTCCCGGGATCAGGTGGCAGCTTGCAGACGTGGACGACCCATTCAGGAAGCAGGACGTTTAGAACGAACAATCTTTACGCGGACAAATTCAGTCCGCCGACTTTCACCGTAAGTTTCGAATGCGAGGCCGCAGATGGCAGCGTTGCCAATGCGACGACTCAAGTCTCTGTCACAAAACCGGCAATTGGTGGTGCGTCGAAGAAGCATTAGAGCCTGCGTTACCGAGACTGACCAGAGCCTTGGAATTGCCAAAGCTCAATTCTGTAGGCACGTCGTGCAACAACGAATTAGATCAGCCGATCTGATCATCGGATGGTTATTCCGTTTGTACTCGATAGCGGACCGTTTGTGATCCGTTTAGCGCGCGGATTTCTCCATTCGGCGCTGTTGATGTTAACGCGCGTGGCAACAGTTCCACGCGACGTTCGCCATTCGGTGCAAGATGGAACCCGTTGTCTTCGGCGCGAAACTGGTCATCGTCGATATGCAGGGACAGCACGAGCCGGCTCGTGCGCAAATTCAGAAACCAGTCGCTTCCGCTTTTCTCGACGGTCGCCTGCAGATCCAAGGGCTGCGGCGCGATGATTCGCCCCTGCGGAAAGTGAAATGCTTCGGCCAGCAGCTCGCCACTGTCGGCGGACCGGAGCGCGGCATGGGTGACCTCGTGCGCAGGCGGGCCGAAGCGATACGCATAAGTCGTGTCGAAAAATGCGCCGAAAATATCGGTTGCTGAAATCTCGGCAGCATCGTGAGCGGCGACGTGCAGCGTGCGTTCGCCGGCTACGATGCGTGCGTTGCCGCGCCAGCAGGTGAGCGACAGCCGCAGTTTCCGCTCCACGCCGGTGTCGTTGATGACGTGTGCCGCGAGTCCATTGACGCCTTCGTCGATCAACGCGACTTGTAATTGGCGGAACGCGCGGCGCAGCGCATACCAAGCCGCCTTCGGCTCGCCGAGCGAATCGACCACTCCCCAGCCAGCGCCCGGCCACAAATCCTTGAACAGCCAGACCAGACCACCCGCCGTAGTCGAATGTTTGCGCCGCCATTCGGCGAATACCGCTTCCATCACTTCACCGGTGACCGCGCGCGAGAGTTCGAGGTAGCGCTCCGGTTCTTCTCTGCGCAGCAGCGCCGGCTCGACGGCATAGAGAACACCGAGATAGTGATCGCGGATATCCTCGAAATCCCATGATGCACCGTTGTCGCGCGGGACCCGTTGCTTCCACAGTGGGTGATGCAAGGCGGGAACCGGCAGAGCGGCGTCCAGCGTCCGCGCTTCCGGCACATTGGCGAAGGCCAGGCACTCGCTGGCGAAACGAACCTCGGCGCGGCGCGCGTCGTCGAGCGGGCGCAGATAAGCACCGACGCCGTAGTAGTGAGTCACGCCCGCGTTCGCGATGAAGGGCAACTCTCCGCCGCTGGGAGAGTTCGGCACGTAGGGTAGATCAGGACGCACCCGGGCACTGATTATGGGCAGCCACTCGTCGAATAGCGGCCCAGTCCAGGCTTCGCGCGCCAAGCCCAGCATTGATGCTTGCTGTGCAACCTCGCTGCCGCCGCAGAGAACAGCAAGGCTGGGTGAGGTTTGCGTGCGATCGAGAAATTGCAGCGCTTCTTTCTTGACGCTGTTCTCGAACGATTTGTCGCCAACCGGGTAGTCGAAATTGGCGAACATGAAATCCTGCCATACGAGCAGTCCCAGCTCGTCGCAGAGTTCGTAGAACGCATCGCCTTCGTAAACCATGGTGCCGCCAATGCGCACCATGTTCATATTGGCGGCTTTCATCATTTCCAACCACGGCACATACGCTGCGCGAGCGTCCGGCAAACTCACAATATCTGCGGGTGCCCAGCAGGCGCCGCGGCAAAAAACGCGCGTGCCGTTGATCTTCAATGCGAAGGCGCGACCATCGTTGCCGCGGTCCACTTCGATCTGGCGGAAACCCACGCGGCCGAGGTTGACTGTCGTTTCGCCGACGCGCACACGCACCTCGTGCAGCTTCGGCTCGCCGTGCGTATGCGGCCACCATGGCTGCACATCGGGAATTTCGAGATATGCCTCAAGATGGCCGTCGCCGCGCTCGATCATCGGCACGGAATATCCCGCGCATTCGAGCGTCGCCATCATGAGATCGGCGCCGGGGTCGGCGAGGGTGACGCGCAGTTCGCCGACGTGATCCGGGCACAAGTGCGCATGGACGTTGGCTGCGGTGATGTTCAGCGATCCCCGCGTTTCAATAATATCGATCGCCCGCCACGGCCCGACGGCGTGGACCGGCGGACACCAGCCTGGCATGTGGCCAAGCACGGTGGTACGCACGTTACGCAACGAAGTCGGAGAAATCATTGCCGGACGCCAGCGCGCGCGTTTGCCGGGTTTCGCGAGTATCGGCGCTAGTGCGCGAAAGCGAATGTGCAGACGGTTGTTGTCGCTCAGGTCCGCTTCGACATCATGTGTCACGAACATGTTGTCCGAACTCAGGATGAGCACGTCGTTCAGCCAGACTTCCGCGAGTGTCGCCAGACCGTGAAAGCGTAGCTTGCGGCGACCCACGCCGGTGAAGCGCACGCGATACCAGTGATCTCGATCATGCAGCGGTGCAGGATTTTCGAGATTCCAGAGACCCGCCGTTCGCAACGTGGACGCTACGGTTCCGGGCACTTCGGCAGTGAGCCAATCGCTCAGTGCGTCGGCATCGGCGGGCGTCGCGCATTGATCCGGAAGCGTCGAGGCAAGTTCCCAACCGTCGGCGATCGGAATTGTGCGAAAGCATCCAGCTGAGATGATTCTGGCCATCTAATCACCGTACTTGCGCCACAAATCTCCAATCGCGGTATCGTAAGCATCGGCAACACTGTCCAGCGCGCCTTCGAGCTTGTCGAAGCGTTTGCGGGCGACGGCGCGCGCGAGTTGGAACTGAAGGCTTTTGGCGCCGTCGGCGATCTGTCCGCAGGCCGTCATTGCCATATCAAGTCCGCTTTCACCGTGTGCGGCGAGCCAGCCGAGATAGCTGCCGAGCAGTTCGAAATTGGCACCGATCTGGCGCAGCGTGTTGAACGCGTAGAGATGGAAAAATTCGAGTGGTCGTTGTGCGAGCGTTTCCAGATGCGAGGGAAATGTTTGCTGATAAGCCCGGATCGGATTACTGGAAGGGCGACGGCGTAGATGCTCACGTAGTAGCGCCAGCGATACATTGCGCAGGTCGATCCCGCGTCGCGGAGCACCGCCGAATTTCACGAATTCGACGTAGGGAAACATCGCTTCCTCGCCCGCCCGCGGCGGCGGAACGCGCCGGAACACACCATCGAAATCCTCGCCGTCGAGGCCGAAGTAGCCGGCGTTGTGAAAGTAGCCGAGCCGGCGATTGGCGATGTCGAACCGATTGATCGCGATCGTGGTCTTGCCGTGAGTCAGGCGATAGGAGGTGCCGCGCGTGTCAGGCAAAAAGTAACTGTCCACTTCGACCAGCACCAGGCGACCACGGCGCAGTTGCTCGAGAGTGTGCGCTTCGACGCGATCGTAGATCGCCAGCTCCTGCACGGTGACGTCGAACAGTTTCGCCAGATCCTCCGGCGGAAACTTGAAGAATGTGAACTGATCGCCCTCGAAATCCTGAGTCACTGTGAAGCCAAGCGCCGCCTCCGGCTCGAAGCCGCAGCTACTTAGAACTTCGATCCACAGATCAACGTAACAGTTGGTTTCGGGCCAGTTGTGCTGCGACGCATGCAGCGCGTGTGGTTTGTAGGTTGCGGGATCAAACTGCGGGAAGCAGACATCACCCATCGCTTCAGCCCCACAACCGGTCGCGGACCGCCTTGGGCCAGCGTTTCACGTCGACGCCGTGATGCTTGAACAGCGCCAGCGCGACGCGCTCCATGCCGAAGCCGACGCAGGCCGTATGCGCTACGTTGCCGTTGTCGGTGCGCAGGCCCCACAGCGTGCCGAAATGCTCCTGGTGATAATTGAAGCTGAGGCAGGCAGTCGGCTTTTCTTCGCTGGTGATCGGGATCAGCAGCTCGAACTTGAGTTTCTGATCGCGCTGGTTGTTGGACAAGAGCTTGCCGGCACGGCCGAAAAATGGATCGTTGGCGACATCCACGTCGACCGGAACGCCGAGCGCGCGCATCAGTTCCTGCCCACGCTCGATCCATGATTCACGGAATGCCACCACTTGATCCGGAGTGCCCATGCGTACGTACTCGCGCATGCGGAACATCTGCATGCGTGCAGGATCTTGTGAAGGTTCATGCCGGAAGCAGTACGAGTAGAGATCGAAGAGGCCGCCCTTGTCGGGCAGGGCGCCGCGGCGCGCGACCGCCGGATAGAGTGGATAGCAGGCGGCTGGCGTCAGCACGACATCGGTGGCTTTCTGTCCGTCGGTCCAGTTTTGCCCGTTATCGAGCATGCCGAGTAGCGCGGCGTGTTCGCGATCGTTACCCATGAAGCTGTGCACGGTGCCGGCCAGTTGCGGAAAGCTTTTCAGATAGCCGCTTTTCTCGAATTGCGCGCGGCTCATGCCGGGTGGGAAACGGACCACTTCGGCGCCGTCGGTGCGGCCGTATTCCGCGACCAGCACGCTGAATCGCTCGATCACATCCTCGAATACACCGCTGCGACCGTACAAGCCTTCCACGCCCATGTCGATGAGCACGCCGTGCTCGAGCAACTCCTGTAAAAAAGCGGCCTGTGCGTTGGTCATGGCGAGTCCAGGAGTCCGGTGTTGTGCTTGTGGGCGAGCAGCAGGTTCGAGGTATTGCCGAGGATGCGGTCGTTGCTAATCATCAGCGCCGCAGAATGGGCATCTCGCAGATGCCGGCCCAGACTGTAAGGTGTGTTGTTCTTGTAACCGAGAATGCCGCAGATCAGCAACGCATGATTAACGACCTGCACGACTGTCTGCGAGACGCCGACTTTCACGTTGTTCATCGCCACCGCAAAGCCGAGCGACATCAAATCGTCCTCAGATCGTTTCGCCACCTCGAAACGCCTAAGGCCGGCGACGATATTGGCCTTCACGCCCTGCAGCATGCTGATCGCTTCCGCGAGCCGCAGGGCGCCCGGCGGCGGTGATCCCGGATTCTTGCGGGCTTCGGCGCGAACGAACGATTGCGCACGGGTGACCGCAGCTGCGGCGATGCCGAACCACACGCTGCTCCACAGCAGGTGGGAGTCGGCCAGCATCGATTGCGCCGCGATTTCCGCGAACGGCTGCGGGAAGATCTGCTCGACGGGAGCCGATGTCGTCAGGCGGAAGCCATCGCTGCAGGTGCCGCGCATGCCGAGCGTGTCCCAATCGCTGGTTTTCTCGAGGCGGTATTGATCCTTGAGCACGGCAACCATGACTTGGTCAGAGGGGGCGGCATCCGGATGGCGGCGCGCGGTGACCAGAATCGCGTCAGCCTCAGTACCATAGGAAATGACGCTCGCTTCTTTAACGAGATCAAATGTCGGGCCGTTCACTTGAACCGCACAAATGCTGTTGCGCAGATTTCCACCAATACCGGCTTCGGTGGTCGCCGAGGCCAATAGCAACTGTTCCTTGGCGATGCGCTCCATGAACGCTCGATGCCATGGGCTTTTCAGGCCATGTGCCGCAAGGCTGGCGAGTTTGATCTGGTGCATCGCGAAGATCATCGCCGTCGCTGCGCAATGCTGGCTAAAAATCGAACACAGTTCAGCCACCTCGGCAAGGCTGGCGTCTTCGCCGCCGAGCTCTCGGGGCAGCATGATGCTCAGCAAGCGGTTTTCCTTGATCGCTGTCACCGCCTCGCTCGGAAACCTCCCGTTGCGATCGACGTCATCGGCATGTTTTTCAATCACGCCGGCGCCCACCATGCGGGCTTTTTCGGCAGCCGTTGACGTCGGTTCGGCGGTCATAGGTAGTGTTAGCAGGCCTAGGTCGTTCGTGGTGTATTGGTCAGGGATCCGATAACCCCTGCAATCGCCGCGATGCTCTCAAAGGTGCGGCGATTGAGCAAGCGCTCCGGAATCTCGACATCGAACGCATCTTCGAGGGCCAGCATAAGCTGAACTGTGGCAAATGAGGACAGACCTGCTTCGTACAGATCTGCGCCATCGGCCAAAGTTGCCGCGTCCACCGATAGTTTGCCGTGGTCGTTCAAGATGGTTCGAATCCGGTCCCCTGTCGTCGTCAAGTGCTTGCCCTCATTCAAAAAATGCATATTTAATATCGAAACTTGGTTTTCTGCGAAAAAAACGGCTTGCGCCGCTCAAAACCTTAGCGGCATTTGCGGTATTTAGTTCACTTCCGCGCCGAAAAAGTCTAGCCGTACAGGTTACATCGGCTTACTAACAACGTCGCCCGCTGTTAAAGGGTAAACGGACTAAAGGCGCTTGGCGCGCCACCGTATCGCGGGCTTTTAGCTGCTATCTCACAGTTTGCGTGCGACGAACTGGAACCAGTGTGCTGCCCGCAAATCGCTGCTATCCGATACGGGCTGGCCGCGGAAATTGTCGTAAATCGCCTCTATCTTGAAACCGGCGGCGGCAAGCTGCCGCTTTTGCTCGGCCAGTGTCGTGTACATGATCACAATGCCGAAATTGTGCGCCGAGCAGGTCTTTATAGAATAGGTGCCGTGATCCTGATGGAGTCGTTTGTTCCGATAGAAGTTGATGATGCTATGCGGAGTTGCTCGCAGGCTTCTGAACGTCCGCAACGCCATTTCCGCGGGATTCCGCGTGAATCCGGGCCGCAGCATGCGCAGCGTTTCGCGGCTGCCAGGACCATCCTTGTTATGGCTGGAGAAAACGAATACTCCGCCCGGCATCAGTACCCGGTTGACCTCGGCGAGAACTTTCAGACGCCCTTCGTAATCGACGGAATCGATTCCGTTGAAGCTAAAGGTGGTAAGGAAAAATGAGTTGGACGGAAAAGCCGACAGATCGCGAGCGTCCATCTGAAGAAAGCGGGTATCGGGAAATTTCGCTTTCGCGAGCGCAAGAATTTCCGGGCAGTAATCGACGCCGACATACCCGTCCTTGCTGATGGCTGTCCACAGCTGCGCGCTTCGTCCGGCACCGACGCCGATGTCCAGAATGGGCCGCCCGCGTGCTTCCGCGGTCACCCGTTCGATCGCCGCCTTTTCTCCAGGGTCCGTATAACCGTATGATGTATCGTATATTTTCAGTGCTTGTCGAGTTGACCAAGCTTTGCGGTTGATGCCATCGATATTAAGCGTGCTCATAAATCCAATCCCAGACTCCCCAAACGGCCCCATTAGCTATACCACTGAAATTGAACGGCGGCGACCTCCGAATTTTCTCAGATTTCTCTTCGAGCTTTAATCCGATGAGCGACAAAACTGAATCCACGGCGATTTACTTGGCTACCGATCCCGAGCACATCGCGGAGAGCTTTCACCTGATCAAGCAATTGCGGCTTCATCTTACAGATGTTGGCGCTTACGTCGGCCAGGTTCAACGTCAGCAGGCCGATGGTTATCACTTGTTGTTGCTCAAAGTCGACGGTGAATTGATCAGCGCTGCCGGTTTCCGGATTCACGAGTGCCTGGCATGGGGACGCCTTCTTTATATCGACGACTTGATCACTGACGAAGCCGCGCGCAAACGTGGCGGGGCGGGACGCCTATTCCGTTGGCTGATCGAGTACGCGCGGGACCACGGCTGCGCGCAACTCCATCTGGATTCCGGCTTTCAGCGCTACGACGCGCACCGCTTTTATCTGAACCAGAAAATGCGAATCAGCTGTCATCACTTCGAGATGCGCCTCGACGCGGCTGACTGAAAATGCTTGCCGACGCGATGTTCCGACGGGCGCCGTTCTGATGAGTACCGTTCAAGCCAACCCGGCGCGTTTGTCGTCATTCCTAGCTTCCCTGTTTCCCGATGGCGTGGTTGCCGCCGAGCTGCGCACGCCCGGCGATCGGGCGCTCTTGTATCCGGAAGAATCGGCGCACCTGACACGAGCGGCACCAAAGCGGGTCGACGAGTATGCCGCCGGTCGCTTGTGCGCGCGGCGCGCGCTGCAGGAGTTGGGAATTCTGGATTTTCCGCTGCGTCCGGGTACTGACCGCCGGCCGCTATGGCCGGACTCTGTCATCGGCAGCATCACGCACACCGCCGGATTCTGCGGCGCAGTGGTCGCGCACTATGGGATGGTCCGCGCGCTAGGTGTCGATGCTGAACGCGTTGGCCGTGTGTCGGCGAACCTGTGGACGCGGATCTGCACTGAATCCGAAATCGAATGGCTGCAGCAACTATCCGCTGAGGAGCAGGGAAAATTCTCCGCGCTCATATTCAGCGCGAAAGAAGCGTTCTATAAATGCCAGTACACCCTCACCGAAGAATGGCTGTACTTCCATGACGCCACCTTGGAGATTCTGGATGCGACTGCGGGGCGCGGAATCTTTTTGGTACACCCGCTCAAGCCGATGAAACTATCGGAGCATGCGGAAGGCCCGTGGATCGGGCGATTCGAATTCGTCGATAACGTTGTGGTGACAGGAATGGCGATCGATGAGCGCTAGGTCTCATGAAGTCGGGGCCGTTACGCTACCGTTCGCTGTGGCCGTCGTTGAGCAGATCACTAAGACGGCAAATGGATTTCGGGAGAGTGGCAAGGTTTCCATACGCTAGCGGACGGGATCACATTTGTTGCAAAGTTTGCATCCGTCCTTAGTCGTATAGATAATCAACACCGTTGTTGAGTATTGTAGACGCCCCTGACAACCGCAGTCACCGGATAAACGGCGAGCGTGAGGAACGTATGACACGAGGTAATCGCGGGCATTCTTTTTCTGCAGGGTCGCTGAAATGGCGCACTGCGATGTTGGGCCCGCAGGTCAATGCTGATGCCCATGCCTGTATTCCCTGCATGTCACCAGCGAATATGCAGGAAGCGATCGTGTAGGAGCCCCGGACAGGAAGCGAAGCGCAGGCACAGGAATATTCTGGCGAGGCAACTATATTGGAATGCAACGGCAGAGTATGAGAATCCGTCGCTTAACTACGGTATTCTAAGATCGGTGGATATGACGAAAGAGTCGCCGGATCCTTAGCCCTGAATCCCATGGGGTATCGCGGGACGAGCCATTCAGCAAATCAGCTAAAGAGCAGAAGCTAGAGAATCGATGGATTACGCAGCGGAGCAACGGAACCCCGGCAAGCACGTAGTGGGGATTATCGTAGTCGTGTTGTTTCATGTGATCATCGGGTATGCCCTGGTGAATGGTCTTGCGCGCAAGGTGGTGGACGTGGTGCGTGGACCCATTGAGACCAAAATTATCAAGGAGGTCAAACCGCCTCCGCCCGAGGCACCGCCGCCACCACCGCCTAAGCTGCAGCCGCCGCCGCCGCCGTTTATTCCGGCGCCGGAAGTGAATATTGCCCAGCCCGCCGCCGTGACGAATACGATCTCGGTGACGCGTACGGCGCCCGTGGCCGCGCCGCCGGCAGCCAAGCCGGCAGCGCGCGTGGCGCCAGTGGTGAAAGCTTCGAGCTGTCGCGAGCCGGAGTATCCGCCTTCGTCGGCGCGGCTTGGCGAGGCCGGCCGTGTGGTCCTGTTGATGCTGGTTGGTGTGGATGGACATATCACCGATAGCAAGATACAAACTTCCAGCGGCTTCCCGAAGCTCGACGAAGCGGCGCGGCGGGCGCTGAGCCTATGTAGGTTCAAGCCCGGAACAGCGGATGGCCAGCCCGAACCGGCTTGGGCTCCGATCGCTTATGTGTTCAAGAATCCAAACCAGTAATCCATGCACCGCCGGCATTACTTGCCAGCGCTGGCCGTATCATTGAAGGAGGAGTTCCATGCGTCGCCCTAAGTTTTTGGCCCCCGGCCAGCATCGAGTTCTTGTCCGGCTGCTGCTGGGCGTTTTGTCTGCACTGAGTCTTTGCCTTGCGCCTGGGGCTTTCGCGCAGAATGAGTCAGCAGCTGCACCTGCTGGAGGAGTGGCGGAAGCCGCTCCTGCCGCACCGGCGGCCGAAGCGGCTCCGGAGCATGAAACGGTAAAGAATCCCTACGGCCTGGACGCGTTGTGGAAGGCCGGTGATTTCGTGGCACGCGGCACACTGATCGCCCTGCTGATCATGTCGATGGGCTCGTGGTACATCATCATCACCAAGATCTTCGAGCAGGGCAAGATGCTGCGGCAGGCGGAGGAGGCCAGGAAGCGGTTCTGGTCGGCCGGCACCGTGCAGGACGGCATCCGCAGCCTGCCGGAGGGCAGCCCTTTCCGCTACATCGCAGAGTCGGGTACGGACGCCACCCAGAGGCACGAAGGTGATCTGGGCAGTAAGATCGATCTGCACACTTGGGTGACGATGTCGATCCAGCGCGCCAGTGAGAATGTGCAGAGCCGACTGCAGGATGGGCTCGCGTTTCTGGCAACGGTTGGCTCGACGGCGCCGTTCGTAGGCTTGTTCGGTACCGTGTGGGGCATCTATCACGCGCTGACCGCAATCGGCATTGCCGGGCAGGCCTCGATCGACAAAGTGGCCGGGCCGGTCGGTGAAGCACTGATTATGACCGCAATCGGTCTGGCAGTGGCCGTGCCGGCGGTGCTTGGCTATAACTGGTTGGTCCGCCGCAACAAGCGGGCTATGGAATATCTGCGCGGTTTTTCCGCTGACTTGCATTCCGTGCTGATGGTTCATGGCACCCCGAACGATGCGTCGCGAATTAACGCTCCGTCCGTGGCGCGGGCGCGCTAGCTCCATCTTTTTTCGCCGAACACCGACCGGAGAAGCTGCCCATGGCCATGGCCGTAGGACCCGCCAATGACGGTGATGAAGACGAGGTAATGTCCAGTATCAATACCACCCCTTTGGTGGACGTGATGCTGGTACTTTTGATCATCTTCCTCATTACGATTCCGGTGGTAACGCATTCTGTGCCGGTAGACTTGCCCAAGGAGCGCAATGTTCCGACGCAAACGAAGCCGGAAAATATCCTGATCTCCGTCAATCGTGACGGCGACGTATATTGGGGTCAGGAACTGATGCCCGACGTAGATACGCTGCTAAAGCGATTGAAGACCGTGTCGGTGCTCAACCCGCAGCCGGAAGTGCATATCCGCGGTGATCTGGAAGCACGCTATCAAGCGATCGGCAAGGTGGTCGTTGCCTGCCAGCGCGCCGGCATTGCCAAGGTCGGTTTCATCACCGAACCGCCGCCGAACGGCGGCGGGTAAGGACGAGGAATCTCCTTTGCAAAGAGAAGCCGCCTATATGAAATGTGAAGTGAGGATGATCCAGTCATGGCGATGAATGTGGGACCGTCCGGTGGCGGCGGCGATCCAGAGGTGATGGTCGACATCAACACCACGCCGTTGATCGACGTGATGCTGGTGCTTTTGATCATGCTGATCATCACCATTCCGATTCAGACACACGCGGTCAAGCTCAACATGCCGGTCGGCAACGCGCCGCCGCCGGACAAGCCGCCTGTAGTTGTCGACATCGACGTGGACTTCGACGGCACGATACAGTGGAACGGCGTCGTTGTTCCCGATCGGAGATCGCTGGAAACCCACTTCGAGCAGATTGCGCAGGAACCGGACCAACCGGAAGTACACATCAAGCCCAACAAGCTGGTGGCGTACAAATCCGTTGCCGAAGTCATGGCCAGCGCCCAGCGGCTGGGTGTCATGAAAATCGGCTTGGTCGGTGATGAACAGTTCATGAATTAAAAAAACCGAAGACGGAAGCGACGAGAAGAGACCAAGAGACGATGAAAAGCGAAAGGCTGTGGCTATTATCACTTCTGCTTGCTGCTGTGCTCGGCGGCACCGCCTTGCCGCTCGCGGCCGCTGACACCCTCCGGCCTGAAGTCGGCAAGCCGCTGCAAGCCGCACAACAGCTCATCAAGGATCAGAAGTACCAGGAGGCCTTGGCCAAGGTCACCGAGACCGACGCTGTTCCGAACAAGACGCCGTATGAGAAATTCATTATCGAGCGCATGCGTGGCGCGGCCGCAAGCGGTGCCGGCGACTCCGATACCGCGGCCAGGGCATTCGACGCCGTCATCACCAGTGGCAAGCTCGGTCACGACGAGGAACTCAAGCTGATGCAGGCAATGGCCGGCAGCTTCTACCGATCCAAGGAATACGCCAAAGCTCTGAGTTGGGCACAGCGCTATCAGAAAGCCGGTGGCAACGATCCGGATATGAACACGCTGATTGCGCAGTCTTATTACCTGAGCGGCGACTACGCCAACGCTGCCCGCGAACTGCAAGACCAGGTTGCCGCCTCGGAAAAGTCCGGCAAGGCGCTTAGTGAAGCAGAGTTGCAACTGCTCGCCAGCTGCTACCTCAAGCAGAACGACAAAGCGGGCTATGCTCGCGCGTTGCAACAGCTGCTCGCTTATTACCCCAAGAAAGAGTACTGGGCCGACGTGCTCACCCAGATTCAGCGCAAGCCCGGCTTCTCCGATCGCCTGACCTTGGACGTGTACCGCCTGATGCTGGCCACCGGTAATATGACCCAGGCCGCCGATTACATGGAGATGGCGCAGCTCGCGGTACAGGCCGGTTTTCCAATCGAAGCGCAGCAGGTCATCAATCAGGGCTACGCCAGCAAGGCGCTCGGTACCGGTGCTGAAGCGGCCCGCCAGAAGCGCCTCAAGGATCTGGTGGACAAGCAGGCCGCCGACGACCAGAAAGCTCCTGTGATTGATCCCCAAGCCCTAGCCAAGCGCGGCGCCGAAGCTATGGTCGCCACCGGCTACAACCTCATCCTCAATGGCAAAACCGACCAGGGCATCACCCTTATGCAACAGGGTATCGCCCAAGGCAACCTGAAGCATCCCGAAGATGCCAAGCTGCACTTGGGTGAAGCGTACCTGCGAGCCGGCAAATCCGCGGAAGCCAACAAGATTCTCAAGACGGTGCAAGGTGCGGATGGCACTCAGGACTTGGCGCATCTCTGGACCATCCATAGCCACGCTTCCTGAAGTGAGCACGAAGCATCGCAGGGCCGCCAGCTTCTGCGATGTGATGACCATGCTGCACTCGAGCGGGATGGGATCGGCCAAGGGATGGTCTTGGTTCTGCAATCGGCACTATAGCTGACCCGTTCTCCAATCCGCGTGGTTGCGGTGGGCATCGCCTCTGGCCGTCGTGCCCGAAACCGTAGCAGATCATCCCAAGTCCGACAGGCTGCTAGATCAAGTGCATGCTCTTGGAAGCTCCTCCAATCGCGGGATCCGGAAGTTGAATCACGGCGTCTGATCGGCAGTCGCGCTCGGAAGCATTGAATGGCCGCGTCCACACGGCGAATCAAGCAATCCGTATTCCCTGTTTGACACCAGGTCGGAGTTGGACTCGGGCAGATGCTTGGGCGCGACCGCCGGCGCCTGAACATGCGGATACTGAACCCGCGTGCTGTACCGCAACATTGACGTCCTACCTTGTCCCTGCACACTATTCAACAAGTGCGGGCCGGTTTGTGGCAAAGCCGCGATAAAAACCTGTGAGGCTCTACAGCAAGCAATTGCGCTCGCCGCCGATGTTCGTCGCAGGCGTCCAGTGCACCGCCGCGGACGGCAGGATATCGAACGCATCCGCGACCCTAACCATCAAATTGTATTGCTGATCAGATTCGCGCTGGCTGGAGTCGCGGGACCGGGGCGTGGTGGTGATCCGTTGTTATACTCGGAATGGATTGGTGCAGGAAAAATGTGGCGCCGCAGCGATGTGCTTAAGCCGAAAATAATAATGGGGGAGAGAATCATGGGAACGTACGAACGACAAAAATTCGCTGTTCTTGTAGCCGCTCTGTTGATCGCGACAATATCTGCACCGGTAACGTTCGCCGACGGTGGCGGTACTGCACTGGGTGATGAGTTTGAAGTGTTCCCTGGAGGTACCGGTGCGCTCGCGGGGATCGCCAGCAACGCCGATGGTGGCTTTGTAATCGGTGCAGCTGGCTCCCGCGAAAGTGATACCTGCGTCGGTTCCTGCATCCAGCTCTATGCTGCTGATGGTACGCCCAGGACGCCCCCTTTTTCCTTCACGATACCGGGAGCCTTGAGTCCACCCGTATGGGCAATGAATGCGCAGGGATTGTTCGCCGTCGTCTGGGTAACGCGTATAGCTGATTTCCAAGCTCAGATTTATCAGCAGCGATTCGCAGCCGACGGAACAGCCATTGGGTCACCCGTGAAAGTTCATGTTTGCGATGGTAATACCTGCAACGTAGCCGTGGCGACGAATAGTTCAGGCGGCGCGGTCATCGTCTGGTTCGAGGGACTATTATTCGAATACCCACCTATCCCAGTTTTCACTAGTTTTCGTATTGGCGCTCAAGCCTATGCAGCGGACAATACTGCGATCGGTAGCGTGCAGCGTGTGGTGGCCAGTACCTGCATCGACGGTAGGTATTCTTTGTGCAGCCATCCGGAGCTTAATTCGTCCGATCGTGCGTTGGTGGCGATGGACGATACGGGCCGCTACATCGTGACCTGGGGTCAGGCAGGCTATTTTTTGGGGCGAATTTACTCGAGTAACGGTATCGCAGGCCCTCGCTTTCGGTTGGGTCTCGGATATCAGGACAACGATCTCGCACTAGCAATGAATGCAGTCGGCGATATCCGTATCGCGTCGGGGGGTTGCGTAGATTACACATGTTCGCAGCGCGGGGTACTGGAGCGCCGCTATACCGGTTCCGGTATGGCGCAGGGGCCTCTGGGGTTGGTGTATGACGATGGCAGCAATACCGGAGAGCCGTCGATCGCCGTGGATCCGCAAGGCGATTTCGTGGTGACATGGTCAATGTACGATCAGGTGGGAAGCTGCGGAACCGCAAGCCCGCAGCCTTCGATTTACGCGCAGCGCTTTGACGCCAATGGTGAAGCGTTGGGTTCCTGCTTCCGCGTCAATGCGCCAACGGACGATACCGGCAGCAATCCCAAAGTGACCATGGACGCTGCGGGCAACTTTGTTATCGCCTGGGAGGGTTACAGTTCGCAAAGCCCTTATGCTGCGATAAAAGCTCGGCGCTACTCGGGACCCTGATCTGCTTCGGAAGATAAGAAGTAATCGCCGGAAAATCAGGCAACCAGAGCTTGCGGTTCCGCGGACTGCCTGTTGATGCCGGCACTGGCGATCGCACTGATCTCATCGACGGAGAGCACATTGTTGATGTCGAGCAGGATGACGAACCGGCCATCGACTTTGCCCATGCCGTGAATGAAATCAGTGCGGATTCTTGCTCCGAAGGCTGGCGCCGGTTCAATCTCCGCCACCGGAATATCCAGCACAGCGTTCACCGCGTCGACGATGACGCCGATAATCTGGCGGCCGGCATTGCCTTCAATCTCGACGATGATGATGCAGGTCCGCTTAGTCACCTCGGTCGTTTTTCTTCCGAATCGAGCCGACAGATCCATGACTGGAACCACTGCGCCCCGCAGATTGATTACACCGCGGATGCAGGCGGGCATCATCGGCACAACGGTCAGATTGTTGTACTGGATGATTTCCTTGATTCCCAGGATGCCGATTGCGAACACTTCCTTGTCGAGCATGAAAGTCAGAAATTGCGTTTGCCCGGTATGGAAGGCTGCCCCGGTCTGGGCGATCGCGTTCATGTTTGCACTCATGCTCGCTCTCCTAAAATTGCGTGAATTCAGTCTCGTTCGACGTGGGAGCAGCGGCTGCAGCGTGACGTCCCGCCGCTTTTCCCGCCCGCCGGTTCCTCGTTGAGACGATCGCCTTGTGTGTAGCGATGCTCGCATTCGGAGAGCCGAGCTTATGGTGTAATTTAAAGAACGACATCGCTTGCTGGAGCTGTTCGGCTTTGCTGCTCATCTCTTCGGCGGTGGCGGCGAGTTGTTCCGAACTTGAAGCAGTATGCTGGGTGGTGTGGCTCAACTGGCTGACCGCCGCGTTAATCTGGTTCACGCCTGAAGACTGCTCGGCCGATGCTGCGGAGATTTCCTGCACCAGGTTCGAGGTTTTCTTGATGTTGGGTACCATCTCGTCGAGTAGCCGGCCTGCCTTCTCCGCCAACTCCACACTACTGCTGGCGACGGTGCCGATCTCCTGCGCTGCAACCTGACTGCGCTCGGCAAGCTTGCGGACTTCCGCGGCAACGACCGCGAAACCTTTGCCATGTTCGCCGGCACGTGCCGCTTCAATGGCCGCATTTAAGGCCAGCAGATTAGTCTGATAGGCAATGTCGTCGATGATGCCGATTTTCTGGGCAATCTGTTTCATTGCAGCCACGGTCGCTTTGACCGCTTCGCCGCCTTCGGTGGCTTCATTGGCCGCCTTGGTCGCCATGGCATCGGTTACTTTGGCGTTCTCTGTATTCTGCCCAATCGAGCTTGTCATCTCTTCGATCGATGCGCTGGTTTCCTCGACGCCGGCGGCTTGTTCACTGGAGGCTTGCGACAAGGACTGCGCTGTGGCGCTGACTTCTTCCGACGCACCCGCCAGGGATTCTGCACTGCCGTTGACCTCGGCCACGACCTGCGACAGCTTCTCCACCATACCCTTCATGGCGACGAGCATGCTGTCTTTATCGCCATCACGGGTGACGACCTCGACTGCAAGATCGCCATGTGCAACCCGGGTGATCACCGACGCGGCATAAGAGGGTTCACCACCCAATTGCCGCAGAAGATTGCGCATAATAAAGAAGCCGATCGCTGTGACAGCCAGCATCGTCAGAACGGAAATCGTCTGTGACAACAGCGTTGCTCTGCTCTTGATCGTTACCGCTTCCTCGGAGGCTTTATGTGCCAGATCGATGTTGTACCGGACGTGATTGTCGATGGCGGTGGCAAGCCTTTCAGATATCGCCTTGCCAGCGATCTGTACTTCATAGGCCTCAGCCTTGTGGTTGTCCTTGGATAGAGCCAGGGATTTCTCGCGCATGGCATCGTAGTCCGCAAGTGCCGCGCGATCCGCCGCCAGCAGCTGGCGGTCGTTGTCGTCGCTGACCAGGAGTTCGTACTGTTTTAGAGCGTCATCGAGCTTCTGACGGGCCGTCGCTATGCTCTGTTCAAACTCGCCCATCTGGACGCGATCGGTAGCGAGCGTGTGCTTCAGCAGCGCGATACGCATTGTCGCTAGCTGTTTCAACACTTCCTGCATAGTAGTGAGACTAGGCACGCTGTTAACACTGCCATAGCTGGCATGCGTGTAAACTTCCGCGAGCTCGTACTGGCTCACGCCGGTAACTCCGATCAGCCCGATCACACCGGACAGAATCAGTAAAATCATCTGCTTCCCAACAGTCATCACACTTCTCCAAAAGCCCGGTCTGTCGTTCGCGCGAACCGGTGCGCTTATGTCCGTACTTCCTTAAAACTTGGCAAATTGGGATTGGTCGGATTCGGCGGCCACCAGATTGTCCGTTGCTGTCCTCAGACCGGCTGGTCTTCGAGCTGCTTTGACAGCCGCCGTGGCTTTTCGCTGACCATGGGCATTTCCGCGTTTTTCCACTTCCAATTTGAAGAACGACATCGCCTGCTGGAGCTGTTCGGCTTTGCTGCTCATCTCTTCGGCGGTGGCGGCGAGTTGTTCCGAACTCGAAGCAGTATGCTGGGTGGTCTGGCTCAGTTGGCCGACCGCCGCGTTTATCTGGTTCACGCCTGAAGACTGCTCGGCCGATGCTGCGGAGATTTCCTGCACCAGATTCGAGGTTTTCTTGATATTGGGAACTATCTCGTCGAGCAGCCGGCCTGCCTTCTCCGCCAGCTCCACACTACTGCTGGCGACGGTGCCGATCTCCTGCGCTGCGACCTGACTGCGCTCGGCAAGCTTGCGGACTTCCGCGGCGACGACCGCGAAGCCTTTGCCATGTTCGCCGGCACGCGCCGCTTCAATGGCTGCGTTCAAGGCCAGCAGATTGGTCTGATAGGCGATGTCATCGATGATGCCGATTTTCTGTGCAATCTGTTTCATTGCCGCTACGGTGGCCTTGACCGCTTCGCCACCTTCAGTGGCTTCATTGGCTGCCTTGGTTGCCATGGCATCGGTCACCTTGGCGTTCTCTGTATTCTGTGCAATCGAGCTGGTCATCTGCTCGATGGATGCGCTGGTTTCCTCGACGCCGGCGGCCTGTTCACTGGAGGCCTGCGACAACGATTGCGCGGTGGCGCTGACCTCTTCCGAAGCACCCGCCAGCGATTCGGCACTGCCGTTGACCTCGGCCACCACCTGCGACAGCTTCTCCACCATGTCCTTCATGGCGGCGAGCATGAGTCCGGTCTCATCTTTCGACGTCGATTCGATCCGCATCGTCAGATCCCCGTCTGCCAACCGGTTGGCGACCCGGAGCGCTTGATCAATCGGTTTAATAATCGAGCGGGTGATCCAGCTTGAAAACAAGACGCCAATGATCAGGACGATAGTTCCGATTGCGATGACCAGCGTTCGCCCGGATTTCACCAGTTGCTTGGATGCGTCGCCGCCGCTTTGCATCAAATCCGTTTGGAATTTCACCATATCGGAAATCGTGCCGGTATAAGTGTTCATCAAAGGGATCGTTTCATTGATGATGATCTTGGCGGCAGCATCTGATTTCCCTTCTTCAAGAATCAGGTGTGATGCTTTGGAGAAGGAATCGACATAAGGCTTGCGCGCGTCTCGAATCCTGGCCATGAGCTCCTTGCCTTGAGGGGAGTAGATAAGTTGATCCATTTGATCAAGGTTCTCGCCAATACTCTTTCTATTGTCGGCGATCGCGTCGGACAGTTTGCGCAGCGCCTCTTTGTCCGAGACCTCTGTCATTTGCAACGTTTCGAGCGCTTCGTCTTGCACGCGATTGATGACCAAGCTGGCGAGTTCCGCCTGCTTCCAGTCACGATCGACCAAGGTATTAATTTGCGCGTCCAGGGATGACAGATGCAGAAGGGTCGCGCCCACTATGACCATCGTCAAAACCAGAATGCATCCGAACGCCATGCCCAGCCGCGTGCCAATTTTCAGATTCTTGAACATGTCTTTCACCCAAAGCTCCTGTTGAGATTCCTGGTTGAAACCCTCATGCCGCAATGGCGGCTGCTTCGCCCGGCTTCACTGCCTGCGGAGTAATACAACCGGCTTGTTGTATCAACGCCGGCACGTCGACAATCAAGGCAACCTCGCCACTACCGAGCACGGTAGATCCACTGATGCATTTGATGTGGTTGAACAGCGTCCCCAGCGGCTTGATGACGGTCTGGAACTCGCCTAGCAAGGTATCCACCACCAATCCCACTCTTTGCCCCGCATTTTTGACGACGACAATGTTCTCGCGCGGCGCCGTGGAGCCCTTGATCCCGAACAGTTCGCGCAGTCGAATGAAGGGCAGCACTTCGCCGCGCAAATTGGTGTAGTCGTGCCCGGGTTCAACCGAGAACGCCACGCACTCTTCGATCATGTCGACTGGCACCACGAACACGGACGAGCCCAGTCCGATCATGAAGCCGTTGATAATTGCTAATGTAAGAGGCATACGTATCGTCACCGTGGTGCCCACGCCTTCCTGGCTGTCGATGGCAACACTGCCGCGCAGGGCCGTGATGTTGCGTTTGACGACATCCATGCCGACGCCGCGTCCCGACAGCCTGGTGACTTGTTCTGCGGTAGAGAATCCGGGTTCGAAGATCAGACCGTAGATTTCACCGTCGCTCAAACTGCGGCCAGGCTCGATGAGTCCGCGCTCCATGGCCTTGGCGAGGATTTTCTGGCGCTTCAGACCGCCGCCATCGTCACCCACTTTAATGACGATACTACCGGAGTCGTGATAAGCATCAAGCTTGACCGTGCCTTTTGCCGGCTTGCCGCGCTGGGCTCGCACTTCGGGCGACTCGATCCCATGATCGATGGAATTCCGCACCAGATGCGTTAGCGGATCAACGATTTTTTCCACGACGGCTTTATCGAGTTCAGTGTCCTCGCCGCTGACCACCAGCTCGATGTCTTTGCCGATTTCATGGGACACGTCGTGCACTACACGCTGGAAGCGGCTGAAGGTGCCGCCGATCTTGACCATGCGTAATTGCAATGCATTGTCGCGCACCTCTTCGACCATGCCGGACAATGTCGAGGTGGATTCCAGAAGTTCGGCCACGCGGCCGCGCCGCGCCGCCAGATCAGTTGCCGCCGCCGCAATGACGAGTTCACCGACCATATTGATCAGATGATCCAGCTTGTCGGCATCGACGCGGATCAAGCGGCTTTCCTGCGCTTTCGCATCCCTGACGTTCTTCTGCTTCGCAAGCGCTGCTTCGACGACCGCGGGCTGCACCGTCTTTTGTTCGATCAGGATCGCGCCGATCGCCTGCGGTGGTTCCACTTGAGATTGCGCGTTGAGCGCGGCGCTGAGTTCCCGCTCGGTGAGGGTGCCGCATCGCAGCAGCATTTCGCCAAGCCGGTCGGGTTCCCCGGGCAGTTCACGAATTAGACGGATGTATTCAGAGATGCGGCTGTTCGGTGGCAGGATACGAATGTCACAATCGTCGCGAACGAATTCGAACACGGCGTCGATGGCGGATTTATCGGCATCACTTTTAAATGCGATCTCAAAGCCGAGATAACATGATTCCGGATCCATCGAATCGTCAGAAGGAATCGTATCGGGCAGTGTGACGATGTCAACGATCGTACCCAGCTTCTTCAGATAGCGGATGAAGGACAGCGGGTCCATGCCGTTCCTGAAAACATTGCGGCCGAAGCGCAGCGAAATGTGCCAGTGATCGGTATCGGTTTCCGCGCGCTCTTTGTGCGCCGTTGTGTCGGTATTTGTCGGCCTGTCGGCGACAACAACCCGTCCTGCTGGCGGCTGGGGCGCTGCGACTGGTGCTGCAACAGGCGCTGAGAGGTAAGTCTGCAAGCGATGCTGGAGTGGCATGCCCTGGCGCGTCAGTCCCGTATCTTCGCCGGTACGTCCAGCCGCGACCGCGTCGACCAGCGCTCCGATGTGATCGGCGCAAGAGAGGAGCAGTGTCACCAGCTCAGCGTCCAGCGCGATCAGATCATCACGTACTGCGTCGAGCACGCTCTCGGCCACATGGGTGAAAGCAACGATGTGATTGAGGCCGAAGAGCCCGGCCGAGCCCTTGATCGTATGGGCCGCGCGAAAGATAGCGTTGATCGTTTCAGGATCTGCTTCCTTCGAGTCGACTGCGAGCAGGGCAGTCTCCATGCTCTCGAGGAGTTCTCGGCTCTCGACGATAAAAGTTTGCAGCAGTTGATCGGAGTTCATCGAAATTTCTCTTCCCTGTGCCCGCTCAGGAGATTAGTGCCGTTCGGCTCACACAGTCGGCGACGGAATGGAGGTTGGATCCCCGAAATGCGTCGTGAGGTTGAGTAACTCGAACACTTCCACAACTGCTGGACTGTGTTCTATCAGTCGCAACACCTTGTTCTTGGCTTGCGCAGCCAGTTTCGCGTACAGCAGCAACTGGACGCCCGCTGCATCGAGCTCCGTCACTTTCGATAGGTTGAATTCGTTGCTCTCACCCGGACGATTCAGCGCGTCGAGCAGCGTTTGCTTGAGCTCGACGGCACGATAGATTGTCATTTCTCCCTCGATTTTCAGCACCGAGGAGTTGCTCTTGTTCTTACGTTTTGCCGAGGCCGTCATAGCGACTGTCCGCGGCGCGCACATGAAACGCGGCAGTACGAAATCACGGCAGCACCAGCTTCTCAATGGCGCCGAGCATGGTTTCAGGAGTAAACGGCTTCACGACCCAGGCTTTCGCGCCTGCGGCCTGGCCCTCCCGCTTCTTCCCCTCTTGCGCTTCCGTAGTCAGCATGATGATCGGAGTGAACTTGTAGTTCGGCATCTGCTTGACCTGCTTCACGAAGGTGATGCCGTCCATGTTCGGCATGTTGACGTCGCTGACAATCAAGTGAACCTTCTGTCCGGTCAGCTTGGAGAGTGCGTCCTTGCCGTCTACGCCCTCGATCACTTCGTAACCGGCGCCTTTCAGAACAAACCCGAGCAGCTGTCTAACCGAAGCCGAGTCGTCCACGATCATGATAGTTTTTGCCATATTTCCTGCTCAACTAAGTTGATGACTGCGCAGCGCGCGTCCGTTTGCACACCGTTATGTTGGCCCAGTGCACCTGATTCGAAGTCCATGCACGGCCGCACTGGTGCTCACATATTCATCACGTCAGGTTGTCGGCAAAGTGGAGAAAAACTTCAGGAACTTTACTTCTATCTGGTAGCGCTGCAGAGATTCCCGGCCTAAGGGCTAGGTGGCGCGGTTCTCAAATCAAAAGAGCGTGATATCGCCGACGTCGATTTCAGTCGCGGGAGCGCCGCCGCGGTGTATTTCACGTTGTTGCTCCATCGAGTATGTTCGGATGAGTTCATCCAGCCATGCGCGAACGTCGAAAGAGTCCGGAAGACGGCCTCGATCATCGATATGCAGCCTCAGTTTTTCCAGGTCGCTGCGGACATGGCCCAGCACCTGGCTCACCCGATCCTGGAACTGGAGCGCGACGACGCCTTGATGCACCGCTTGGCTGATGGCTTCCCGCTCTGATCGGAGGATCCGAAAAGATTCCTGTAGTGCTGATACGCTGTTTTCCGGCGCATCGGATTCCGTCCGCATATTGGCGACGACGTTTTCAGCGCTTACAAGTGTTTGCGCGATCTGATCGATCCTGCCGGCGATGCCCACGAAGTGCTTGACGAGATCCAGCGCGGCGTCTTCGACGTGCGTGCGAGCCAAATCGATCTGGCCTGACCACACCGGAAGCACGTTATGGCACAACAGGTTCAGGCTGTCCGAGCCGGCGTTATGCGGCTTTATGCTGCCCGATCGCGTATCAGTATTATTGGCTTCAGGCTGCGTGGTCATAGCTCGGTCAAGGCGAAGTACAACGGAAATAACGCCGACGGAGCGTCGCGCAAAATCCGGTTATTTCCTTTTCAGTACTTCAATAGCGGCTGTCTCTATCAAGACTTAAGCTCAGCTCCGACCAGGGACAGGACGCGCCCGAAACCGCAGCAGATCAACCCAAACGGGCTAGCTCGGAAAGAAATCGATCGGCTTAGTCGTCGTGACTGCGGAAACGTCTCTTGCTTCGAACTTGAACAGCAGCACGCGCTGCACGAGGCGGTGTTCGAAATCTGGGGCATTCAGTTCACTGGAGACTACTTCGCAGGCGGATACCACGCCATTGGGCTGGATCGTCAGGCGCAGCACCATCTTGCCCTGCAGCCCGGGATTTTCGCGTAGAGCGCGGTTGTAGAGGGCGTAAATGGCGCCTTTGTTCTGATCGAAAATCATTTCGATTTCTTCGCGACTGCGCGAGCCGCCGCTCCCACTTCCGGAGCCCGTCCCATTTCCGGTTCCCGTGCCGTTGCCATTGCCGCCGCCGCCCTTACCGTTGCCGCCACCGACGCCGTAGCCGGCGACTTGGGTGGTGCCGCGTCCGGCGAGTCCGCCGCCGCCGGTACCGCGGCTCAAGCCGGCCGTGTTGATGCCACCACTGGATTCGCCGGCTTTGGCGGTGATCAGCGAGCGTTCGGAACCCGTGCCGCTTGCCGTGCCGCCGTTGAGATCGGATGTGTAATTGGCATTCGGCGGACCTTTCATGTCTGCACGGCCGGTGATGGCTTTCGAAGCGGCTGTGGAATCGCGCAAGTCGGCGAGATCGTCGGCGAGCTGTGAGATCTTGGCCGCGGCTCGATCGTGCGCGTTCGGACCCGGCGGCGCGGAACCGGGGGCGGAGGAACGCACCGGCTGCGGTGTTTCGGGGACGATCGGTTTCGGCAGCGGCTTCGGTGGAACCGGCGTCTCAATCTCCGGCTTGGCGATAGGAGCGGGCGGCGGCTGGGGCGCAGGCGGTTTTGGGGGCAGCACGATCTTCAGCTGGATCGGCTGCGGCGCGATGTCGAGCAACGGCGGCGGCAGATCCGGCACCGGCAGCCATTGAATCAGCAGGCTCAGCAGCAGGATGATGCCGAGAACACGGATCTGGATGCGCCGGTAGCGCTGCTCCTGGTTGGAGGAGTGCGACCACGGCAGATCGAGATTGCGATACCACGGAGCAGCCGCGCTGGCGATTGAGTTCATTGTGCGCGTCCTGCCAGCGGCTGGGCACCAGGTGTGGCAACGTTGCCGGCTTTCTGCAGCACGGCGAGCGAGAGCTTGCCGTAATCGGCGTCCGCGCAGGTGGCGAGAATTTTCTTCAGCAGGCGGTAGGAGATTTCACGGTCACCCATAACCGTCACCGCGTTCGTCGGCTGCTCGCCCGCTTGCTGCACTACCGCTGCGGTCGGATGCAGTTGCTGGTCGAGCGCCGCTTTGAGTTCCGGGATGACCGGGTTGCTGGAACGCAGGATGGCATCGACGCTGGCGATAGTTTTGCCGCGTACCGCGATTTCGTCGCGGCTGACCATAACGATGATGGTGTCCTGCGGCTTGGCTTCGGCAACGGACTCCGGCAGGTGCAGGTTGCGGCTTTCCGGCAGCAGCTCCAGTTCCGTCGAGTTGAGCAGGAGGAAAAACACCAGCACGGTGAAGATATCGATCAGGGAAACGATGTTCAGTGTCATCCCTTTTTTCTGCCGCGTCTGCCTGCGCCGGCGCCGTTCCCGCAGCGATAGATGGGCCATGAAATTACTTCCCGTCCGCGACCGGCGCGTCGCCGATGGCGATTTCGGGGAACAGCTCTGCCACGAAACGACGGCCGCCTGCCTGTCCCTGCATGGAGCGCAGGGCATCCATGACCTGCACGATGCGATCGTAGGAAACATCGGGTTCGAGCAGGATGGTGGCCGCTTTCTCGTCGGGATGCTGGACTTTGATCTGCTGCAGCTGGGTCGACAGCTGCGCCAGGTCCGGTCCGGACGCACCGTTCGGGATTTCGGCCAGGAGTCCGCGGTTGCGGTCGCCGACTTGGATAGAATCTTTGCGCACCGTGACTTCGAGATCCATTTTCTCCACGGGTGCTGCGGGCACACCGCCCCCGGGGCCAGGAAGGCGCAGTTCGAGCACCGCCGAATGCGAGAACACGACATTCATGAGCAGAAAAGTCACCAGCACCACCATCGGGTTGATGAAGGCAGTGAGTTCCAGCTCGGCGCCTTCGATCTGTTTACGGCGCCTGTGGCGACGGGCAATCATGGGAAGGTCACGCGCGTGCGGGAGTATGCGCGACCGGTGAGGCCGGCCGCGGTGCTGCAGCGCGTGCGGCGGCGGCCGGTTGTGCCGTTTGCATGTGCTCGGTCACGGTATCAAGGAATTTCACCGTGGCGGTTTCCAGGCTGTCGATAATTTCCGCCGACTTCGCGTGCAGCAGCGAGTGGATCAACATGAATGGAATCGCAACGAGCAGTCCGAACGCTGTGCAGTTCAGCGCTTCGGAAATACTAAATGACAGCAGCGCCGCTTTCTCCGCCGCGTTGGCATTGCCCACCGCCGAAAACGCATGAATCAAACCCATGATCGTGCCGAGCAGGCCCAGCAACGTCGCGACGTTGGCAAAGGTCGCAAGGTAGTGCGTGCGTTTTTCGACGACTGGAATGGTGTCCATCAGCCGTCCCTCCATGGCGCGTTCGACTTCGTCGGGATCGCGTCCCATGCGCACACGGGTCAGGCCGTGGTTGAGAACCGCGGCGATGGCGGTATTGGAGTCGGCGACAACCTCGGCAACACCGTTGAGATCACCCGCGTGCAGCAGCGGAGCGATACGGCGCCACACCGCCTGATTCTTCGAGGAGACGTAGCGCAGGTAGAGCCACCGTTCGATCGCAACCGCGATGCCCAGGCCGAGGACCACGGCAATGGGGAACATGAAAATCCCGCCGTGCTGAAAGAAGCGCACGATTGCGCCATAGATTTCCATGAGTCAGTCTCCAGTTAAATCCCAAATCAAATCTTGTTTCATGGTGTCGGATGTTGGGCCGCGTTCGCGGCGGCGGCGCTTGCGCTGAGCGCGTCGTAGTAGCGCATCTGATCGCGGAACTCGGCCCGATCCACCGGAGCCAACACCTCGTCGAGCAGGGAAGCGGCCGGGCGTCCCTGCAGATCGCCGGTGTCCGAGCGCTTCCACGGAACGATGTAGAGTACGCGCGGCAGGCCCTCGTGGCCTTTGACGATCGTGGTGTCCAGTCGCAGATGTTCCGTCGCACTGTTGTTAGTGGCAGCAACGGCTGAACTGGCGTTATCGCTCTTTTCCACCGGTTCAGGCGCCTGCGGTACGGTATCCGCCGCCACGGCGGTCGCCGCCGGAAACGCCAGCGCCACCGCGACGATTGCGCCAACGCGTCGCAAGTGATTGTTATACAAGTTCATGAGGTGGGCTCTTCTCCCTTCGCGGCGGGCTTCCCGGCGGGCTGCGCGGCTCCTGTGCGCCGGCGCAGGTCCGCGATCCAGCGCGCCACCTGTTCGTCCGCTATCGGCTGCAACTCCTGAAACTTTTCATAATTCTGCAAGGCCACCTGCGGACGTTGCAGGTAAATGTCGTTGAGCACTGCGCGGTCGTAGTACGCCAGCGCGTAATTCGGGTCCGCAGTCAGCGCACGCGCATAGGCAGCGTCGGCGGCTTCGAACTCGCCCAATGAGCTCAGCAGGAGTCCGAGCTGGTGTTGGCCCGGCGCGAAGTCCGGCCAGCGCGAGGCGGCACTCTCCAGTATTTTTCGGGCGTCGGCAGGGCGATTCAGATGGCCGTAGACGATCCCCAGATTGACGGCAGGTCCTGGCAGATCCGGATTGCCATCCGCGAGTGCCTTGAGCGCGGTTTCAGCGCTGGCCCAGTCCGCATTCTTCATTGCGGTCAGCGCCTGTGCGTAAGACTCGCTGACTTGCCCGGATACTCCTGCCGATGCAGACTTTCCTGATCGTGAGTCACTGAACGTGCCACAGCCGCTCAGCGCGACGGCAGCCAACAACAAGCCGTATGCCGTCTTGCGATGAAGCCGCTCAGCGTATGGCTTCGACATAGGGCTCCCCGTGTTCCGGTCTCGCGTAACGGGCCGGCACCAGCGTAGCCAGGCTTGCGTAACTTTTGCGCACCCAATCGTCGTAAATGCCTTCGCGTGCGCGCTTGGCGTTGGCTTCATGAAGCTCGATCGCTTTTTCTTCGAATGGGAAAGCCTGTTCCTGCAATAGCAGGTCGTATTGTTCCTTCGCATCGGCATCGAGTCCCTTCGGCCGGTCAGAGGCATATAGCGCTTTGGCCAGACCGTAATAAATCTCGCCAAGCTCGAACGTCGCTTCGGTCAGCACATCGGCGACGCCGTAGTCGACTGCCTTGCCATAGGCGGCGAGGGCTTCTTCCATGCGCGCCTTCTTGCGTCGCAGGCTGTCCTTGAGCGGCGCGGTCAGCCGGATGGCGAGGAAGGCATCGCGGACCGGTTGCGCCAGGCTTAACGTGGCGTGGGCGGCGAGATAACGGGAGCGATCGGTGCGCTTGGCGCCCGCGCTGGCATCGAAGGCGATCAGGCGCTTGCTAAGGTCGAACGCGGTGGTGCTGTCATGGCGCGCGACAGCGAGATCGATCAACCGCTGCTGGGCTTCGAGGGATTGATCGAAGGCGTCCGGGTAGCGTTTGACGAACAGCTCAAGGATGCGCGCTTCGGCGGTTTCATCCTTGCGTTCGCGATACAGTTTGGCGGTTTGCAGCAATGCTTCCTTGCGCTCGTCTTTGCTGTTGCCCGGGTTGTCCGCGATACGCTCGAATTCCTGCGCGGCCGCAGCGGTATCGTTGGTCTGGAGGTAGGCCAGAGCGAGATTCGCAGTGACTTGGCTAGCGAGCGGACTGTCGGTGTGGTCGCGCCTGAATGCCTGCATCACCGGGATCGCCGCCGCGGTCTGGCCCGCT
>Ga0265334_10000061_pt1 | contig 78756 bp, 67 predicted proteins | sample 42023metaG_FD_192442 | JGI IMG/M metagenome (GOLD analysis project Ga0265334, IMG submission 192442) | Rhizosphere microbial communities from Carex aquatilis grown in University of Washington, Seatle, WA, United States - 4-20-23 metaG | ecosystem: Host-associated > Plants > Roots > Rhizosphere...
TGCCATCTCGCGGCAAGTGGTGGACAACTTCCTGCGCGGCGGCCCCTCCGGCCTCGATCTCCTGACGCCGCGGCAGCGTGAGATCCTGCAGCTCATCGCCGAGGGCAAGGGCACGCGCGACATCGCCGAGACCCTGCACCTCTCGGTGAAGACCGTGGAGACCCACCGGGCCCAGCTCATGGAGCGGCTGGACATCCATGACGTGGTGGGGCTGGTGCGGTATGCCATGAAGAAGGGGCTGATCTCTTCAGAAGGGTGAGGCCGGGGGTTTCACAGAGCGTCCAGTGGACGCTCTGCCGGCCGAACGCCCTGCTTGGAGGCAGGGCTGGATAAGAACCTCTAGAAAGGGATGTCGAGTCTAAACAAGCCTTTAGACTCACCTTAAGAGCGCCCCCAAGTCTTGTCCCGTAAGGCATCTCAGGGAATCCCTGAGACCGAATCAGGGAAGCCCCAATGCCCCCCTCTGTCGCGCGCGCGCACAGTGGGTCCGTACCTGGAGCCTACGCGCGGGCAAGTTAAGGGACCCCGCACAAAGGATGTGACCCGCGCGGGCTCCGGGACTAAGGGAGAGGAAATGGAGACCCAGGGCAAGAGACCGATGCGCACGATACTGGTGGATGACTATCCGCCGTTGCTGACTGCGCTGACGACCCTGTTACGCACCTATGACGGTATCGAGATCGTGGGTCGCGCCCATAGCGGCAGCGACGGACTCAAGCTTGCGGAGGAACTGCAGCCCGACCTGGTCCTGGTCGATTTCAGCATGCCGGACATGAACGGGGCCGCCATGACCCGCCGTCTCAAGGCCCGGGAGAAGGCTCCCAAGGTGGTGGTGATGTCCTTCCATGCTGAACCGGAGTATCGTGATTTAGCCCTGGATGCGGGTGCCGATGCGTATCTGGTCAAGAGCGAGCTCTATCAAGAACTCATGCCGCTCTTGAGACGGATCGTCGGCTGACGCTTCCTGGGCAAGACCCGGAAGTACAAGGATGTACTGCATGGATCGCAGATTACCCACCAAAGCCGGACCGTTCGGCTCCTCTTCGTCCCTGGAGGTGGCCTCGGACGCGAACCTGCTCGAAGGCGAGCAGCGCGTGTTCGAGCGCATGGAAGCGGGCGCCGACCTGAAGCCGGTGCTGGATGAGATCACCCGGCTTTGCGAACGCCATTCCCGCCACCACACCCATTACGCGGTCCTCCTCGCCGATGAGAGCGGTGAACACCTCAACGTGGCCGCGGCACCCAACCTGCCCCCCGCTTTCTTCGAGATCGCCGAGAACACCCCGGTGGGGCCCGATTCCAACCCCTGCGGAGTCGCCGCCTGGAGCAAGCAGGCGGTGATGGTGGAGGATTTCGCCCTCGACCCCCGCTGGAGCGCACTGCGTGCCAACGCGGCTGCCATGGGCGTGCGTGCCGGCTGGTCGCTGCCGATCCTGTCCCAGCGCGGCAAGCTGCTCGGTACATTCGCCGCCTACGCCGTCGAGCCGGGGCGCCCGTCGCCGCGTGACGTAGCGTTGATGGCGCGCTTCGCCCACATCGCGCGCATCGCCATCGAGAAGCACCAGGCCGAGCGCACCATCGAGCGCATGACCACCTACGACGGCCTCACCGGCCTGCCCAACCGCACGCTGCTCCTGGACCGGCTCGACGATGCGTTGCTGCGCAGCGAGGGCGAGGCGGTGGTGCTGCTGCTGTTCAACCTGGACAGCATGAAACAGATCAACGACACCCTCGGCTACGAGTTCGGCAACCGCTGCATCCAGGCGGTGGCCGCACGTATGCGCGAGCACGCCGGCCTGCGCAGCATGGTGGCGCGGGTGGGCGGGGACGAGTTCGGCATCGTGCTGGCGGGCGTCGCGGACGAGCGCGTGCTGGCGGTGCTGGTGCAGACCTACCTCGAGAACATCACCCAGCCCATCAGCATCGACGCGCGCGACGTGTTCGTCACCGCGAGCCTGGGCGTGAGCATCGGCCCGCGCGACGGCGCCGATGCCGACACCCTCTTCAAGCACGCCGACGTGGCCCTGCACCGCGCCAAGCAGCGCGGCCGCAACGGCTTCATGTTCTTCGACGCCGGCATGAACGCGCCGGCCGCGCGCCGCTTGGCGCTCCTCGGCGAGCTGCGCCACGCGCTGGAGCGCGACGAGTTCCAGGTGTACTACCAGCCGCAGGTGGATCTCGCTTCCGGCGACATGACCGGCGCCGAGGCCCTGCTGCGCTGGCGCCACCCGGAGGAGGGCGAAGTCCCACCGATAGAGTTCATCCCGCTGCTGGAGGAGACCGGCCTCATCCTGACGGTAGGCGAGTGGGTGCTGGACCGGGTATGCCGCGACCTCGCAGACATGCAGCGCGATGGGGCCACGCCCCCGCGCATCGCCGTGAACCTCTCGGCCCGACAGTTCATGCAGCCGGACCTCGCGGAGCGCATCGAGACCATCCTGAAGCGGCACCACGTGTCGGCGGGGCTGCTGACCCTCGAGATCACCGAGACCCTGCTGATGCGCGATCCCGCCGACGCCGAACGCATGCTGCACCGGCTCAAGGAAGTGAACGTGAAGATCGCGCTGGACGACTTCGGCACCGGCTATTCATCGCTCGCCTACCTGAAGCGCTTCCCGGTGGATGAACTCAAGGTGGACAAGTCCTTCGTCGCCGGGGTCACCCAGTCTCCGGCCGATGCCGCCATCACCGACACCGTGATCCGGCTGGCCCATAACCTGGGGATGCAGGTGCTGGCCGAGGGCGTCGAGCACGAGGCCCAGCGCGCCTTCCTGGAGGTGCACGGCTGTGACCGGATGCAGGGCTACCTGACCGGCCGGCCCATGGACATCGCCGCCTTCCGCCGCCGGCTCGAGGGCGCCGCTGGGCACGCCAACCCCTCTCCGCGCGAACCCGGGGCACCGGCCGCGCGCTAGGCCCTCCGGGGACAAGCTGCTAACATGCCTGTATGGGCCCGTCACGGGCTCATATATGTATCCGCCGCCGCCCTGGCGGCGGGCAGAGGCAGGCAGCCCAAGTCCATGAAGAAAGCACTGAAGATAACCGGCATCGTCCTGGGAATCCTCGTGCTCGTGGTCATCATGCTGGCGGTGGCCCTGCCGTTCCTGATCAACCCCAACAGTTTCAAAGACGACATCGCGCGCATGGTCAAGCAGAAGACCGGCCGCGAACTCGCCATCCAGGGCGACATCAAACTCTCCGTGTTCCCCTGGCTCGGCCTGCAGGTCGGACCCATGGAGCTGTCCAACGCCAAGGGCTTCGGCAGTGTGCCCTTCGCCTCCATCAACGAGACCGACGTGCACGTGCGCTTCTGGCCGCTGCTGCACCGGCAGGTGGAGGTGGGCGAGGTGAAGCTCGACGGCCTCAACCTCGACCTGGAGAAGGACGCGGACGGCCACGACAACTGGCACGACATCAGCGAGCGCATGGCCCACGCACCCGCTAAGGGCAGCGGCGGCGAAGAGGAGGCCGGCGGCAACGTGGACCTCAGCGTCGCCGGCGTCAGCGTCACCGACAGCCAGGTGCGCTGGACCGATGCCCAGAAGCACCAGCAGTACACCATCAGCGACTTCAGCCTGGAGCTGGGCGCCTTCGCCTCGGCCAAGCCGCTCTCGGTGAAGTCGGGCTTCGACTTCACCGGCACCAACCCCGCCGTGCAGGGCCACGTGGACTTCAGCGGCACCGCCACCGCCGACCTGGAACGGCGCCTCTACAGCGCCGACGACGCCAAGCTGGAGATGCAGGCCAAGGGCGACGCCGTGCCGGGTGGCCAGGTGGACGCGATCCTGCGCTGGCAGCATGTGGCGCTGAACGCCGACCAGGGCACGCTGGCCCTGAACGGCATGGACGCGACCGCCTACGGCATGCATCTGCTGCTCGAGGCCCAGGGCCGCGACGTGCTCAAGGACGGCAGCTACACCGGCAGCGTCAAGCTCGCCCAGTTCTCGCCGCGCGACGCCTTGAAGGCCCTCGGCCACGCCACGCTCGTGGACACGCGCGACCCCAAGGCTTTCGGCAGCGCCCTCGGCAGTTTCACCTTCGTCGCCACGCCCGCCTACCTGTCCCTGACCGGCGTGGACTTCACTCTCGATGACACGCATCTCACCGGCAGCGCCGGCATAAAGGACTTCAAGACCCAGGCTCTGGTCTTCGACCTCAACGTCGACAAGCTGGATGCTGACCGTTATCTGCCGCCGCAGCAGTTGGGCACGCCCGACAAGCCGCGCGAGGAAGTGGACATCGACAAGGTGGGCGTGCCCCTGCGGACGCTCAAGGCCTTCGACGTGGACGGACACCTGCACGTGGGCAGCATCACCCTGCTGAATGTCCGGGCCACCGACTTCGAGATGGGTCTCTCGGCGCAGGACGGCCTGCTGCACGTGAAGCCGCTCACGGCCAGCCTCTACGGCGGCAGCCTGGACGCAGACCTGCAGGTGGATGCGCGCCAGGCGAACGAAGAGCATCCGCCGGTGGTGAGCGAGACGCTGGCCTTGAAGAACGTGCAGGTGACGGGCCTGGGACAGGATCTCCTGAAGAGCGACAAGCTCTCGGGCACGGTGGAGCTAAGCAGCGATCTGCACGGACCCGGCCGGCTCATCGGCGAGCTGCGCCACACCGTCAGCGGTCACCTCGGCTTCTCCATCAAGAATGGCGCGCTGGAAGGCGTGAACGTCTGGGACGCCATCGCCCGCGCCTACGCGCGCGTGAAGGGCCAGACCGCGCCGCCCCCCGCCGCGCCGCGCACCGAGTTCGCGGACATCCACGGCAGCTCCACGGTCACCCGCGGCGTGATGTACAACAAGGACTTCAGCGCCTCGTTGCCGTTCCTGAGCCTCACCGGCGCCGGCAAGCTCGACCTCGCTGATCTCACGGTGGACTACGGCCTCAAGGGCCGGGTCACCGGCAGCCCCAAGGTCGGCACCGATCTCTCCGGCCTGAAGGGCACTACCGTACCGCTGCACATCGGCGGCACGCTGGGCAGCCTGAGCGTGCAGCCGGACCTCGGCGGCGCGGCCCAGCAGAAGCTGGACGACGTCAAGAAGAAGGCCCAGGACCAGTTGAAGGACAAGCTCAAAGGCGTGCTGGACGGCAGCAGCAGCGGCGGGGAATAGCCTGCGCCGCGCCCGTGTCTTTCCTGGAGGGGGGAGTCGGGCGACGGAGGCAGGATCGATGCGCGGACGCTCCCTCATCCTCTGCCTCGCGGCAGTGCCCGCCGCCGCCCAGGCGGTCGAATTCCATGCCCTCGAAGTGACCCGTGATGCCAGCCACTACCTGGTGAAAGCCGACGTGTACCTCGCGGCACCGCCGCAGGCGGTGTACGCGGTGCTCACGGACTACGCTCATTTCGCGCGCATCTCGCCCAGCATCGTCGCCAGCCGGGTGGTGCAGTCCCTGGACGAAGGCGGAGCGGTGGTCTACACCGACAGCCGCATCTGCGCGCTGTTCATCTGCCGGCACATCCAGGAGACGCAGAAGTTCATCCGCACCCCGCCGTTCGGCCTCTCGGCCACGGTGCTACCGGAGCAGAGCAACCTGAAGTCAGGCGACAGCAGCTGGCAGGTGGAAGCGGAAGGCGAGGGCACGCGCATGCGCATGGAACTGACGCTGGAACCCGCCTTCTGGGTGCCGCCGCTCATCGGCCCGGCCTTGGTGGTGGGCAGCCTCAAGGCCGAAGGCAGGCGCGCGGCCGCCGGCGTAGAGCGCCTGGCGCGGCAGCGCGCACAGTTGCCGCCGATCACCGCGGGGAGCCATGGCAAGACGTACTGAGAAGAGCTTCGCCGAGCGGCTGATCGCCTGGCATCTGAAGCATGGCAGGCATGACCTGCCCTGGCAGAAGCGCCGCACGCCCTACCGGGTGTGGGTCTCGGAGATCATGCTGCAGCAGACCCAGGTGGCGACCGTCATCCCCTATTACCGGCGTTTCCTAGAGCGCTTCCCCGACATCAAGACGCTCGCGGATGCGCCGCTGGATGAGGTGCTGCATCTCTGGACCGGCCTCGGCTACTACGCCCGCGCCCGCAACCTGCAGAAGGCGGCCCAGGTGGTGCAGGACAGCCACGGCGGGCGTTTTCCGAAGGACATGGATTCTGTGCAGGCCTTGCCCGGCATAGGCCGTTCCACCGCCGGCGCGATCCTCGCCCTGTCCACCGGCCAGCGCCATCCGATCCTGGACGGCAACGTGAAGCGCGTGCTCGCGCGCCACGGCGCCATCAGCGGCTGGCCCGGCGAGAAGCGCGTGGAGGCGAAGCTCTGGGCGCTGGCCGATTCCCTCACGCCGAAGCAGGATGCGGCGGACTATACCCAGGCCATCATGGATCTCGGTGCCACCCTCTGTACCCGCAGCCGGCCGCGTTGCGGCGAGTGCCCGGTGGCGGCGGACTGCAAGGCCCGCATCCTGGGCAAGCAGGCGCGGTTCCCCACCCCCAAGCCGCGCAAGGCGCTGCCGGTGAAGCGCACCCGCATGCTCATGCTGGTGACGGAAGGCGCAGTGCTGCTGGAGCGCCGGCCGCCGGCCGGGATCTGGGGCGGCCTGTGGGGCTTTCCGGAGGTCGCCGCGGATGCGGACGTGCGGGCCTGGTGCCGCGCGCGCTTCGGCAAGGCGCCGCGCTCGGTGCGGGCGCACGCGCCGCTACGCCATACCTTCAGCCATTTCCACCTGGACATCGAGCCCATGGAACTCGAGTTGCCCGCCGCAGCGGCGGTGCGGGAAGATGCGGGCAGCCGCTGGCAACCCCTGGACGAGGTGCCGCGGCTCGGTCTCGCGGCACCGGTGAAACGCCTGCTGGAATCCCTGGCGACGGACTAGGACGGAGAACGGACATGGCTCGGATGGTGCAGTGCGTGCTGCTGAAACAGGAACTCCCCGGTTTGGATCGGCCGGTCTATCCCGGCGCTCTCGGCCAGCGGATATATGAAGAGGTTTCGCAAGCTGCCTGGCAGCAGTGGCTGCGCCATCAGACCATGCTCATCAACGAGTACCGGCTCTCGGTGATCGAGCCGAAGTCGCGCAAGTTCCTCGAAGCAGAGATGGAGAAGTTTCTGTTCGGCGGAGGCGAGGTGGCGAAGCCGGAAGGGTTTAAACCGCCTGAATAATCAGGCTTCGGCCGGCGTCAGATACAGCACGCTGAAATACTGCCGGTCGTCGGTCCAGCGCTGACCGATGGCGAGACCCGCCTGGGCTGCCAGCCGCGTGAAACCCTCCAGCGTGTACTTGTGTGAGCGCTCGCTCAGGATGTGCTCGCCGGCCCGGAACGTGAAGCGCTCGCCCGCCACCTGTACCGTCTGGGCAAGCGCGCTCACCAGATGCATCTCGATGCAGCCTTCTTTCTCGTTGTACACGGCGCGGTGGTGGAAGCACGCGAGATCGAAGTCCGCGTCCAATTCGCGGTTGATGCGCGCGAGGATGTTGAGGTTGAACTCCGCGGTCACGCCCTGAGCATCGTCATAGGCCCGCTCCAGCACCTGCCGGTCCTTCTGCATGTCGATGCCGATGAGCAGCGCGCCATCCAGGCCCGCGAGCCGGCGCATGTGGCGCAGCAGCGCCACGGCTTCCACCGGCGCGAAGTTGCCGAGGGTCGAGCCCGGGAAATACACCGCGCTGCGGGCCGCCGCCTTGCGCGAGGCGGGCACCCGGAAAGCCTGGTTGAAGTCGGCGCAGACCGGCAGCACTTCCAGCGCCGGATAGCACCGGTTGAGTTCGTCCGCCGCCCGCACCAGGTGCTCGCGGGAGATGTCCACCGGCACGTAGGCCACCGGCTGCGCCAGGTGCTCCAGCAGCATGCGCGTCTTCAGGCTGCTGCCACTGCCCGGCTCCACCAGCATCAGCCGCTCGCCCAGCGCCGCCGCCATGGCATCCACGTGGGTCTCCATGATGCCGAGCTCGGTGCGGGTCACGTAGTACTCGGGCAACTCGCAGATGGCGTCGAACAGCTGCGAGCCGCGCTCGTCGTAGAAATACTTGCAGGGCAGGGTCTTCTGCCGTTCGTTGAGGCCCGCCAGCACTTCATCGGCCATCTCGTCCACGCGCGGGTGGTAGTCGTGCAGGGTGACGGAGAGCGCCTGGGAGATCTGCATGGTCACGCGTCCTGGGCCAGGCGCAGGCCGGCGAACTGCCAGCGCTGCTGCGGGTAGAAGAAGTTGCGGTAGCTCGCGCGCACATGGCCCGCGGGCGTGACGCAGGCCCCGCCCTTCAGTACCATCTGGTTGGCCATGAACTTGCCGTTGTATTCGCCGAGGGAGCCCGTGAGCGGCTTGTAGCCCGGATAGGCGGAGTAGGGGCTCGCGGTCCACTCCCACACGTCGCCGAACATCTGCAGGTCCTCGCCGCCGCCGGGCGACGGCTGGAACAGGCCGCTGTCGAGGAAGTTTCCGCTCAGGGCTTGTGTGGCCGCGAGGCTCTCCCATTCGGCCTCCGTGGGCAGGCGCGCGCCGGCCCAGCGGGCATAGGCATCCGCCTCGTACCAGCTCACATGGCAGACCGGGGCGTCCCAGACGATCTCGTGCATGCCGCCCAGGGTGAATTCCGATCCCAGGTCCTCGCTCCAATAGAGCGGCCGCTGCCAGCCTTCCCGCTGCACGGTGGCCCAGCCGTCCGACATCCACACTCCCGCGTCCCGATAGCCGCCGGCACGGATGAACTCCCGGTATTCGCCGTTGCTCACGGGTCGCGCCGCGATCTGATGGGCCGGCACCAGCGCCGCATGCCGCGGCGTCTCGTTGTCGAAGGCGAAGCCGGATCCCGCATGTCCGATGGAGACTTGGCCTGCCGGCCTCGGCACATATCTCAGCGCCGCGCTGCGCGCGGCCGCGGGCCTGGGCAGCGGGCGCCATGCGGGCTTGAGCGGGTTCAGGGAGAAGAGATTCTTCAAGTCCATGAGCAACAACTCCTGGTGCTGCTGTTCATGGTTGAGGCCGAGGGTGAGCAGCGCCGCGAGCGTCGCATCCGCGCCCTGGTCGCCCAGCAGCTTCTGCATATGTCCGTCCACGTGCGCGCGGTAGGCGAGCACCTCCGCCACCGTGGGGCGTGAGAGCAGGCCGCGCAGCGGCCGCGGGTGCATCCCGCCGACGCTCTGGTAATAGGAATTGAAGAGATAGGTGTAGTCCGCATGGAAAGGCCGGTAGCCCGGCAGGCGCGGCGTCAGCAGGAAGGTCTCGAAGAACCAACTGGTGTGTGCCAGGTGCCACTTGGTGGGGCTGGCATCCGGCATGCTCTGCAGGGCCATGTCCTCGGGCCCAAGGCTGCGGCACAGGTCCTCCGTGAGCGCACGCACTGCGGCGTAGCGTCCCTCGGGCGCCGCATCCCCGAGGGGCGCGGCCGTGTGGCGGATCTGGCTGTTCATCCTTGGCTCCAAGCAGGGTAGTGGCCGCATCCCGGCAAGTCAAAAATCCGCCGAACCCCTTGACCCGGCTGGGTTTCGCCGGTCTAATAGCCGCCCTTCGTTGTCTCTAATACGTGTTTTACAGCCCGCTAGAGGCGGCGAAGCGTCGAAGACTCGACTTAGTCAAAATATGGCCAGGTAGCTCAGCTGGTAGAGCAACGGACTGAAAATCCGTGTGTCGGTGGTTCGACTCCACCTCTGGCCACCACTCAATATCCTTAAATTTGCTCCTTTTTGATTTCCATGCTGTCAAAAAATTGGCGGTGGAGTCGAACCACCCCAATTGGCGACTCCAGCTCTGGGCTCGGCCGACAGGCCGAGCGTCGGCGCCGGGAGCGGCGGCAGGAAGGCACCAGGGACGGCGTGGGCTGCCTAAGTATCAGATAGCTCTCAGCAGCAGTTTTAAGAAGTCCGTGGAGTCGAACCACTTTTATGAGCGCACGGCGAGCATTCCGCAGCGCTACGCATCCTGCTCCGCTCGCGGCCCAGGGCATACGTCCTGTATGCCCGCTCGAAGCTTCGCTTCGAGCCCTGCATTGTTCGCCTCTCCTGGGCAGCCATCCTGGCCGCCCGTTCGTCCAGGCCAGAGCTGTGCTTTGATCTGGACTCACCCAGCTCTGGGCTCGGCCGACAGGCCGAGCGCCGGCGCCGGGGTTCGCCGCATGCGGCGAACGGGCTTACATGGATGTAGGCCCCTGGACCGCTAGCGGCACAGGATGTGCCGCGTAGCGGGCCGGCAGGAAGGCACCAGGGATGGCGTGACCTAGCTAAGCTTAAAATCTAATCTCTGGGCGCTATTAGGCGCTATCAAATATCTGCAGGTGTTCACACAGCAGGCAGAGTGCTTTCAGAGTGCGCTGAGCCGTTCTAAACCGGGTCTATCGACGATTTCGATGCAACCCCTACGCAAGCGGACGACCCCACTGTCAGCGAAACTATTCAATGTTCTGGTAATCATCTCCCGGACCGTCCCCAATTCATCGGCAAGCGCCTGGTGAGAAATCTCTATGACGAGCCCTTTACTCATTAATAGACGCGCCAATCGCTGATCTAGTTTCCGAAAAGCGACCTCGTCGACGAGCTGCATCAGGTCCAGCACCCGCTTGGAGAAAAGAGAGAAAATGAATTCTCTGAAGTCCCTGATCGTCAAGAGACAATCGAAATCCTCGGCCGGCATCATGACCAGTTCACAATCTGCTTCGACCAAGCCCACAGCGTTATAGGGCTTATGCCCTAGCAGACATGCCGACGAAACCACACAAGCGTCTCCAGGGGTGACGTTGTAGAGCGATATCTCCCTGCCCGCGGGGGATCGTTTTATCACCCGTACGTTGCCGGTAAGGATGAAAGGGAAGGTTTTGCAGCTCTGGAGTTCTTCGAATACGACGGCGCCGGTTTTCAGGCTCATCACTTCAGAATGCTTCAATGCGTCCTCGATCTCCATCTTCGGGAGCGATTTAAGCACCGGATAGAGCTCCAGAAGCTCTTTATCTTTACTGAGAGTGTTCATTGTCTTCACCGGAGTATCTAAATTATCGACGGATCAGCTCTTGCTGAGGTTGCACTGCCCAATATCGGGGGTCGGTGACATAAGTTACATACATCCTCTCTTAGGCCGACCACACTTTCAACCAATATCCAACCGGGCAGTCAGTGCTGGTCAAATCACATGACACCGCTTTTAGAAATCGTATCTTGGTCCGTGGTCCTGGGGCTAGCGCAATTGCTGATCGCGACGCTCTTCATGGTGCGCCAGCGAGGGCTGCGATGGGCATTGGGTCCGCGGGACGCACCGATGGCTCCATTGGCCGGCATCGCAGGTCGCCTGGAGCGTTGCGTACGCAACTTCCTTGAGACATTCGTGCTGTTTTTGGCTGCAACATGGCTTGCGCATTCCTCGGGGCACACCGGAGGTATCGTGCTCTTGGGAGCCGAGCTGTATCTCTGGGGCAGGGTTCTGTACGTGCCGCTTTATGCATCAGGCGTACCCGTGGTGCGTACCGTGGCCTGGGCGGTGGCTACCGCCGGTATCGTGCTGATACTGACCGGGGGAAGCCTGGTCGGCTAGCCGGTGGCGAAGTGAGCACGTCCGCATAAAGGGGTGGCTCCACCGTATCAGGCCCAGCTCACCGAGGGGAACCATGCACTGCCTCCGAATCCTTACGTTGCCGTGGCGAGTGACGCTCGGTCGGCTGATACTCGCATTGTGCGTAGCCACGGGCTTGGGAGCGATGCCTGCCCACGCAGCTGGCCCGCAATGGGTGGCGCTTAAGGTGGCCAGACCCCCGATGCTGGATGGCACCCTGGATGACCCTTTGTGGGCCGCTGCGCGATCGGTGGATCAGTTCTTCGAGGTCTTCCCCCATCCGCTGGTGCCTTCCGCCTATCCCACGCGGGTAAAGCTGTTGTATGACGATCAGTATCTCTACGTGGGTTTCGAAGCCGACGACCCCGACCCGACACTCATACGGGACCATTATGTGCGTCGCGACCAATTCCACGACCCCATCAGCGAAGATTATGTGCACATCTACTTGGATGCATTGGATACCGGGCGCAGCGCACAGACGTTCGCTGTCAACGTGCAGGGGACCCAGCAGGACGGCATTTTCAATGAAGACATCCAGGCAACCGACTATGCGCCGGATTTCGATTGGCAATCCTACACCGCCCGTAATACGCATGGCTGGACGGCAGTCATGCGCATCCCCCTCACCAGTCTTCGTTACCGGCCAGGTGAGCGGCAGACCTGGAAGCTCATCGCTGCCCGCGGCATCATCCGCGACAACTACTATGGTGAAGCCAGCATCAAGATCCCACCGGACAACAACTGCCTGATGTGCCATGCGGGCGATGTGGTCCTCGACGCCTTCCCGGCGGCAGCCGCGGGCAGTTCGCTGGTGTTGACTCCCGAGGTCACCCTCACCCATGACGGCAGCAGCGGCGATCTTGGTTCCAGCAGCGATGACCATAGCAACATAGGCGGTTATCTCAGTTGGCAGCCGCATGCCGGCACGGTGGTGGACGGCGCTTTCAACCCGGATTTCTCGCAGGTGGAATCCGACGACTTCCAGCCTACCGCCAACAACCAATTCGCGTTGTTCTTCCCCGAGAAACGGCCGTTCTTCCTCGAGAGCAGCAACCTCCTGAGCACACCGATCCAAGCCATCTATACGCGCACTGTCAGCGCGCCGCGCTGGGGCCTGCGCCTCACCCAGCAGCAAGACGATGGCAACTACACACTGCTGGCAACCCAAGACAAGGGCGGAGGCAGTATCGTCGAGCCAGGGCTGCTGGGTTCCGCGTTAGTGCCGCAGTTCGGGCAATCGCAGGCCGCGCTCGGCCGCTTCGAACTCTTCGACAGCGACTGGCAGAGCGGCGGCCTGTTCACTTATCGGCGCAATGGGGATGGCAGCCATAACCTGACACTGGGTCCAGACTTGGTCTGGACTCCCGACGACGACGATAGGGTCAAGCTGCAATACCTTTACAGCGCCACCCAGGATCCGGACCGGCCCGACCTGTATTCCGGCTGGCAAGGCCAATCCTTCGACGATCATGCGCTCTATGCCGACTGGACTCATGCAGCCCAGCGCTGGGCCTGGGAGACCATCTATCAGCGGTTCGGCCAGGGTTTCCGCAGCTGGGACGGGTTCATAACCCAAGTGGGTGTGCGCGAGCTGAGCGGCAACCTCGGCTACATCTTCTACCCTGATAAAGGCAGCTGGGTGAGCAACGTCGAGCCGCAGCTGGTCGTGGCACGCAGCATCGATGACCGGGGCGATACGGTGCTGCGCTCCATCGCGCCGACACTGAGCCTGAGCGCAACCCACAACACATCGATAAGCCTGGCCTGGCATCCCGCCGATGAGCAACTCACTCAGGCTGGCTTGCAGCGACTGGACTTCGTGACCTTCGATTTGTCCATCAACCCCGGGGCGCGCTTCGTGTCACTCAAGACCGACCTTACGCTCGGACAAGCGATCGACTTCATCACCGGCGAGAAGGGGCGAGGTCCGCTGGCGGTGGTTACGCTACAGGCCTTCCCTGCCGACCGCTTGGAACTCGATCTCGTGAGCAGTTATCAGCAGCTGGATATGGTGTCGCACACCACGGCCTCGGCGAGACTCTTCGACGAGCACGGGGAACAGCTGCGCGTGCTGTGGTTCTTCAGCGCCCTGGCCTACGTCGAACTCAGCACCGAAGATGACCTCATCCGCCGTGACCAGGCGAACTACGCGCAACCGGTGGCAGTGCGAACAGAAAGCACCTCCGCCACGTTGCAGTTCGCTTACGAGTTAACGCCCCAGAGCCATTTTTATGCAGGCTGGCGCATCAATGGTGCCCATGTGCAGGCACTGCCGCCCTTCGACGGCGACCAGCGCCAATTTTTCCTCAAGGTGGCCTATGCATTTCACCCATGAGCAGGCTGTGTCTTAGCGTCGGCGGCAATCGCTGCCGCGCTCAGGCTTTCGCCGCCAGCGTGAAGAAGAACGTGGCGCCTTCGCCCACGGCGGCTTCCGCCCAGATGCGGCCGCCGTGGCGGTCGACGATGCGCTGCACCGTGGCGAGGCCGATGCCTGTGCCCTTGAAGTCACGTGCGCTGTGCAGGCGCTGGAAGGGCGTGAACAGTTTGCCGGCATGTTCCATGGAGAAGCCGGCGCCGTCGTCGCGCACGAAGAACACCTGCTCACCGTCACTCTCAATGGTGCCTACATTGATATGCGCCTCGGGTCGTTTGGAGGTGAACTTCCAGGCGTTGCCGAGGAGGTTCTCCAGCACGATGGCGATGAGGCTCCTGTCCCCCTCCGCCAGCAGGCCCTTGGCGACCGTCACGGTGGGAGAGCGCCCCGGGTCGCGCCGGTAGAGGTTCTCCACGATCTCCTGCGACAGCGCTGTCAGGTCCACCGTCTCGCGCTTGAGGGAGGTGCGGGTGACGCGCGAGAGTTCCAGCAGGTCTTCGATGAGTTCGGACATGCGCTCCGCGCTGGCGGAGATGTAGTCCAGGTAGCGGCGTCCGGGGCCCTCCAGCGCCTCGCCGTAGTCGGCGCCGAGGATCTGGGTGAAACCTGTGATGCTGCGGAGCGGTGCGCGCAGGTCGTGGGACACGGCGGAGCTGAAGGCCTCCAGCTCGCGGTTGATCTGCTGCAGCTCCCGCGCCCACTGGCGCCGCATGCGTGCATGCTCCAGATGGGTCCGTACCCGCACCAGCAGTTCGCGGGCCGAGAAAGGCTTCACCAGATAGTCGTCGGCACCCGCGTCCAGCCCTTCGCTGGAGGCCTCCTCGCCGGCGCGGGCCGAGAGCAGGATCACCGGCAGGTCGCGGGTGCGCGGGTCGGCCCGCAGCCCGGCCAGCAGGCCGAAGCCGTCGAGCTTCGGCATCATCACGTCACTCAAGACCAGGTCCGGCGGGTCCGCGAGCGCGCTACGCAGCGCGGCATCGCCGTCCGGTACCGCTTCCACCTGGTAGTGGGGATCCAGCAGATCGCGCACATAGCTGCGCAGGTCCGCATTGTCGTCCGCCAGCAGCACACGTCCGCCGGCTGCCGCCGCGGTCACCGGCTGCCCGGCCGGTTCCGTGCCCAACCAGTGCCGCATCTCATCGGCATAGAGTCCGGCGTTGCCGCTCATGGTTGCGGCATCCGCCTCCCGCACGGCCTCAGCCGGCAGGTGTGCGGCGCCGACGGGGATGGAGACCGTGAAGGTGGTGCCGGCCTGCGGCACGCTGGTGACCCCGATGCTTCCCCCGTGGAGCTTCACCAGTTCGTGCACCAGCGAGAGGCCGATGCCGCTGCCCTCATGGCTGCGCCCTTCCGCGCCCTGCACGCGATAGAAGCGCTCGAACACGTGGGGCAACTCCTCCTGCGGGATGCCGATGCCCGTGTCCTGCACCTGCAACCGGAAGTGGCCGTCGGTCTCCCACAGGCGCACCGCGACCCCGCCCTCCAGGGTGAACTTGAAGGCGTTGGAGAGCAGGTTGAGGACGATCTTCTCCCACATCTCCTGGTCCACGTAGGCGGCCTCGGCCAGCGTGCCGGAATCGAAGCTGAGCTTGAGCCCGGCCTTGTCGGCGGCCGACTGGAAGATGCTCACCAGCTCGCGGGTGCGCTGGGCGAGGTCGGTGTTCACGTAAGTGGCGCGCATGCGCCCGGCTTCCAGGCGCGAGAAGTCCAGCAGCGCGTTCACGAGCTTCAGCAGCCGCAACGCGTTGTGATGCACCAACTCCAGCTGCCGGCGCTGGATGCCGGCCAGCGCCTGCGGCGGTCCCGCGAGCATGTCCTCCAGGGGCCCCAGCATGAGCGTGAGCGGGGTGCGGAACTCGTGGCTGATGTTGCTGAAGAACACGGTCTTGGCGGCATCGAGCCGGCCGAGCTTGGCATTGGCCTCCCGCAGCTCCAGGTTCACGGTGGCGAGTTCCTGGCTGCGCTTGATGACCTCGCTCTCCATCGCGCGCGTGCGGCCGCGCAGCTCCTCGCCGGCTTCGCTGGCGCGCACCAGTTCGGTCACATCCTCCACGCGGTGAAGGATGTAGGCGACCTCGCCCGAGTCCGAGAGCACCGGGATGTTCTTGGGACTCCAGTACTTGGACAGGAAGCGGCCGTCCTCGCCGCGGATGTCGTACTTCTGCACCGCCATGGTGTCGGGTGCGCGGGTGGCGAGCACCCGCTCCAGGGAGGTGCGCAGGTTGTTGGTGCCGGTGGCGTCGGGATCGTCGGGGTTGTCGGGGAACACCTCGAACAGGCCGCGCCCGTACTGCCCCGTGTCCGTGTGGGTGGTGGAAAGGCGCGAGCGGGTGGCGCTGACGATGGTGAAGCGGGGCGCGTCGGGCAGGAGCACCAGCAGGATGTCCGGCGACTGCTCGAACAGCTGTTTGAAATCCAGGGTCGCGGCGGCCCGCTGCGAGAGCACGTCTCTGACCATCCGCGCGAGCACCTCCAGGTCCGACTTGAGCAGGCAGCCGGTGGCACCTGCGGCCTGCAGGGCGCGCACATCCCGGTCCTTGAACGAAGCGGAGACGAACAGGAAAGGGACTTCCGGGTAACGCTGCCGGGCCAGGTGCAGGGCCTCCATGCCTTCGAAATCCAGGCCGCGGCTGTCCGAGAGGACGAGATGCGGCGGCGTCTCATCGAGCGCCGTGAGGTAGTCCTGGCGCGAGGCGGTCAGGCGGATGTCGCAGGGCAGACCCAGGCCCCCGATGGCGCGTTGGATGAGTTCCGCATGCGCGGGATCATCCTCGACGTGGAGGATGCGCAGGGTCCCCTTGGCTTCCCTCGCTTGGATGGCGTCGCTCATGTATCCGTCCTTAGAGTCCGGGCCGCCTTCCCGGGGCGCCGGCCGCGATGTGTCCCTACCCCAGCCCAAACGGTAAACAAATCCCATGGGCCAGTCCATCCAGGCGGGTAGGGTGCGGCAGGCCAGGCAGGGCAAGGGTTTCTGTCCCGCCCGCGACATGCCCGCCGTCTACAACCTGATTGGAGCAGCTTGCCGGGGGTCATTCCAAATCTGCGTCTCAGTTCCAGGAACCGCCGGGCGTTTTGGGGAATCCTTGGCCCATGACGACAGCAAGGAGCCTCGGATTATGAAAGACCATGTAGTGAACACCTCGATCCACATAGATGCCCCGCCCAGCAAGGTATGGGATGCGCTGACGGAGCCGGAACAGATAAAGCAATACATGTTCGGCGCCGACGTGCATACGGACTGGAAGCCGGGCAGCCCCATCTCCTTCACCGGGACTTACCAGGGCAAGTCCTATGAAGACAAGGGCAGGGTGCTCGAGTGCGTGCCCGAGCGGAAGCTGGTGCATACCTATTGGAGCAGCATGGCAGGGGAGCCGGACCGGCCCGAGAACTACAAGACCGTCAGCTACGGCCTGCGCGAGGAACGCGACGGGACCTTGCTGACCCTGACCCAGGACCACAACGCCACCGAAGAAGCGCGCGAGCACTCCGAGGAGAACTGGCGCCAGGTGCTGCAGGGGGTCAAGAGGACTGCGGAATAGGCGCCCAGGCTGGCGCGGTGACAAACGTCACGGGACCAGTCCGCGCCGGCCTGCTAGTCTTGTGTGGTGGGCGGCGCGGCCCCATCTGGGATATGCAGCGGATTTCGGAGCGGAACATGGCCACCGGTTGGGCGAAGGACGGCGCAGTGCAGGACCAGATCGACGCCAGCATCGACGATGCGGTGAAGGCGGCGCGCCGCCACCTGCCCAAGGGGCCGAGCCTCCAGCACTGCGAAGAGTGCGGCAACGAGATCCCCGAGGCGCGCCGCCAGGCGCTGCCGGGCGTGCGCCTGTGCATCGCCTGCCAGGAAGAGGCGGACAAGCAGGTGAAGAGCCACAGTCTCTACAACCGTCGCGGCAGCAAGGACAGTCAGCTCCGCTGAGCTTCGGGTTTTCTTGATCTAAGGGGTCCCCATGAAGATGTCGTTCCTGTCGCTGGCGCTGGCCGGCATGCTCAGCCCTGCGGTCGCGGCTCCGGTGCCGCCCTTGGATGCCCATTGGGATCCGGGTGCTGAGGATTGCAAGGCTGCATCCCATCCGCCGCTGGAACTCTACCGCTACGACGCGCGCACTTACATATTGCGCGAAGGGCTCTGCGCCACCTGGGAGGCGCCGTTCATCTATCTGTTGATAGGTGGCAGCCAGGCGCTGCTCATCGACACCGGCGATGTTGCGGACCCGAAGCTCATGCCGCTCGCGGACACGGTGCTCGCGCTCCTGCCCGTGACCGCGCAGGGAAGGTTGCCGCTCCTGGTGGTGCACAGCCACAGCCATCTCGACCATCGCGCCGGCGATCCGCAGTTTGACCATATCCCGGGCGTGCAAGTCGTCGAATCGCATCTCGATCCGGTGCGTGCCTATTTCGGTTTCAAGGATTGGCCGCGTGGTTCCGCGGTGATCGATCTCGGCGGCCGCATCGTCGACGTGCTGCCGGCGCCGGGGCACAATCCCGCCCATCTCATCTTCTACGACCGGGTAACAGGATTGCTGTTTTCAGGGGATTTCCTGATGGCGGCACGACTCTTGGTTGACGATATTGACGCATACCGCGCGAGTGCGCGGCGGGTGGCGGACTTCGTACGGGACAAGCCGGTGAGCTACGTGCTCGGCGGCCATATCGAGGAAGACCGCGCTGGCAGGCTCTATGACTGGCAGGCCAGCTACCACCCGGACGAGCACGCGCTGCAACTCGGCAAGGAAGAGGTGCTGGCGCTCCCGGCGGCGCTGGAGGGCTTCAACGGCTTCCAGGGCAGCCGGGGCGGCTTCACCATCATCGACTCCATCCACGAGCTGGAGGCGATGGCGGGGGCAGCGGTGCTGGTACTGACGGGTCTCGGTTATGGCCTCTACCGGCTGTGGCGCCGCCGCAGGCGGGTTGTGTGACCAATTAATGACCGGGTAAAATATGTCATCTGGAGACGCCGGATTGCGTTTCCCTTGATATGCAGGAGATGGGTTTGAACGCGAAAGCACGCATGGCGCTGGCGGCCACGGGATTGGCCGCGCTACTCAGCGCCTCGACCACAGCCTGGGCCGGCGACGGCCTCACCAAGCAACAGAACTGGGCGGTGCTCTATGCCGCCGTGGTGGGGAGCAGCTATTACGCCGATCCGCTGCCTGAGCAATACGACTTCCCCCGCACCCTGACTGCGGTACTGACCCAGGAATCCAGCCTGTGCCACCACAAGAAGGGCATGGACAAGGAATCCTACGGCTGCGGACAGGTGCGCCAGCAGACGGCGGCGCTGATGTATGGCAAGCCGGTGGCGGCCCACCAGCTGCAGCACAACGACGGCCTCAACATCCGCATCGCGGCGCGCTACCTCGCCTACTGCATGCAACAGATGCCGGATTGGGACCGCAGCGTGATCTGCTACAACCGCGGCCCCTACCATGCCCGCACCATGTCGGATAAGGACGTGGCGAAGGATGGCTATCTGGGTTCCATCAAGCGGCGGATGCGCGAAGCGCAGAATCTCCTGGCGAACCTCGACTAAGCTCAAAGCTACTGCGCTTGGCAGGGCGTTGTTGCGCTTCGGCTCGCAATCGGTCACGTACACCAAGAGTACGCTCCCTCTGCTCGTCTCGCGCGCCTAGCCCTGCCTTCGCTCGCTACGCTTTGAGCGCATTCTTTTTGACGAGGTCTATGACTCGCACATCTGGTTGAGGGTGAACGCAGTCACGTAGAGCGGCTGCGGCACGCCGTTGATGGTGAAGAGGAAGGGACGGAAGCCGCTCTTGTCCTTGTACATGATGAACTGCAGCACCGCCACCGCCGGCCGGTCCTGGTAGGTCAGTATCCCGCTCACGTTCACGAAATCGGTGCCGTCCTTGGTGGCGCCGGCGTCCCAGCGCGGTGACTCGAAGTAGCCCCGCACTTCCTGGTCCAGGTCCTTCCGCCGGCAATTGTCGAGATGGCCGGTCTTCACGATGTCGATGTCATCCGCGTCCGGCAGCCAGTGCGGGTCGGCGGTGAGCAGCGTCGGCTCCGCGTCCGCCGCCTGCGCCGCGCTCGGCGGCGGCTTGGCATAGCCGGTGAGGGTGATCGTCCCGCCCGCCACGGCTGCGGCCACGAACAGCACGTCCACCACCAGCGCAGCCTTCATCCAGTCGTCCAGCCTCCAGCGCTTGCGCTCGCGCAGGTACAGGGGATAGCCGGCGGGCCACAGGAAAGCCACCAACGCGGCCCAGCGCAGGATCGGCTTCAGGGGCGGTTCCTGTTCCCAGGCGGCCGGGGCCTGCACGATCTCCAGCATCACCATGATGGCGGTGGACACGGTGGTGAGCGCCACCAGCCAGATGAAGCCGGTGAGCGAGTAGCTGGCGAAGGCGGTGATGAGGATGCCGATGGCGCCGATCACCGGCGTCGCCAGCAGGAACACGCCATAGTCCGTCCCCGGGATGCCGGAGGAGAGCAGGCGGCGGTTCGGCTTGGGCGTGACGGGTGTATCGCTCATGGGTATAGGTTAACGCCTGGCGCTCGAAAAAGCAGAAGCCGAAGGGTCTCCCCTCCGGCTTCTTTGGGTCCTACGCGACAGGCGGCTTACGGCAACTTGTCGAGGCTGGCGAGGTCAGGCCAATCCAGGTGGGAGAAGGGATCCTCGGGATTGGTGCTGATCGCCATGCTGCCGCACATGCGCTGCGAGAGCACGTCCCGGCTGGCGATACCCGGGGTCTTGCCGCCGCCCAGATCGAAGGTGAGGATCTGGCCGGGAGCGTTCCACTCCTTGGGCAGGTCCTTGGCCTTGGGGGAGACCTGCACGGTGATCTCGACCCACTTCGACCAGCCCCACTTCTCAGTGCGGTAGTTGAAGGCGTTGCCGGCGTTGTTGGCCACCGAGGCGCTCCAGGTCTTCTTCAGCAGGTCGTAGCCGTATTGGTTGAGCCCGGTGCAGGCGGTCACGAGCTGCTTGGTGGCATCCTTGACCATGGCTTGCACGTCGGGACTCTCGCTGGCGTCCACGGCCACCACCTTGTCGGGGGTCTTGCCGCAGGCTGCGAGGGCGAGGATCAGGGACAGGTACGCGAGTCGCTTCATCATTTTCCACCCCGGGGCGCGATTTCTGTGTCGGCAAGTATAGCCCGGAACCCCCGCGGGCTGCACCGGTTCAGCTGGCGTTCCGGCCCTTCAAGCGGCGTTTCACGTAGATGCCGAGCAGGACGAGCAACACCATGAGCAGCATCACCACGAACACGGTGCCTGCTTTCTCGCTGAGGTCGTCGTAACTGCGGATCTGCCGGCCGAGACGCCAGCTGCCCAAGCCCCAGACCGCACACCACAATGCCGAGCCCGCCAGGTTCGCGAGGAAGAAACGGCGGAAGCTCATATCGACGATGCCGGCGACGATGCCCTGCAGCTGGCGCAGCACCTCGAAGAAGCGCGCGATGGCCACGAACCAGATGCCATAGCGGTCGAAGGAGGATTCCAGGCGCTTCAGTTCCGGTTCGCCGATGCGCACGTAGCGCCCGAAGCGCAGGATGAGCTGCCGCCCGCCGCGCCGGCCTATCCAGTAGCCGATGCAACCGCCGAGCGCGGTGCCGGTGAAGGCGGTGATGAGCACCGCCGCGATGTTGAGCTTGCCGTGGGCGGCGAGGATGGCGGCGGTGATGAGCAGCGCCTGGCCCGGGCCGGGTATGCCGAAGCTCTCCAGCAGCACCACGATGAACAGGGTCGGGTAGCCGTAGTCGATGAGGTACTGTTGCAGGGATGACATGCGCGGCCGCGAAGGGATCGTGGCCCGATGTTAGCAGAAGGGCCGCGCGCACGCCGCGCGGCGGCCCCTCAGTTCAGGGAGCGGTTGGTGATGATCGATGCGGCCTGGGCGCCGAGGGTGAGCAGCTTCTCGCAGGCCTCCTCGTCGAGGGGTTCGCTGAGCAGGTAGCCCTGGATGAAGGCGCAGCTCTCCGCCTGCAGCCAGGCGAGCTGGGCCTCGTTCTCCACGCCCTCGGCCACCACGTGCAGCCCCAAGGTGTTGGCGAGGCGGATGGTGGCACGGGCCACCGCCGCATCCTGCGGATCGTGAGCCACGTCGCGCACGAAGCTCTGATCCAGCTTCAGCACCTGGATGGGGAACCGCTTCAGGTATCGCAGCGAGGAGTTGCCGGTGCCGAAGTCGTCCAGCGCCAGGCGGATGCCGAGCCCGCGCAGCTTGCGCAGTTCGGCCATGTTCCCTTCCTCGTTGCCGAGGGTCACGCTCTCGGTGATCTCCAGCAGCAGCGCCGAGGGCGGCAGCCCGGTCTCGCCGAGGATGCGGCCGACGCTGCCCGCGAGGTCCGGCTGGGTGAACTGGCGGGCCGAGAGGTTCACGGCGATGTGGAAATGCTCGCCGGTGATGGTGCGCCAGCGCACCGCCTGGCGGCAGGCCTCGTGCAGCACCCATTCGCCGATGGGGATGATGAGCCCGGTCTCTTCAGCCAGCGGGATGAACTCCGAGGGCGGCACCAGGCCGAACTCGTGGCTCTGCCAGCGCACCAGCGCCTCCACGCCCATGAGCTTGCCGCTGGGCAGGTCGTAGAGCGGCTGGTAATGCAGCTTCAACTCGTCGCGGCGCAGGGCCTTGCGCAGCTCCACCTCGCGCTTGAGGCGCTGCAGCGCGGCCTCGTGCATGTCGGGGGTGAAGAACTCGGCGCAGTTGCGGCCGAGCTTCTTGGCGCGGTAGAGGGCCGTGTCGGCGTTGGCCAAGAGGCTCTTCACGTCCGGGCTGTCCTCCGCCAGCAGCGTGATGCCGATGCTGGCGGTGATGCGCAGCTCCGTCTCGCCGAGCAACATCGGCTTGCCGATGACGCGCAGGATGCGGTCCGAGAGCATGGTGAGGTCCTCGCGGTCCTCCGCGTCCTCGATGAGCAGGATGAACTCGTCACCCGAGAGCCGCGCCACGGTGTCGCGCTCGGTCACCGAGCGCTGCAGGCGCTGCGCCACGCGCTTAAGCACCTCGTCGCCGATGTTGTGGCCGAGGGAGTCGTTGATGGTCTTGAAACGGTCCAGGTCCAGGAACAGCACCGCCAGCTGCGCATCGCCGCTGCGGGCGCGCACGATGGCGCGGCCCAGCTTGTGCTCGCACAGCGTGCGGTTGGCGAGGCCGGTGAGGGGGTCGTAGTTGGCGAGCTGGGTGAGCTGCTCCTCGGCGCGGCGCCGGTCGGCCATCTCGTTGCGCAGTTCCTCGGCGATGTCGGCCACCGCGAAGCGGATGTTGAGCTGCTCCACCAGGCGCTTGTGGGTGCCGAAGGCCATGCGCACCAGCAGCACGATGCCGACGCAGGACATGATGCCGGCGATGAGCTGGATCTCGCCGCCCTCCGCCACGAGGTGCGCCGCCAGCGGCAGCGCCGCCGGCAACAGGAACAGGATGTAGCAGCCGAGGTCCGCGGCGAGCGCGGGCATGGTCACGGCGCAGGCGCCCAGCACCACCATGGTGAGGAAGAGCTGGTGCGCCACGTCGTTCTGGGGGAACAGCAGCGCTGCCGCGGCGCCCCAGCCGAGCGAGGAGGCGAGCGTGCCGGCGATGAAGCGGCGGCGCCAGCTGCGGCTGTCGCCGAGCGCGATGGCGCTGTGGCGGAAACGGCGGCTGAGCAGGCCGCGTACGGCCTCCACCGCGGTCATGTAGACGAGCCAGCTGCCGAGCAGCCAGGGGGAGAGTGCGGTGGCGCGCAGCGTGACGATCAGCAGCAGGGCGACGGCGAACCCGGCGAGATGCATCCCGCGGGTGTTGTGGTAGAGCAGGTTCGTCAGTTCCGCCTGCACGTGCCGGCCGACATCGCGGCTGGGCACGCGCGGGTCCACCATGGTGGCTATCGCCATCACGTCTCCCGGTCTCCTCCGTCCCGTCTTCTGCGGGCTTCTGGATGGAGTTTTTTAAGTTGCCAAGAATCCGCGCGCAGTGTGCCGGCTCGGGATGGGACCTGTCCAGAGCCCGGGGCCGATCCCGGTGCGGGAATTTCCCGGGGGGATGGAGTGGTTCCAGGTATGTGTCGGACGGTGCTTGGGGGCCGACCGGCGGCCTTGAGGCCCGCGGCGCGGCGGAGCATCATCTCCTTAACAAGAAGGGCCAGCAGGCCCTCAGTCCTCAGTGTTTTCGAGCCATTTTGGGGGGAGGCATGGCGCCGGTCCCGCTATCCACCCAGGTACTGATCCAATACCTGGGGCTCATCAGCCAGGCAGCCACGGTGCTGCTCCTGGTGGTCCTGTTCGTACTGCTCAGGCGGTATGCCGACCGGCGCGCGTATTTCTATGCCTGGAGCAACTCCTGGATCGCGCTCGCGACGGCGCTGACGGTGCTGTCGCTGCGCTACATCCTGCTGCCGCACCTGCTCGGGGGGCCCGCCGCGGAAGATGCCATCGTCACGCGCATCTGCTACTTCATCTATCAGTTCGGCAAGCTCGCGTTCCTGATCCTGCTGCTCCGGGGCACGTTGCTCTATGTGGGCGGGCTCGCCGACCCGCCGCTGCGCTACCTCAAGTACCTGTGGGCCGCCGCCAGCGCCCTCTCGCTGGTGTCGGTGGTGCTGACCCGCGATTCGGTGGGCGTGCTGTTCTGGCAGGCCTTCGCCAACGTGCTCATGTTCGGCTGGTGCGCGTCCGCGCTGCTGCTGTTGCCGCGCATGCGCCATAGCCTCGGCACCCGCACCACCGCCGGGGTGCTCCTGCTCAGCATGCTGCTGTGGGTCGCCTACCTCATGGCCTTCACTTTCCATTTCTACCCGCAGCTCGGCGTGGGCGCGGGCGCCTGGAGCTTCTTCAGCGGCCGCAACGTCTACTTCGACCTGATCCTGGACATGCTGCTGGCGGTCGGCATGGTGCTGGTGCTGTTCGAGGATGCGCGCCGCGAGATCGACAGCGCCCACCGGGAACTGCGCATCGCCCATGAGCAGCTCCTGCGCGAATCCTTCCTGGATTCCCTCACCGGCGCCTACAACCGCCGCGCCTTCAACGAGGGCGCCGGCCTCGAGGACGCCCGCGGCAGCTTCGGCGCACTGGCGGTGTTCGACCTCGACAACCTCAAGGACGTGAACGACCGGCACGGTCACAAGTACGGCGACGCGTTGCTGGTGCATTTCGCCAACATCCTGCGCGCGGGCCTGCGTTCGAACGACAAGCTCTACCGCCTGGGCGGAGACGAGTTCCTGCTGGTGATGCCACGGGCGGTGGCTTCGGTGGTGGAGAAGCGCATGCGCGAACTCATCTCCGGCGCGCCCCCCGTCGAGTTCTCCGAGTCAGGCCTGAGCTTCTCGGTCAGTGCCAGCATCGGGGTGGCGGATTTCCGCAGCGTGGAGCAGCTGGAGGCGGCGGTGCACGATGCGGACCGCGCCATGTACAGCGCCAAGCGGGAACGCAAGGGCGCGTGAGCGGCCCGCCGGCGCCCCGTGGCGCCGACGGGTCCCGGCATCATCCGCCGCTGACGTAGAGGTTGGCGATCTCGACCGCGTTCTGGCAGGCCTTCTCGGACAACTCAGACATCTTCTTCACCGATCCCAGTTCCTGCATGGGGATGTTGTCCCGCTGTATCTGCACGTTCATGTTGCTCGGGTCCACCCCATCCGGCACCACGTTGATCTTCTTGAAATAGTCCTGGGCGTCTTTCAGATGACCCGGCCAGGCCTTTGCCACGGAGGCCAGATACTGGTTGGCGACGGCGTTCTTCTTCACGGCGCTGTCCGCATCGATGGGCTTCTGGCAGAAAGGCGCGGGGTAGGGACCGTCTTCGCCGCCCGGGACCTTGGGGCATTTGCTGATCTTGGCATTGTTCGCCTTCACGGCCGCGGCGGCATCCGCCTGGGCTTTCTCGTACAGGGGATCGAAGAGCTTCTCACCCGTCACATCGGGCGAGGAGGTGCCGAGGCCCGAGATGTACTGGGCGTATTGCATCTGCGCCATGGCCGATTGCGGGTCCATGGAGGCGGCCATGGATTTCTCCGCCAACTCCTGCTGGTACTTCGGGTCCGACATCTTGGCGCGCGCGGCAGTCTCCAGCTTGTCCGAGGCGGCCTGGATCTGGTCCGAGAACTTGTCCCAGGTCCAGGGATGCGGCGCGTTCTCGCCGCACTGGGCCTGGGCATCCGCCAGGGTCTTGGGCGGGGCCGTCAGCTTGGCGAGCCAGTCACTGCCGGTGTCGGCCTGGGCCACGCTGCCGCCCAGCAATAGGGCCGGGAGCAGGATGCTGCGTAGGGCCTGCATATTCGAGATCATGCGTATATCCCCCAGATTTTGTTTTCACCCTCGGATCCGGTGTCGCGACAGGCTGTCATGTCTGGCCTGCCCGGGTCGCGGCCCGGCAAGTATAGACCGGGTCCAGGAGGGCATCTCGCCCACACTTCCGCCGGTTGGCGCCTATACTTTCCGTGCCTCAAGGGGTGTGCTGGAAGTGACAGAGAAGGAACTTTGGAGCCTGATCGCGTTGATCGGTCTGTGCGTGCAGATCGGCATCAGCGCGCTGCTATGGTTTTTCTTCTTCCTCCTCAAGCAGCATGCCGGCCGTCGCTCCCGCTTCTTCCGCCTCTGGACCCAGGGCTGGGTGGCGCTCTTGGCGGCACTCCTGTTCCTCGCGGTGGGCTTCTACGGCCTGCCGCACCTCACCCCGTCCAATACCCTCCTCAACGGTTCAGTGCTGCTCCTGTACCAAGCCTCCAAGCTCTCTTTCCTGCTGCTGCTGCTGGCCGGCACCCTCGAATACGTGGACGGCAAGCTGCCGCCGCGCTTCCTGCAGCAGGGCGCGCTGGCGGTGTTGATCTGCACCTTGGCGAGCGTGCCCTGGTCCGGCGACCTCGCGCGCCTGCTCCTCCTGCAGAGCGTGCTCAGCATCCTCGGCCTCGCGTATTCAGCGTTCCGTCTGCTCCGGCTGCCGCGCATCCGGCGCAGCCTGGGGGCGGAGGTCACCGCCACCACCTTCATCCTGTATGGCCTGCTCTGGTGCTGCTACGGACTCGGTATATATAAGATGCAGCACAGCCTGCCGGCGCTGCTCAGCGCCTTCGTGGACCAGCTCGACCGCTACAACGGCTACCTGGACGCGCTGCTGCAGATCCTGCTCGCCTGCGGCATGGTGCTGATGCTGCTGGAGGATGCGCGCCGCGAGACCAACGCCGCCCATGCGGAGCTGGCGGTGGCCCACGAGAAGCTGCTGCACGAATCCCTCACGGATCCCCTCACGGGCGTCTACAACCGGCTGGCCTTCACCCGCGGCGTGTTCCTGCAGAGCGCCGGCTCCACTTTCGGGTCTGTCTTCATCTTTGATCTGGACAACCTGAAGCGCGTCAACGACAGCCACGGCCACGAGGCGGGCGACGAGTTGTTGCGTCACTTCGTCACCACCCTGCGCGGCGGCTTGCGGCCCGCCGACCAGCTCTACCGCTGGGGCGGCGACGAGTTCCTGCTGCTCCTGCCCGGCGCCACCTATGCCAGCGTGGCGCCGCGCCTGAACGAGTTGCTGCACGACACGCCGCCGATGGTGTTCGCGCCGAAGCAGGTGCCGCTGGCCCTGGAAGTGAGCACCGGCGGCGCCGATTACACCGACCTCGCGAGCCTGCGTGTCGCGGTGAACATCGCCGACCGGGCCATGTACGAGCAGAAGCGCATCCACAAGACCGCGCCGCCCCCCGGAGCGGACATGGGCGACGCCACGACCTGAGTTCCCCGCGTAAAAATCCTCCCGGATGCGGGCACCCCGGCTCGCCCCCGCGGTCTATGTATCTAGGCCGCGGCCGATGCTGTGGTCTCCATATAACCGTCACCTGAGGGAAGTCCCCATGAAACGCCTTACGAAACATGCGCTTGGCCTTTGCATCGGCGCGCTCTTGGCCGCCGCCGCCGCCCAGGCGGACGAGCAGGCCTGGGTCAAGGAGAGCAACCAGAACGCCATGATCCCGCTGAAGGTGACGGCCCAGTTCGCCCCCGAGTTCGCCGGCCGCACCGGCGTGGACGGGCTCGACGACAAGATCTTCGACCTGAAGCCCGGGGTCTACGAGCGCGGCCAGCAGGCCGGCGCAGCGGCCCTGGCGGAACTGAAGAAGCGCTTCAAGACCACCCGTGACCCGCTGGTGAAGCAGGACCTGCAGATCCTCATCGACTCCTCCGAGAAGAACCAGCACAGCAACGAGCTGCAGCACGACTACATGCTGAACTACATCGACGTGGCGCAGATAGAGTTCAGCGGCATCCGCTTCCTGCTGGACCCGCAGGTGGCGAAGGAGCGGCAGAAGTCGGCGCTGACCCGCTTCAAGCTCTATGCCGGCGACGCCAAGGGCGTCACCGCGCTCACGCTGCTGGCCGAGCAGCGCACCGCCGAGGGCTTCGGCAACAAGAAGCTCACCGGCCCCTACGTGGAGGAGGTGAAGCAGAACATCGACAACACCACCCAGTACATGCAGGGCATCAAGCAGCTCTTCACGGCGAGCGGGCTGGACGGCTGGCAGGACGACTACGCCAGGCTGGAGAAGCAGAACCAGGAGTACAACGACTGGGTGACCAAGAACGTGCTGCCGCGCGCGCGCCAGGAGAACCGCCTGCCGCCGGCGATCTATGCCGACAACCTGAAGCAGGTGGGCGTGGACATCGCGCCGGAGCAGCTCATGGCCATGGCGCAGTTCTCCTTCACCGAGATCCAGCACCAGATGGAGGCGCTGGCGCCGCTGGTGGCGGCGCAGAAGGGCTACAAGAGCACCGACTACCGCGACGTCATCCGCGAGTTGAAGAAGCAGCAGATCACCGGCGACGCGATCCTGCCCTTCTACCAGCAGCGCCTCGCTGCCCTCGAGGACATCATCCGTCAGCAACACGTCGTGACGCTGCCGGACCGCAAGGCCTCGATCCGCCTCGCTTCCGACGCCGAGACCGCCGCCACCCCGGCCCCGCACATGGTGCCGCCGCGGCTCATCGGCAACACCGGGGAATACGGCGAGTTCGTGCTGCCCCTGAACCTGCCGCCCAAGGAAGGCCAGGCGCCGCAGAAGTTCGACGACTTCACCTTCGATGCCGCCGGCTGGACCCTGACCGCCCACGAGGCGCGTCCCGGCCATGAGCTGCAGTTCGCCTCCATGGTGGAGCACGGTGTGTCCATCGCCCGCGCCCTCTTCGCCTTCAACAGCGCCAACGTGGAGGGCTGGGGCCTCTACTCCGAGGCGGAGATGCAGCCCTACGAGCCCCTCGAAGGCCAGCTCATCACCCTGCAGATGCGCCTGCAACGGGCGGCCCGTGCCATCCTCGACCCGATGCTGAACCTGGGGATGACGACGCCGGAAGCGGCGCGCCAGTTCCTGCAGCGTGAGGTGGGCCTGTCGCCGGCCCTCGCCAAGTCGGAGGTGGACCGCTACACCTTCATCTCTCCGGGCCAGGCCACGGCCTATTACTACGGCTACTCCCGCATCATGCAGCTGCGCGGCGAGACCGAGGTGAAGCTGGGGCCGGCCTTCGACCGGCAGAAGTTCAATGACTTCCTGCTGGCCCAAGGCCTCTTGCCGCCGGACCTGATGAAGAAGGCGGTGGATGACATCTTCATCCCGAGCCAACTCGCCACGAAACAGTAATCAAGGACGAGAAAGGCCCACCCTCGGAAGAGGGTGGGCCTTTTCTTTTCAGGCTCAACCAGCCTTTTTGAAGCCGCGCGCCTCGATCTTGAGCTTGCGCATCTTGGCGCGCAGCGTGTTGGCGTTGACCTTGAGCAGCGCCGCGGCACCGTGCTCACCGGAGACCCGGCCGCGGGTATGGCGCAGGGTGGCCTGGATGTGCTCCTTGATGGCTGCGTCCAGGCTGGCGACACCGCCGGCGGTTGCGGTTTTGCCGGCGGGCAGGGCGGGATTCACATCCAGTCCCAGGGCCGCCGCCACCGCCAGGCGCTCGCCCTGGCCGAGGATCGCGGCCCGTTCCAGCACCGAGGACATCTCCCGCACGTTGCCGGGCCAGGGATAGCCCTTGAGCAGGGCGATGTCGGCGAGGGTCGGTTCGCAGGGCGGCAGGCCGAGCCGGCGCGAGGCGCGCCGCGCGAAGTGCAGGGCGAGCTCCGGGATGTCGTCTTGCCGTTCACGCAGGGGTGGCAGGATGATCGGGAAGACCGCGATCCGATACCAAAGGTCTTCGCGGAACTGGCGGTGCTGCACCATGGCGGCCATGTCGCGGTGGGTGGCGGCGACTATGCGCACGTCCACCTCGATCTCCTTCTCGCCGCCGACACGGTGGAAGCGGCCGTCCTGTAGCACGCGCAATAGGCGCACCTGGGCGGAGGCGGGGAGTTCCGCCACCTCGTCCAGGAACAGGGTGCCGCCGTCGGCCCGCTCGAACCAGCCGCGGCGCTGTGCCACGGCGCCGGTGAAGCTGCCTTTCTCGTGGCCGAAGAGTTCCGAATCTATGAGTTCCGGCGAGATGGCGCCGCAGTTCACGCGGATGAAGGGTCCGGCGGCGCGGGTGGAGCGGGTATGGATGGCGCGGGCCACCACCTCCTTGCCGGCGCCGGTCTCACCCAGGATCAGCACCGAAGCGTCCGAGGTCGCCACCATGGCGACCCGTTGCATCACGGGTTTGAGTCCGCTGCTGGAACCGACGATGTCGTCTTCCAAGGCTTCGCGGCCGAGCCGCGCCAGCAGGGACTGGCGGTCCGCCTCGGCGGCGTCCTTCAGGCGCGCCATCTCCTTCAGGCGGATGTGGTTGTCCATGGCGGCGCTGAATGCATCCAGCAGGGTGGCGGCGAGCTTCACGTCTTCCTTCGTGAACTTCTTCTTCGCCGCGGCCACGAACAGCACCACGCCGGTGGGCGCGTGGGCGTCACCCAGGGGCGCTGCCAGCACTTCCCGTTCCGCGTAGCCGAGCCCGAGCGCGGCGAGGGGCGCCGGCCAGTCCCGCGGCTCCCCGAAGCGCGCCACTTCGCTGCGGCCGCACCAGCGCTTGAGCGCGGCATAGCCCGGTTCGCCGAGGCGCAGCGGCTCACGGTTTTCCGTATGGGGCGTGCCGCGCTGTTCATGGACCATCACCTCGACGGCATGGGTCTCCGGCAGGAGGTGCACCAGCACCAGCGCCTCCACCGGCAGGTGGGGCGAGAGCAGTCTCAGCAGTTCCGCGGCGGAATCGCCGAAGGCCGCATGCCGGCCCACCTCGCGCCACAGTTCCAAGATCAGGGGTTTTGGGGTCGTCATATTCGTCATATATGAATAGAGGAATTGTTTTATTTAATCATAAAAATAACCAAATACCGCTTTTATCCATAAGCTCGATGCGGGCTATTTCATAACGAGTTGTTTTAAAAGGATTTTTAAACTTGGCACGATGCTTGCTAGGTATAGGGTGTGCACCCCTTATCCGCACGGAGAAAGAACATGCGCCTGCGTACCGTCATCACCGCCGCCTTGCTGCTGGCAGCCGCCCTGAGCCCTGTCCTCAGCAGCGCCGCCGCGCCGGTGGAACTGCTCAACGTCTCCTATGACCCGACCCGCGAGTTCTACGAGGCCTACAACGCCGCCTTCAGTGCGGACTGGAAGGCCAAGACCGGCCAGGACGTGGTGATCCACCAGTCCCACGGCGGTTCCGGCAAACAGGCTCGTGCCGTCATCGACGGCCTCGATGCGGACGTGGTGACGCTGGCTCTCGCTTACGACGTGGACGCCATCGCCCAGAACAAGCTCATCGCGCCGGACTGGCAGAAGCGCCTGCCGGACGACAGCGCCCCCTACACTTCCACCATCGTGTTCCTGGTGCGCAAGGGCAACCCCAAGGGCATCCATGACTGGGCCGACCTCATCAAACCCGGCGTGCAGGTGATCACGCCCAACCCGAAGACCTCCGGCGGCGCGCGCTGGAACTACCTCGCGGCCTGGGGCTCGGTGCTGGACCATGAGTTGGGCGGCGACCTGAAGCAGCTGAGCGACCCCAAGGCTGCGGCCAAGGTGAAGGCTGCCCAGGACAAGGCCCGCGCCTTCGTGGCCGAACTCTACAAGCACGTGCCGGTGCTGGACTCCGGCGCCCGCGGCTCCACCAACACCTTCGTGCAGCGCGGCATGGGCGACGTGCTCATCGCCTGGGAGAACGAGGCCTTCCTCGCCATCAACGAACTCGGCGCCGACAAGCTCGAGATCGTGGCGCCGCCCGTGAGCGTGCTGGCCCAGCCGCCGGTGGCGGTGGTGGACCACAACGTGGACCGGCACGGCACCCGCGCGGTGGCGGAGGCCTACCTCAAGTATCTGTATTCGCCGGCGGGGCAGAAGCTCATCGCCGCCAACTACTACCGCCCCGTCTCTCCCAAGGACGCGGACCCGAAGGACTTGGCGCGCTTCCCCAAGATCCGCCTGTTCGACATCAGCGCCTTCGGCGGCTGGCAGACGGCCCAGAAGACCCACTTCGATGACGGCGGTGTGTTCGACCAGATCTATGCCGGCGGCTCGGGCGCACAGTGAGCGCTAGCGCCGAAGCCATGACCACCCGTAGCACGTCGCGGCGCAACCGCGACGTGCTGCCGGGCTTCGGCCTTTCGCTGGGGTATACGCTGGTGTACCTCAGCCTCATCCTGTTCATCCCGCTCACGGCACTGGCCCTCAAGTCCCTGGGCGGGGGCTGGCACGCTTGGGGCGCGGTGCTCACCTCGCCGCGGGTGCTGGCATCCTTGAGGCTCACCTTCACCTCCGCCGCCATCGCGGCGCTGGTGAACGCGGTGTTCGGCTTCCTCACCGCCTGGGTGCTGGTGCGCTACCGCTTCCCGGGCCGGCGTTTCCTGGACGCCATCGTGGACCTGCCTTTCGCGCTGCCGACGGCGGTCTCAGGCATCGCCTTGACCGCCATCTTCGCGCCGGAAGGCCCCTTGGGCCGGTTCATGGCGAGCATCGGCTGGCCGGTGGCCTATACCCCCACCGGCGTCACCGTCGCCATGGTGTTCATCGGCCTGCCCTTCGTGGTGCGCACCCTGCAACCGGCCTTCGAGGAGCTGGCGAGCGAACTCTCGGATGCCGCGTCCAGCCTCGGCGCGAGCCCGGGCCAGGTGATGATCCGGGTCGTGTTCCCGCTCACGCTGCCCTCGCTCATCACCGGCTTCTCGCTCGCTTTCGCCCGCGGCATCGGCGAGTACGGTTCCATCGTGTTCATCTCCGGCAACCTGCCGTTCAAGACCGAGATCACCTCGCTCCTCATCATCACCAAGCTGGAGGAGTTCGACTACACCGGCGCCGCCGTCATCGCCATGGTGATGCTGCTGGCCTCGTTCGCCCTGCTGCTCGCCATCAACCTGCTGCAGAAGCACTCGCTGAAGTGGCTGGCGCGGAAGGAGGCCTGATGCGCGCCCCATCCGAGTTCCGTTTCAACTGGGTGCGCGCCACGCTGCTCGGCGTGGTGGTGCTGTTCCTGCTGCTATTCCTGGTGGGCCCGCTGGTGGCGGTGTTCGGCGAGGCCTTGCGCAAGGGCCTCGGCGCCTACTTCGCCTCCTTCACGGACCCGGCGGCACGCTCCGCCATCTGGCTCACCCTCGCCACCACCGCGGTGGTGATCCCCCTCAACCTGGTGTTCGGCGTGGCCGCCGCCTGGTGCGTGGCCAAGTTCCGCTTCCCCGGGAAATCCCTGCTCATCAGCCTCATCGACCTGCCCTTCGCCATCTCGCCGGTGATCGCCGGCCTCGTGTTCGTGCTGGTATTCGGCCGCAACGGCTGGCTGGGCTCCTGGCTGGAACAGCACGACTGGAAGGTGATCTTCGCCTGGCCCGGCATCGTGCTCGCCACCACCTTCGTGACGCTGCCCTTCATCGCGCGCGAACTCATCCCCTACATGCAGGAGCAGGGGCGGGACGAGGAGGAGGCCGCACGCCTGATGGGCGCCAGCGGCTGGCAGATCTTGTTCCGGGTGACCTTGCCGCGCGCCAAGCTCGCGCTGCTGTACGGCATCGTGCTCTGCAACGCCCGTGCCATGGGCGAGTTCGGCGCGGTGTCCGTGGTCTCCGGCCACGTGCGGGGCGAGACCAACACGCTGCCGCTGCACGTGGAAGTGCTCTACAACGAATACAACTTCTCGGCGGCCTTCGCCGTCGCCTCACTTCTCACGCTGCTGGCGTTCGTGACCCTGGTGCTGAAGACCTGGCTCGAGCGGCAGGGCGCCCACGCGAGGGTCGCGCCATGAGCATCCACATCGAGCACATCAGCAAGCGCTATGGTGCGTTCCGCGCCCTGGACGACGTCTCGCTGCAGATCCCCCACGGCGAGCTGACCGCGCTGCTCGGGCCTTCCGGTTCCGGCAAGACCACGCTCCTGCGCATCATCGCGGGTCTCGAACAGCCCGATCCGGGCAACGGGCTCATCCGCTTCCAGGGCCAGGACATCGCCGGCATCCCGGTGAGCGACCGGCGCGTGGGCTTCGTGTTCCAGCACTACGCGCTGTTCCCGCATCTCTCTGTGTTCGAGAACGTGGCCTTCGGCCTGCGCGTGAAGCCGCGCAAGCAGCGGCCCACGCCGCAGGTGATCTCGGACCGGGTGTACGCGCTGCTCGAGCTGGTGCAGCTCGCGAGCTTCGCTGACCGCTACCCGGCCCAGCTCTCCGGCGGCCAGCGCCAGCGGGTGGCGCTCGCGCGCGCCCTCGCCATCGAACCCGAGGTGCTGCTGCTGGACGAGCCCTTCGGCGCCTTGGACGCCAAGGTGCGTCTGGAGCTGCGCCGCTGGCTGCGCCGGCTGCACGACGAGCTGCATGTCACCAGCGTGTTCGTGACCCACGACCAGGACGAGGCCATGGAGGTCTCGGACCGGGTGGTGATCATGAACCAGGGGCGCATCGAGCAGATCGGCAGCCCCCAGGAGGTATACCACCGGCCCGCCTCGGCTTTCGTCATGGGCTTCGTGGGCCAGGTGAACGTGTTCCGCGGCGGTCTGCCGGGCCCGGTGCAGCAGGGTCACGGCGTGCACGGCGACGGCTTTGGCGCCATCTACTTCGTGCGCCCGTCGGACGTGGACATCCGCCCCTTGAGCGGCGCCGAAGCGGCCCAGGCACTTAGGGTCGCGCGCATCCACGCGGCGGGCCCGCTGGTGCGCATCGAGTTGCTGGGGCGGGACGAGCAGCTCGTCACGGCAGAACTCACCCAGGAACGCTTCCGCCAGCTGCAGCTCGAGCCCGAGCAGCAGGTGCAGGTGGAGTTCCGGACCGTACACCGTTTCGATTCCTGAACCACAAGCTGCTGCGCTCGGCATGACTTTGTTGCACTTCAGACTCGCAGTCGGTCACGCACACCAAGAGTGCGTTCCCTCCTGCTCGCCTCGTGCGCCTCGTCCTGCCTTCGCTCGCGACGCTTGTGGCCCGATCAGTAGATAGCTTCACTAACCTCTAGGGAGATACTGAAATGCGCAAGAAGATCCTGCTGCCGGCACTGGCAGCCACCACGTTCCTGGCCGCCCCCCTGGCCCAGGCCGACAACGCCGGCGACACCACCTTCGGCGGCCTGCTGTTCACCGACCTCACCAGCATCAGCAGCACGCAGGATGCGCCGGTGGTCCCGACCGGTGCCAAGGCCCCGGCCAAGACCGGCGATGTGGATCCGAACGGTTTCGGCCTGGATGTGAAGCGCGCCTACTTCATCGTCAACCACACCTTCGACGACGTGTGGTCCGCGAACCTCACCACCGACTTCAACTTCCCCAAGCTCTCGGTCAGCGGCAAGGATTCCACGGGCGCCACCGTCAGCTCCAGCGGCAACGCACCGGAGACGCAGGTGTTCGTCAAGAACGTCTACCTGCAGGGCCATTTCAACGATTGGGCCACCGTGCGCGTCGGCGCGGCCAGCATGCCCTGGACCTCCTATGTGGAAGGGGTCTATGGCTACCGCTTCGTGGAGAACACCATGACGGACCGCAGCGGCTTCGCCAACACCGCGGACTGGGGCGTCAACCTGAACGGCAAGGGTGACCTCGTAAATTACTCCGTGTCGCTGGTGAACGGCGGCGGTTACAAGAACCCGAGCCGCAGCAAGGGCATGGACGTGGAAGGCCGCGTCGGCATCACGCCGCTCGATGGCCGCCTCATCGTCGGCCTCGGCCTCTACACCGGCAAGCGCGGCCTCGACACGGAAGCGACCCCGGCCGTGAACACCGCCAGCCGCCAGGACCTGCTGCTGGCCTGGAAGGCCGACGGTCTCACCGTGGGCGTGGAGTGGTTCAGCGCCGACAAGTGGAACGACGTCCTCACCCCGAGCGGCACCGCCACCACCAAGTCCGACGGCACCTCGGCCTTCGCGTCCTTCGACTTCCCGGGCACAGACTTCTCCGTGTTCGGCCGTTACGACGACGTGAAGCCCAACAAGGACACGGACCCGCAGCTGGAGGACAAGTACTTCAACGCCGGCGTGGCCTGGAAGACCAGCAAGAACGTCACCTGGGCGCTCGCCTACAAGGACGACAAGGTCACGGACAACCTGAAGTACAAGCTGACCAGCGATGCCCTGAAGACCCAGGAGTTCGGCATCTGGGCCCAGGTGAAGTTCTAAGCTGCTGCGCTCGGCAGGGCGTTGTCTGTAGCAGGGATGCGTACGTGTCGCGGAGCACAGGGATGTGCGGGAACGGCGGCGCGAGGGCTCGCTGTGCTGGAGTTGGTAACGAAGCAGCTGGGTGACTGCGTCACCTTCCCCACTGCACATCCATGTGCAGCGGGCAGGCCTCGCCTGTGCTTTCCTGCACAGGCGTCCGCGGCATGCCGCGGACTCGCTCGCGACGCTTAGAACCGGCCTCAAGACTCTGTAGAGAGCTCATCCGAGCATTGGGGCGAGCCGCAAGGCTCGCCCTTTTTTATGCAGCAAAATTGAGCTTGCGTAAGAAGGCTGGACCCAGTTCGACCATCACCACCGCCAGCAGGATCAGCACGCAGCCCACGGCGGCGGCAGGCGTGAGCATGTCATCCAGGAAGGCCGCGCCCGCGAGAGCTGCGAACACGCATTGGAGAGCCATGATGAGCCCGGCCTCCGCGGGTGGCGTGTGCTTCTGGGCCACCACCTGCAAGCCGCCGGCGATGCCGGCACAGGCGCCGGCATAGAGGGTGGAGGGCAGGGCCGAGGCGATGTCATGCAGCGTGCTGGGCTCGAACCAGAGGCCCGCGGCCAGCGTCGGCAGCACGATGATGGCGTCGATGGCGACACACAGCAGGAACGGTCGCCCGCTCTCCACGAACAGGTCGATGAGGGCGATGCTCATGGCCCAGAACAGGTCCGCCACCGCCACCAGCACGTCACCCCGGGCCCAGCGCTGGGCGACGCCGTGGGCAGTCAGCAACCAGGCACCCGTGAGGCAGATGACGCAGGCGAGCAGCACCAGCCAGGTCGGCGGCAGGCGCCGCAGCCCCCAGACCGCGAAGGGCACCATCACCACGTAGAGCGCCGTCAGGAAGCCGGCGTTGGTGACGCTGGTGCTGGCGAGCCCCCACTGTTCAAGGCTGTTGCCGCCGATCGCACATAGCCCGATCAGGCCCACCAGCCGCCAGTCGCGTCGTGAGAGGCTCGCGGTCGCCTGACGTGCCTCGACGAGAGCCAGTGGCAATAACAACAAGCCGGCCACCACATAGCGCAGTCCCACCACGGTGAGTGGGCCCAGCGCATCACCCGCGGTCTTCTGGCCCAGGAACGAGGTGCCCCAGAAGAAAGCAGCGAGCAGCAGCAGGAGATCGGCGCGTAGTCGGTCCATGCGCACAAGGAGTGGGTAGCGTGCGGGTTTATTACACCGGGGCGCGGCGGAAGTTGCGGAGCAGGGCCGGCCCAGCCTCGACCAACACCACGCCGAGCAATATCAATCCGCAACCCGTGGCCGCCGGCAGTGTCAGCCGCTCGTGCAGCATCACCGCGCCGGCTAGCGCGGCGAACACGCTCTCCAGGGACATGATGAGCGCCGCTTCCGCGGGTGGCGTGTGCTTCTGGGCCACGATCTGCAGCGTGTAGGCCACGCCGCCGGAGAGCAGGCCCGCGTAGAGGATGGCGGGCATCGCGGTGCCGATGCCCGGCAGGGATATGGGCTCGAACAGGAGGCCGGCGGCGAGACCCAGCACCGCCGTGATGGAGTACTGGGCGAAGGAGAGGAACAGGGGCCGGTGGGTGCGTTCCAGGAAGTCGCCGATGACGGTGATGGCGAGCGCCCAGGCGAAGTCCGCCAGCACCACCAGCATGTCGCCCCGGGACCAGTGGCGTTCGCTGCCATCGTCCGTCAGCAGCCAGGCGCCCCAGATGGACACGGCGCAGGCGATGACCACCAGCAGCCGCGGCCGGCGCCGCATCATGCCCCAGACCATGAAGGGCACGATCACCACATATAAGGCCGTGAGGAAACCGCCGTTGGTGGCGGAAGTGGTCTCGAGCCCCACCTGCTGCAGGCTCGCGCCGGCGAAGAGGCAGAGGCCCACCAGGAGTGCCTGCAACCAGTCGCGGCGACTCAAGGGTAGGGGGTTGCGGCGCGCTTCATAGATGACGAGCGGGATGAGCGCGAGCGCCGAGAGCAGGAAGCGGGAACCCACGAACAGGATGGGCCCCATGCTCTGGTTGGCGTCCTTCTGGGCGATGAAGGCGGTGCCCCAGATGAAGGCCGTGAGCAGGAGCAGGAGGTCGGCGCGCAGGCGGTTCATCGGTCCCCCTAATATATGACCGCGCCAGATTATCAGTTCTGTTTAGCCTCGGCTTGCAGCCAATCCACGAAGGCCTGCACCGATGCATCGCCGGTGCGGCTCTTGGGATGCACAGCGTAGAAGGCGAGTTCCACCGGCAGGCTGATGCGGAAGGGTTTCACCAGGCGCCCGGCCTCGATCTCCGCCTGCACCAGCGGCGCGGAGGCGAGCGCCACGCCCTGGCCTTCGATGGCGGCCTGGATCAGCACGTTCATGTCCTCCACCATCAGGCCCTGGCGCGGGTCCACGCCCTTGGCGCCGGCCAGTTCCAACCACTGCTGCCAGTGACGGTGGGTGGTGTCGTGCAGCAGCGGCACGTGTTTCAGGTCCGAGGGCTCACGCAGGGGATGGGTGCCCTTCAAGAGTCTCGGCGAGCACACTGGGAACTCTTCGGGCGTGAACAGGCGCAGCGACGTGACGCCGGGCCAGCGGCCGCGGCCGTAGCGGATGGCCAAGTCGATGCCGTCCCGGTCGAAGTCCGTGAGCTGGGGCGAGGTGCTCAAGCGGATGTCCAGTTCCGGATGCTGGTTCTGGAAACGGTGCAGGCGCGGCACCAGCCAGCGGGCGGCGAGCGAGGCGAGCGTGCTCACCGTGAGCACCTGCTTGTCGTTGTCCACGCGCACCGCTTCCACCGCTTCGCGTATCTGGTCGAACGCACTCTGGACCCCGAATGCGAACTCACGGCCGCGGGCCGTGAGCTGCAGGCCCCGGGGCAGGCGATGGAACAGCTCGCAGCCCAGGAAGTCTTCCAATTGCTTGACCTGTCGGCTTACGGCGCCGTGGGTCACGTGCAGTTCCACCGCGGCCTTGCTCAGGCTGCCATGGCGGGCGGCAGCCTCGAAGGCCTTGAGGGAGTTGGGGGGTGGCAGATCACGCATGTTTCTACCTATCAGTTATTTGCACATCTAGCCATGCAAAAATAGGGTTTGTTACTGGGTATCCGTCAAATCTAGAATCATGTTCTGTGAATATTACTGACAGTATAACTCATCATGAAAATCCATCCTGACGAACGCCCCGAAGAGAGTCTCGATCCCAAGGATTGGGAGGAGTTCAAACGCTTCGCCCACCAGGTGCTCGAGGACTCGCTCGATTACCTCGCCACGGTGCGCGAGCGGCCCTGGCAGCCCGTGCCGGCGGCGGTGCGCGAGCGGCTCACGGCAGGCGTGCCGCGGACAGGAGAGGGCGTGCAGGCGGCGTACCGCGATTACCAGGAACTGGTTCAGCCCTATCCCACCGGCAACGGCCATCCACGCTTCTGGGGATGGGTGCACGGCAACGGCACGCCCATGGGCGTGGTGGCGGAGATGCTGACAGCCACGCTGAACGTGAACGCGGTGGGCTTCGACCAGAGCGCCACCTACGTGGAACTGCAGGTCATCGAATGGCTCAAGGAGATCATGGGCTTCCCGGCGCAGGCGGGCGGCATCCTGGTCACCGGTGGTTCGGTGAGCAACCTCGTGGGCATGAACGTGGCGCGCACAGCCATGGCGCCCTTCCCGGTGCGGCGCGAGGGACTCAACGGGCATGCACGTCTCATGTTCTACACCTCCACCGAGACACACAACTCGGCGCAGAAAGCCGTGGAACTCATGGGGCTGGGCGCCGACTCTCTGGCACGCATCCCGGTGCAGGCCGATTACCGCATGGATCTCGCCGCGCTCAAGGCGCACATCGCCGCGGACCGGCAAGCCGGGCACCTGCCGGTGTGCGTGGTGGCGAGCGCCGGCACCGTCAACACCGGCGCGGTGGACGAACTCGACGCCATCGCCGACCTCTGCCGCGACGAGAAGCTCTGGCTGCATGTGGACGGCGCCTTCGGTGCACTGGGCGTGTTGGACCCGGACAAACGCGCCCTGCTCAAAGGCATGGAGCGGGCCGATTCGCTCGCCTTCGACCTGCACAAATGGATGTACCTGCCCTATGACGTGGGCTGTGTGCTAATCCGCGACCGCGAGAAGCACAAGACCGCCTTCGCGGTGACGGCGAATTATCTCAACAAGCTCGAAGGCGGAATCGCCAACGCACCGGTGGCGTTCGCCGACTACGGGCCCCAGCTCTCCCGCGGTTTCCGCGCCCTCAAGGTGTGGCTGAACCTGAAGAGCTATGGCCTGGATCGCTTCGCCGGTCTCATCAGCCAGAACATCCGCCAGGCCCAGTATCTCGAGACACGGGTCGCGGGCGAAGCGGAACTGGAGCTCTTGGCGCCGGTGCCGCTCAACGTCGTGAACTTCCGTTACCGGAAGGCGGGGCTGGATGAGGCGGCGCTCAACGCCTTGAACGCACGCATCCTCATCGCCCTACAGGAGCGCGGCATCGCCGCGCCTTCCTCCACGGTGCTCAAGGGACGCTTCGCCATCCGCGTGGCCATCACCAACTATCGCAGCCGACGCGCCGACTTCGACGCGCTGGTGGACGGCGTGCTGGCGCTCGCCCGGGAGTTCACGCGGTGATGGACAGCGCGGAAGAGTAAGCCACCCTCGAGAAACTTGACCGTCATGGGGCACATTGCTCAGGGCGTCAAATCTAGAATCATGTTCTGTGAATATTACCGACGGTATAGCCCATCATGAAAATCCAGCCTGAAGAGCGCGCCGAAGAGACCCTCGATCCCAAGGACTGGGAGGAGTTCAAACGCTTCGCTGCGCGTGTGCTGGAGGACATGCTCAGCTACCAGCAGAACGTGCGCGAGCGCCCTGTCTGGACGCCGCTGCCTGAAGCCTCCAAGGCGGCGCTCCGCGCCGGCCTGTCGCGTGGGCCGGTGCCGCTGGATGAGGTCTATGCACGGTTCCGTGAGCATGTGCTGCCTTATCCCACCGGCAACATCCATCCGCGTTTCTGGAGCTGGGTGAGCGGCACCGGTTCACCACTCACGATGCTGGCGGCGCTCATGGCCTCGGGCATGAACTCCATCAACCTAGGTTTCGATGAAGCGGCTTCGACCCATGCGGAACTGCAGGTGGTCAACTGGTTCAAGTCCATCTTCGGTTTCCCGGCGGAGGCCAGCGGCCTGCTCGTGAGCGGCGGCTCCATGGGCAACATGGTGGGGCTAGCCGTGGCGCGCGCCACGAAAGCGGGCTACGACGTGCGCGAGGAGGGAGTGGATATCGCCGCCCGGCCGCGCCTGATGGTGTACGCCTCCACCGAGACCCATTCCTCGGTGCAGAAGGCGGTGGAACTGCTCGGGCTGGGGCGGCGCTCATACGCCTTGATCCCGGTCGACGAGCACTACCGCATAGACCTGGCCGCGCTCGAGAGGCGCATCCAGGAGGACCGTGCCGCCGGGCACCGGCCCATCTGCGTGGTCGCCAATGCCGCGACGGTGAACACCGGCGCGGTCGACGACATGAGCGCGCTCGCCGACATCTGCGCGCGCGAGGATATGTGGTTGCATGTGGACGGCGCCTTCGGCGCGGCCGCGCGCCTCGCACCTTCGGTGGCCCCGCTGCTGGCCGGCATGGAACGCGCCGACTCGCTGACCTTCGACCTGCACAAGTGGTTCTACCAGCCCTATAACGCCGGCTGCGTGCTGGTGCGGCGGCCGCTCGAACACCGCGGCACCTTCTCGGTGGTGCCGAGCTACATCAAGCCGCTGCCCGGCGGCGTCGCCACCGGCCCCTTCAACTTCTCCGAGTACGGCGTGCAGCTCTCCCGTTCCTTCGCTGCGCTGCCGATCTGGTTCTCGCTCCAGACCGAGGGGCTGGACAAGTTCGGCAGGCTCATCGAGCAGAACGTGCGGCAGGCGCACTACCTGGCGCAGCGGGTGGAGACCGAGCCGATGCTCGAGCTCACCGCGCCGACCGAGCTCAACATCGTCAACTACCGCTACCGTGGGACGGGGCTGGATGCGAAGGCCCTGGACGACCTGAACCAGCGCATCCTGATCGCCCTGCAGGAGCGCGGCATCGCCGCGCCGTCCGCCACCGTGTTGAGAGGGCGCTTCTCCATACGCGTCTGCATCACCAACCACCGCACGCGACGCGAGGACCTGGATGCGCTGGTGGCGGCGACGATCGATCTGGGCCGGGAGTTCACGCAGTGACGGACAGCGCCGAAGAACGCGCCGCGCTCATCGAACTCGACGCGGTGGTGACCGCCGCTCGGGACAACATCGGCGCGCTGGAAGAGGCGCCCCCTGCGTCCCATCCCCTGCGCCAGCGCCTGCTGGTGCTGGCGGCGCTCGCCACCACGATGGTGTTGTGGGCCTCCGCCTTCACCGGCATCCGCTATGCCCTGCGCGACTACCACGCGGGTTCCCTCGCGCTCCTGCGTCTCGCGGTCATGGCCGTGGCGATGCTGGCTTTCTCCACCGCCAGCCTGGGGAAGGCAGCCTGGCGCCTCACCGCGCGGGAATGGGCTGGACTCGCCGCGCTCGGCCTCACCGGCATGGCCGCCTACCAGCTCGCGCTCATCAATGGCGAGGAGAGCGTGGATGTGGGCACCGCCAGTCTCATCATAAACACCTCGCCGATCTTCACCGCGCTCCTGGCGCTGTGGCTGCTGGGTGAGCACCTGGACCGCAAGGGCTGGTCCGGCGTGCTGCTGGGATTCGCGGGCACCGCGCTGCTGGTGAGCGGCGGTCAGGGCGGGCTGCACCTCCAGGTGGGCGGCCTGTTCGTGCTCATCGCATCGGTCTCCCAGTCCATCAGCTTCATCATCCAGAAACCGCTGGCGACGCGGCTCGGGCCCCTGCTGGTCACCACTTGGATGGGCGTGTTCGGCGCCCTCTGCGTGCTGCCCTATGCACCGCAGCTCGTCACTGATATCCGGCACGCCTCCTTCGGGACCACCCTGACCGGCATCGCCCTCGGATTGCTGCCCACGGCGGTCGGCAACCTCTGCTGGTCCTACGCCTTGTCGCACCTGCCGGCGGGCCGCGCCTCCACGGCGCTGTATTTCTCCGCGCCCATCGCGCTCACCGTCTCCTGGCTGTTCCTGGGCGAGAAGCCCGGGCTCATGGCCCTGCTGGGCGGCGGCGTGGTCATCGCCAGCGTGGTGCTGGTCAACCTGCGCCGCACGGCATGAAGGAGCCCGCATGCAGGACATGACGTGGACGAACATCCAGGATCACGCAGCGCGCGAGCTGCCGGGCGGCATGCGCGTCTGGGACATCTGGCAGGGAGCGAGCGGCGCCAAGGCCCAGGTGGTGGATATCCCGCCCGGCGCGGTCTACCCCGGCATCGACGTGCACCAGCCGGGCCCGGAAGAGGTGTATGTGGTGAGCGGCGTGTTCAACGACGGCGAGCGCGACTACCCCGCCGGCAGTTTCTTGCATTGCCCGGCGGGCTCGCAGCACGTGCCGCAATCCAAGACCGGTTGCCGCCTGTTCCTGTTCTATCCCGAAGGCTGATCCACACATCGAGGGAAGGCATATGCGCATCGGGATCATAGGCACGGGCACCTTGGGCAGCGCCATCGGCGGCCTCTGCGCGCGGCATGGGCATGAGGTCATGTTCGGTGCGCGGGATCCCGCCAAAGCCCATGCCATGGCCGCGGCGATGCGGGCAGAGAGCGGGAGCTACAGCCAGGCCATCGCGGCCAGCGAGCTGTCCTTCTTCTGCATCCCCTGGGAGCATGCACCCGCTGCCCTCGACCGGCTCGGTGACACCGCCGGTCGCATCATCGTTGATTGCTCCAATCCCGAGACCCCCGACGGGCGCAGCCTGGACATCGGCTTCCACGAATCCGGCGCCGAGCGCATCGCGGCCGCGCTCCCCGGCTCGCGGGTGCTGAAGGCTTTCAACCACGTCTACGCCGAATGGCTGGCGGATGAGGCCCTGCTGCAGCGCCATGCGCCCACCGTCATGTATTGCGGCGACGATGCCGACGCCAAGCTCAGCCTGGCGCGACTGCTGGAGAGCTGCGGGCTGGATGGGCTCGACAGCGGCCCTCTGCGCAACGCCCGCTACCTGGAACCGGTGGCGATGCTCATGGTGCATCTGGTGCGGGAGCAGGGTTGGGGACCGACCGGCATCGCACTGCGCTTCACACGGCAGGCGGCTGGCACGCGCGCTTAGTTCGGATATCGGTGATGACCCCAGTGACTCTTGAGGTGACCGTATGTTGAAACTCTATTATTCGCCAGGAGCTTGTTCCTTGGTCCCCCACATCCTGCTGGAAGAGCTGGGCCTGCCCTACAAGCTGGAACTCACCGCCATCGCCGAGGGCCAGACCCAGACCCAGGAATACCTCGCCATCAACCCCAAGGGGCGCGTGCCCGCGCTGGTGACGGAAGAGGGCGAAGTGCTGACGGAGGTGCCGGCGGTGGCCTGGTACGTCGCCCAGCAGGGCGGCAACCCGGTGCTGTTCCCACGGGATCCGCTGCTGGCCGCCCGCTGCCTGGAATGGTGCAACTGGCTCTCGGGCACGCTGCACGCCATCGCCTTCGGCGAGTTGTGGCGGCCGGTCCGCTTCGTGGATGACGAGTCGCATCACGGCGCCATCCAGGCCAAGGGCCGGGACAACGTGCTGGACGGCTTCGCCTACATAGAGCACCGCATGGCTGACCGCGGCTGGGCCGTGGGCAATGCCTATACGTTGGTGGACCCCTACCTGCTGGTGTTCTACCGCTGGGGCAATCGCATCGGCGTGGACATGCGCGCCGGTTACCCGGGCTACACGCGGCATGCGGAGCGCATGCTGCAGCGCCCGGCGGTGCAGCGCGCGCTGCAGCAAGAAGGTATCCAGGTCTGGAACCAGGCCGCCTGAAAGAAAAGGAGAAGACGATGCTCGACCATATCGAAATCGAAGTGGGCGATCTCACCGCGAGCCGCCGGTTCTACAGCGCGGCACTGAAGCCCTTGGGTTATGAGCTGAAGGTGGAAGGGCGGGCGCTGGGCTTCGGCGATGCCCGGGCCAAGGACTTCTGGATCGCGGCCGGCAGCCCTTCCGAACGGCCGTTGCACTATGCCTTCAACTGCCCCTCCCAGGCCCATGTGCAGGCGGCCCATGCGGCGGCCCTGGCGGGTGGGGGCCGCAACAACCGGGAGCCCCGACTGCAACCTGAGATACATTCCCACTATTTTGCTGGCTACGTCTTCGATCCTGATGGCAACAACATCGAATTCGTCACCCACAACCCCAAATAGCGGAAGCTCACCCTTGGCCCTGGTATTCGGGCGATCTAGGGTTATACTCCTGCTGGATATGTAAAATCGGAATCCCTGCCAAGGATGGTCCCAAGCAGGAGATGAGCGGATGGCGAAGCAGTATCTGCGGGTCACGTTCTATGGCCGCGAAGCGCCCGTGCATGTGGAGATCGGCCAAGTGGACGCCGAAGACATCATGGCGGCCCTCAAGGGTTACTCCGCCGGCGGCAAGGACATCCAGGCCTTCTATCTCTTTCCGATCGGCGGCGATCTCAGCATGCTCATGTCCGTGAGCGAGATCCAGACCGTGCAGCTCACCTCCAAGCAGAACGGCGACTGGAAGCCGGCGGCGCTCAGCCACGGCGGCGTGGCCTTCTACCTGAAAGGCCGCACCCATCCGCTGGAGCTGGATTACACCGGCCACGGTCCGCTGGACGACATGTTCCACGGCTTGGCCGACACCGCCCATGGCGAAGAGGTCCCCGGCTGCATCATGCTCAGCGACGGTGCCGGCGAGCCGGCCTTCTTCCGCCTCGACGAGATCCAGTACGCCATCGCCAAGAGCGGGCTGATCAAGCGCCTGTCTTGAGTTCCTCGGCGGCGAGCCGTTCCTGCACCGTCGGCACGTACACCGGGAAACCGGGGTTGCGCCGTTCCTCGAAGATCAGCCGCGTCTCGATGTGCACGATCTCCGGGCGCACCGACAGCGCGTTGATGATGAACTCCCGCAGGTGTTCCACGTCGCGCACCGCCACGTGCAGCATGAAGTCGTCGTCGCCGGAGACGTGGAAGAAGGACACCACCTCATCGCGTGCCAGCACGTGGGCACGGAAGGCGTCGATGTCCTCCCGGTCATGGCGGGTCATGCGCAGGCAGATCATGGCCTGGGCCCCGACCCCGACACCCTTCGGGTTGAACTCCGCGTAGAAGCCCGAGATGGCGCCGCCATCCACGAGGCGTCGCACCCGCATGATGCAGGTGGAGGGCGCGATACCCACCCGGGCCGCCAGCACCTTGTTCGGGATGCGCGCGTTCTGCCTGAGCTCCCGTAGGATGCTCAGGTCTGTCTTGTCGTAATTCATGAAAACCCCCGCTTTTCCGTTATTTATTCGGCCGCCATCCATGGCTACTGAAATATAGTACCTTCCGGGGGCTAAATCCAGAACCGTTACAAACGGTCATGAATCCGCCCGCCAGGGTAGGCAAGAAGGCGGACCCTAAACAGAGCTACACCGGTGGGGTGCCTCCAAGTCCCGTCGCCGCCAAAAGGGGCTAAAGCGGCGGGGCTTGGAGGCGCCGATTCGTTCAGCGGGAGCGCAGGTGAGCAGCGATAGCTGCGAACGCCCGTGCAGGGATAGCACGGGCCGTAGCCGCCCGCGGAGCAGGATGCGCAGCGGGGAAGGTGGCGTTAGGGTGGCACGCGAGTGCCACCCGGTTCTCTTAACGTGCTCGCAGGCGTGTAGTGAGTTCCGGAGCTACCAAACGCGGACCCTCGTAGCCCTGCACCTGGCCGAAGCGGTCGCCCCGACCGTCCGAGCCTTCCCACTCCTGCCGTGCCGCCAGCATCTCCTCGGTGCTGCGGCCGACGAAGTTCCACCACAACAGCACTTCTTCGCCGAAGGGTGCGCCGCCCAGCAGGAACGCGTGGGCGCGGGCTTCGTTCTCCAGCAGCACGCCGTCGCGGCCGCTGCCCAGGTAGTAGAGGTTGCCGGGCTCCGCCTGCAGGCCTTCCACCGTTAGCTTGCCCTCGATGGGCAGGATCGCGTGCTCGAAGGCGGGGTCGAGCGGCAGGCGCCGCCGGCCCGTGTCCTTGAACTGGATGTCCAGGCCCACCATGGGCGAGTGCACCTTCGCTGGCGAGCGCTCACCCAGGGCCTCGCCGATGATGAGACTGAGATCGAGCCCGTCGCGCTTCAGCGCCGGCAGGGCCGGGTGGTGTTCGAAGGCCGCGTCGCCGTCGCGGCGCAGTTCCGGCAGCGCGATCCAGAACTGCAGGCCGTGCAGGTCGGCGGGATGGGGCTTGGGGCTCTCCTCGGAATGGGAGATGCCGTGACCCGCGGTCATGAGGTTGAGCTGTCCCGGGCGGATGAGCTGTTTCGACCCCAGGCTGTCCCGGTGGAACACCTCGCCCGAGTAGAGCCAGCTCACGGTCTGCAGGCCCATGTGGGGATGCGGGCCGATGCGCATGCCCGGATCATCCGGCGGCACCGGCACCGGGCCGTAGTGGTCTAGGAAACACCAGGCGCCCACCATGCGGCGCAGCTTGGTGGGCAGGGCGCGGCGCACCTGCATGCCGGAGCCCACGGTGGCGATGTGGGCGGGCAGGGTCTCCAGCAGGGGGACGGCGGATACGTTCATGTCTCTCCTAGTAGGTGTAACGCAGCCCCAGCACCCAGCTGTGGGCATCGCTGAACCAGACGTACTGTGCCCGCAGCGCCAGGTTATCCGTGAACTTGTAACTCTCGCCCAGGCGCAAGCCCGTGTCGGTCAGGCCCACGCTGGATTTCTCCACGCCGGTGTTGAGTTCCAGCCGGTCCGTCACCGCCGAGCGCAGGCCCCAGACCCAGCGGTAGCCGTCTTGGGTCCCGGAGCCGCCGGTGCCGCTCACGCTGCGGTGCAGGTAGTCCACCGAGAGGAACACGTCCACGATCTCCGTATGCACCCGGTAGCCGGGGCCGAGGAAATAGTTCTCGCTCGTGACGCCGCCAGGCACGCTGTCGTCGTTCAAGTGGTAATAGAGGCCCTCGGCGAAGAAGCCCTGGCCGATGTCATAGGAGCCGTTCAGCGCGAACCCGCGTGCGGCGCCGCCGCTGTCCGGGGCGGTCTCGGCTGCCAGCAGCTCCACCAAGCTGTAAGCCGGCTGGGCGGCGCGGGCGGGTGTCGCCGCCAAGAGCGCCGTGGCAGCCAGCAATCCTGCGGTCAGCTTGTGGATCATGGTCTGTGCCTCCGTCCCGGCCTTCCTGAAGTCTAGCAGGGGGCTTCTGGCGCATGACATTTGCCACTTCCGGCCCGCCCGGGCCTTAGGGCATCATGCGCGTTCCATATATAGGTGTACCCCCATGCAGCAGGCCGCCGCCGCCCCCAAGCGCCCCAGTGTGTTCTCGAACCGGGACTTCATGCTCCTGTTCTCCGGCAGCACCGTCTCGGCCATCGGCGACACCTTCACCCTGGTGGCGCTGCCCTGGCTCGTGCTCAAGCTCACCCATGACCCCGCCGCGGTCGGCATCGCCGGCTTCATGCAGGCCATACCGCGGGCGCTGTTCCTGTTCGTGGGCGGCGCAGTGGTGGACCGCATGTCCGCCCGCCGCGTCATGCTCGTGTCCCGCGCCGTCAACTGCGTCTTCGTGGCGGTGCTGGCCGTGCTCGTGGTCCTGGGTCAGATCCAGATGTGGGAGGTCTATGTCCTCTCCCTCGGCATCGGCCTATCCACCGCCTTCGTGTACCCCGCCGGCAGCGCCATCCTGCCGCAACTCGTGGAGAAGGATCAGTTGCAGGCCGCCAACGGCATGATCATGGGCATGCGCCAGGTGGCCATGATCGTGGGGCCGATCCTCGCGGGCCTGCTCGTCGCCGCCAACATCCACGCCTTCGACGGGCGTTTCCCCGACGCGGGTGGCATGGGCTTCGCCTTCACCATCGACGCCGTGAGCTTCCTGTTCTCGCTCGCCTCGCTCTGGATGATCCGCATCCACAGCGATTACCACCCGCCGAAGCCGGAAGGCGGCATCCTCGCGGACGTGTGGAAGGGCCTGAAGGGCGTGTGGGACGACGTGCAGCTGCGCGCGTTCATCAGCTACGTGGCCATCGTCTCCCTGTTCGTTGGCGGTCCGGTGGGCGTGGGCCTGCCCGTGCTCGCGGATGAGCGCCTCAACAGCGCGGCCGCCTTCGGCATCCTCATGACCTCCTACGGCCTCGGCATGCTCGCCGGCAACGGCCTCTCGCTCGTCGTCACCCGTTCGGTGCGCGGCTATCTCGGCATCATGATCCTCAGCATGGACACCGCGGCGGGCCTCCTGTTCGCGCTGCTGTCGCAGACGCACTCGACCGCGTTCGGCGCCGCCTTGCTGTTCATCGTCGGCAGCTTCGCCGGCGTCGCCCAGGTTGCGCTCATGAGCTGGATCCAGCGGCGCGTGCCCCAGGCCATGATGGGCCGCACCATGAGCGTGCTGCTCTTCACCTTCCTCGGTGTGGGACCGCTCTCGGGCGTCATCGCCGGCTTCCTGCTCAAGTTCATATCGCTCGGCGAACTCTTCGCCGGTGCCGGCTTGTGCCTGAGTGCCATCGCGCTCCTCTGCCTCACCCGGCCGTCGCTGCGCACCATCAGCATCGCCGAGCCCGCCAAGTCCTGATCGGGTGTCCGGCGGCTCCCTGAGGAGCCGCCGGGACACTTTCATTTCGTGCACTAATCCTCTGAATCCCCCTGCATTTAGCGGGCCCCGGGCAGCGTAGGCCCGGGCCTACGCTGCCTGTCACATTTCACCCCTTGCCGCCCGGGCACGGGCGGGTCCATATTCTTGCCGGTCTGGGCCGTGCGCTTCGAGCGCCGGTCCTTCATGCCGCAGGCAGCACCTGAGAGTACTGCGGTCCGCGCGAGGGGTGTGGTCGAGCGATGGAATCCTCCAGGCTCATGAAGGTGATGGTCCGCGATCTCAAGGTCGGCATGTATGTCGACCGGCTGGATCGCCCGTGGACCGAGACCCGCTTCATGTACCAGGGTTTCTTCGTGCAGAACGAGGAGACCCTCGCCGAACTCCAGCGCATCTGCCAGTTCGTGTTCGTCGATGCGCAGCGGAACGACGAAGCCAAGCCCGCGCCGCGCGCCGGCGAGCGCTACAGCGTCACCGAATCCGTCGAGAAGGAGATCGTGCGGGCCAAGGCCATCCACAAGGAGGCCACCGCCGCCGCCAAGGCCATCTTCAGCCAGATGCTGCAGAGCGGCCGGCTCGACGTGGAACTCGCCCGCGATACCGTCACGCCCATGCTGGACAGCATGATGCGCAACCCCAACGCGCTCATCTGGCTCACGCGCATGAAGCAGCACGATTCCTACATCTTCAGCCACGCCCTCAACACCTCCATCTGGGGCCTCGCCTTCGCGCGGCATCTCGGCCTCGAGCAGGACGAGATCTATGAGGTGGGCTTAGGCTGCATGCTCTTCGACGTGGGCAAGACCCAGCTGCCCCTCACCCTGCTGCTCAAGCCCGGCCCGCTGGACGAAGCCGAGACGAAGCTCGAGCGCGACCACGTCGCCCACAGCCTGAGCATCCTGCGCGGCATGGAAGGCATCACCCCACGCATCATGGAGCTGGTGAAGCACCATCACGAGCGCCACGATGGCAGCGGCTACGCCGCGGGCCTGAAAGGCGCCGCCATCCCGCTCTTCGCCCGCATCGCCGGCGTGGTGGACACCTACGATGCGCTGGTCAGCTTCCGCCCCTACGCCGGCGAGCGCTCGCCCCACGAGGCGGTGCGCTACATCTACGGTCAGCGCGGCACCCTGTTCCAGCCGGAAGTGGTGGAGAAGTTCATGCAGCTCGTGGGCGCCTTCCCCACCGGCTCCGTCGTCGAGCTAAACACCGGCGCCATCGGCGTCGTGCTGGCCCAGAACCAGCAGAAGCTCCGGCCCCGCGTCGCCCTCATGCTGGACCAGGACAAGCGGCGCATGGAGTCCCCGGCGGTGGTGGACATGATGCATGACAAGCCCTGGGCGGATAGCGGGCAGTTCTGGATCGACAGGTGTCTCCAGAACGGCGCGTACGGCGTCGACCCACAGCAACTTGGCATTTAAAGCTATTGCGCTTGGCATAGCTGCGTTGCGGTCCGGCTCGCCGTCCTCATGCACACAAGAGTGCACTCCGGGGGCTCGCCTCCCGCGCCTTGCTCTGCCTGCGCTCATAACGCTTTAAATGCCAAGTTCTGATTTCGTCCGTCATTCCGGCGAAAGCCGGAATCCAGTCCAACTCCATTTCCCCATCATCATTCTCTTTCTCTCTGCGTGAGAATGGGGGTCTAGCTCTATAATTCCTGAATGATCACACTTCCTCATCATTTTGGCGCCCATCGCGATGCACCGGACGCGCGGGACAGGCTGTATACGCCGAGCGCGGCGCAGCTTAAGTCCATTCCCAAGTCCGTCGACCTCCGGCCCCAGTGCCCTCCCGTCTACGACCAGCGCCCGCTCCAGAGTTGCACCGCCAACGCTTCCGCCGCCGCGGTGCAGTTCGAGCGCATGCGCCACGGCATGACGCCGGACTTCACCCCCTCCCGGCTCTTCATCTATTACAACGCGCGCAAGCGCTTGGGCACCGTGGACAAGGATGTGGGCACGCCCCTGCGCGATGCCATCAAGGCGCTGGCGAAGGAGGGGGATTGCCCCGAGCCCCACTGGCCCTACGATGCGGCCAAGGTGAACGTCGCCCCAATCGAGCAGTGCTACCGGGAAGCGGTCCCTTATCCCGGCATGAGCTACGAGCGCCTGTCCCAGGATCTGGCCCACATGAAAGCCTGCCTCGCTTCCGGCCACCCGTTCGTGCTCACCATCGGCATCTATTCCGGTTCCACCGCGCCCGAAGCCGCCAAGACCAACACCATGCCTAGCCCCAAGGCCGGGGAGACGCTGCTCGGCAACCACGCCGTCATGGCCGTGGGCTATGACGAGGCCCAGGCACACCTCATCATCCGCAACTCCTGGGGCCCCAACTGGGGCATGCAGGGGTATTTCTACCTCCCCTGTGACTACGCCGCGGACGCCAAGTACGCAGGCGACTTCTGGACCTTGAAGCTCCAGGCTTGAGGCTGGCGCCCAAGGCACCCGCTGGTTAAGATTGGACGACGTTTTCCCACCCCATGACCTTCTAAGGAGCAGACCATGAGCAAAGGCCTGGAGAGAAAGAAAGAAGACAAGAAGAAGCCCGCCAAGAGCCTCAAAGAGAAGCGCGCCGAGAAGGCTGCTAAGCGGGCTTCCCGCTCCTGAGTCTGTCATCCCGGCGGAAGCCGGGATCCAGTCCAGATAAGGCTATTCACAGCCAGAAGCCGCCCTTCGGGGCGGCTTTCTTTTGGCTATCGTACCGTCGGCAGAGTAGGCTTTATGGCGTCACGCAATATGCCGTAGCAGGGGTGAGGGATCGTATGGACGAGTTCGGCTATCTCTCCGTCCTCATCGCCATCATCCTTGGTTTAGCGATCACCCAGATACTGCTCGGGTACAGGGGCCTCTTGCACGCCCGCGAGCACGTGCGCCTGTATTGGCCTTCGCTGGTGTGGTCCGGCCTCGTCATCATCATGGCGGTGCAGTCCTGGTGGGCCATGTTCGGCCTGCGCAGCCTCACCGGCTGGACCTTCCTCCAGTTCAGCGTGGTGCTCATGCAGACCATCCTGGTCTACATGCTCTCGGCGCTGGTCTTGCCGGACTTCGGCAGCAAGGCCGTGGACCTGCGCAAGACCTACTTCGAGCACTTCCGCTGGTTCTACAGCCTCTTGGCGGGTGTGCTGGTGGTGAGTCTCTGCAAGGACCTCGTCATCGGCGGCACGCTCCCCCACGGCCTGAATCTCGCGTTCCACCTCTGCTTCATCGTCTTGAGCCTGGCCATGGCGGCCATCCGCAACGAGACCTGGCATAAGGCCAACACCGTCTTCAGCGCGTTCCTGCTCCTGGTCTACATCGCTGTCCTGTTCGCAAGGCTCCAGTAGTGCAACCGGCCCCGCCGGCATGATCGCGATCCGGGAAGCTCACCGCACCGGCCTGCTGCATCCGCGGCACTGGCTGCGCAACCTGCTCTCCGGCGTCATCGTCGGCGTGGTGGCGCTGCCCCTCGCCATGGCCTTCGCCATCGCCAGCGGTGCGCGGCCGGAGCAGGGCATCTACACCGCCATCGTCGCCGGCGCGGCGGTGTCCCTGTTCGGCGGCAGCCGCGTGCAGATCGCCGGGCCCACCGGCGCCTTCATCGTCATCCTCTCCGGCATCACCGCCAGGTACGGCATCGAGGGCCTGCAGACCGCCACGCTCATGGCCGGCGTCATCCTGCTGTGCTTCGGCCTCGCCAAGCTCGGCAGCATCATCAAGTACATCCCGGACCCGGTGATCCTCGGCTTCACCGCCGGCATCGGTGTCATCATCTTCGTCGGCCAGTGGCAGCCCTTCCTCGGCCTGCCCGCCGTCACCGGCGCCCACTTCCACGAGAAGCTCTGGCATCTCCTGCAGGTCTTGCCCCAGTTCCATCCCGCCACCGCCGCGCTCGCGCTCTTCAGCCTGCTGCTGGTGGTGGCCACCCCCTGGGTGCCGGGCGTGCGGCGCATCCCCGGGCCGCTCATCGCCATGCTCGCAGCCACCGTATTGCAGGCCGTGTTCCATTTCGAGGGCGTGGCGACGCTGGGTTCCGTGTTCGGCGGCCTGCCCACCGGTCTGCCGCCTTTCCATCTGCCGGAGCTGGGGCCGTCCCGGCTCATCGAGCTGCTGGCGCCCGCCTTCGCCATCGCCATGCTCGGCGCCATCGAATCCCTGCTCTCCGCCGTGGTGGCGGATGGCATGGCCGGCACCAAGCACGATTCCAACCAGGAACTGGTGGGGCAGGGTCTCGCCAACATCCTCTCGCCCCTGTTCGGCGGCATCGCCGCCACCGGCGCCATCGCCCGCACCGCCACCAACGTCCGCAGCGGCGGCACCAGCCCCCTCGCGGGCCTGGTGCACAGCCTCACTCTGCTCGTGGTCATCCTGTTCCTCGCGCCGCTGGCGGCGGACGTGCCCGTGTGTGCCCTCGCCGCCATCCTCTTCGTGGTGGCCTGGAACATGAGCGAAGCCAGGCACTTCGTGCACATGCTCCGCCGCGCGCCGCGGGCGGACGTGGTGATCCTGCTCATCACCTTCGGCCTCACCGTGTTCGCGGACCTGGTGGTGGCGGTGAACATCGGCGTCATCCTGGCGACGCTGCATTTCATGCGGCGCATGGCCATGAGCGTGGAAGTGCGGCAGCAGGAAGGCGGGGACCTCGCCCAGGAGCTGAAAGAGCAGGGCCTGGAGGCGCTGCCGCCGGGGGTGCTGGTCTATGCCATCGAAGGGCCGTTCTTCTTCGGCGCCGTGGAGAACTTCGAGCAGGCCTTGGCCGAGACCCACACCGACCCGCGCCTCCTCATCATCCGCCTGAAGCGCGTGCCCTTCATGGACATCACCGGCCTGCAGGCCCTGGAGGAGGCGGTGAGCAACCTGCACAAGCGCGGCGTACGGGTGGCGCTCTGCGAGGCCAATGCCCGCGTGCACCACAAGCTCGAGCGGGCGGGGATACTCACCCTGCTCGATGGCCGTTATTTCGGGAGTTTCGCCGCGGCGCTGACCGCGGCCACCAGCACACTCCCATAAGAAAAGCCGCCCTGAGGCCCTAGCCGTCCAGCTAAAGTGCCTGTGATGGACGCAGCTCTTTCTGGGTCAAAGATCATCCGGGTGCGGAAAGTCTTGGTGCCCTACCCGCGGGGGGCTTCCTTCGTTGGCCGGCAGACGCTTCTTGGAACTACGTGGCATTGCCGGCACGAAAATTCGTGCGGTCATTCCGGTTTTGGCTCTGTTGGTGATTAAGCGCCCATTTTCCGTGAGTTCACCTATATATCTGCCGGTGGGTGCATAGATGTCATTCCCACGACGACGTCCGACATGCTTACCGTGATAGGTCCACAGGTCAGCGTCGATCCAGTAGCCAAAGCAGCGTCCTGCGGATGTCCATATCCATTCCACGATATCTTCCTCTAAATCCCACCACTCGCTTTATCGATATATTTCGACCGGTTCCTACGAATGCACTTTCGGTGTCATCGATAGGGAAGTGAGATTTTTGTCTGCAAGGATTCGCAGCGATTCAAGGCTTTGGTCCAATTTTGCGCTCGTGGCCCCTTTGAGGCCGGCATTACCCGCCTTAAGAGCGCTGAAAGCAAGTTGGGCTGAATAAATGCGATTTCGCACCTGTAACGCGAAAACATGTTCCTGGCTTTCTAATGCGTTGTCACTGGACTTCAACCTCTCCTGCTGAAAGGCAAATTCTGTGACAGCATTTGCGGTCGCATTGTCTAGGCAGCGGTTGAGGGTATGAAACTCCGACGCATCTATCGACATACCGTCTTCGATTGCAAGACCCGTTATGGCTTGACAGATATCGCCATAGCACCGAACCACCTCATCGAAGGAGAATCCTTGCCGCGATAACTCTTGGGCATGCAGCTTCGCCATCACGCCGATCTCGGATCGGTCCGGACTGTCGCCCTCTGATGTCCCGGAGATCTTGAGGCTCACATCAGGTTCGGATGCTTGCTCGGCCTGGAGCGTCTTGATGACCTGGTCTAGAAAGACCGGTATCCCAAATTCATGATCCGCAGTCGATCCATTCGACGCGGATCGATGTTCCACCTTGGCTCGACAGCGGCGGATTAGACTAGTCCGATTGGCGGTGAGAAATTCATGCAACATTACACAAGGCTACGCCCCCGTCGGTAGGGCCTCGGTACGGCAGCGCACATAGCTCCAACCCCTCAATCCACCTTCGTGCGCTTGTCCGTACGCTGCGGACCCTCCCAGACGGCAGGGATAGGCGATGGCTGATGGAATAGGGAATTGGTTCCCAAAACTATGGATCGTGCATCGCCCTACGGGAGCGCTATTTCTTCAACACTGCCCAGGGGGCGGTTTTTGTTGCGGTGACAGAACCAACTTACTTAGGCGGCGTGCCGCTAGCATCGCTGTGCTTCTGCTGCATCATCTTGCAATGCGCGTCATCGGGGTCCGCGGCATGCCGCGGACGACCGTGCAGGGAAAGCACGGGCGGGCCGGCCGGCGTAGCAGGGCTTGCGGCATAGCCGCGAGCGACCGCACAAGGATGTGCGGGCTGGGCTTTTTGCGAAGCAGGAGTGAAGCAAAAAGGGAGTCGGGGAGGTGGCAGCCACCCCGTGTTCCAAGAAAAAGCCGCCCAGAGGGCGGCTTTTTGTTCAGCAGTGATACCGGTTCAATTCTGGGGCGGAGTGCTGCTGCTGGCACTGGGAGCCTGGTCACCCGGCTGATGTCTCGCCACTATGGCATGACAATGGGGTTTCGAAGGATCCTTGGAGCAGAACTGCTTCATGTCCGACATCTCCTGCTTGCGGTGCTCGGCGCATTCCTTCTCATGGCTGCTGCACCACTCGATGCGCTTCTCGGCGAAGGCCTTCACGCCCATGCACTTGTCCGCATTGGCGGCGCACCAGGTATCGAACTTGGCCGCATCGTCCTTGCACTCCTGGGCGTGCTCCTTGCACATGTCCATGTGGTCATGGTGGCCCATGCCGGGCTGGGCTCCGGTGCTGGCGGCCGGGGCAGGGGTGCCGGCGAAGGCGGCGCCGGAAAGGGCCAGAAGGCCTGCGAATATGAAGGTATTCAGTTTCATGTAAGAAACTCCGTGTTCTATGGGGCTATACCCCTTAACGGCATAGGGTCAGGGCTGTTGACCCGCGATCTTGTAATGATTTGTAACGGTCCGCGACATGCCGCGTTACTCCGGCTTGGGTTTCGTGAACTTGTTCTTATTCTTCTTGTTTCTTTTACTGGTCCCCGGCGGGTTCTCTTTCGAACGATGTTTTACTGGCGCTTCCGCGCGAATGCTCCCATCCGCGTTGAGGCGTGAGATCTCCAGCGGCCTTCCTGCCACCCGTGTCTTCTTGAGTCCATTGAAGATGTCCGCCGGCATGCCTTCCGGCAGGTCCACGGTGCTGTAGTCCTCATATAAGCGGATGCGGCCGATGAGCCGGCCTTCGATGCCCGCCTCATTGGCGATGGCACCCACGATGTTCCCCGGCTTCGCCCCGTGGCTCAAACCCACTTCCAGGCGGAAAGTCTCCATGCCCACCTCAGGTTGGCTCTCGTCCCTCGGCGGGCGGCCCTGTCCGCTGGCGCCGGGACTGCGGTCCCGTGTGCCATGGGGGCGCGGACCTCGTGTGCTTTGGCGGCTGTCATCGAAGCGCGCCGCCTCCCGCACGGGTGTCTCGATCTGGGGTTTCAGCAGCAGCGGCGTCGAGCCCTGGGCCAGCTTCGCCAGCGCCGCCGCGATCTCCAGCGCCGGCACGTTGTGGGCCTGCTGGAAGCGCTCGATCAGCTCCTGGTAGAGCTGCAGTTCACCGGCGGCGAGCGTGTCCGTGATCTTCTGGTGGAACTTGGCGATGCGCTTGTCGTTGATCACCTCCGTGCTCGGCAGCGTCATCTGCGTGATGGGCTGGCGCGTCGCCTGCTCGATCGCCCGCAGCATCCGCTGCTCCCGGGGCGCCACGAACAGGATCGCATCGCCCTGGCGTCCGGCCCGGCCCGTGCGGCCGATACGGTGCACGTAGGCTTCCGTGTCGTAGGGGATATCGTAGTTCACCACGTGGCTGATGCGCTCCACGTCCAGCCCGCGGGCCGCCACGTCCGTCGCCACCAGGATGTCCAGGCTCCCGTCCTTCAGGCGCTGCACCGTCTTCTCGCGGGTCTTCTGCACCACGTCGCCGCTCAAGGCGGCGGCGGCATAGCCGCGCGCCTCCAGCCGTTCCGTCAGCTCCACCGTCGCAGTCTTCGTGCGCACGAACACCAGCATCGCGTCGAAGCTCTCCGCCTCCAGGATGCGGGTCAGCGCGTCCAGCTTGTGGGTGCCGCTCACCAGCCAGTAGCGCTGGCGGATCGTCTCCGCCGTGGTGGTGCGCACCTCGATGCTCACCGTCTCCGGGTTATCCAGGTACTTCTGCGCGATGCGGCGGATGGCCGGCGGCATCGTGGCCGAGAAGAGCGCGATCTGGTGGGTGTCCGGCGTCTGCTCCAGGATCCACTCCACGTCGTCTATGAAGCCCATGCGCAGCATCTCGTCCGCCTCATCCAGCACCAGGCACTTGAGGGAAGCGAGCTGCAAGGTGCCCTTGCGCATGTGGTCCATCACCCGGCCCGGGGTGCCCACCACCACCTGGGGGCCGCGGCGCAGCTGCTGCAGCTGGCCGTAGTAGTCCTGCCCGCCGTAGATCGGCAGCACGTGGAAGCCCTTCATATGGGAGGCGTATTTCTGGAAGGCTTCAGCCACCTGGATCGCCAGCTCCCGGGTGGGGGCCAGCACCAGCACCTGGGGCGCCGTCACCTTCAGGTCCAGCTTCGAGAGCAGCGGCAGGGCGAAAGCCGCTGTCTTGCCCGTGCCCGTCTGGGCCTGGCCGATGAGGTCGGAGCCGGCGAGGATCAGGGGGATCGTTCTTGCCTGGATGGGGGAGGGGGATTCGTAGCCGACGTCGGCCAGCCCCTTTAATAGGGCATCGGAGAGGCCGAGGTCTTTAAAGGCGGGTTCGAGAGGGGGCTTGGGGGAGGTCATGGGACGCTAGCCTACGCATTTGGACGTGTAAGAGAGGATAAAGAAGGTCTGGGCTGAATATCATTTTTAAGCACATGTTTTTTAAGGAAATTTTATTCATACATTATTGCTTGACCTTATGAGGAGAGTAGCTGTATATAAACACAGTTCCATTGAGAATTTGAAATGACTTGATGACTGCTCCATCTCTTTGAACGGGCTTCGTACTTGGTGAATTTCCCAGTATGTTCAATTGGTTGGGCTAAACTAGTTGGAATGCTAACAACCCATTTTCGGCTGTGGTCGACACCCTAAGCCGCAAAGAACGCAGTGCTCGGATGGCGCTGATCCGGAGCAAGGGTAGTAAGCCCGAGCGGCTAGTGATGGGACTGGTTCATCGGATGGGCTTCCGATATCGGAAGCACCGTCGTGATCTTCCGGGTACCCCTGACATGGTCTTGCCGGGCCGGACGAAGGTTATTTTCGTGCATGGATGCTTCTGGCATGGTCACCGCTGCAAGTTAGGACGGATGCCTAAATCGCGCGTGGGCTTTTGGTCCAAGAAGATATCCGATAACAAATTGCGTGATCGTCGAGTACGAGCGAAGTTGCGTAGACAGGGTTGGAAGGTCTTGGTGATCTGGGAGTGCCAAACAAATGATCCGCATCGGGTCACTAAACGGCTACGGGGATTTTTAAACGATGCGTAGTGTTGAATTGTTCAGTGGCCTCGGAGCGCTCGCGCTATCGCTTTCTCGCGCCGGCTTCGAGCATGCTTTAATGGTTGAGTGGAATGCGGATGCCTGCGAGACGATCATGGCGAACAAGCGCCGCGGCATCGAGCATGTAGGCCATTTCCCCATCAGGCATGGCGACGCTAGGCTTGTAGACTATTCATTGCTAAGTCGCTCGCCCACGGCTCTTTGCGCGGGTGGTCCGCCGTGCCAACCGTTCAGCATTGGCGGCAAACATGGCGGACCAGATGACCCGCGGGACATGTGGCCGGAGGCTGTCCGCTGCGTTCGCGAACTGCGCCCGCAAGCATTCCTGTTCGAAAATGTGCGCGGTTTGTTGCGCCCAGCTTTCGCCGACTATCTTGCGTGGATTCGCCTACATCTAGAGCGCCCTGAACTCGTGAAGCGCCGTGGCGAGGACTGGCAGGATCAGCTTGCCCGCCTAAGGCGAGCCCACCTCAAGTGCATGGAAGACGGATTGCGCTACAACGTGACTGTAACTGGCGTGAACGCTGCCGACTATGGCGCGGCGCAGATACGTCGACGCGTTGTGGTGGTTGGGTTCCGCTCTGACCTTGGTATCGACTGGGAATTGCCGGCCCCGACCCATTCACGCGAAGCCCTCCTGCAGGCAAAGTGGATCACCGGTGAGTATTGGCGCCGTCACAAGATAGCCGCGTCTAAGCGCCCGAAGTTGTCGGCCAGGGAGCGCACTACCGTGGAGCGCATCAAGGCTGGCGAGATCGTTGTGGACACGCTTCCATGGGTGACTACCCGCGATGCCCTGATGGGCCTCGACGAACCGAAGGTCGAAACTACTGTCCCGAACCACAAGTTCCAACCAGGCGCGAAGGCTTATGTGGGCCATACAGGCAGCCTTCTGGATGAGCCCGCCAAAGCCCTAAAGGCCGGCGACCATGGCGTACCCGGCGGCGAGAATATGATGGCCATGGGTGGGGGCAAAGTCCGCTATTTCACGGTACGTGAGGCGGCTCGGTTGCAGGGCCTGCCAGATAACTTTATATTCCCAGCGACAGTTTCCTGGACGGAATGCATGCGCCAGCTCGGTAACGCCGTGCCGGTGCCACTCGGAAAGTTCGTGGGAACGAGCATCAGGGACACGCTCCGCGCAGCCGTGGCGAGCACCAGGCGTCGACGAGCAGCATAGCCACATAGAGGGGTTGTTCAGTGAAGACCGAAGTTCCCTACAACCCCCTCGACAAGAAGAATCTTGGTATCAGCGTCGCGGATGCGCTCCTCGCGCAACCCATCGTCTCGTTGCCGCCGGATGAAAAGTTCATCGGCGCCGGCATCTATGCGATCTACTACGCCGGTGATTTCAAACCGTACACGCCGATAGCGGCCGCGAACGCGGGCGACAAGTTCGTTAAACCTATCTACGTGGGCAAGGCGGTTCCAGCTGGCGCGCGCAAGGGCGGCTTCGGCTTGGACGCGGATCCTGGGACGGTATTACATAACAGGCTGTCCGAGCACGCCGAGTCGATCAAGCAAGCGACAACCACTTTAAACATTGCGCACTTCAAGTGCCGCTACTTGGTGGTGGACGACATCTGGATCCCGCTCGGCGAATCGCTGCTCATCCAGATGTTCAGCCCCATCTGGAATCAGGTTGTGGACGGATTCGGCAATCACGATCCGGGCAGCGGTAGGTACAACCAGCAACGCTCGCCCTGGGACATGATTCATCCGGGTCGCGGCTGGGCGGAGAAGTGCCAGCAAAATACGAAAACCACAGACCAAATCACCGCCGGCCTTGCCGCAGCACTGAACAAGTAGTCGTCGTTGGGCTCCTTATAGCGGCCAGACTACTTCCCCATGATCATAAAGATGATGGTCATTCACGTATAGGATCATATGGCCTGGGAAGATCGTCGCTTTTGAGCCGGGAACGTGTTGCGCTAAGAGAATCAATAGGTCCCGCGCCGACATCGCGCGTTGTGGCACCACGATCTGAACGCCAGCAACGTCAGCTTCCTTTACGCCAGTACGGAAGAGAAACGGAAGCTGATCCTTGAATGTTTGGATTAGATCCCATGCCGGCCAGTTGTTCGGTCCTATGTCAGAACATGGCCAATCATCTCGAATTGGATATTGCCGGTCGAAGTGATTCGCCGCTAGGACTGTGTTGTCGCGATTCCGACCCGGGTCATTGATTCCAAATCCAGTGCCGTTCCACGAAGCTTGTCCGTGGCGAACATAGTCCTTTATCAACATGTCTTCAGACACCGAAGCTGCCCAGTTCCCATGTACATATAGCCCCTTGAACGCCATGTCGGTTATATCGATGTTGCGCCGCCCAACGATCTTTCTTTGGTGTTTCGTTAGGCGGGTCAGAATGGATTCATTGGCCTTTCCGATATATACCGGGACGTCTTGATAAATGAGTTGGTAAATACCTCGTCTGTCTTCAACCTGTCCCAAGGCGGTGAGAGGGCCTCCTTCGATATCCGCAAGTTGCGCGCGCAGTTGTTCCAGGACAGCCCGCCCGAGATCAAAGTCAAAATCTTCGCAGGCCATTGGTGAATTTCCTGTGTTGAGATCGTTCGCGCCGCATCAATTCGCATGCCAACATGTAAAATCCGCCAAAAAATGGGAAACCCATCCCGCACCCACGATAATTTCGCTGCTGTTGCAGGCTTGGGACCCTTTGGCGAGGCAGTTCCCGATGCCCTGAAAACCCAATTATCGATAATTACGCCACTAGATCTTGGACTTCCACTGCCCTGGGCTGCTTTCATGGCTGGATTGAGGGTACCATTTTGTGCCGGCACCCAAAGACGGCTCCAAAGGGGATTTCAGTGCGCTATAAGGATCGGGCGGTTGTCTCTATCTCCGCCATGCTCACCGCCCTCAAGACCCAGGTGAAAGACGGCCAGACGGTGTGGTTCCGCGGCCACGGCCTATCGACATGGGAACTCGTGCCATCGCTCGCGAGGAATCCAGCGCACCTTCTAGCCGAGAACGCCGTCACCAAGCGATTCATGCAGAACGCTACCCCTCATCTCAAGGCGGCAATTATGAGGGAATGGGAGTGGATGTTCCTGATGCAGCATCACCGCGCACCAACCCGCCTTCTCGACTGGACCGAGAGCCCGTTGACCGCCATGTACTTCGCCGTTAGCGAGGCCCTGCACACCGGGAACGTGGCCGCCGTCTGGTGCCTGGACCCGGTCGCCTTAAATCGCGAAGCCAATCTAAGTTTCGACTTCGAGCAGGAGATCCCCGCGTTTGGCAATGACAAGAATCTGGAAAGTTATCTACCCAGTCGCGTCAAGGATGATCCGACCAAGCTCCAGCCGATCGCCATCATGGGCCCCCGGAATACTCCACGCATGGCGGCTCAGCTCGGTACGTTCACGATCAATCACCGACTTCATACGCCGATCGAGCAAATCGGAAAGCAAAAGCACGTCTGGCGGTGGTTAGTGCCTCCGACAGCGAAGAGCAATGTTATGCGCGAGCTCTCGATTCTTGGAGTCTCAGCGTTGACCGTGTTCCCGGAACTAGACAGGGTAGCCGACTTGAGCAAGGAGCTACTGCCGTGAAATTTGAAATAAACGTACTTAGAAATAGCACCGTATGGCAGCTTTACCGGATGCGTGACCACATTCTGTTGGACCCCCCGTATCAGCGACTTGGAGACATCTGGACGTTAGATAAACGTGAGCTTCTCATCGATACGATCCTTAATAATTTCGATGTTCCGAAGTTGTATTTGCACAAGTTCAGCAATCCTCAGAAAAAGGCAGGTAAAGAATATCTATACGCGATAATCGATGGCAAGCAACGCCTCGAGACCATTTGGAAGTTCATTGATGGTGCCTTTGCTCTATCCGATGAATTCCAGTATTACGATGACTCGACCGTGAAGGCTGAGGGAATGAAGTACGAAGATCTGGGTCCAAGGTACCCCGACTTGAAAGGGCAATTCGACGGCTTCCCATTATCTGTTGTTTGGATCGAGACGGATGACATCGACATGATCGAGGAAATGTTCTCGCGGCTTAACGAGGCTGCGACCCTGAACGCCCCAGAAAAGCGGAACGCGATGGGCGGGCCGGTGCCGACCGCGATTAAAGCACTGGCACGTGAGCCTTTCTTCTTGAAGCGACTCCCCTTCGCCAATGCCCGGTATCGGCACTTCGATCTAGCGGTGAAATTTCTGCTAATCGAGCGCGAAGGGAAGATCATTGATACCAAAAAGGTATATCTCGACGAATTCGTGAGGGAATATAAAAGCAAAAGTCGGAGCGCGCGTCTGCCATTTGTTGCAGATTCAGAGCGTGTGTTGGGACGAATGAATAAGGTATTTCATGACTCCGATCCGCTCCTTAGAAACATCGGCATGGCGACGCTGTACTACTATTTGTTTCATCTTGCCGACCGAGATGGTTGGGCGACAAAGGTCACAAGACAAAAGCTCTCAAAGTTTGAAGTTACAAGGCGTAAGAATCGCGAGCTCGCAGAGAGCAATCTCAAGAAAGCCGATTATGACCTCATCGAGTTCGATCAATTCAATCAGTCTCCAAATGACTCATATGCCACGAGGATTCGCCTAGAAATTATTTTGGAGCGCCTATTTAATAGGCGTGTGCCAAAGGATTTCTTAGGCGGGGTGGAAGCTTAATATCAGTCTAAGCGCTAGTGCTGGGACCTTACGAGATGGCGCAGATATAAAACATCTTTGTTAGAAATTTAGTTTGATATAACTATGGCCAATAGTCGGGTACATCTTGAAGCGGAAAGATGGATTGTTGCCGAGTTTCTACCTCGAAAATTCGACGGGCTTCTTTTTTCACCTCGCATGCTACGACTCACGTGGGGCGGCAATTTTGACTTTGACGCGGTGAGTAGTGATGGCGAAATAGTTGGATTGGTGTCCACCAGCGCCGCAATTACCGCGACAGGGAACAACGCCATAGGCAAAATTCACAAGATAAAATGCGACGCACTATACCTGTTGCACGTAGTAGGGGCGAAGCGGCGAATTATGATCTTTGCAGAAGATTCTATGCTTAAGTTCTTCAGCAAAGAACAGAAATCAGGGCGTTTCCCGCCCGAGCTTGAGCTGCTGCATGCTCCGCTCCCTTCAGACCTGTATTCACGTTTATTGATGGCAAGGGCGGTAGCCTCAGCAGAGACCTCGCCAGCGAAGGAACATACCTAATATTTTAGTATCACAGAAACCGTTACTTGGGGAACCCACCCCAGCAGCCTGCTGAGGCTCATCCGCGCCGCATCCTGACTGTGCTGATAGGGCTCTAGGCGGCCCTGAATCCCTGCAAGAGATTCTGAAGACTTAGGTCGACCAGCTGCTCCATCGGCACCACCGGCATGCCCTCTACGTGATCGCTCATGCACTCCACCCGGCCCGTGATGATCAGGGACGTGAGGCCGTGCACGTGGGCCCAGATGGTGAAGCCATCCAGCTCCAGGTGGCCCGGGCGCATGAAGCCTGAGCGCTGCATCTCGGTGAGCATGATGGTGAGAGCGTGGAAGGAACGGTTGCCGGCTTCCTTCAGCTCAGGGAACTTGAAGCGCTTCGCGGGCAGTTCCTCGCCGGAGAACATGAGGTTGTAGAGGGCGGGGTTGTCCATGCCGAACTTCACGTAGGCTTGGCCCATCTGGATGAACTGCTGCTGCGGATCCTTCACCTGGCCGATCGCCGCTTCCAGGCTCTCCTTGAGCTGGTCGAAGCCGCATATGGCTATCGCCACCAACAAGGCGTCCTTGTCCGCGAAGTGGGAGTAGATCGCAGGGGGGCTCACGCCCACGCGCTTGGCGAGGTCCCGCAAGGAGAAGGATTCGCCGTCTTTCTCCATGAGCTTGAGCGCGCCCTGGATCAGGGCGGCGCGCAGGTTGCCGTGGTGGTAGGCGTTCTTGATGAGGCGCATGGGGCACATTATAGATAGGCCTTCCGCGGCGGCGGACTGACCCGCCCCGGGCGGGAATAAAAAATAAGTCGCATTAATCTTGACACCGTTAAGTTCATGGGAGCAGACTCTACGCCCCAAACTTAACACTGTCAAGATTAGGTGCCGCCGCCATGAACAACCGCTCTTTCCCGGCTTTCTGCGCCCTTTCCCTCACCCTGGCCGCCGCCAGCCTCACCCTGGCGGGCTGCGGCCACGGCAGCCGCGACCCGGCGCCGGTTAAGGGCGTGATCGCCCAGAAGCTCACCCTCACGGACACCACGCCGCGGGATGAGTACAGCGGCGACGTGCACGCGCGCCATGAATCGGTGCTGGGCTTCCGGGTGCCGGGCAAGATCGTGGCCCGCTACGTGAACCTGGGGGACAGCGTGCATGAGGGCCAGCTCCTGGCGAAGCTGGACGGGGCGGATGCGGAGCTGAACAAGGACGCGGCCCAGGCGGCACTGACCGCCGCCCAGAGCACCTACCAGACCGCACAGCGGGAACTGGACCGCTACGCGGCCCTTGTGAAGACCGGCGCCGTGAGCCGCTCCGCCTTCGAGCATCAGCAAGACATCTTCACCGGCGCCGAGGCCACCTATCGCCAGGCCCAGCGCCAGTTCGACCTGCGCGGCAACCAGCTCGCCTACACGGAACTCAAAGCCGACCACGACGGCGTGGTCACCAGCATGGACGCGGAAGCAGGGCAGGTGGTGGCGGAAGGGCAGCCGGTGATGTCGCTCGCCTGGTCCACCGGCCGCGAGGTGTACATCGACGTGCCCGAGAATCGCATCAGCGCCTTCGACCGCGCGCAGGACATCAAGGTCACCCTGTGGGGTACCCAAGGCCCCGGCTACACCGGCACGGTGCGTGAGCGCGCGGCTTCCGCCGACCCGGCGACCCGCACCTTCCTGGTGAAGATCGCGCTCAAGGATCCGGGCCCGGAAGTGAAGCTCGGCATGACCGCGGCCGTGGCCATCGCGGACGCGGTGGACCCGGAGGAACTGCTGCTGCCCCTGAGCGCCCTCTATCACAAGGACACCACCACCGCCGCCTGGGTGGTGGACCCCAAGACTTCGCAGTTGAAGCTCAAACCCGTCCAAGTGCTGCGCTACACGGATGCGGGCGTGGTGATCGGTGCGGGGCTCTCCCCCGGCGACACGGTGGTGCTGAAGGGCGTGAACGAACTCTATGAGGGCGAATCCGCCCAGGTGAGCCCCACTGGGGTGAACGCGCCGGCCCCGGCCCATGCGGTTGAAGGGGCGGGACTGTGAGCGAGCGCTTCAACCTCTCCGAGTGGGCGCTAAACCACCGCACCCTGGTGCTGTTCGGGATCCTGGTGACGGCCTTCCTGGGAATCTTCGCCTACCGCCAGCTCGGCCAGTCCGAAGACCCGCCCTTCACCTTCAAGGTGATGGTGATCCAGACCTACTGGCCCGGCGCCACCACCGAGCAGGTGCAGCGGGAAGTGACGGACCGCATCGAGCGCAAGCTGCAGGAGGTCCAGGACGTGGACTTCCTGCAGAGCTACTCCAAGCCCGGCGAGTCCATGATCTTCTTCAACATCAAGGATTCCGCGCCGGCGAGCGCGGTGCCCGGCACCTGGTACCAGATACGCAAGAAAGTGGGTGACATGGCTGGCCAGCTGCCCCAGGGCGTGGCGGGGCCTTATTTCAACGATGAGTTCGGCGACGTCTACGCCAACCTCTACGCCCTGGAAGGGGATGGCTACAGCGACGCGGAGCTGAAGGACTACGCCGACAAGCTGCGGGAAGAACTCCTGCGGGTGCCGGACGTGGCCAAGGTGGATTACTTCGGCGAGCAGCCGCAGGTGATCCACGTGGAGATCTCCAACCGCAAGCTCGCGACCTTAGGGCTTGGCCCCAAGGACATCGTCTCGGTCCTGCAGGCCCAGAATGCAGTGCTGCCGGCCGGTGCCTTCGACGTGGGCGGCGACCACATCAGCCTGCGCGGCAGCGGCCAGTTCCAGACCGTCGCGAGCCTGGAGCAGACCAGCTTCCGCGCCGGCGGCCGCCTGCTGCGCCTGGGTGACATCGCCCACATCTACATGGGCTACCAGGACCCGCCGGGCCAGCAGCTGCGCTTCGAGGGCCGCCCGGTGCTGGGCCTCGGCGTCACCATGCAGGCCGGCGGCAACATCATCGAGCTCAGCCAGCGTCTGAAACCCGTGGTGGAAGGCCTGCAGCAGCGCCTGCCGGCGGGCCTGACCCTGCACACCATCACCGACGGCGGTCTCGCGGTGGAACGCTCGGTGGGTGATTTCAAGGAAGCGGTGGGGGAGGCCATCCTCATCGTGCTCATCGTGAGCCTCTTGAGCCTCGGCCTGCGCACCGGCACGGTGGTGGTGATCTCCATCCCGTTGGTGCTCGCGGCCACGGCATTCTTCATGTGGGTGTTCGGCATCGGCCTGCACAAGGTCTCCCTCGGCACCCTGATCCTGGCGCTGGGCCTCCTGGTGGACGACGCCATCATCGCGGTGGAGATGATGTCCGTGAAGCTGGACCAGGGCTTCGACAGGGTGAAGGCCGCGGCCTTCGCCTACACCAGCACCGCTTTCCCCATGTTGAGCGGCACCCTGGTCACGGTGGCGGGCTTCCTGCCCATCGCGCTCGCCAAGTCCAGCGTCGGCGAATACACCCGTTCCATCTTCCAGGTCTCGGCCATCGCGTTGCTCGTCTCCTGGGTGGCGGCGGTGGTGGTCATCCCTTATCTGGGTTATCGGCTGTTGCCGGAAGCGCACCAGCGCAAGCCTGCGATCTGGCGGGGCTGGTTGGCGCGCTTCGCTCCCAAGCTGGTTGCGCGGCTGCCGGCCGAGAGCACCCATGGTCACGACCATGACGTCTACGACACCACCTTCTATACGCGCTTCCGTGCCCTCATCGGCTGGTGCGTGGCCAACCGGCGCCGGGTGCTTGGCGCGGCGGCGGGCATGTTCGTGCTCGCGGTCATCGCCTTCGCCTTCATACCCCAGCAGTTCTTCCCCGGTTCGGACCGGCCCGAACTCCTGGTGGACCTGCGCCTGGCGGAGGGCGGCTCCTATGCCGCGAGCCTGGAGCAGACGAAGCGCATGGAGGAGTTCCTCTCGGCCCAGCCGGGCATCGCCAACTACGTGAGCTACGTGGGCACCGGCGCGCCGCGCTTCTATCTCAACCTCGACCAGCAGCTGCCCCAGCGCAACTTCGCCCAGTTCGTGGTCACTGCCAAGGACGTGAAGTCCCGTGACCGGCTGTTCGACGATCTCACGTCGGAACTGGAGAAGGATTTCCCGGACGTGCAGGGCCGCGTTTCGCGCCTGGAGAACGGCCCGCCTGTGGGCTTCCCGGTGCAGTTCCGCGTCTCGGGGGATGACATCCCCACGGTGCGCGGCATCGCCGCACAAGTGGCCGACGTGGTGAGATCGGACCCGCGCACCACCGGCACCCAGTTCGACTGGGACGGTCCGGCGAGCAAGACCGTGCACCTCCAGATCGACCAGGAGAAGGCGCGGCTGCTCGGCGTGGGCAGCGACGATCTTGCGGCATTCTTGAGCATGTCTCTCACGGGCTACACCGCCACCTACTACCGGGAGGCGGACAAGCTCATCGCGGTGGACCTGCGCGCCCCGGCGGCGGAGCGCGCCGACCTCGGCAACCTGCAGAACCTGATGGTGCCGACCTCCGCCGGCAAGTCCGTGCCACTGGCCCAGCTCGCGAAGCCGGTGTACGGGCTGGAGTACGGCGTGGTGTGGGAGCGGGACCGGCAGCCGACCATCACGGTGCGCGCCGACATCCTGGGCGACGCTCAGGGCATCGACGTGACCAACGCCATCGACAAGAAGCTGGCAGACATCCGCGCCGGGCTGCCCCTCGGCTACCGCATCGAAGTGGGCGGCGCCGTGGAGAACAGCGCCAAGGCCCAGGCCTCCATCAACGTGGAGATGCCGGTGATGCTGTTCGTGGTGATCACGCTGCTCATGATCCAGCTGCAGAGCTTCTCCCGCACCTTCATGGTGATGCTGACGGCGCCGCTCGGCCTGATCGGCGTGAGCGCGGCGCTGATCTTGTTCCACAAGCCCTTCGGCTTCATGGCCATGCTCGGCACCATCGCCATGCTCGGCATCATCATGCGCAACTCCGTGATCCTGGTGGACCAGATTGACCACGACATCCGCGACGGCCACACGCCCTTCGAGGCCATCGTGGGTGCCACCGTGCGCCGCTTCCGGCCCATCAGCCTCACGGCAGCCGCGGCGGTGCTCGCGCTCATCCCGCTGCTCCAGAGTGATCTCTTCAGCCCCATGGCGGCGGCGCTCATGGGCGGCATCACGGTGGCCACGGTGCTCACGCTCTTCTTCCTGCCGGCGCTCTACGCCACGTGGTTCAAAGTCCGCGTACCGGTTGGGTCGGAAGTGGCACCGCAGGCGTCCGCGCTACTGCCCGCAAGCTGAAAGGGAGGGGCTATACGCCGCATCTGCGCCGTGTTCGACTGCTCCGATGTCGCGGCTTCATCGCTCACTGTCACAAAACTGACATGACCCCCCCCTCCCGGGGGCACCGTCAGATCAGGCAAGCCCCAGAGAATGGGTGGGATGAGCCCGCAGCTCGGGCAGGGCACTATCCCGCGCGGGTGAAAAAAAGGGGCGCCTTACGGCGCCCCAAACTCTGGTGGGACGAACACGGAGGTCGCGCGGTCTCGGGTCCGCGCTCGGGTTCCCCGGCATCATTTATACGCAGGGCCAGGGTGCAGCGATGTCGGCCGCGGCGGAGATGCGTGTAGGGCAGCGCTTACCCCGCAGGCTCAAAAAAGAGGGGCGCCTTGCGGCGCCCCAAACTCCAGCGGGGATGAACTCGGTTCAGAAGAAGGGATAGCCTGAGAGCAGGGCTGTGTTGGTGAAGAGCCCGTTGGGGTCCGTGCCCAGCAGGAAGTAGAGCTTGCCGCCCACGGGATCGATCTCCACCGGCGAGCTGCCGGTGCCCTGCCTTACGTAACCCACGCTCGCGGGCTGCCAGCCGTAGCCGAGCGCGCTGCAGGCATCCGCCGGCACGCCGCTGATGCTGGTGGTGGTGAAGGCCGCCGGGTCCACCGCCGTCAGGGTGCCGCCGGTGCAGGGCGTGGCGTTGGGGCTGAACAGGTACACCACGTCGCGCTCGATGCTGGGGGCGACGCCGGAGGCGTTGAAGCCGCCCCAGATGTCGTCACCCACGCGCGCGTTGGCGTAGTTCTGCACGATGGTGCCGTTGCCGTCCGCCACGATGGTGGAGAAGGTCTGCACCGGGCCGCTGAAATCGAACACCGTGATCCAGAAGTGGCCGTCGATGGTGTAGCGGGTGGTGGCGGAGGCGCTGGAGCCCGTGGCCGCCAGCACGTTGGGCGTCTGGGTCGAGGGGCCGGTTTCGTTCACGCCGAGCACGCGGGATGCACCGGTGGAGAGGTCGCTCTCGTTGATGCCCGCGAAGCTGCCGGAGGTGCTGTCGCCCAGGATGCTGCCGCACTTCACGCCGCTGGCGTCGGTGTAGGCGAGGCCCGGTGCGCCGCCGTTCAGCGGGATCGCGTAGACCGCGTAGCCCGTGGCGGTGTTCTCGGCCAGGTCCACCAGGCCGGCGCCGGAGTCCATCTCGAAGCCGCCCACGAGCTGGGAGGCGACGCAGGGGGCGCTGTCCGGATAGGTGAAGGTGGTCACCGCGCCGGATCCGCTCATGCTGAGGTGGTAGACCCGGTCCGTGTGGGTGGTGCCGTCATCCGACGAGGCCACGATGACGGCGTTGCCGTCCTGGCGGGCGATCACGGTGGGCGCGGGGCCGGTGGGCGGGCCCACCAGCAGGGTGCTGTGGGTGGAGAAGTTCGCCTTGTAGGCATCCACTTCGTTGCCGGTCCACACGATCCAGCGCACGAAGCTGCCGTCCGTGGGGTCGGTGAAGGCGCCGAGCACGCTCCAGTTGGTGGGCTCCAGCGTCGGGGCCACGGTGTTGTCAGCGTTGGCCGGTATCAGCCAGGTCTGGGTGCCGATGCCCGAGCTGCACGCGTTGGGCGAGCCAACCGGCTCCACCACTGCCTGCACGTAGGCCTTGGCGGCGGCGTAGGGGCGCTCGTCCAGGGCGTTCAGGCTGCAGAGTTCCTGGTAAGAACCATTCGTGAACTGCTGGACCGGCTGGATCGTGCGCAGGTTCACCTTATAGAGGTGGCCGCCGGTCCCGTACACGAAGAGCTGCGGCTGCACGTTGGTGGCGAGATGCGTCACCGGATCCAGCGTCCAGTCGTCCAGGATGGCGACGCTGTTGCTGTTGGTGCCGTTGCCGTCCAGCAACTGGTTGGTGATCTGGTAAGGCGGGTTGCCGAGGTGATCGACGTCCGCGAGCCATACACCCTGGCTGCCGCCCGTGTTGAGCGTGAGGCTGAAGGGCACGTAGAAGTGGTTGGCGGCGCTGGCGGTCTCGGCCGCGAGCAGCGCGAGGCCGGCGAACACGAGCCGGCACAAGTAGGATGCGGAAAGGATGCGCATGATGATGGACTCCCCGGATGACCTGCCTGCTCATGGAGGGGAGCCCTTGAGTGGCGCCGCAGGCGGCGCGCTCACGTCAGCTTCGAATTCCCCCGCGCCATATATAAGGCGAAGCGTGTTGCAGGAATAGCAGCGTGGGCGGAAATATGTGTAAGCCGTGACCGACTTCACATGATTATCCGCAAGCTGCGATATGTCCAAGAGGTGCATGTAACTTAATGCGAGAAGGGTAAACGCCCGAAGCGAGTCAGCGTTCTCTTACCTAGGCCCGATACCCGCGGTCCTTCCAGGAAACCCCATGTCATCGCGTCTCGTGAAGAGCTTGTTCGGTGTGATGCTGCTGGCCGCAGGCGGCACGGCTTGGGCCGGACCGCAGGATCATCACGGCTGGCGCCACATGCAGGTCGCGGACCGCAATGGCGGTGGCGGCGATGCTGCGCACAAGGATGGTCCGTGGCGCGGCGTGGCTCCGGGTGCTGGCCAGGCCGCGCACAGCGCGCCGCCGCATGGCTATGCGCCGCCGCCCGGCGGTTGGCATCACCAGTGGGGTGGCGGGGACCCGCATTACTTCCCGCACCATGATTGGAACTACTGGCATCGCGGCTACTGGCACCATGGCTGGTACGGTCCGCGCTTCGGCTGGTGGTGGGTGGTGTCGGGCGTGTGGTTCTTCTATCCCGCGCCGGTCTATCCCTATCCGAACCCTTATGTCCCTTCGGGCTTCGCTGCGCCGCCGCCCGCGGGCAGCGCGCAACCGGTCACGCAGTACTGGTATTACTGCCCGGCGGCGAACGGCTATTACCCTTACATCAGCGAGTGCCCGAGCGGCTGGCAGCAGGTGGTGCCGACGCCGGCGGATGCGGATAAAGGCGAAGTGCCGGGCGGCTGAGGCTCAGTCTTTGTCGAACAGCTTGCGCCACGCGCTCAAGTCGGGGCTCTCCGAGTCGTCGCCCTCGATCTGGATGCCGAGCAAAAAGGATTTATCCTGCTTCGCGGGTGCGGCCCAGCGTGTCTCGCCACGCAGATGGAATGAGTCCTTGTGGCCGGGCACGTGGATCACGATGTCTATGCGCTCGCCCGACTCCAGAGCCTGCTTCAGCTTCAGTTGCAGACCTGCGGCGGAGATGTCCACGGTGGTGCAATAGAGCGTGGAGCGCGTGGGATCCGCCACCGCCTGGCGATGGATGACCGCGCGGTCCTGGACGGTCTTGCGTGCGTAGCGGCGGCGTTCGTCCGTCATGGCCCAGTCACTTCCTGTGGCTCCCCATTTCCCCGCAATCAACTTAACCAATGCCTTCCGGCCCTACAAGCGCCGGCCCGGGACCCGCGGAAACCGCGGGCCGGGAGTCCCACGCCGGGCGCGTTTGCGCAGGGGCAGGGCTGGTATCATCGGCCCTCACCAGCCCACCCAAAGGCGGGAAATTTCGTGTGGAAATGGTTCAAGAGTCCGCCGCCGCCCAGTAAGGCGGACCGCAGCGAGTCTACCGACACCACCTTGATGCGCCGCGCGCTCGCCGCAGGCCTCAACACCATCACGGGCCACCGCCGCGGGCGGGTGCTGCATGCCTACGTGCAATCGGCCAGTTCGAGCGCCGCCGGCACCCGCGCCATGGTGGCGAGCGGCGTGCCGGTGGATGCGGTAAACCACGATGGCGACACGGCCTTCCTGATCGCGGTGCGCAAGGACCGGGAACCGCTGGCGCGCGTGCTCATAGAACTCGGCGCCAACGTGAACCACCAGAACCGCTCGCGCCGCACCGCGCTGCACGAGGCGGCGCAGCAGGGCAACATCGCCATGGTGCGTCTCTGCCTCACCTTCCGCGCGCGGCTCGATCTGCAGGACGTGAACGGCAACACACCGCTGCACCTCGCGGCGGGGCGCACCCAGGCGGATGTGGCGGAGTTCCTGATCCGCGCCGGCGCACGCCCGGACACGGTGAATCGCGCCGGCCAGACCTCGTTCACCATCGCGCACGAGCCCCTGCAGCGCAAGATGACCACTTGGTGGCTCGAGACCAGCACCCGTCTGCCGCCGCGACGCTGATAGCGTCCGCCACCCGCCGGCGCAAGCCGGAATAAACCGACGAATCCCCTGGTCCGTCCATGCAGTGCATAGGCCTGCATGCACTCTGCCGTGGGCAGAAAATAGTCAACCCAAAGGGAATCATCATCATGATGGCCAAGATATTCGCGTCGTTGTCCGTTGCATCCATCCTCGTCGTCTCTCCTGTCGTGCGCGCTGATGCAGCATTCGGACCTCAGACCATGTCCTTGGACATGCAGCAGATGATCCCGCTGCGCGACGGAGTGCATCTGGCCGCCATGATCTGGAAGCCGGCCCGCATCACCAAGCCCTTGACCACCGTGATGCTGATGACGCCCTACATGTCCCAGAACGCCCAGAGCATGGCGGCGCAGTACGTGCAGGCGGGCTACGTGTTCGTGGCGGTGGACGTGCGCGGCCGCGGCAACTCGGAGGGCGTCTTCACGCCGCTGCGGGGTAACGGGCCGGACGGCGCCGACGTGATCGAATGGCTGGCGAAGCAGCCCTGGTCCGACGGCCGGGTTGCGATGACGGGAGGCTCCTACCTCGGCATGGTGCAATGGCAGGTGATGGCCGAGCATCCCAGGCATCTGGTGGCGGCCATGCCAACCGCCGCGGTCTACCCCGGCTTCGACTTCCCGGTGCAGCGCGGCATCGAGTATCCCTACGCGATCCAGTGGCTGGCCTACACCAGCGGCAAGACCACCTCCGAGGAGGTGTTCACGGACGACAAGTTCTGGCTCGGCAAATGGGTGGATGCCTACGAGGCGCAGCAGCCCCTGAGCGCGCTGGCGGACGCAGCGGGCACCAACCGCGATGCATCCCTGGAGTGGCTCGATCACCATACCTACGACGGCTATTGGGAGGCTTACAACCCCAAGCCCGCGGACTATGCCGCCATCCATATCCCGGTCCTCACCATCACCGGCTATTTCGACGCTGACCAGCCGGGGGCACTGCGCTATTACCAGGAGTTCATGCGTTATGCGCCGGCGGATGCGCGGGCACACCACTACCTCCTGATGGGCCCCTGGGACCATGCCGGCACGCGACATCCGCAGAAGCAGCTCGGTGGCCTCAGCTTCGCCGAGAACTCCGTGCTCGACATCACCAAGTTGCAGATCGCATGGCTGGACTGGGTGCTGAAGGGCGGCAAGCGCCCCACGGCGCTGAGCGACCAGGTGAACTACTACGCCTGGGGCGAAGGCGCAGATGAATGGCGCCACGCCGCTTCCCTGGGCGCGCTGACCTCCCATGCGAAACGCCTCTATTTCAGCTCACCCGCGGGCCCCGCGGACGACATCTACCATGCCGGCCGGCTGGTCGCGGCCCCGTTGACGGATGAGCCGCCGGACGGTTTCGTGAGTGACCCCGGCAAGCTGCAGGATGCGGCAACCCTCATGGCCATGAACGATGATGATTACCTGACCACCCAGCACAATGCCTTCGGCGGCAACCGCGTGGTCTACGTGAGCGATCCGCTGCCGGATACCGAGATGCTGGCCGGCTGGCCCCGCATCAGTGCCAGCATCGCGCTGGACACCCCGGACGTGGACCTGGGGGCCGACTTCCAGCTGCTGTTGCCGGATGGGAAGATGGTCCTGCTCGGCACCGACATGGTGCGCGCACGCTTCCGCCAGGATATAAGCAAGGAGACGCCGGTGACACCCGGCGTCGTGGATGAGTACCTGTTCGACGGGTTCTACTACATGGTGCGGCAGCTGCCCAAGGGCGCGCGCATCCGCGTGGTGGTCTACCCGATCGACGATCCCTACGTGGAGCGCAACTACAACGGCGGCGGCCGGCTCGGACACGAGACGGCGGCGGATGCGAAGGTGGCCCATGTGAGCCTGCATCTGGACGCGGCCCATCCGAGCTTCATCGAGTTGCCGCTGGCGCCTTGAGGACTAGTGGCTCAGTAGCATCAGGTCCGATTCGTCCGAGACGATCTCGGCGAGCAATAGCTTGCCATCGGGCGTGAGGCCGATGCCGGACTTGTAGCTCAGCATCGGCAGGGTCACGAGGTGCTGGCCGTCGCCGCCGGCCGTGAAGGGATGGCTGGCGAGATAGGCCGGGCCGCGCGGCGGGCGTTGCACGTACCAGATGCGGTCATGCCCCAAGCGCCAGTTGCTGCAATCCTCCGGCTCCAGGTCCGCCACCACCAGTTCCGCCTTGCCGCCGGGCTTCAGGCGGAAGAGCCCGGCCGTCCAATCGCGGGAGAAATACACGGAACCGTCCGCGGCCGGCTCGCTGTAATAGGCGCCGTCGCTGGTCACCTGCTCGGCCTTGGCCTCGCCGCCGTCCACCGGCATGCGCCATATCTCCCAGGCGCCGCTGCGGCGTGAGCTGAAGTAGATCCACTTGCCGTCCGGGGAGAAATGCGCGAAGCGGTCCTCGGCGGGGGCGGTGGTCAGGCGCCGCGGCGCGCCACCTTGGGCGTCCACCTCGTAGATGTCGAAGTTGCCGTCCACCGCGGGCGTGTCGAATACCACGTGGCGGCTGTCCGGCGACCAGGAAGGGCTGGAGGTGTAGGGGCCGTCGAAAGCGGTGAGTTTCAGGGCCTGCTCGCCCTTGCGGTCCGTCACCCAGATCTCGGAGCTGCCGCTGCGGTCGGACGCGAAGGCCAGCCACTTGCCGTCCGGTGAGGCGGCCGGGTTCCAGTTCCAGCGGGTGGTGTAGGTCACCTGCTGCGAGACGCTGGGGTTGGCGGTATCCACGCTGAAGATGTTGGTCTGGCCGGTCCACTCCTCGTAGACCAACTGACGGCCGTCGCGGCTCAACTCCGGCGTGAAGGCGCTGCGGCCGGACTGAGGCACGCGCTCCGCGGGGTTGCCGTCGATGTCCACCCGCCACAACCCGAAGGGCCCGCCTCTATTGGATGAGAACACCACGTGTCGGTTGTCCGGCTCCCAGGTGAGCCCCTCGACTTTGAGGTTGTCGAAGGTCAGGCGCTTGGGTTCGCCGCCGTTCACCGGCACCACGTAGACGTTGGCCACGCCCGAGGCGTGCCAGCGGATGAAGGCGAGCAGTGTCCCGTCCGGCGAGAACTGCGGGTTGGTGTCCTGCTGGTCCGTGGGCGGCACCTCGGTGAAGTGGCGCAGCGTGCCGTCGGCGAGGGTGAGCAGGTCGATGCCTTTGGAATCCGGCGCCTTCATGGCCAGTGTCTGCCCGTCCGGCGCCCAGGCGAAGCTGTCGCCCTCGTACTTGTCGCAATCGGCCAAGCGGCGCGGCGGACCGCCCACCGGCGAGACGCTATAGAGCACGCAGACGGTGTCGTCGATGTCGGCATAGGCGATCTGGCTGCCGTCCGGCGACCAGCGGGGCATGTGCTCGTGGCCATCGCCGTGGGTGATCTGCAGCAGCGTCTCGGAACTCATGGCCCGCACATAGATGTGGTACTGGGGCCGGGGATCGCTCGGGTCCTGATCCCAGACGAAGGCCAGGTGGCTGCCGTCCGGGGAGAGGCTGGGATCCATCTCCTTGCCTTCGAGGGTCGTGAGCGGCGTGAGGGCGGCCTGGGTGTCGGTGGTGACGCTCATCCCGCTCTCGCGGGCATGGCGCGGCCACAGGAACGCCACCAGGCCCACCGCGATGGCTGCGGCCGCGAGCCACCACCAGTGGCGACGCAGGCCCGCGACGCCGTCGGCAGCGCGGGGCGCAGGCGGGGGCTCCGCCGCGGCGGGTTGCAGCAGGCGATAGCCGGTCTTGGGGATCGTCTCGATCTCGGCGGCGCACTTCAGGTCGTCCTGGATGAAGCGGCGGAGCTTGGAGACGGTGCGGTTGAGCGCGTCCTCGGTGACGTGCTCATGGCCCCAGACCCGTTGCATGAGCGCATCGCGGGTCACAGGCTCACCGGCCGCTTCCAGCAGGCAGGCCAGCACCTGCATGACGCGCGGTTCCAGGCGCAGCTCGGCGCCGGCGCGGATTACGCGGTTCAAGGCCGGCTGCACGCGCCAGTCGCAGAGGCGGTATTCGGTTTCGGTCTCGTTCATGACGTCGGTCTTGGCACGCGCCACTCGGTTTCCCCGTATGCAGATGATGCCTGTAGACCCTCGCGGGAGGGAGAGGTGCGGCCAAAAGTCAGGCTTTAGTCAGGAAAAGTCCGCCATCCCTCAGGCGGTCCCCGGCTCTGAATCCCATATTACAGCGGACTAGGACACCGGAGATATCCGACATGAGCCGATTGGCCGTTTTCCTGCTGTGCCCGCTCCTGGGCCATATGCCTCCGGCGAACGCCGGGGCGCCGGTAGTGAACCACAGCACCATCGCCTTCACCTTGAAGGAAAAGGACCTGCTGCCGGAGAACCTGGCCTATGACCCCAAATCCGGGGATTTCTTCGTGGGCAGCACCCGCAAGGGCAAGATCCTGCGGGTCTCACCCGGCTGCCGGGAATGGGATTTCGTCACCGCGCGCGCCTACGGCCTCTGGCAGGTGATCGGCATGAAGGCGGACCCGAAACGCAGGGTGTTGTGGGTCTTGAGTTCCGACGGCGGCAACCTCGTCGGCCACAAGTCCGGCAACGGCAACTCCGCCGGTCTCTTCAAGTTCGACATGGATGACGGGAAGCTGCTGGACCACTGGCTCCTGGACGAGCCCGACGCGACCCACTTCCTCAACGATCTCGTGCTCGCGCCGGACGGCGACGTATACGTGACCCACATGTTCGACGCGGGGCAGGTGTGGCTTCTGGATGCCAAGACC
>Ga0265334_10000063_pt1 | contig 78589 bp, 67 predicted proteins | sample 42023metaG_FD_192442 | JGI IMG/M metagenome (GOLD analysis project Ga0265334, IMG submission 192442) | Rhizosphere microbial communities from Carex aquatilis grown in University of Washington, Seatle, WA, United States - 4-20-23 metaG | ecosystem: Host-associated > Plants > Roots > Rhizosphere...
GGACATGCGCGGCGATGCACAGGAGCATTCCCGATCATGAAGAGTGGACATGCGCGCGTGAGACATGGACGCCGTGTTGTATACAAGATGTCTTACTGCCAGCAACGGACATGCCAATCAGATTGTCGAGAGAGGCCAGCTCGTAGAGGGGCGGCGCAAAAATAAAACGACTGTAAGCGACTGATGCCACAGTGGAGAGGTAATGGACGGTCGCTCAGGCGGGCGTCGTCGCGGGCCAGTGGTGACCTGAGGCCGAAGTCCGCGCCCCGCTTTCGCACGCAAGCTGCACCTGTAATGCACAGGAAGCAGCCGTGACGGTGCACTGAGATGCGAATGCGTGCGGGTCGCACTTTATACGCTTCGAGACCGTGATCGCAGCAGGGATCGGTGCTCATATACGTCAACTGACGTACATGGAAAGTTCTTCGACGGTCTGGATCTTGCGATCCGCAATCACGACAACGCTGCGGTGATCGGAAAACCCGACGGAAAATCCGCAGTTTTGAATACGAGCCCAATGACGTCGATCGCAAGCCAAGTGTCTGCCACTACACCGCCGATCCAGCGCATCGTGAAGATCCGTCGCGATTACAACACCTGGGTCGCGAACGAGACGCTTGAGGACTACGCGTTGCGTTTCACCGCGCGCTCGTTTCGAAAATGGTCCGAATTCCGTGTCGCCAACACCGCGTTCGGTGCGATCTCGTTTCTGCTGCTGGAAGCGGTCGGCGGCTCCATCATGGTGAACTACGGTTTCACCAATGCGTTCTGGGCGATCGCCTTCGCCAGTGTGGTGATTTTCCTCACCAGCCTGCCGATCAGCTGGTACGGAGCTAAGTACGGCGTCGATATGGATCTGCTGACGCGCGGCGCTGGTTTCGGATATATCGGCTCGACCATCACGTCGCTGATCTACGCGTCATTCACCTTCATTTTCTTCGCGCTCGAAGCGACCATCATGGCGCTGGCACTGAAGCTCAGCCTCGGGCTGCCGATGACGCTCGGCTATCTGGTCAGCGCATTGGCAGTGATTCCACTGGTCACGCACGGCATCACGCTGATCAGCCGTCTGCAAGCGTGGACCCAGCCGGTGTGGTTGGTGCTGATGGCGTTGCCTTATATCTTCGTCATCACAAAATCGCCTGATCTGGTGCGAGAACTACCCGCCTTCGACGGCATTGGCGGTGCCGGTCACGGCTTCAATCTGTTGATGTTCGGTGCCGCGGCCAGCGTGATGATGTCAATGGTCACGCAGGTCGGCGAGCAGATCGATTTTCTGCGCTTCCTGCCTGAACGGACCAATGCCAATCGTGGCCGCTGGCTCGCCGGTATGTTGGTCGCCGGACCCGGCTGGATCGTGCTTGGTGCCGTGCGCATGCTCGGAGGTGCGTTGCTCGCCTTCGTCGCCATGAAGCATATGGTCTCTCCGACGGATGCACTCGATCCTGCGCATATGTATCTGGTCGGTTTCGGTTATGTATTCAACTCGCAGCAGCTCGCATTGATCGCCATGACGGTGCTGGTGGTGCTGTCGCAGATCAAGATCAATGTCACCAACGCCTATGCGGGCTCGCTGGCCTGGTCGAATTTCTTCGCTCGTGTTACGCACAGTCATCCGGGGCGTGTGGTGTGGGTGGTGTTCAATGTCGTCATCGCGCTGGTGCTGATGCAGCTCGATGTGTTCCACGCGCTGGAAAAGGTGCTCGGACTCTATTCGAATGTGGCGATCAGCTGGGTCGGCGCACTGGTCGCCGACCTCGTCGTCAACAAGCCGCTGGGACTCAGTCCCAAGGGCATCGAGTTCAAGCGCGCGCACTTGTACGACGTCAATCCGGTCGGTGTCGGCGCCATGCTGATTGCTTCGGCGCTATCGATCGCCGCGTTCTCCGGACTGCTCGGCGACGTCGCGCAGGCGTTCTCTTCGTTCATCGCGCTGGTGACGGCGTTTATCACCGCGCCGCTGATCGCATGGGCCACTGATGGCCGCTACTACATCGCGCGCCAGCCCGATCCGGCTATGCAGCAGCGCAAGCGCGCGCAGCGTTGTTGCATCTGCGAAAAGAAATATGAAGCCGAGGATATGGCGCTATGCCCCGCCTATCGCGGTCCGATCTGCTCGCTGTGCTGCTCGCTCGACGCACGCTGCCACGATGCCTGCAAACCTGGGGCCGGTCTCGCCGACCAATTCGCGGCGACGCTGCGCCGCTTGTTGCCGCAGCCGGTATCGGCACATCTCAACACGCGGCTCGGACATTACCTGCTGATGATGGTGCTGACGGCGGCAATGCTCGGCATCGGTTTGTCGCTGATCTATCTGCAGGAATCAATGCTGGTGCCGGCGGCGACACCGGAAGTCGTCGACGCTTTGCGCGCGGCGTTCTTCAAGATTTTCGGCGTACTGCTGCTAGTCAGCGGCATCGGCTGCTGGTGGCTGGTTCTAACGGCGGAAAGCCGCCGCGTCGCGCAGGAAGAGTCGAATCGGCAAACTCACCTGCTGATGCGTGAAATCGATGCGCATCGCAAGACCGACGCCGAGCTGCAAAAGGCCAAAGTCGTCGCCGAGCGCGCCAATCTTGCGAAGAGTCGCTATGTCACCGGCATCAGTCACGAGTTGCGAACGCCGCTGAATAGCATCCTCGGCTATGCGCAAATCCTCGAATACGATCCCGCGATTCCGCTGCACCGCCGCGACGCGCTGGCGGTGATCCGCCGTAGTGGTGAGCATCTGGTATCGCTGATCGATGGCTTGCTCGATATCGCCAAGATCGAAAGCGGAAAGCTCACATTGGAATCCGACGAAGTGCGTTTCCCTGAATTCATTGCGCAGATCGTCGGCATGTTCCGCATGCAAGCGCACGGTAAGGGCGTGGAATTCGTCCATGACGCGCAGGGCAAAATGCCGGCCGTGGTCCGCGCCGACAAAAAGCGGCTTGGCCAGATTCTGATCAACATTCTCGGTAATGCGGTGAAGTTCACCGAGCGCGGCAGCGTGCGATTGCGCGTCATCTATCGCAACGACGTGGCAACTTTCGAAATCAGCGATTCCGGCGCCGGCATTGCCAGTGAGGATCTTGAACGGATTTTCCTTCCGTTCGAGCGTGGCAGCGCAGTGGACAGTTACGCAACAGGCGGTACTGGGCTCGGGCTGACGATCGCGAATATGCTGACGTCGCTGATGGGCGGTGAATTGACCGCGCGTAGCCATCTCGGCGAAGGCAGCACTTTCCAGGTACGGCTGTTCCTGCCGGAAGTGTGCGATCCGCGTCCGGCGCGCATGTTGCCGACAGTCGATTTTTCCGGCTATGCCGGACCGCGCCGGCGTGTGCTGATCGTCGACAACGAAGCGGTGGACCGGCGCTTGCTCGTCAACGTTCTGCAGCCACTCGGCTTCGAAGTCACGGAAGCTGCGTCCGGCATCGAAGCGCTGCAACTCGTGCCGCACGTCAAACCCGATTTAATCCTGCTCGACATCGGCATGCCCGGCATCGATGGCTGGGAAACCGCACGGCTACTACGCACCAACTACATGCAGCACGTATCCATTCTGGTGATTTCGGCGGACGCCTTTGAAAAGAATCACGGCGAGAGCGCCGGTATCGCAACCGCTGATTTTCTAGTCAAGCCGGTGAACGTCGCTGCGTTGCTCTCGCGCATCCGCGAAAGGCTGGATTTAGTGTGGATCGCACACGGTGCTGGCACCAGTGCCGCACTCGAAAGCAGTGCACCGCCGATTCAGTCCGGTCGCATATCGGACGTCGTGAAATCGGTTTCGCTGCCGACGGCGCAACTGCAAACGCTGCGCGACCTCGGCGATCTCGGCCACGTGCGCGGCATTCTCGAAAAGCTCGAAGAGATCGATCGTCTCGATAGCCGCTACACCGGCCTCACCGCGCGGCTGCGTGCCCACGTCAAAGCGTTCCAACTCTCCGACTACATGCGTGTCCTCGAACAGGTATCCAATGACGCAGCCAGCCCGTTCTGAAAAAGCCGCTGCCGGGGTCGTTCTGATCGTCGATGACGTACCGGACAACCTTGCGATGCTGCACGATGCGCTCGACGCGTGGGGCTATACCGTGCGTGTCGCCACCGATGGTGCGCGTGCGATCGAAAGCGCGCGGCGCATGCCACCCGACGTCATCCTGCTCGACGCGGTGATGCCGGGGCTCGACGGCTTCGAGACTTGCCGCCGGCTGAAGGGCGATCTCGCGACGCGACACATACCGGTCATTTTCATGACGGGTCTTGCCGATAGCGATCATGTGGTGCAGGGCTTTCAGGCTGGCGGCATCGACTACGTCACCAAACCGATTCGCCCGCAGGAAGTGCTTGCCCGCATCGCTTCGCATCTGCGCAATTCGCGGCTCGTCGCGGAGACGCAGCAGGCGGCCGACGCAGCCGGGGACGCCATCGTCGCCATCGATGCCGAATGCCGCGTGCGTTGGGCAACACCGCTGGCGCAGCGCTGGCTGCACGGGTTGCTCGACATCGACGGACGCCTATTGTTGTCGGTACGTCGCTGGCTCGCACAGGACATTTCTACGTCGGACGCTGCTTTCACCGTGGCGACAGCGGATCAACGCCTGGTGTTCAGCCGTCTTTCCGGCGCTGACAGCGGCCAGCGCCTGCTGATCCAGCAGCGTGCGCAGGTGCCGGAGCCCCAAGCGTTGATGCGTACGCTGAGGCTCACCGTCCGCGAAGCTGAGGTGCTGCATTGGGTCGCGCTGGGCAAAACCAATCCGGAAATCGCCGGCGTGCTCGATATGAGTCCGCGCACCGTCAACAAGCATCTTGAACACATCTTCGTGAAGCTCGGTGTGGAAACCCGTACCGCCGCGGCGACGGTGGCTTTGAACAAAGGTCGGACTGGCGTCACGCCGGCGGCCGCATGAAGCGCCATGGATCGACGCTGATGACGAATTCAACAGATTCCGAGCGCTTTGCTTTATCGGAAGGACGGAGCGCATTTGCTCTGATTTGCACCACCTATCGGGAGTTATTGAGCATGAGACGTCTATCGAGCGGCACCACGAACCGCACACTGAAACGCTTGGGGGCGCTGTCACTGACGGTCGTTCCCGTTCTTGCCGCACTGCCGGTTGCAACGGCGCAGGCGGCATCGACTATCACTCTTCCGCCGATCTCAATCGGCGCCGGCATGCGCACCAGTTTCACGAGCACGAACTCAAACGCGCCCGACGCCGCGGATTCCAATGATTTCGCGCTGGACAGCGTGCGCCTCTATATGACGGGCAATGTCATGGAGAACGTCAAACTCACGTTCAACACTGAGTACACGGGCGACCACGATAATAAGGTGCAGGTGATGGACGCGTTCGGTCGCTTCGAATATTCGCCGACCATGAACGTCTGGGTTGGACGCTTCTTGCCGCCGAGTGATCGCGCCAACCTCTATGGCCCGTATTACGCCAATAACTGGGCCGTGTATTCCGACGGCGTACAGGACGGGTATCCAATGGTCGCGGTCGGTCGTGACGATGGCATCGCTTACTGGGGCGATTTCGACAAGTTGAAGGTATCCGCCGGCGCCTTCGATTCGAGCTCCACTCTCGGCAAAACCGATGTGATCGGTGCGGCGCGCGTCCAATACGATTTCTGGGAAGCTGAACCCGGTTATTTCCTTAATGGCACCTATTACGGCGAAAAGGACATTCTCGCCATCGGCGCGGCGGGACAGACCACCAGCAATCACACAGCTTACAGCGGCGATGTTTTGATGGAGAAGAAGCTCGGTGGCGGCAGTATGGTTGGACTGGAAAGCGAGTACACGTTCTACAACGGGCTTGGCGGTTATGACGGCAGGTACGGCAAGAGCAAGGGCTACTACGTTCTTGCCGATTACCTATTCGGCCAGAAGATCGGTATCGGTCAGTTCCAGATACTTGGCAAGTATGCCAACGCCAAGTTCGAAGACGGCAGCGACGCCACGACAACTCCACCGACGCCGTTGAGCGACTATAAGCAGGATACGGGCGAAGTCGATCTCAGTTACATCATCAAGGCCTTCAATGCCCGTGCCAGCCTGTTCTACAAGAGAACTAACTACGACCAGGGAATCCCGGACGTATCGCAAGTCGGCGTCGGCCTGCAACTCCAGATGTAATAGCCCGGCTCTCTCATAAAACCCTCGCATTCTCTCATCCAAATAGAGGCTAGAAACATGAAAGTACACTCACTCAAAAAACGCCTGCTCGCAGGCGTAGCCGGCTTCGGCTTAATCGCCGCGGCCAGTATGGCTCATGCGGCGGATGACACCATCAAGGTCGGCATTCTACATTCGCTGTCCGGCACCATGGCAATCAGCGAAACCACCCTCAAAGACACCATCCTGATGATGATCGATGAGCAGAACAAAAAAGGAGGTCTCCTCGGCAAAAAGCTGGAAGCTGTAGTCGTCGATCCTGCATCGAACTGGCCGCTGTTCGCGGAAAAAGCGGCAGAGCTTCTGGAGAAAGACAAAGTTGCGGTGGTGTTCGGCTGCTGGACTTCGGTGTCGCGCAAGTCAGTGCTGCCGGTCTTCGAGAAGGACAATGGCCTGTTGTTTTATCCAGTGCAATACGAGGGTGAGGAATCCTCGAAGAATGTGATCTACACCGGCGCCGCGCCGAACCAGCAGGCGATCCCGGCCGTTGATTACCTGATGAAGGACATCAAGGTGAAGCGTTGGGTGCTCGAAGGCACGGACTATGTATATCCGCGCACCACCAACAAGATCCTCGAAGCCTATCTGAAGGCCAAGGGTGTGAAGGCTGATGACATCATGATCAACTACACGCCGTTCGGTTTCTCCGACTGGCAGAGCGAGGTCGCGAAGATCAAAACCTTCGGCTCCGCCGGCAAAAAGACAGCGGTGGTTTCGACGATCAACGGTGACGCCAACGTACCTTTCTACAAGGAACTCGGCAATCAGAAAATCTCGGCGGAGGACATTCCAGTCGTGGCGTTCTCAGTTGGCGAGGAAGAGCTCTCCGGCATGGACACCAAGCCGCTGGTCGGGCATCTAGCCGCCTGGAATTACTTCGAGAGCATCAAGAATCCGGCGAACGATGCGTTCATCAAGCAGTGGCATGAGTTCATCAAGAATCCGAAGCGCACCACCAACGATCCGATGGAAGCGCATTACATCGGCTTCAACCTGTGGGTGAAGGCAGTGCAGAAGGCCGGCACCACTGACACTACTAAAGTCATCGATGCGTTGCCGGGTCTGGAAACACCGAACCTCACCGGTGGTATTGCCAAGCTGCTGCCGAACCATCACATCACCAAGCCGGTGTACATCGGAGAGATCAAGGACGACGGGCAGTTCGACGTAGTGTGGAAGACGAAGGGCACGGTGCCGGGCGATGCCTGGTCCGACTTCCTGCCGGGCAGCAAGGACCTCGAAGCCGATTGGGTCACGCTGAAGTGCGGCAACTACAACAAGGTCACGAAGAAATGCTCCGGGCAGAACTATTGATTAAGTAGTTAGGCCCCCTGCGCCGGGCCGCCGCTCCTCATGGCGGTCCGGCGCCCTTTTCATTCTCCGTATCCAGCAATGTATCCATGTTCCGATCCTTGTCCATAAGTGGCGCCATTCAGGATCGCATACTGCGCATTCTGCGACTGCTTGCCGCTGCCACACTATTGTTCGCCGGACTCGCGGTGCCGTTGCACGCCGATGAAGGTGCCGCGGCTCCTATCGCGGTGCCGGCAACCAGTGTCGCGTCCGCAAACGCACAGCCGTTCGATTTCGGTACGCTGCTCGTGCAGCTTCCGGATGCCGATTATGACGAGAAGGAAGCGATCATCGGTCACCTTATCGAATTGCATCGTCCAAACACCAGGGCGGTCCTGAATGCGCTTCTCGACGGCCGCTTGTATCAGCGTCAGTCCGATAAGAAGGTTTTTATCGCCGACGAAAGCGGCGACGGCTTCAAACTTACCGATCCGGTGACACTCGCCGACGCCGGCACCGCGTCTTCGGACGATCTCGACAAAATCGGCACCAATAATTCACTGCGCAAATCGTTACGCGGCGCCGTCGCACAATTCGCGCTCAGCGATCCCGATCGCAAAGTGCGGCTGCAAGCGGTCACGGAGATGCTGCGCACGCTCGATGAAACAACGATCGACGCTTTGCGGAAGCGCCTTCCCGACGAAAAGGACAGCAAGGTCCGCAGGGCAATCGCTGCCGGCCTGGCGTTGGCCGATCTCGATAGCCCGGACGCGGACGTGCGCTTGAAGGCGGTCGGCACGCTAAAGGATTCACTGAACTCTGATGTCTACAACCGTCTGAAGACGATGGTCGAGCCCGGCGCCGATGGCCAACCGGGCGAAGCCGACCCCCATGTGTTTACCGCCGCGGTGCATGCGGTGTCGAGCATTGAACACTGGAGGAGCTTCTATGAAAGCGTGGAGACCTTGTTCTTTGGTCTCAGCCTGGGCTCGGTTCTGGTGCTCGCCGCAATCGGGCTCGCCATCACCTTCGGCGTGATGGGCGTCATCAACATGGCGCACGGCGAGCTGATGATGATCGGCGCCTACACCACTTACTGCATACAACAACTGATGCCGAATCATATCGGCTTGTCGATGGCGCTATCGATTCCCGCCGCGTTCGTGGTATCGGGATTGTTCGGAGTCGCCATTGAGCGCGGTATCGTGCGCTTCCTCTACGGCCGCCCGCTGGAAACATTGCTCGCCACGTTCGGCCTCTCGCTCTTTTTGCAGCAACTGGTGCGTTCGATCTTCTCGCCTCTGAATCGCTCGGTTTCGACGCCGCAATTCATGAGCGGCTCATTGCAGATCAACGACGCGCTATCGATCACATACATCCGTTTGTATATTGTCGTGTTCACGCTGATCGTATTTGCGGTGCTGCAACTGATCTTGAAGCGCACTTCGCTCGGACTTACCGTGCGTGCAGTCTCTCAGAACCGCTCGATGGCGAAAGCCATGGGCATCCGCACCGAATGGGTCGATGCCGCGACCTTCGGCCTCGGTTCGGGCATCGCTGGCGTCGCCGGCGTCGCATTGTCACAGCTCACCAACGTCGGACCCAATCTCGGACAGGGCTACATCATCGACTCGTTCATGGTCGTGGTTTTCGGCGGCGTCGGCAATCTCTGGGGCACGTTGATCGGTGGCGTTGGTCTTGGAGTCACCAGCAAATTGCTGGAACCGGTCGCCGGCGCGGTGATGGCCAAGATTCTGGTGTTGGTGTTCATCATCCTCTTCATTCAGCGGCGTAAGCAGGGCCTGTTTCCGCAGAAAGGCCGCGCGGCGGAGGGCCACTGATGACACGCCCCAGTATTCTCGGCGACGCACTGCGCAAGGATCGCGGCGGCCAGATTTTTCTCGCGCTGCTCGCGCTGCTCGCAGTGTTGGTGCCGATCCTCAACCTCGCGGTACCAGAAGGATCTCTGCTGCATCTGTCCACCTACACGGTGACGCTGCTCGGAAAATATTTGTGTTACGCGCTGCTCGCCATTGCGGTCGATCTGGTGTGGGGGTACTGCGGCATCCTCAGTCTCGGTCATACCGCATTTTTCGCGCTTGGCGGCTATGCAATGGGCATGTATCTGATGCGGCAGATCGGCACGCGCGGCGTTTATGGCGACCCCGTCTTGCCGGATTTCATGGTGTTTCTGAACTGGAAATCGCTGCCCTGGTTTTGGCATGGCATGGATGTGTTTCCTTTTGCGATGCTGATGGTGCTGGTTGCGCCAGGTCTGCTGGCGTTGGTATTCGGCTGGCTCGCGTTCCGCTCGCGCGTCACTGGCGTGTATTTGTCGATCATGACGCAGGCGCTGACCTATGCACTGCTGCTCGCATTCTTCCGCAACGAGATGGGTTTTGGCGGCAACAATGGTCTGACCGATTTCAAGGACCTGCTAGGTTTCAATCTGCAGAGGCCCGGCGTGCGCATTGCGTTGTTCCTGACCACCGCGGTGTTTCTGGCCGGCGGCTACCTTGCCTGCCGTTATATCATCGCCTCCCGTTACGGTCGTGTCGTGCAGGCGATCCGCGATGCAGAGGGGCGCACGCGCTTCATCGGCTACAAGGTGGAGTCGTACAAGCTGTGGCTGTGGGTGTTTTCGGCGATGCTTGCCGGCATTGCCGGTGCGTTGTACGTGCCGCAAGTCGGCATCATCAATCCCGGTGAATTTGCGCCGATCAACTCGATCGAAGTGGTGATCTGGGTTGCCATCGGCGGTCGCGGCACGCTGTATGGCGCCGTCGTTGGTGCGATCCTCGTCAACTATGCCAAGACCTACTTCACCGCTGCGCTGCCGGAAGTCTGGCTGTATGCACTTGGCGCGCTGTTCGTCGTCGTCACGCTGTTCCTGCCGAAGGGCGTCGTCGGACTTGTGCGCAGCCGCGCCGGAGCCGCCGCATGACCGCCGCAACCAACACCGCCACCGGCATGCGCGCGCTTGCGCAGCGACTCAGCGGCCGCCGCCGCAGCTCCAGCGCGCCGAACCTCGATATCACTCACAACATCATTCTCTATCTGGAAAGCATCACCGTCAGTTTCGACGGATTCAAAGCACTCAATGATTTGAATCTCTACATCGAGGCCGGTGAACTGCGCTGCATCATCGGCCCTAACGGCGCCGGCAAAACCACGATGATGGATGTGATTACTGGCAAGACGCGTCCCGACGAGGGTTCCGCGTGGTTCGGCCAGACCATCGATTTGCTCGGTCTCACCGAACCGGAAATCGCCGATGCCGGCATCGGCCGTAAGTTCCAGAAGCCGACCGTCTTTGCCGAACACAGCGTGTTCGAGAACCTTGAACTGGCAATGGCCGACGACAAGTCCGTCTGGAATGTGCTGTTCGCCAAACTCAAGCCCGAGCAAAGAGAGCGTATCGACGAAGTGCTGACCATCATCGGCCTCAAGGATCGGCGGGAGTCACGCGCCGGTGCGCTCTCGCACGGACAGAAGCAGTGGCTTGAAATCGGCATGTTGCTGATGCAAGACCCGGAACTTTTGCTTGTCGACGAACCCGTCGCGGGCATGACGCCGCAGGAGACTGAACGCACGGCGGAGCTACTCGTCTCGCTCGCTGGCAAGCACTCCGTCGTCGTTGTCGAGCATGACATGAATTTCGTCCGCTCCATTGCGCGCACAGTTACTGTATTGCACGAAGGTCACGTGCTTGCCGAGGGCAGCATGGACGAAGTGCAGAACAACCCGCGCGTCAAAGAAGTTTATTTGGGCGAGTAATCCATGCTCCAGATCAAAGGACTCAATCAGTTTTACGGCGGGAGCCACACGCTTTGGGACATCGATATGAGTGTGCCCAGAGGTGCGCGCATGTGCCTGATGGGCCGCAACGGCATGGGCAAGACCACGCTGCTGAAATGCGTGATGGGCTTGATCCAGGCCAGCTCGGGTGAAATCGTCTACGACGGCGGCAAGGACCTGCGAAAATTTTCCGCTGACGCGCGTGCCGGACTCGGCATTGGTTACGTGCCGCAGGGCCGCGAGATTTTTTCGCAGCTCACGGTTGAGGAGAATCTGCGCGTCGGTTTGCAGGCGCGCAAGCTCACTGCAGCGAAGCGCAAGGAATTACTCGATTATGTCCACGGGTTGTTTCCAGTGCTGAAGCAGATGGCGCGGCGGCGCGGCGGCGATCTTTCAGGCGGTCAGCAGCAGCAGTTGGCGATCGGACGCGCATTGACGCTCGAACCGAAGCTGATGATTCTCGACGAGCCCTGCGAGGGGATTCAGCCGAATATCGTGCACGATATCGGTGATCTGCTGCTTAGGCTCAATAAGGAGCTGGGGCTGACGGTGTTGCTGGTGGAGCAGAAGTTGCCGTTCGCGCGTCGCGTGGCCAGTGATTTTGTGATTTTGGATAAGGGGAGGCCGGTGGCGAAGGGGGCGATTTCGGATTTGACGGATGAGTTGGTGAAGCAGCATCTTACTGTTTAGATTTTCGATCACGCGGGAAAATGGACGGTGAGACGAGATGCTCAAGCTTGGAGTCGTAGCCCAGTGGGCTGGTTGGGGGCTTCGCCTGCCTGCAGCAGTGGAGCTTTGAAATCTTCTGTTCCGCCCCTGTTGGGCGGGCATACTTCTCTTTGCTCGTGCAAAGAGAAGTAGCCAAGAGAAAGCACGCCCCGCGTCCGCGCCGTGCTTTGCACGGTGCCTTGCGCTTCTTGCGTGCTCGGGGCACCGCACCGACGCGACATCCTGTCGCGGCGGTGCTTGGCGGGCATCCTGCCCGCCATCCCCTGCGCGCGCTGCGATGCTCAGCGCTACCGAGGGGGCCCAACGTCAAAAGCGAAAATCAAAAGCTGAGCGGTGCATCGCGCCGCTGTGTGCTGTTGCTTTTCCAACCCCCTTCCGACTGCGCCGAGCACCGCAGGGCGAGGCGGAACTTGCCCGCGCAGCGGGGCGAGGCAGGATGCCGAAGCCTTCATCGTCACGGCAGGGATGCCGTGTCGATGAAGCCCGCCTCGGCCGAGGAGCGCAGGGCACTGCGAAGCAGCGCAGTCAGGGGGCGCCTTTCTTTGGTCACTTTCTTTGCGCGTGCAAAGAAAGTGACCCGCCCAAGCGGGGCGGAACGGAAGCTATCAAGGCTCCACTGCTGCAGGCAGGCGAAGCTCCCGACCAGCCCGCTGGGCTTCACTGCGCTTCAGCTCGGCCTGCCCTGGCAACGTCCGCAACCAAAAGTCGGCGAGCTAGCTCCACACGATAAATAACCAAAGACCCACATGAAGCAAATTCCCACTGCGTTCTGGATCATTCCCGCCGCTCTGATCGGATTGGGGCTCCTGGCGCTCGGCATGAGCAAACTCTTCGACTGGCGCGCCGGCTACGCGTTCCAGCACATCAAACTCGGAGAAACCGAAGCGAAGGTGATCATGTACATGGGCGCCACGCCCAAAGCTGAACCTTGCGGTCAGCTCCTGTGGTGGGACGACAAGATCATCGGCAAAAACGATGGTCGCTGCGTCCGCTGGGTGCGCTATCTCTATTTTCATAGCGCCTGGGACATCGGCTACTCGGTTGATGGCCACGTCGTGTCGAAGCACCACGAAGCAGTGAACTCCTAAACACCGATGATCAATGCAATGCGCATGAGAAGTGGAGCGTATCCGGCAATGGGAATGGCTGCTTTCGGATGTTCAGTCCATGGCTGAAGCGGGGGCCGTGGAATCAGCGTCCGCGAGCGGCTGGCTTGCTGAACTCGAGCTCGGCTTCGCCCTACGCCGCGACCGCACCGCACTGGTGCATCGTCGGCATTCCGGCCCATTGCTGGTGCAGCGTCCGTTCCATCCGGAGGGTGAGGTCTGCCATGTCTACCTGATCCATCCGCCGGGCGGTGTGGTCGGTGGCGATCGGCTCGATATCCGCATCGCAGCGGCGCCCGGTTCGCATGCGCTGGTCACGACGCCCGCGGCGGGCAAGTTCTATCGCAGCGCCGTCCGTGAAGCGCGGCAGACCGTGGACATTGAGCTCAACCGTGCATGTTTCGAATGGTTGCCACAGGAAACGATCTTCTATCGCGACGCGCACGTTCGCACGCTGACGCGCGTGCGCGTGGACGACGCATCGCGTTTCATCGCCTGGGAGGTTGGCTGTTACGGTCTGACCGCGCGCGACGAACCGTTCTCGTCGGGCCGCGTCCTGCAAGGCTTCGAAATCTGGAACGGTCAACAGCCGCTGCTGCACGACCACCTTCGTCTCGATGGCGCAGATGACATGATGAAAGCCCGCTGGGGACTGGCTGGCTTGCCGGTGCTCGGCACGTTGCTCGCATATCCAATGAAGAAAGAGGATGTTGCGGTCTTGCGCGAACTCGATGCGCTGAACTCCGATGGTGCTCTGATCGGGCTGACGCTCGTTGACGGCGTTTTAGTCTGTCGCTGCGTGGCTGCGCACGCGGATGCGGTAAAGCGCCGCTTCGTCGCCCTGTGGCAGCAGCTACGGCCGCGCCTGATGGGACGTGCAGCATCAGCCCCGAGAATTTGGGCGACGTGATGGCTTTTTCTTCTCCCTCGAAGAGGTGGGAAGTAATGATGATGAGACGGGGACAATGGAACTAACACCGAGAGAAAAAGACAAGCTGCTGATCTTCACCGCGGCACTGCTCGCCGAACGTCGCAAGGCGCGTGGCGTGAAGCTCAACTATCCGGAAGCAATCGCCTACCTTTCCGCCGCGATCATGGAAGGCGCGCGCGATGGTCGTACCGTTGCGGAGCTGATGAGTCACGGCACTACGCTGCTGACCCGCGACGACGTCATGGAAGGCATTCCGGAAATGATCGCGGAAGTGCAAGTGGAAGCGACGTTCCCCGACGGTACCAAACTCGTCACCGTTCACAATCCAATTACCTGAGGCTGCATCCATGATCCCCGGCGAAATCATTCCGGACACAGCGCCCGATATCGAACTCAACGCCGGTCGCAAAACGGTCACCGTGCGTGTCGCCAACAGCGGTGACCGTCCCATTCAGGTCGGTTCGCACTACCACTTCTTCGAGACCAATGAAGCGCTGCGGTTCGATCGTAAGGCGTCGCGCGGTTTTCGGCTCAATATTCCAGCGGGTACCGCTGTGCGCTTCGAGCCCGGACAGGAGCGCGATGTTGAACTCGTCGAGTACGCGGGTGACCGCAAGGTCTATGGCTTCCAGGGCAAAATCATGGGAGCACTGTAATGCTGCGTATCTCGCGTTCCGTGTATGCCAGCCTGTATGGTCCCACGACTGGTGATCGCATTCGCCTCGGCGATACTGATCTGATCGTCGAAATCGAGCGCGACCATACGATTTACGGCGAGGAGGTCAGCTTCGGCGGCGGCAAGGTGATCCGCGATGGCATGGGGCAGAGCCAGCGTATCGCGGCCGAGGTCGTCGATACTGTTATCACCAACGCGTTGATTATCGACCACTGGGGCATCGTCAAGGCGGATATCGGTCTCAAGGATGGACGCATCACCGGCATTGGCAAGGCGGGCAATCCGGACGTGCAGCCGGGCGTGACTATCGTCGTCGGTCCCGGCACCGAAGTGATTGCCGGCGAAGGGCAGATCGTCACGGCGGGCGCCATCGACGCGCACATCCATTTTATCTGTCCGCAGCAGGTCGAGGACGCGATGATGTCGGGCATCACGACCATGATCGGCGGCGGCACTGGGCCAGCAACCGGCACCAACGCGACGACCTGCACGCCGGGCCCTTGGTATCTCGCGCGCATGCTGCAGGCGGTCGAGGAGCTGCCGATCAACTTCGGCTTTCTCGGCAAGGGCAATGCTAGCCTGCCGTTGCCGTTGGATGAGCAGATCGAAGCCGGTGCGATGGGCTTGAAGCTGCACGAGGATTGGGGTACGACGCCGGCGGCGATCGACAACTGCCTCAGTGTCGCTGATCGCTACGACGTGCAGGTGGCGATTCATACTGACACGCTCAACGAATCCGGATTCGTCGAGAGCACGCTGGCCGCTTTCAAGGGTCGCGCGATTCATACCTATCACACCGAAGGCGCGGGTGGTGGTCACGCGCCGGACATCATCAAGGCCTGTGGTGAAGCCAACGTACTGCCGTCGTCGACCAATCCGACGCGGCCGTACACGGTGAACACCATCGACGAGCATCTGGACATGCTGATGGTCTGCCATCACCTCGATCCCGGTATTCCCGAAGATGTGGCATTCGCCGAATCACGTATTCGCCGCGAGACCATTGCGGCCGAAGACATCCTGCATGATCTCGGCGCGTTTTCGATGATCTCCTCAGACTCGCAGGCCATGGGCCGCATCGGCGAGGTGATCACACGCACTTGGCAAACCGCGCACAAGATGAAAGTGCAGCGCGGCGCATTGCCGGAAGACAACTCGCGCAGCGACAATTTCCGCGCGCGCCGCTACGTCGCCAAATACACGATCAACCCGGCGATCACCCACGGCATCGCGCACGAAGTCGGCTCGATCGAAGTCGGTAAACTTGCCGATCTGGTGCTGTGGAAGCCGGCCTTCTTTGGTGTGAAGCCTGCGATGATCATCAAAGGCGGCATGATCGTCGCCGCGCCGATGGGCGATCCCAATGCGTCGATCCCGACGCCGCAGCCGGTCCACTATCGACCGATGTTCGGCGCCCTCGGCGGTGCGCGTGCGGCGACGTCGGTGAGCTTTGTGTCGCAGGCTGGGCTCGACAGCGGACTGCGCGAGCGGCTCGGCCTGCATAAGCGGCTGGTAGCGGTACGCGGCACGCGCAATATCCGCAAACGCGATCTGCTGCTGAACAATTATCAGCCGCGCATCGACGTCGATCCGCAGACTTACGAGGTGCGCGCCGATGGACAGTTGCTGAGCTGCGAGCCGGCGACAGTATTGCCGCTGGCGCAGCGTTACTTTTTGTTTTGAAATTGATTTTGTAGGCTGGGATGGAGCGTAGCGAATCCCAGCGATGTCCTTCGCCGAGAAAAGCTGGGTTTCGCTGCGCTTCAACCCAGCCTACGAACTAGCCAACTCCCTGAATGAACATCCTGACAATTTCGAAACGCCTGCACGATGATGAACGGCCGCCGCTGCTACAGTTGGTGCTGCCCTTCGAGCTGCGACAGAAGAGCCGTTTGCGCACGCAGCTCGCCAACGGCGAGGAAGCAGGGCTGATCCTTGACCGCGGCGCGATTCTGCGTGGTGGCGATAAGTTGCTCGCCGAGGACGGCCGGGTCGTCGAAGTGGTTGCCGCTCCCGAGCAGGTCTCGACTGTTCGATGTGAGGAGCCCTGGCGACTAGCGCGCGCCAGCTATCACCTCGGCAACCGCCACGTGTCGCTACAGATTGGCCCGGATTGGCTGCGCTATCGCCACGATCATGTGCTCGACGACATGGTGCGCGGGCTGGGTTTCAGTGTGGTTGTCGAAACGGCGCCGTTCGAACCGGAGGCCGGCGCTTACGGAGGCGGGCATCCGCACGGCCACTGACATGGCTTCAGAGCAGCGACGTGCGACAGCGTTGCTGAGGCTGTGCCAACTAGTTAGTCCGGCCTTGCCGGTCGGCGCGTTCAATTTTTCGCAGGGCCTCGAATACGCGGTCGAAGCGAACTGGGTTCGTGACGAACCATCCGCTTTGGAATGGATAGGCGGACTCATGCGCAACGCGGTCGGTACGCTCGATGTGCCGGTGCTGTTGCGCCTGCACGCGGCTTGGACGCGGGACGATGTTTCTTCCGTGCTGAACTGGAGCCGTCTGCTGATCGCCGCGCGCGAGAGTGCTGAGCTGCGCGCTGAGGATCGGCACATGGGTCATGCGCTGGCAAAAATTCTTAATGGGCTAGGCATCGAAGAGGCGTCGCAGTGGACGCTGAGTTCCGAGGCGACCTTTGCAACATTGTTTACGCTGGCCGCGTGCCGATGGGGCATCGCCGCCGACGAGGCCGCCTGGGGTTATCTATGGTCCTGGTGCGAAAACCAGGTGCTCGGGGCGGTGAAGCTGATTCCGCTCGGACAGAGTGCGGGGCAGCGTCTGCTCGATCGCTTGCTCATCCAGATTCCCAACGTGGTCTCCGAAGCTGCGTGCATCGTCGATGACGACATCGGCATCTCGTCGCCAATGCAGGGAATTGCCAGCGCGCGGCATGAGACGCAGTACACGCGGTTGTTCCGGTCGTGAATGCGATACTGTCATCGTATTGATCGGCGATCGACCCGCCACTTGATCGTCACCTCCATTGCTCCATCTGCAGCTGCGACTACGATGCGTGGACAGCCCTAAGCCGACCGCGGCGAACGGCAGCTTTTGGGGATGCAACATTCGGGATTACAACCTCCTTAAGGTTGGCTTTGCAACACGTGTATATCCAATCCACGTAGCGTATATGGGTCCGTATCCAATGAGGCGGTCAGTTGATCGTTACATTGGTGCTCGCGTTGGAAATACTGCCATCCGCAGCAGTGCACTCAATACCGGCGGTGTACTGCGCGGGCGTGCGTCCTCCCTTGCTGTAGAGACGGACCGTTTGGCTGCCACTCACAGCCACAGACTTCGAAGCGGAGAGACCAGGGATATCCGTGATCAGCGAACATGATTGTGCCCCCGTCGATGACCAGCTCAGCACGGTCGGTTCCCAAAGATTCACATTCCGAAGACTGAAGGAAATGCTGGTTGTCAATGACGTAGAGGATCCCAGCTTAGCCAGCGACGTTGCGAGAAATGTAGAGCCGACAAAATACGTGATGTTGCCGCCCACGTCCTGCATCAAACCTGAAAATGTCGGGGTGCTGTCCGTCGCAAAGAGCGTCGAAGAACTGCCATCCAGCGTCAACCGAAAGATGGTGCCGAAGGAGTGGAGTCCTTGAGTATAAGTTGTGCCGTAAATATTGCCGTCGCGCCCCTGGATCAGGGTAGAAGGGAAACCACCCGTGACGTTAATAGATGTCGGAACCTGCTTCCATCCCACCGGAGGAGTCCAAGTACAGAATCGGGGCCATTGGGGATATACGCAACTCCATGAGCCAGGGAAATAGTACTCGACAGAGTCGAATGCGAAGACGTAGAAGTCGGAAGCGACGCCTGATGTCGTCAGCTTGATGATCTTGCTGCCGTCCATCGCTTGCGCCACATAAAGATTGCCATCAGTGGCCAGCACCATATCCCATAGCTGGGCGGAGCTCGACGGGGCGACGGCGTATAGCTGCGTCATTCCACAACTCGGAGTGAGCCGGATCACCTCGGATCCAATGTTCTGCCCCATCAAACCGTAGAGGTTTCCGTCGGCTGCGGCAATCAATTGGATGGGGCGGGTTGATGACAGCAGCGGCAATGTGCAGAGCGAGCTGAAGGCGCCATCCGCGGACACCTTGTAGTACTGCGGACTGGCATTGGCGACCTGAATGATGCCGTAATACGCACCATCGGCACCTTGTACCACGTCGTTGAACTCGGGATCTAGGGATAGGGACTGACCCCCAAAGTTGAAGGGGAGCAGCGTTGTGAACTCTCCGCTCGTTGTCAATGTAAAGAGCGTGCCGAATCCATAGGCACCTCCTTCGCTCGCGACACCGTACAAATTGCCGTCAGCATTGAAGCGCAGGCGGCCGGAGCGGCTACCGTCCGCGTTGTGTCCCGATGCATCGAGTGGGCTAAAGGTGTGCAACGCGGTGATACTGCCCTCGCCTGTGACCTTGTCGATGACGTCACTGCCGGACGAGTCAGACGAAACGACATAGTAAGTACCGTCCGCCCCCATCACGGCACCTAGCCGCCAGGGCGTGAGGGAACTCTGCAATGGAGTTAAGGATCGGGCCTCGCCTGCGGGTGTAACGGGGGCTACGGACCTGGTCGCTGCAGCATCCGATTGGCCGGCACAGACAAGCGCACAAAGTGCGCCCAGAAGCTGGCGTATGAACACGATGATCTCCCCCCTTCCTACTACTTCTCTTTGGCATCAATGCCGATTTGTTTTGTGCTAGGCGTCGCAAATGGAACCTGCAAGCTTCGCGCGATCACTATATCTGAACTCCGGTTTGCGCGGCGTGCGCTAACTTCTGTTGCCTCTCACATCGCACTGCACAAAAACAAGGCCACATTCTGCCGGTGACAAAAAGACTATTTTTGTCACCGATTGCGTGCTCAATTTGGGAACAAGGGCGAAACGAGTGAAAGGTGTATTTTCACTGGGTTTCAGCTGTGTCACTCTGGTGTTATGTAATGGGTGCCGCGCGGTCGCTGCAGCGCCCATCAAATTCGGCTGAACGCCTCTAAGCCCCTTGATCGAAAAGGCTTTCAGGACTCCAGCACCTCTGTCGAAATGATATAACTGGTGCTTAACAAGAACGCTTAGCGCAGTCGGAATGCGAAGCGGCACGCGTTCATCGACTTTCGGCTCCCCATGTGCGAATAATGCAGGGGTAGCAGTGTCTCAGATAAAGGTAGAAGTTCTAATAAAGCTCAACCGTGATACGGTGGGTCAGGGGTGCGGGGGGATCGAACCATGTGGAAGTCGTGCGAGCGAGCGATGCTGTCTCTCTTCGCGGCAGCAATGCTGCTTCAGGCCGCTGAAGCCGGAGTAAAGGCCAAAGATGTATCGTCTGTGACCTCAGCGGTCGCGGTTGTGGCGATGCCTTTGTCGGATGGGGTAGCCAATTCTTACTCCACCAACTCGATGCTTGCCGTCGGGCCCGATGGCACTTTTTACGCGTCATTGCTGAGTACGATCGTGCGAGTCAACCGGGATGGTTCGTATCAGACCCTTCACACTTTCAGCGCCCCGGTGGTCGATCCGGTCACCGGACTGGCTGTCAACAGCGATGGCTATGATCTAAGCCAAATCGTCATCGGTGGCGACGGCAACCTGTATGGCGGGACAGTGTTAGGCGGCGCCTATGGCTTTGGCACTTTGTTTCGTCTGACCTCGAGTGGCGTCTACACAATTCTGTATTCCTTTGATCATCGATCCGAGGCTTATCAGGATGCGAGCAATTCGGTCTTCTTAGCCGGGCCGGTATTGGGTCCGGACGGCGCTCTGTATGGACTGACGACAGTAAACGGTTTGATTCCGCAACTCTTTCGTATGACTACGAGCGGCTCGTATTCAACCCTGTGCGATGCCGCTCTGACTTTTCCGTTCAACTATAGAGACGGCGACTTTCTCAAATTGGTTGCCGGTACAGATGGAAGCTTTTACGGCCAAAGCATCGCGGTCAGTCAATCCGGTGCCAACAGTTCCGGGATATTCAAATTGAGTCCGAGCTGCAACATCACTCAGATCGTACCGTCTCTGCCGTCGGTCTCGCCCCTGACCAGCGGGAATGACGGAAATCTGTACGCCGCCACGGCTGGGTTGGGTGATTCCATTGATGGGGACGTTCGCAAGATCACCCCTGCCGGCGTCGTCACGGTGCTTCATACGTTTTCCACCTATCAATTCACGTACTACCACGTCGGTGTATGGCGATGCAACGGGGAGTCCGGTATTTGCAACTGGGATCCGGGGCATTGGGTAAGTGAGGTGTTGCCGCTTCGCGCCGATGGAGGTGGACCTACAAGCTTGTTTCGAGCCAGCGATGGCAATTTATATGGCAGGACCCTGGATGGCGGATTTGGATCATCGGGCACTCTTTTCCGTATCACATCCGATGGTGGATTCGAGACTCTCTTCGAGCTCCCGAGCACTGTTTTAGGCGCCATTGTCAATCTCGCTCAAGACATCGATGGAAAAGTGATCTTCGCGATTTCCAACAACTTCAGCATCTACAAACTTTCCCCCGATGCTCCGCTTAGCGCTTCCGCTTCGTTCAGTCTTTCAACGGTCCGAGTGGGTCAGGCCACGACATTCAGCTGGTCGTCGGCCGGTGCGACGTCGTGCGACATCGAAGGCGATGTACCCGGCTTAAGTGGCGGCACTGCGATCAGCGGTACTCGTGTCATTAGGTTTTACAGCAAGCACGGGCGGAGCCCAGCAGTGTTCTCGGCCGGAGTTCGGTGTACGGCTGCGGATGGCAGCGTGTCCACCGCTGCAACGAATATAAGCATTCAATAGGATGCATGCGCTTTAAGACGGACCGCTCAAGCGCAACTTCCATTATCTACACAGAATCGAAGGTGTTCCTATCGAGTAAGTCGAATTCATCGTGGAAGGAAATCCAGAAAGACGTTCCGAGCTACAAGGCGTCGTCAGGGCCGTGATCGCCAGAAGCCGTTGCTGAGTATCTTCAGGAGGAGTACAGCATGTTGGCGCCTGCTGTGGATACGCAGATAAAGCAATTTCTGAAATCGGGCGTGCAGGTCTATGAACTCACCTTTCGTGGGCAGTCGGAAACATAGGGACCAGGCCGACTAACGAACGTCCGCTAACGGGCAATGATTTTCAGGCAGCTAATGTCCGGAGTTGGCACATTGCACCAAATCCTTCTTGTGAAACGATCATCTGCGTTCGTTAAGTGATTCGTCGATTGACCTGCGCGACGGCCCATTGATTGCAAAAGCTGGCTTGCCGCTATGGCGTAGATGTTTGCACGACAGACGCATCGCGGGGTGTCAGCATTCCCTGTTTGACGATGAACTCCATCACCTGATCAAGCCCCTGTCCGGTCTTGAGGTTGGTGAACACGAACGGTCGTTCACCGCGCATCTTGCGCGCGTCGCGATCCATGACTTCCAGTGAGGCGCCGACGTAAGGCGCCAGATCGATCTTGTTGATGATCAACAGATCGGAGCGGGTAATGCCGGGTCCGCCTTTGCGCGGAATCTTGTCGCCGGCGGCCACGTCGATGACGTAGAGCGTCAGATCCGACAGCTCCGGACTGAAAGTCGCAGCGAGGTTGTCGCCGCCGCTTTCGACGATGATGAGATCGAGATCGTCGAAATCGCGATTGAGTTCGTCGATCGCGGCCAGATTCATCGACGCGTCCTCGCGGATTGCCGTGTGCGGACAGCCGCCGGTTTCGACGCCGCGAATGCGCTCGGGTGCCAGCGCCTGGCTGCGGATCAGGAACTCCTGATCTTCGCGCGTATAGATGTCGTTGGTGACGACACCGATGTTGAAGCGATCACGCATATGTTTGCAAAGCCGGTCGACCAGCGCGGTCTTGCCGGACCCGACTGGCCCGCCGACACCGACGCGCAGTACCTCGGCATTCACGCGGACATCAGAGGTCATCGCAGGCTCCTTGTTGCAGGTCGTTTGGGGACAACACACTCCGCGTTGCCGCTACCGCGGCGCTCATGTCGTGATGTCGATGACATCGTAGCCTCTCATGCGGTAGATCGCGATCGAGCCGAGCCAGCTCAGCACGAATACGGCGATGATCGAATAGCCCAGAAGTCCGAAGTGGTCGTTGACCAGGTACAACCAAGTCCACGACGCGCCTTGCAGTTGCAGTTCACGTCCAATAAGACCGAGAACTTCGATACCGCCCACCAGCACTGCGACGAGTACCGAGATCAGCGTCATTGTCATATTGTAATAGAGCTTGCGCACCGGCTTGACGAAGGCCCAGCCGTAAGCGCCGAGCATGAGCATGCCGTCGACAGTATCGATCAACGACATGCCGGCGAGGAACAGAACAGGGAACACGAGCGCGTCGACGACTGGCATGCCCTTCGAGCTCTCCAGGGCCGAGATCGCCAGCAGGCCGACTTCAGAGGCGGTATCGAAACCGAGCCCGAACAGCAGGCCCAGCGGATACATCTGCCAGCTGTGACGAATCCGTTCGAACAATCGCCAGCACAAGCGCGCGATCAGTCCGCCGCCCTTTAGTAGATGTTCGAGCGCCGCGGGTGCGATTCGCTCGCCCCGGCGCAGCGCCGTGAAGTTGCGATAGACGGAAATGAAGACGACTCCGTTCGCAGCGGCGATCGCGAACAGGAACAGTGCTGAGATTGACACGCCGACCCGGCCGAGCACGTCTCGTAACGGCAGCAGGTCCGTCGCTAGGGATTTCGTCGTCAGCGCGATACCGAGCGTCAGTAGCAGCACTACCGTCGAGTGTCCGAGTGAAAAGAACAGGCCGGCGGCAAGCGGACGCCGGCCGTCCTGCATCAGCTTGCGGCTGACGTTGTCGATCGCGGCGATGTGGTCGGCATCGACGGCGTGGCGAAGGCCCAGCCCATAGGCGGCTGCAGCGGTGCCGAGCAGGAGCGGGTGCGCATGGAAGGCGAGCAAGGCCCACAACCAAGCGAGCAGATTTGCCGCGACCAGTAGCCCACCGAGCGCGATTGCTCTGCGTCGCAGGTGCGCGGTGCGGTCAGAAAGGATCTCGATGAGCAGGGCTTTCATGCGTCGGGTGCGGCGGTGCGCGCTCTCATGCACGAATATGGAGCAATGAGCGTACCAGCGCAGCGATCAAAATTAGTGTTAGCGGGCCTAGACGGCCGATCGCGGTCGCCGCACAGCACGATATGTTTACTCAGGCCCGCGCGCGCGGGCGCTTTCTGCGGGTGGGCTTAGCCAGCTTGGCACGTGCTTCGTGCAGCATGTGTAGCGTGATCTTGCGCACTTCATTCTTGCTCTGCGTGATGTGCGAGCGCAGCAGGATGGTCAACTCTGTCGCTTTGCGGCGCATGATCAGACGCAGAATCTTTGCATGCTCTTCGTAGGTGGCATCGATACGCTTGTCTTTGAGAAAATCGAGCCGGCGGATCACGCGGATCTTCTCGGTTAGATCCGCGTGCACCTGCGCCAGCTCATGATTGCCGGCCGCGGCGACGAGGGCGCAATGGAACTCTTCGTCGAGTTGCGCCATCCGTCGCGGATCTCTCTCGCGGTCGGCGGCGGGAATCAGCCAGATGGCTTTCAATTCCGTCAGCGACGGTACCGACATCATGGCGCAAAGTCGCTCGGCAGCGGCGCATTCGAGCATGATGCGAAGATCGTAGAGTTCGTCGAAGCGCTTGAAGTCGAATGGGCGCACACTCCAGCCGCTACGGAAGCCCACTTCGAGATAGCCTTCGCGCTTGAGGCGGTAAAGGGCGTCGCGAACCGGTGTGCGCGACACGCCGTAGCGTTCGGCGATCTCGGTTTCGGTGAAGCGGTCGCCGGGCAGCAAATGGAAATCCCACATCTCGCCCTTGACGGTCAGATAGATTTCTTCGGCGAGTTGATTGGCGGGTTGTTGTGCCATGGACGTTCGCGGCAAGCACTTCTTGTATTCAAGACCAGGCTATTAGTACCGCGTCAAACTCTGGGGATCAACCGTGCTGACGTGGGCGGCGACAATGCGCCAAGCGCCGTCGATGCGGATCCAGGTTTGCGTCTGTCGGCCGACGAGCGTCGTGTCTGGGGCTGTGAACTCTGTGCAAACGCTGGCCGCGTCGCGCCCGAAAGTTGTGATCACCGTATTCAGCAGGCGCCTGCCGGGGTGTACCGGTGGCGTGACGCGCCGATAGCGTCGGATCGCATCGATGCCCACTGCGTGTTCGGCAATGCCGTAGCGCACGGTGTCGCTGCTGCACCAAAAGAATTCGTTGAGCGCGTCGACATCGTTGCGCAGCAGTGCCGCCTCGTAGCGTTCAAAGGCGGTGCGCACCTCGGCAACGACGTCGCGCTGATTAATGGAGTCGGAAATCACCGTGGCTGCGTTGATGTCCGCAGCGGTCAGGCCAACGTTTCCAGGAGCGCTGCGGATGGAGCCACAGCTCCGAACACGCCGCCCTGCATTTTTACCATCTTCAATGCAGCGAGATGATTGCCATGGTCAGTGGCCCCGCAACAGTCTTCCAACAGCAGGCACTCGAAGCCGCGGTCATTGGCTTCGCGCATCGTCGTATGCACACAAACGTCGGTGGTGATGCCGCTAAGGATGATGTTATCGATGCCGCGCGTGCGCAGAATCAGCTCCAGATCGGTCGCGCAGAACGAGCCTTTGCCGGGTTTGTCGATGACAATTTCGCCGGCTTCCGGCGCCAGTTCGGGAATGATGTCCCACCCCGGTTCACCGCGCACCAGGATGCGGCCGCAAGGGCCCGCGTCGCCGATGCCGGCGCCGATCTGCTGCGAGCGCCAGCGTTTGTTTGCCGGCAAATCGGAAAGATCGGGACGATGCCCTTCGCGGGTGTGAATAATATGGAATCCCAACGGACGCATGCGGGCGAGGACCGATCGGATCGGCTTGATGGGCGCGCGTGTCAGCGACAGGTCGTAGCCCATCGCGTCGACATAACCGCCGACGCCGCAGAAATCGGTCTGCATGTCGATTACGATCAGCGCCGTATTAGATGGCGTGAAGGTTCCGTTGTACGGCCAAGCGTAAGGGTCGGCAGCAACGGTTGCGAAGCTCATGAAATCATCCTGATAGGGGACCGCTGCGTCGCTGCAAGCTGAAACAACTCGGATCCGTGGGTCGGCAGCGATTCGCGGTACGTTGTATACAAGATACAGCGACGCAAACGATATGCCAACGCACGGACCGAAACCGGCACAACGCTATTGGAGAGCTCGTGCGATTAGCGCTTCAAGTCGGATTACTGTTGAGGCGTCCGAAGCGGCAGCAGATCATCCCAAGTCCGACAGGCTGCTGGCGACGCCCCCAAAAAAACAGGGCCGCGAGGGCCCTGTCGAATTCCAGAAAATTTAAGGAACGTGACCGAAGCTCGCCCGGTCCCCGTTTTACGCGCCCATGCCGAAGTCAGTATTCGAGCGGCGCTTGAAGCCGACGATTCCACCAAGCAAGGCGAGCCCTCCAAGCATCATCACATAGGCCTCGGGTTCGGGAACCGGAGAAACGCTGACGCGGGAAAGATTGAAATAGTCGGGGATGTTCTTGAAGCCAAAGGTCAGCTTGCTCGTGGAGCCTGTGGCGACTGCATCGAAGGTGAAGGTCGTCGGCGAGACCGCGGTGTCCTTCACCGAATAAAGAGAGTCGGTGTTGAAAAACGCAGAGAACTGGGTGCCGGCTGCTGCTGACGGATTACTCAGGCGGAAGCTGACTTGATAGGTGTCGCCGGCAACCGTTGCAAAGCTCTGCGACAGAAAGGCGTCGCTAACCGGTCCCAGGAAGGCACCGCCCGTGCCAGGCGCATAAATATAATTGGCGTCGTTCGGATCGATCGTCGTCAGCGTCCATCCGCTGAAATCACCAGTCATGAAGTTGCCATTGGTGATCAGATTGGCTTGGGCAGCAGTGGACAGAACGCCACCGATCAGTGCTACGGCAAACGCTGCGACTTTCATGGGTTACCCTGATACTCGATTGCTTCGAAAAACAGATTATTCAGATAGCGACTTACGACGGCTGTATAGGCCGGCATCTGCCGCTTCCCCGAACTTCCTACTCTTAAAACTCCCGTACTTCTACAACAATATTAAGCTCATGCACGTTATTTCGAAAGAGGGGCTTGTCAGCAAAACGTACTATAGATCCGCCCGAAAACAGCAGTTTGCCGTATCAGGGTTGTTGCCGCGGAAGCGCTGAAATTTTGTTCAAATTCAATTGACTAGTTTGCAGATGGCCGGACGGAGCACGGGCATTTTATGCCGGATCATAAGGCAGAGGATGCTGCGGACGGACTCCGACTAAAAGCGATTTGAAGACAGGGGCAGCCGCTCTATCCGCGTCTGAAATAAGCCTCTTCCACCAATCCGCACATGATGTGCGACATTGCGATATGTCCTTCCTGAATGCGTGGTGTGTAGCTGGATGGCGTTTCCAGCAGAATTTCGCAAAGATCCGCGATCGGCCCGCCTTTGTTGCCTGTCATGCCGATGCGAACCATGCCGCGCCGGCCGGCTTCTTCCAAAGCTTTGAGGATGTTGGGCGATTTACCGGAAGTCGAAATACCGATGAAGACGTCGCCGGGTTGCCCCAGTGCCTGTACCTGGCGCGAGAAGATGAATTCGTAACCGTAGTCGTTGCCGATTGCAGTGAGGATCGAGGTATCTGTAGTCAGGGCAATCGCAGGCAGCCCTGGCCGGTCGACCGCGAAGCGGCAGACATACTCCGCGGCGACGTGCTGTGCATCGGCGGCGCTGCCGCCATTTCCAGCGAGCAGAATCTTTTTCCCGTCTTTCAGGGCTTTCAGACATGCCTCTGTGCCGGCTTGCAGGGCAGCGATCACGGTTTGGCTTTCTTCCATCGCAGCGTAGATGCTGCGGGTTTCCGCGAGCTGCGCACGAATTTTCGCTTTCATTTCGGTCGTCATGGCGGAATGTTGGTGTCGGTTAAGCGGGATTTCCAGATGCGGTTGGCCATATTCGCGGGTGACGCGATCATTTACGACACGCCGCAGGGACCGATCACCGCACACTTTACGCGAAAAGGATCCCTTTCAATTTACGGGCCTTGCCGGTCGCCCCGAAAGGCAGAAACCGGGAAGCATTCGGAGACGAGGATGGCGGGACGGTGGTCGAGAATGATCCGGTAACTGCGGAACACGCAGTCGGTCGTGGTTTGCGGGCCACCGTAGCGAGACATGTCTGTCGTTCGTCCGAATTCCTGGAGCTCCCGATAGGTTTCGAGCCCGGATTCGCGGATGAGTTCGCCGATTCCGATCGTTCCCGCTAGCAGTTTTTCCCGCAGCGTCGCGGGAATCAGGGCGAGCCGGATAATGGAGAAAGCTGATGCATAGAGCGTTTTCGTGTGCGCGCCGCGCAGCAGCACACTGCGCGCGATGACCTGTTCGCCGGCCTTTACGCCAAGCCATTCGATCTCCGACTGCGAAATCACAACCGTATTTGACGCACCCTCAATGGCGACGGGTTCCCAGTAGTAGGCTTCCAGACTCTTGGTGACGGTGCCGTCGGTTACCAGCAGGACGCGCAGAAACGGCGGCAGGTTTGCCATTGCGATGGCTTCCTGGTCGAGCCCGCTGAGTTGCCAGTCGGGTGAAAATCCCTTGCAACGGAATGCGGTACTTTCGCCGTCGGAACTGCGTTTGCCATAGTAGTTTTCCAGCATGGCCGCGATGCTTTCCTGTGGCATTACGACGCCGTGATCATTGGCCGGGCCCTGGCAGGCTGTTGCCGAACGATGGATTCGCAACCGGCATGCCGCCTGATGTGATACCTCCGTCGGATTGGCCGAAATACGAAGTCAGCCGGTGCTCGAGCAGCGAGCGGCCGAGGGCGACGGTGCATACGGTCATGATGATGAAACTGAACGAATTGATTTGGAGCCAGCAGCTTTCTGAAAGATTGACGATCGTTTGGTGAAAGAAAAGGCAGAGGAGGAGCGCGCCCTGAGGTCGATCCACCCGCATCAGCTGCAGACACTGGCGCACGAAAAAGATGAGGTAGCCGAACAGGCAGATCAGTCCCAAAAAGCCAAGATCGTTGGCGTTCTCCAGATAACCGTTGTGGGATTCAGTGGGATAGAAGTACATCCGGCTCATGAACTCGAAAGATGGGGATGAGGGTACAGGGCCAACCCAGTAGGCGGCATAGCCGGAGCCCAGATACGGTGCGAGCTGAATGTGTTCCTTGATGATCACCCAGATTTCGCTTCGATTTGAGAACGTCATGTCCTTGCCGGTGATCGCGGTGATCGGTGTCAGCAGCACGTCGAGCCCAGGAACCAGTTTCAGCACGGCCAGCGCGTAGGTCAGCACGGTCGCCGCAAAGATCACCACGATGTAAGGCACGTAGCGGCGCAGATTCGGCGGCGAACGCAGCAGCAACAACATGAACGCAATCGAAAAAAATGTCGCCAGCATTGAAGTGGCGCTGCGCGATAGCGCAAGGCAGGCGAGTGCAATGCTGCCGCCGACCAATGCTTCCCACCACCGTTTTTCGCTGGCGAGCCAGGCTTGCAGCCAGAAGATCAGGCCATAGCTTGCGAGCTGGCCGAAGGGATTCTTCTGGCTGGCCAGCCCATGCCAGGCACCTTCGAGAGTTGGGCTGCCGGGGTCGTGGGTTTCGACCAATTCGGGCGAAATCACCCCAATCACGATAGAGGCTAATAGCAGCAAGGTCACGATCGGACGCATGACGTTCTGGAAGCGTTCCCGGTACCAGCTTGCGAGTCCGAATGCGAAACAGACCGAGATGACCGAGAGCAGCGAGATCACGTGCGAAATGGTGGCCGACGGATCGATCGACCATACCGCGCTCATCGGCGCCAGCAGTGTGAAAAAGACAAAAAATGGATTCAGGTTCCTCACCAGAAGCCAAGCCAGGGATGCCCTCCAGACGATAAACAGGAGGCTAATCGCCATGAGCCCTATCTTGATCGCCCGGGAAACAGGGTTGGGCGTGGCCATTTCGCCGACGCGCGCGTCCTCCGGATGAAAAAAATGGGGGGGAACGAGCATGTAGGCAATCATCAGCCAAACCATGCCCAGCAGCAGCAGCGAATAGGTGTCGTCGCGTATCCAGTTCAGGGATGCCGGGCGGCTGACCGTAGCTTGCCGCGCGGCGCGGGAAAATGCTGACGCGGTTCTATTCATATCACGGCAATCGGGCAGGCTGAAACGGTCGGCTGCAACACTCGGGCGGTGCCCTCAATCCTCTCAATGTATTCTCACACGAGTTGCGATTTCGATACTCCGTGGTCGGCGCCTCGAAAGTTTCCATGCGTCATCAAGTTCGCAGGAACCCGGCACGCTCCGCGCGGATCGTTCGCATTTCGTCCTGCATAGTAGCCATGCGTTCACCGTTCGTACAAACGCAATTGCAAATAGTCAACCATCGCGGAGCGTCTTGCAGCATCGTGTTCACATTTCAGGCAATTCAAAAATCGCAAGTATTTATGGTGTTCGTTATATCTACGTCCGGCTTCAGCGGTGCCAATTGCGCGCTGTTACACTAGCCGCGAAAATTGCGGTACGGCTGCGGGACAACACCTTTACCTTTGTCCAGCTATTCGCGCGTCAAGAGCAAAACGGCGACAAGTGACCTTTGATGCTCAAAATTAGCCGTAATCGCCGATGCGCAAGTGCGGGTGCGTGCAGGATGCTGCGGCCAGTTTCGAAAGTGGTCGATTCCGGCACCTCTGGCTTATATTTTTCACCACGCTTACTGTGCATGTTTGTCCGATCGGCGGGCCAGCCCGGACTTTGCGGGCCCGCGTGATGGCTATTCGTATACCGATACCAGGCCGTCTGTTGAGGTTGTTCAGTACCGCGGTCATTGACCAGGTCCTGTTGTCCGGGGCCAATTTTTTCATCGGATTCCTGCTTATCCGGCATACCAGCGACGCGGATTACGGTTTGTTCGTGCTCGCGCAGTCGGCTCTAACTTTGCTGGTATCCGCACAAGGTGCTTGGCTGTCCGGCCCAATGGCGGTCCTCGCTCCCAAAAAATCGCCGGACCGCAGGCGCGAAATGATCGGCGCGTTGGAGATAAGCCAGGGACGCTTCCTGCGTGTGCTGGCGCTGCTTGCTTTGATCGTGCCGGCCGTAAGTTACCTGGCGGGCATTTGGAGTGGTGTCGTTGCGCTGGTGGCGGCGACAGCGATTATTGCCGGCTGGCTTGGGTTGCAGCGCGAATATCTGCGTAGCGTGTTACTTATTTATTCGCGGCCGCACAGCATGCTCCGCGCCGACATGGTGTATGTCGCGGTATTGATCCCCGGCGCCGTGTTCGCGGTCTTTGGCCCCAAGCCCGCCTCAGTCTGGGCGGTAGTAGCACTCGCGGTGGCTGCATGGAGCGGAGCGGCTGTATCGCACCGGATGCTTGCCAGAGATCCAGGCTGGGTGCGAGGCGACGCCAAGCCGCTCTGGCGTGAAATGCGCCCACTTGGAACGTGGGCTGCCGTTGGTGCCGTGATCTACTGGTTGTTCAGCCAAAGCTACAACTACATACTCGCCGGGCGTCTTGGGTTGACGGCCGTCGCCAGCGTCAACGCGACCCGACTGCTATTGATGCCCACCATCGTTTTGACGGTCGGAGTCAAGGGTTTGCTGATTCCCAGTGCGGCGGCGTGGCTCGCCGAATCCGGCATCGGCAAACTGACGCGGCGTCTGCTGCTGTTCATCGCCGGCATTGCTTTACTGGATCTGATTTATTTCGCCTTCGTCTGGATTTTTCGGGACTGGCTTGTTGGCGATCTGATGCACAAAGTCATCGCCGACCGCGATCTTCTGCTGATTCTGTGGGCCTGTATCTCGCTGATCAGTCTGGTACGCGACGTCCTGCAATCGGCATTGCTGGCGTTGGAACGGTTCCAACCCTTGGCCTGGCTGACAGCCGCAGGTGCCATCGTCTCGCTATTTATTATGTGGTTCGGCATCACGCGGTGGGGGCCGGTCGCCGCGTTGATGGGCCAGATGGCCGGCGAATTCGTGAATCTGGCCGGCATTATATTTCTGTTACGGCAGGCGCAGCGGTAATCCGAGTTGGCATCCAATTCTGCGCGCGTGCATCCATTCGCGCACAGATGGCGTACCTCGGTGATCGCGGTGTAGTGCATCGCGCCGTCGTGTTCGTGTTGATTTCGCGATCTGCGCGGCCATTTTTTTGACGACAAGTTCCTCGCTATACTTGAGAACCATGACTTCCCCTTCCTACGCGTTGGTGACGCCGAGCTATTGGGCGGACGTCGAGCGTTGCGCGTTGTTGATCGAGAGTGTCGGGCGCTGGGTCGAGCCTGGGGTGCGTCATTACCTTGTCATTGCCCGCCGCGACATTCCGCTGTTCAAACCATTGCTGACTTCGCGTACGGAACTGCTGGTTGTCGAGGACATCATTCCCAACTGGCTGATCCGCATTCCCGGCGTGCGCCGATTCTGGTTCAGTCTGCGCACACGTCCGGTAAAGAATTGGATATTGCAGCAGATCGTTAAGCTGTCAGTACCTGCAGTAGTGACCCAGGATGTGTTGCTATATGCGGATTCCGATATGTTTTTCGTCGAACCCTATGACCCGCGTTCCTTCGAGCGCGATGGCAAAGTGCCTCTGTTCTTGGAGACTGGCCAGCGCGGGCTGATCGAAGACAACGATCGCTGGCAGGGGGTTGCTTCGCGCCTGCTGGGCCTGCCGGCCGAAGCCGACTGCGATACCAATTACATCAATCAGCTCATCTATTGGCGCCGTCAGAACGTGCTGGACATGCTGCGCCGGGTCGAGGAAGTAACAGGCAGGGAATGGGCACGCGCCGTGGCGCCGCTGAGCGGCTTTTCCGAGTACATTCTTTACGGCCTTTATGCCGCGCGCGTGCTGAGTGACGCTTCCGGACACTGGCACGACGGCATGATCCGCACTCTCAATCATTGGCAGCCGGCTCCCTTGGATTTCAAAGGGTTGGAACAGTTCAAGGCCACCCGCGCTGCCCATCATCATTCGGTAATGGTGTCAGCCAAATCCGGAACAGCCGTGTCCGATATTCGCAAAGTGTTTTTTGAAGGATGATTCAGCGGGTCGAAGCTGCAGGGGGAAAAGCCCGCGAAGCAGAAGCCGTGGATATAAGGCTATTCAGCTACCATTCATGAGTAGCTGATGATTCTGAACGCATAGGGATTCACTTTAATAGAAATTCCGTGCAGCTGCGATCTATACAGAGCAGCAGAGCCCTCATGCGCGCTATGACGGAAAAGCGTCACGTGCGTTGATCAAGCAGGAAGCGTACGGGCAGGTAGCAGGGGGATAAACAGGAAGGAACCGGTTGCAGCCGGGAAAAACGGCAGGAGCCGTCCATGTGGGCACTTCGCTCAGCATGGAGACCGCTACCGTCCATCGGGGGTGCGGTGCCTAACCGATGTCATTGGTCGAAAGAATGCTGGGACTCCGCGTTCGGTTTGCGCATTGCATCAATCGACCGGCTTGGGATTTCGCAGGAATTTTGGCGCAAGCGATGACCAGGATGGCCATCACTTGGTTGCCGTGTAGGGAGAAGAAAAATGGGATCGATTCTGGCGCGCTGCAGTGTTTTATTCATGGCTGCGGTTCTCGCAGCGTGCAGCGGTGGGGGAGGCGGAAGTTCGGATAGTTCCTCCACGGGGCCAGTTCAGAATCCCAACGGTGATCCTCCCCCCGCAGCAGCTGGGGTTTTAGCGTTTTCCAGTGCAACGTATGCAGTTTTGCAGGGGAGCGGGCCGCTCCAGGTGATCGTCGGCCGCAGCCAAGGATCCTCCGGCGCAATCAGCGTGATGTATGCCGTGACCGATGGCACCGCCGTCGATGGCACCGATTACTCATCTGCGAGCAGCACCAACAGCACTGTCAGCTGGGCTGATGGCGATGCTTCGGACAAGACGATTTCCATTCCGATCAGCACGACGACTCCATTTTCGGGCAGCAAGAGTTTTTCGATTGCTCTCGTGACGGAATCGGTCGTTGGCGGTGCGAGTGTGGGTACTCCGAGCACCGCAGCGATCACTATCACAGGAAGTGGTGTGCCCGGTTCTCTGGCATTTTCCAGTGCGTCCTATACCGTGTCGCAAGGTGGCGGCTCCTTGCAGGTCCAGGTTAACCGCACCGGCGGATCCAGCGGCGCTGTCAGCGCCAGCTATACCACCAGCAACGGTACAGCACTCGCCGGCACCGACTATACGGCAATCAGCGGTACCGTCAGTTGGACCGACGGCGACAGCGTTGCCAAGACCATCTCGATACCTGTAAGCAATACGACTCCATTTTCGGGGAGTAAAAGCTTTTCGATCGCTCTGACGTCCGCCACCCTCGGCGCGCCAAGCACGGCGGCGCTGTCTATTAATGGCAGCCTCGCGTCCTCTGCCGGCGTGGTGGCACTTTCCCAAGCAAGCTATTCAATCACGCAGGTCGCTGGCAGCACGACTACGGTTACCATGACAGTGAATCGCAGTGGCGGTTCAAGCGGCGCAATCAGCGTGGCCTATGCCACCGGCAATGGCACAGCGAGCGCGGGAACCCACTACACCGCAACGAGTGGTTCGCTTAATTGGGCGGATGGTGATGCCGCAGCCAAGACATTCACTGTCCCGATTCTGGGCGGCAGCCCATTCACGAGCACCAAGACCTTCAATGTGACATTGTCATCTGCGACTGGCGGGGCGACTGTAGGCACGCCAAGCACGGCGGCGGTGACGATCACTGGCAACGGCGTAGCTGGCAGCCTGGTACTGTCGTCCGCGGCCTATGCGGTGACGCAGACCAGCGGTACCACGTCGGTGACGGTGACGGTTAATCGTGGCGGTGGGGGTAACATTGCGGCGAGTGTCGCCTATGCGACGAGCAACGGCACGGCGACGGCGGGTACGGAATACACCAGCGTGAGCGGGACGTTGAGTTGGGCAGCGGGCGACACTGCGGCGAAAACCTTTACCGTGCCAATCCTGGGCAGCAACCCATTTACAGGTGGCAAGACTTTCAACGCAACCCTATCGTCGCCGACCGGTGGTGCGACGGTAGGTACGCCGGGCGCGGCAGTGGTGACGATTACTGGCAACGGATTGGCGGGCACGCTGGTACTGTCATCGGCGACCTATGCGGTGACGCAGACCGGCGGCACGACTTCGATGACGGTGACGGTCAATCGGGGTGGCGGGGGTAACAGTGCAGTGAGTGTCGCCTATGCGACAAGCAACGGCACCGCGACGGCAGGCACGCACTACACCAGCACGAGCGGCACGTTGAGCTGGGCGGCAGGCGATGCTGCGGCGAAAACCTTTACTGTTTCAATTTTGGGCAGCACCCCATTTACGGGTGGCAAAACTTTCAACGTGACGCTGTCATCGCCAACGGGTGGTGCGAGCGTGGGCGCGCCGGGCACGGCGGTGGTGACAATTTCTGGCAACGGCGTGGCGGGCACTCTGGTGCTGTCGTCGGCGAGCTATGCGGTGACGCAGACCAGCGGTACGACTTCACTGACGGTGACGGTTAATCGCGGAGGCGGGGGTAACAGTGCGGTGAGTGTCGCCTATGCGACGAGCAATGGCACCGCAACGTCAGGCACGGAATACACCAGCACGAGCGGTACGTTGAGCTGGGCCGCCGGCGACGCCACGGCGAAGACATTCACGGTTTCGGTGCTGGGCGCATCGCCGTTCACCGGCAGCAAGACATTCAACGTGACGTTGTCATCGCCAACCGGTGGTGCGAGCGTGGGCACGCCGGGCACAGCGGTGGTGACGATCACAGGTAGCGGTGCCGCGGCGGGGTCGCTTGCCTTATCCGCTTCGACCTACACTATCGCACAGCTGATCGGCAATACGATCTCGTTGACCGTGACAGTGAATCGCACTGGCGGTACCAGTGGTGCGGTGGGAGTCAGCTACGCCACGAGCGACGGTACCGCGCTCGCAGGCACGCACTACACGAACACAAGTGGCACTCTGAGCTGGGCGGCGGGTGACGCGACGGCGAAGACATTTGCGGTGCCGATTCTGGGCAGCATCTCCATCCTGGGCGGCAAGACCTTCAACGTGACGTTGTCGGCAGCGACCGGCGGTGCATCGGTCGGTACACCGAGTTCCGCAGCTGCAACCATCAATGGTAGCGCGCCGCAGGTTTCAGTCGATGGCTCATCAAATGTTGCAACGATCTCCTCGCGTCAGCTCGGGACTAATCTCGGATATTGGGCCTCGGACGTCACCGATCCTGCAACCCTCACGGCGGTGCAGGATGTCGGTGCACAGCTGGTGCGATGGCCGGGCGGCACGAACTCGGATAACTACCACTGGCAGAATCATTCCGATTGCAACACGGACACCGGTGCGGTACCTAATACTGCTACCGTGGATCCAGTTGCATATCTGCCGACCAATACGTTCCCCAACTTTGTTGCCCACGTATTGGCTGCGGGTAACCTGGAAGGGGCGATCACGGTCAATTACGGAACCAATGTAACCTGCGACGGTGGCGCCGATCCCCACGAGGCGGCGGCATGGGTGGCCTATGTCAAGACACATAGCTACAACATCCACTACTGGACGGTTGGCAACGAACAATTCGGGGGATGGGAACCTGATTTGCACACCAGTTCCGTATCGGGTCAGACGCATGTGGGTGCGGATTATGTGAAAAACGTTAACGGCGCGAACGGCTTTTATGCACTCATGAAAGCGCAGGACCCCACTGCGAAAGTCGGCGTCGTGGTCGAAGGTGCGTGGGATGGTCTGAGTGATTGGGATGGCTGGGATGCGGCGGTTTTGGGCTGTGCCACCGTGACGGACCCCAACACCTGTGCGACCAAGACTACAGGCGCCAAGTTTGATTTCGTCGAGCTGCATTACTACGAACAGCAGCCGGGGTCCCCTAGCGATTGCGCCGGTAACGGCGAGTGTGATTCCTACCTTCTTGGGCAGGCAATCACGGATTTCAGCAATGCGATTGCCAATCTCCGGGTGCAACTCGTCACGACCGGACATCCATCCACGACGCCGATCATGCTGGGCGAGTACAACTCCGTCGCCTACAGCCAGGGCAAGCAGACGATGAGCATTGTCAATGCCTTGAATATGGGCATGGTGTACGGAGAGATTTTCAAAAACCAGGTCGATATCGCGACCCTGTGGTTCGGCGTCGGTGGCAATCAGGGCTGCGACAACAATAATTCCAGCACTCTCTATGGCTGGCAGAACTTCGGCGGCTATGACGCGGTGGCGTGGAACACGGCGTCGGCCTGGAACAATTGTGGCTCCGGCCCGAATGTTCCCGAAGGGACCGTTTTCCCCACGGGTCAGGCGGAGTATCTCGCGGGTCAATTCGCGGTAGCCGGCAATCACATTTTGACTGCCAGCGTCGATTCATCGCTGCCCAACGTGCGCGTCTATGCCGCGACTCAGGGTACGGGGTACGCATTGATGATGTTCAACCTCAGTAAAACCGCGACCACCAGCGTCACCACCAGCGTTTCCAACGCATCCGGTTCATCGTTTACCGGCTCGATGCAGACCTATGGGAAGGCGCAATACGACGACTCGAAAAATAACGTCTGGACCGGGCCGGTTTCGCAGTCATTGGGAACGGTTGGATCGACGGTCACGGTTTCTCTCCCGCCGTGGAGCATGACCGTCGTCAAGCTGCAGTAATAGCGGACCAGGCGGGCAATGCCATTGCGCATTGCCCGCCTGCCGTATCTCCTCACGCGGCGAATTTCGCTTTCAGGTGCTCAGCAAGGCGAAGAGCTAGGGCCACGATTGTCAGCGTCGGATTGGCGTGACTGCTGGTCGGAAAAACCGACGAGCTGGCGATAAACAGATTAGGCGATTCAAAGACGGAGCAGTTCTGGTCAACGACACCGTTCGCCGCGGTCGCCGCCATGCGCGTTGTGCCGATGTGATGGCCGCCTAGCGGCACCGAGCGGCTGATGCTCGAGTGCAGACGCTCCTCGTCGAATTCGAGCCGGCACACCGGTGTCCGGTTGAGCGTTTCGCGAAGCAGTGCGTAAGCGCGCTTGGCCGCTTCTACATCCTCTTCGCAGACACGCCACTCCGCATGCACGCGCCGCAAGCCGTGCCGGTCGACTTCATTCGTAAGCGTGATGCGGCTCGACGCCAGCGGCGTCTGCTCGGAGTTGAACTCCAGCGGAAAGCTGCCATCGGCATTCGGGACCAGGGTGTACGGCAGTTTGCGCGTCGCCAGCGTGCCGCGGAACAGCCAGTCGAACGCAAACACGACCAATTTCGGCAAGCCCAGAACAACGTTGCGCAGATGCGCGGTCGCGGGCGATTTGACCGGAAGCTGCGCGCTATGCTGCAGAATCATCTGGTATTCCGGTAACAACGTCGACTTGGCCAGATAAATCGCCGACATCACCGGGCTGCCGTGAGAAGCATCGGAATATTCAGGAAAGTGCAGCCGGAAGGCGGTGTTCAGCAAGCGATGCTGCCGTTGCGCGTCGGCCGAAAACTGCATTTTCCGCCGGCAATAAACGCCGTCAGCGGTTTTTTCGAAATCGAAGGCGACGCGTGCGCTGTTGGGAATGAGCTTGCCAAAGACATTCTCGAAATGGCAGGCATAGTAGCGCCCCAAGTGATCGCTGGCGTTGCCCAGACCACGGCCTTCGGGATCGGCTGCGAGCAGCAGGCGGGTGGTTTCCATGCCGCCGGCGGCGAGAACGAATGCCTGCGCCTGCACGCGTTTGCGCTGTCCGTTGCGATCGATGAATTCAATCGACTCGACGCGATCTTCACCGGCACTTTTCTTGAGCGCTACACAGCGCGCATGGAGAATGACGGTGACGTTCTCGGACCGCGCAAGCCGTTCGCGGTAACGCTTGCCGAAATCAGTTGGGAGGCTGTAGCGCTCGATGCGATTGGCCATCACCACGCTGTCGTCGCTGAAGCCGGCGATGGTGGATGTTTTGCCTGGTAACGAGCCGCCGACCGTGAAATCGAATGTTCCGGCATCACAGTACGCCATCGCGCGTGGGTAATAGCGCAGCACATCGTCGTATGAAATCGGCCATCCGCTATTGGGGATGTAATCGCGGCGCTCGAAATCGATCCGGTCGAAAGGGACACAACGTCCGCCCCAGATGCTGGTCGTGCCGCCGAACATGACGCGCCGGAACTCCGCAGGATTCGGATGTGGAGCGGTCGCTGTGCCCTTGTAGAAATCGTCCGAGGCCGCTGTGTCCAGTTTCAGACCGCCCGCTTCGAGTAGAAGCACTTTGAAGCCGCACTTGTCCAGGTCGCAGGCCAGCGCAATCCCGGCCGCGCCGCTGCCGACAATGCAGACCGTCGCGATCAAAGGGGTGCTGTCGCTAAGTTCTTCGGATGAAAGAATCATCGGAAATCGGGACCTGTGGTGGGAGGTTCAGCGCTGCGCCAGGAACCACGCGGCGGTGTCGCGCAACCCCTGATCCAGCGGTGTCCATTGCAATCCAAGCAAGGTTTCGGCTTTGCGCGACACCAGCCTGATTTCCTGCGTACACAGACGGCCGAGAGAAGGGGGGATTGCGGGTGGCGGCTGCCAGCGGCGCAGCCCGGCGGCACGCGCAAGGATTTCGGCGACCTTCAGCGGCGGTGCCAGCAGTTTCGTTTCGCACTGCAGGCGTCGTCGCGATACCCGCCGCACCGGTACCGCGCGCAGCGCGCGCGCGTAGAGCGTGAAGTACTCATTCCAGGTCGGCGGCGATGGCATCGCCAGATTGAACGCCTGACCTTCAATGCCATCGCTTCGTAGCGCAGCGATGAAGGCTGTGACCAGATCATCGATGTGCAGCAGATTGCAGTAGCCGTCGCCACCGGCACCCAGATCGCCGAGCCGGCGCGCCAGCAGCCAGCGCGCGACGCGTTCACTCCATTGCGGACAGTGAGGACCGTATTCGCAACCGGGCCGCAACAGGACGGCTCGCGGAAAGCGGGCCGCGATCTGTTCGGCTTCGACCTTGGCCGCGGCGTAAGGCCCCAGTTCACTACGCAACGAACTCTGCTCGTCGATGTCGCCGCTGACGTTTCCGTAAACCGTCATCGAGCTGAAATGCACGATTCGCGGCGGTTTTGCGGCGCGTTCCGCGGCCCCGAATAGTGCACGCGCGTTGGCGTGAATGTAGGCAGGAGTGCCGATGATGCAATTGGCGACGGCGTCGACCCCATCGATGGCGGCCGACAGCGCGGACGCATCATCGGCGCGGACGTCGCTCCGCTCGACCAGCTCAGCCCAGTTGCTCACCGCCAGAACGGCGGCGAGCGGCCGTCCGACGAAATTGTCGGCGCCGAGTACGAGCACACGTTGTCGGGACACGATCGATCTCCGGCGGGGGCGGACTATGCTGCAATCTTCGCGCGAAACCAGGCGGCCACTTCGCGCAAACCGTCGTCCAGTGGAATCCATTTCATGCCGAGCACATTTTCTGCTTTGGACACTCGCAGACGGATCGCGTGGCGGCAGAGATCCAGCAACCACGGCCGGATCGGTACCGGCGGCGACAGGCCGACGGGATGAGCAGCGATTGCCGCGACTTTCAGCGCTGGTCCGAGCGCTTTCAGCTCGAGCATGAGCCGCGTGTGGCCGATGCGCCGCACCGGTACCGCGCCCAGGGCTTTTGCGTAACGCTGGAAGTAGTCATTCCAGGTGGGTGCCTGCGGCATGCCGAGGTTGAACGCCTGCCCTTCGATGCCCGGTGCCTGCAAGGCTAACAGCGCGGCCTTGGCGACATCGTCGACATGGACCAGATTGCAGATGCCGTCGCCAGCCAGACCGAGGTCGCCGATTCGGCGCGCCATCAGCAGACGGCCGATCAGTTCGCACCATAGCGGACTTTCGGGGCCATATACGATGCCCGGGCGCAGCAGCACGATATTGCCGCCGCGCGCCGCGAACTTTTCGGTCTCGATCTTGGCGGCGGAGTATGGACCGAGATCGCCACGCAGCGGCGCTGTCTCATCGATGTCCCCCGTCGCCGAGCCGTAGACCGCCATTGAGCTCATATGGATGACGCGCAGCGTCGCCGGTGTGTGCGACGCGATATCAAATAGCGTGCGTGCTCCCGCGACGATGGTTTCGTAACTACCGGTGACGCAGTTGACGACACCTGTAGCACCTTTCAGCGCCTGCGCGAGTTCGGATTCAACGGTCGCATTGATGCTGATGCGCTCGACGCCGGGCGGCAGTGCTGCCTGGCTCCGATGCATTGCGGCCACTGGCATTGCCCAGTCGCTGGCAGCCAGTGCTGCGATCACGCGGCGGCCGATGAATCCGCTGGCCCCGAGGACGACGATGCGTTGTTTCATCAGGCGATGTTTTCGGCCGCGACGCCGGCCAATGCCGCGGCGTGGCCAGGGGTGGCTTGTTCGTGGCGTGCCCGCAGATGTGTCGCCAGACGCAACGCTATGGCGACGATGGTCAGCGTGGGGTTGGCCTGACTCGAAGTTGGGAATACGGCCGCGCTGGCCACGTACAAATTTTCGACGCCATGCACGCGGCAATCGGTATCGACGACGCTGCTGCGCGGATCGTTGCCCATGCGCGCAGTGCCGATATGATGACCGCCGTAGGCGCCATAGCGGGTCATTTCGATTTCGACCGCGGCTGGGTCATAGTCGAAGCGTCCGATGCCGGATTGCCGGATATCGTCGGCCAGCAGCGACAGTGCGCGCTTGACGGTTTCCATATCGCCAGCGGTGTAGCGCCAGTCCACATGCAGTTTCGGCATGCCGAGAACGTCGCATTCGTTGCTGAGAGTGACGCGACTTTCCGGATTCGGCTCTTGCTCGGCGTGGAAATCGAGACTATAGCGATTGGCGCGCGAACGGATGATCACGGAAGGGAATTTGCGCTCCGGCAAGGTGCGGTCGCGCAGCCAGTGCCAGAGAAACGCGACGGTGTAGAACGGATCGGTGATGACATTGCGCAGGTGTTGCAGCCAAGTGCGGAGATCCGCCTTTTCCTCGCCGTGCAGCCGTTTGCCGTACTCGTAGGGAATGAACAGCTTGGCCAGATAGAGCAGTGACAGGATGCCCGTGCGATGCGCCGGATCGGTGATGCGCGGATGGTGCAGGCGCGCGATGAAATTACCGATGCCGAGACGGCGCTGGGCGTCGGCGGTCAGCGCCAGCCGGCGACGGCAATAGATGCCTTCGTCCGAAACGTCGTAGCCGTGCCAGACGGAACCGAGCGGGCGGTCGAATTGCAGTGTGCCGATGGTGCCGGCGATGTGGCACATGTAATAGCGGCCGACGACGTCGTGATCATTGCCGATTCCTTTCGGCTTCACGTCGCGACTGGCAAGCAGCAATCGGACGACTTCAAGTCCGCCGGTGGCGAGTACCACGTGGCCGGCGCGCACAGAAAAGTTTTTGCCCGCCAGCGTCGCCACCGATACTGATTCCACGGCCGATCCGGAGGCATTGAGTCGCAAGCCGGTGACATTTGCGTGCAGAACCATGCGTACGTTGGCAGCGGCGCGCAGCTTATGTCCGTAACGAGCCCCGAAATCGGTCGGGCAGCTGAAGCGTTCCAGCGTGTCGGAGGTGAAATGGGTGCTTTCGAAACCTTCGATCATCGGATGTGTCGAAAGCTTGAACGCCGCACCGATGTTGTAGGCGAATTCGCCGGCCTCGCAAATGCGGTTGGCTTTCGGATAGAACGGCATCAGCGCATCGATGCCCAGCGGCCAGCCGCTATGCGGAACGTAATCGCGCGCTTCAAAATCGATCGGATCGAACGGCATGCAGCGGCCACCCCAGATGGTGGTGGAGCCGCCATAGCGTCGCTGACGATAGCGGTCGATCGGACTGTGCAGGCGCTCGTCGGCGACGGTGCCGGCGTAAAGCGATTGCGTCTTGCGGTCGTCCTTGAGACCGCCGGATTCGAGCACGATCACATCGATACCGGTCTCGATCAGTTCGAGCGCCATCGCGATGCCCGCAGCGCCCGCGCCGACGATGCAGACATCCGCGGTCAGCATTTGGCCATTCGGAAAGTCGTGCGCATCGACAATCATGCGAGGCCTTGAAGTTCGGTTTGAAAGGGATCGGGTAGCTGGTTCACGGGCTGGGCCGCGAAAATCGCCGGATTTCCATTGTGTACGTAATGGTCACCGCCGCCAATAGTGACAAGTGCCCACAAGAAAGTATGAGCTTATTATGCCGCTGGATTCTGTGGATAAGACCGATGTTCGCTATCATTTGTCAACCGGCAGGCGCATGGCCGACCCGAGTGGTATCCGCGAACGGATGATGATCAGGCTGTGACGAGACAATAACGAGTGTGACCGCCACAACTTATCATTTCGACGACTTTGATCTGCAGCACTTCGTCCGTGTGGCCGCTGAATTCGGTCAGGATGGCTACGGCTATGTGGTCACGCCCAATACCGACCACATGATTCGTTTACACGACGACCCGTCATTTCGCGAGCTCTATGCCGGTGCCTCATACATTCTGCTGGACAGCCGCTTCCTTGCGCACTTTCTACGCGTCACACGCGGATTACAGCTGCCAGTGTGCGCAGGCAGCGATCTGACCGCTGAATTGTTCACACAGGTTATTTCTCCCGACGATTCGCTCGTGCTGATTGGTGGCAGTACCGAACAAGCGCGAATGCTGACCGAACGTTATCGACTAACTCGGCTGGCTCACTTCAATCCGCCGATGGGGTTCATCCGCGATCCCGACCAAGTGGAAATCTGTCTGCGCTTTGTCGAAGCGCACAGTCCGTTCCGCTTCTGTCTGTTGGGTGTGGGCTCACCGCAGCAGGAAGCGCTGGCGCGGCAGCTGCGTGAGCGCGGCGTGGCGCGTGGTCTGACGTTGTGCATTGGGGCATCCATCGACTTTCTTACCGGCGCAGAGCGCCGTGCGCCGCAATGGATGCGGCTGCTGGGAATCGAGTGGCTGTTCCGCCTGCTGAATAATCCGAATAGGTTGGGACGGCGTTATCTGATACGCGGTCCGCGCATATTCGGAGTATTGCGTAAATCAAGAGTCGTGCTGCGACCGGCGTCGGAATCCAGTCTCCGATCCCTCAGTTGAACGTCGCGCGAAGACCTATACCGGTGATGATGGTGTTATAGCCGTCAATCTCGAAGTTGGATTGACGATCCTGATATTCAACATAGGTATTGATTATCAGCCAGCGCAGGATTTGATAATCCAGCGTTCCCCGTGTGTCCTGGAAGCTGTCCTTGCGATCGGGAGTGCTCGCAATGGTTGGGTCATTGAGGCTCTGGAATTTGTCGTTCTCGAAGGTGTAAATCACGCTCGTGGTGATTTTCGGAGTCGGCAGCCAGGTCAATGAAGTCGAGAATCCGGTATCGATCGATGTAAATGAGCCGGCGACATTGGTGGCTGTCACGCGGCGATAAAGATTGATTTCGAAGCGTGTCTTCACTGAGAACATGCGCACGTATTCAAGGTTGCCGTTGACGCCGGATACCGTGTCCGCGGTCGGGCCATCGCTTCTGCGCTGCGTGTAGCCGAAATCCGAGGCAAAATTGCTGAGGCCGTCGATCTTGGAGTTCAGGGTCAAGTCGATGGTTTCCTGATGATATTGCGGTTCGGCGCCTTGCGCCGCTGTGTCGGCACCGCGGAACTGGTTGAAATCGTATTGCGCTCTGATCCCCGCGGTAATGCCCGAAAAGCCAAGGTACAGAGTTGCGAGCCGACCGGATGTGTCGCGCGCTTCGTAGTTCGGTGCGCCGATGCGCGGCGACTTGGTTTGAGTGATATCGGCACCCGTTTCCAGACGCCATTCAGGCAACACGTTGATGTTGAAGGTGCCGTCGCCGGTATGCTGTGTCTGCAATTCAAACTGTGTGCCGCCGACGTCGGCGAACGGCGTCATCGTTCCGGTTTGCTTGTAGTGCAGCGAGCCGTCCATGTTGTCTAACAGTTTCCAGCTATATCCGCCGTCAAGGCCGTACTCTTTGTGATCGAGTTTGTCGAAGCGCGTGTAGTCGAAGATGCTGCCGTCAATCGCGGCATCGATCTGCTGACGTCCCCAGAGATAACTCGCAGTGGCACCGGCCATATAGCGCTTGATCGTGTCTGAGCGGTCGGAATCGCCATTAGCGGTGACGGCCTGTTCGGGACTCGACAGACTGAACACGTTCGAGTTGTATTCAAATTGCGTCCCCACATAAGGCACGAAGTGGGTTTCGGCGAGCACCGTCGCGGGGAGGGGGAGCCCAAAGACAGCGGCTCCGAGCCAGCGGCGGGCATACGGCTTGTTCCGGGAGCGTTGTTTTCTAAAAGGATCGTTCACGGCGCGAGGTGTCCATGGGTTTTTGTGGCAGAAGCGCGACGACCGCAGCCGTCCGTGCTTCGCGGTTCGTCATTGTGTAGCAGCGAACTTCAAAAAAGCGATGTTGCAGCATCTATGGTGTCTACCGTGCGAATCCGGACAGCAGTTTCACATAAGGCGATTGATAGTAGATTCCCGGTTCGGTGACGGCCCATGAGGCGTCCGAAACCGAGTTCCAGTCCCTATAGGATTTCTGTGCGGGCTGTCCCGCGGGCGGCGACACCGCGGCGGGCACGCCGTTGGCCACGGCACTGGCATTCGCACCGCCCGGTACGTAGCCGGGCGGTGGACCGCACTGCGACGCTTTCGCGTCCGCCCACTTCGAGCTTTCGGAATACCAGGTGTGATAGATCCTGTTGGCTGACCGGCTGGCACCGTAGGAATACATGTTCGACAAGAAAACCATTCCGAACGGGTTTACGCCGTGGAAGTAATGCAGAACCTCCAGCGCTCGCGTCTGGTAAGTGGTCGTATCCGCCACGCTGACGTTGTAAGTGACCACATCTTTGTTGGCTGTTCCGTAGCATGCGCGCGGATTGTTGCTGCCCCAGTGGTACTGCGGCGGGTGCAGGAAATCCCGGTATAGATCATCTTTCGGCGAAAAACCGTAGATCTGGTTACCTGCCTTCACGTCGTCGAGCTTGTCGGCCAGGATCGCGCTTTTCAGTTCCGGGTCCGCATTGCCAAGCGTGGTATAGAAAAGCAGCGATTCCCCTTGGTCGGGCTTGTAGCGGCTCCAGCCCATGTCGTGATACGGGCGCATCTCTTTGTAGTGTGCTTTGACGAAGCTGTTGTACGCGGCATCTCCGGTGATCGCGTACAGATAGATCGCCGCTTCCGCGGCTTCCTCGGCCTGCTCGGATTCGCTGAGATCAGCGTTGCCGGCCTTGACGATGTTGGTGTCGCAGTGGATTTGCTTGACGGGGTTGTCCTGGTAATTGTCCCAGGCCTTGATCGCCCGCGCTTTAAGATCACCTGCTTCCGTCGACAAGCCGGGAAACCGGCCGTAAACATATGATGCGTGAGCAAACATACCGGCAGCGGCAATCGTTGCCGATGTGCAGCTCGGTACATAGAAGCGGGCGGCGGTGTCCTTGCTTGGCGGACTGGCGCTGGTGTAGATAATATCTCCCACCTTGAGTGCGGCGCTGCCGTCGGGATATTGCATCTTCTTGAGCCAGTCGGTCTCCCATTTCACCTCGTCGATCACATCCGGTACGCCGTTGCCGGACTCCGGGATGTTGAAATCATCGGTGAATACCGCGGGATTTTCCTGATAGGCCGTGAGCAGCTGATGGACCGGCTGCGCGGCGAAGGCCACATATTTATTGGTATCGCCGGCATCGAACCAGCCGCCGCTCAGATCTCTGACTTTTGCCGCGTTGTGCGGATCCGTAATGTCATGAGCCTGCGTATCCTGACCTGATCCCAGATAGGCGGCATCGTCGGTCCAGCAGGCTTCTGCATAAGGCGCCCGCTTGGCAAAGCCGCTGCGCTGATAGAAAAAGACCCGCATCGCCGCTTTCAGGACGTTTTTATAGACCTGCTGGTCGATCGTGAATCCCGGCGAGCGTACTTTCCGATCCGCGTCGTAAACAAAATAGCTGCCCGGCGTGGTTATCGTCGAAAAATCAAACCACCAACCGTTGTCGCCGGAAGACTCTTCGACCGCGCCGTCATTCCATGCTTCGGGCTTGCCGGTGTAGACCACCTCACCATTACTTGCCCGTCGGATCTGATACGTAGCGCCGGGCGAAAACTTGTCTGCGGCGTCGTAGCCGACCCGCGGATTGCGGATGACCGCGACTTTCGGGTCGTGCGGCCGGTAGCCGAATTGGTCAACCAGAATGTGGCTGTTCAACGGGATATCTGCGCCACCGACGCGGTTGACCCCGGCGGCTACGGCGGCCGCAGGGGCTGGCGCTATGGTGGGAACATCCGATGCGCTTCCCTTGCCCGCGTTGCATGCTGAGAGCACGAAGGTCATGACTGCCACGGAGTGGCGCGGTAAGAATTTATGCATATTCAGTTTTTGAACAATGTTCAGATCGAGTTCCATGATCCACTTCGCCGGCCCAGTCGGTAGACGGAGGGGGATTTCCAGCCCACGCTTCTTTCGACACGGCAACGACAGAAACGTGCCGAGCATAAGTCAAGAAAAGCAAAAAGCATCACGCCGCGGTTCAGGACCGCAGTCTACCTATTCATCGATGCGATTGTCGCAACGATTTCTTGGCGCGGCCTGGAGCCAGCGGCGGACCACGACTTGGGCATGCTCACGCCGCAGACGTCGTTCAGATTAACCGGACCTGAACAAATTGAAACAATGGATGGCCTGAGCGCGAACTTGCCAGCACTATTCTTCGTTCCATCCCCGGGTTACGATTCAAATCGCATCATCGCCCGACAAAATATCCGTGACGATTCTGGCAGAGCCGCTGTTCCGACGTTGGAGCCGATTTGCGCCCAGCCTGCTGCTGGCGGTGGCGGTACTGCTGGTTCTGCGTGTCGCCGGGAAAAGTTCTTTCTATGCGTCGCTCGATTTTGATCGCGAGCCTACGGCGGATATATCGAAGCATCCGGAACAGACCGGAATACCGGGACTCACCGAAATTTCTTTCCATACCCAGGACGGTGTGCGAATCGCAGGCTGGTACGTGCCCTCGAAAAACCGGGCAGCCGTCGTTGTCGTCCACGGCAGCAACGCCGATCGGGCATCGATGCTGCCGGAGACACGGATACTTGCGAGTGGGAACTTCGGTGTCCTCGCGTTCGATTGGCCAGGAAGCGGCGCCAGCGAGGGAAAGATACATTGGGGTAAGGGCGAGCGGCAGGCGCTGGCGGCAGCGGTCGATTGGGTTGGTTCGCAGGGCGATGTCGATCCGCAGAGAATCGGTGGCCTCGGGCTTTCCCTAGGCGGGTACATGATGGCGCAGGTCGCGGCCTACGACACGAGGCTGCGCGCTGTCGTGCTGGAAGCGACGCCCCCGGCTTATGCCGAATATTCGCGCTGGGTGCATCGTCATGGTGGAATGCTCAGCGAGCTCCCCGGCCTGTGGACCGCACGCTGGTCGGGAATGCCGGTGGATGAGATGCTGCCGCAGAACGTGGTCGCTGCGATCGCGCCGCGGCCCTTACTGATCCTGGGAGGCGACGCCGATCTGGTCGTGCCCCAGTTCATGACTCGTGAGCTCTACGCGTCCGCGCGCGAGCCGAAGACATTGTGGATTGTGCACGGCGCCGGACACGGCGGATACGCGGAAACTGTCCCACAGGAATATGGCACCCGGTTGGTGGATTTTTTCGCTCGTACTTTGACCAACTGATGCGATTACCGTGCTGACCGTTAAACAGGCGAATCGAGGTTCCGCGCGGATTTCAGGAGCTATTGCCAATATAGCTTCATCTGTTTGCCTCATAATTTGATGCTGGCTTCTGTCGATTTTCGATAAACGGTTTCGACGGAATCGGTTTAGGCAGCGGCCGCGGTACTCGGATCGGCGGCGCTTGGTTAGAACGGCTGCCCTATCACGCATCCTTGATATTCATTAGGTCGGTCCTGTAGTCGGAGGCTCTCGAATTGCCGGAAGAAGATGTCATTCGCCTGGGTGATGGCCGGCGGAGAGCGCTGATGGCACTGGGCGGGCTCGGAATTGTTGCCTACATGATTGCGGCGTTGGCGACGGATGCGGCCAGGCTCAAGAGTGCCTTGAACCAGCTCGGCTGGTTCGGCGTCACCGTGGTGTTAGCGCTGTCGGCGGTCAATTATCTCCTGCGTTTCCAGCGTTGGCAGTTATATATCAGGAGGTTGGGGCACCGGCTGCCGGTGGGACGTCATCTATTGCTCTATCTCAGCGGCTTTGCCTTCACGGTCAGTCCTGCCAGGGTCGGGGAGGCAGTTCGTTCCCTGTATCTTCGCGAGCAAGGTGTCCGCTATGCGGACAGCATCGCTGCGCTGTTCGCGGAGCGTTTGCTTGATCTGGTCGCGATGATCCTGCTCGCCGCTTTCATTGTTTTCGACCACAAGGATTATTGGCCCGTGCTGGCGGGAACCGCCATCGCGTTGCTCGCGGTGCTGGCCATTGCCGGTCAACCCGTACTGCCGCGCTGGTTCGATGCACTTGCTGCTGCACGTCGGGGACGCATAGCACGCGCTCTGAATGGATTGGCCGACTTGCTGCGCTCGTCGCAATGGCTGCTGTCGCCGCGCCTGCTGTTGCCGGGACTTGCATTGGGACTGGTGGCCTGGGGCGCGGAAGGGATAGGCTTCCTGCTGATCTGTCGGGGCTTGAACTGGAATATCGGTATGGCTGCGGCGGTCGGAATTTATGCAATTGCGGCGCTGGCCGGCGGCGCTGCGTTTTTCATGCCTGGAGGTATCGGCGGCATGGAGGTGGCAATGGCTGCACTGCTGGTGGCCGGAGGCGCTCCTTTATCGGTGGCGCTGATCGCAACTTTGTTATGCAGGCTTGCCACGCTATGGTTCGCGGTGCTGATCGGTCTCGTGGCGGCCGTCATGCTCGAGACACGCCTGAAACACGCACAGGCCCGTTCGATCCCATGAACGACACCGACGTTCCGCTTTGCGTCGATCTTGATGGAACCTTGACCCCGATCGATACCTTGCACGAGAGCCTGCTGAGCTTGATCCGACATGCACCGCGGTCGGTACTGGCGCTGCCGGCTTGGCTTGCCAAGGGAAAGGCCGGTTTCAAGCAGTGCGTCGCGGCGCGCGCGCGGATGGATATCGCCTCATTGCCGTTTCGCGGCGAACTGGTTGAATGGCTTCGGAGCGAGCGTGCGGGCGGGCGTCGCCTGGTGCTCGCCACCGCTGCTAATCGCCAAATCGCTGAGGAAATCGCTCGTCATCTGCATCTGTTTGACGAAGTGGTCGCGAGCGATGGGGAACACAATCTCTCCGGGGAGGGCAAGCGGCAAGCGTTAGTGGCGCGCTTCGGCGAGAAGGGTTTCGACTATGTCGGCAATGACACGCCGGACCGCATCGTCTGGAAATCGTCGCGATACGCGATTGTTGTCGGAGATGCCGCGGCCGTGCGGGGAGCACAGGAAGTTTCCAATGTCGTGAAAGTGTTTCCGACGCAAACCTTCTCGTTGCGCCTGTGGGTCAAGGCCGCGCGCCTGCATCAGTGGGTCAAGAATCTTCTCGTATTTGTTCCCGCGCTGCTGGCGCATTCCATTCTGCAACCCCGGGTGCTGCTGGATTCCGTGCTGGCGTTCGTCGCTTTCGGTCTGTGTGCATCCAGCGTGTATCTGGTCAATGATCTGCTGGATCTCGCGGTCGATCGGCGGCATCCGCGCAAGTGCAGGCGGCCGTTCGCCGCCGGCCAGTTGTCGGCTAGCAGCGGTATTATCGTGGCGATACTGTTGCTGGGCGCAGCAATCGTGATCGCCGTCTCGGTGAACTGGTATTTCTGCATGGTGCTGGCCGGATACTATGTGTGCACCTGGGCGTACTCACTGCGCCTGAAACAGATCGCGCTGCTCGATGTCATGATGCTCGCCGGTCTTTACACGGTGCGCATCATCGCGGGCGCCGCTGCGACGTTGACCCAGCCGTCGTTCTGGCTGCTCGCCTTCTCGGTATTCATTTTTCTGAGCTTGGGTATCGTCAAGCGCTTCGCCGAACTGGAAGATGCGCGCCGCGCGGGAAAGAGCCAGATTGGCGGACGCGGGTACGGCGCCACAGACCTTTCGTTATTGATGAGCCTTGGCACTTCGTCAGGCTATTGCGCGATTGTGGTTATGGCGCTGTACATCAATAGCGTTGATGCGCAGATGCTTTATGCGCATCACAAGCCGCTGTGGCTGATGTGTCCGGTGCTGCTGTTCTGGATCAGCCGCATGTGGCTGCTGACTACGCGCGGGCAGATGCACGACGATCCCATCGTGTTTGCCTTGCGTGATCGCGGTAGTCTGCTGCTTCTCGGCATGCTCGCCGCGATCGTATTGATCTCGATCTAGGGCCTGTTAGCACGCACTTGGATCGCTGCGACGGAGACCGTATGGGCACAGCGCGAGGAACGAACGACGTGGTGTACTTGATGTACACGAGGAGTGAGAGACGTGGCGCTATGCCCATACGGTCCCGTCCCATCGGCGCCGACACGGTGCTTGCGCAGCAATGGGTGCGGGGGAGGCGCCGAACCGGCCCGCGCCCGGCTGCGCCCCGGCCCGGCGTTGCCGGGCGTTCGCCACGCGCGAAGCAATGCTTCGCGCACAACGCGCGCCTCACCCCACGCTCGCTGCGCTCACGGCACCGTGCCGCGGGCCTGGGTTGCGCCCAAAAGGGCGCCATGCTGCGTTGCGCTTCGCACATGTGGAGTCACCACACTTCGCTCAGCGCGCCTTACCTGGCGCCCTTTTGGGCGGCAACGCAGCGATCAAAATGAGTGTTAACAGGCCCTAATCCCATGACACCGCAGCGCATGTCCTGGGGCCGCTGGCCGCGCCACGAGCATCACGTTTTTTCGCTGTCGAACCGTTTCGCGCCGCTGCCGGTCTTCGATTCCATGCTGCCGTATGGCAATGGACGCAGTTACGGCGATGTCTGCCAGAACGACGGCGGCCATCTGCTCGTCACGCGCGGCCTGGACCGTTTCATTGCTTTCGATCCGGCCAGCGGAGTTTTGGATTGCGAAGCGGGCGTACTGCTGTCGGAAATCATCGATCTGGTTCTGCCGCGCGGCTGGTTTCCGATGGTGACCCCGGGCACCCGCTTCGTCACGATCGGTGGCGCGATCGCCAATGATGTGCATGGCAAGAACCATCATCGTGCCGGCAGTTTTGGCAACCATGTTCTCGATTTTGACCTGCTGCGCTCGGATGGCAGCGTTCTGCGCTGTTCCCGGGATGTCAATCGCGAATGGTTCGCGGCGACGGTTGGCGGTCTTGGGCTGACCGGTCTGATCCTGCGCGCACGCATTCAGCTGCGACCGGTGCCGGGACCGTGGATTGGTGGCGATAGCCTGCGCTTCGGCAGCCTGAACGAATTCTTCGCGCTGTCCACCGCATCGGATGCCGGTTACGAATACACGGTCGCCTGGATTGATTGTGCAGCTGCCGGCCGTAATCTTGGACGCGGCGTGTTCATGCGCGGCAACCACGTGCCGGCCAGTGGATGGGAGCCCAATGGACGGAGTTTGCGGATGCCGCTGACGCCGCCGCTGTCGCTGATTAATAGCGTGTCGTTACGCCTGTTCAATCAGCTTTACTTTCATCGTCCGGGGGCCAGACTCGATAACGCGGTCTGGCACTATCGCCCGTTTTTTTATCCGCTCGACAGCGTTCTGGAGTGGAACCGCATCTATGGGCCGAAAGGTTTTTTCCAATACCAATGCGCGGTGCCGCAACAGGGGGCAGAAGAAGCGCTGACCGAGATGTTGCGCCGCATCGCCAAGTCCGGATTGGGCTCTTTTCTCGCTGTACTTAAGCTATTCGGCCACGTGCCTTCGCAAGGCATGCTGTCGTTTCCGCGGCCCGGTGCGACCCTTGCGCTGGATTTCCCCAATCGCGGCCCCGTCACACTGGCACTCCTCGAATCACTCGACGCGATCACGCGCGACGTCGGCGGGGCGGTATATCCGGCGAAGGATGCGCGCATGTCATCGGTGTCATTCAAGCAGTATTACCCCGCCTGGAAGGAGTTTGCCCGCTATGTCGATCCGCACTTTTCGTCTTCTTTCTGGCGACGCGTCACCGAGGATATGAAATGAGGCGCATTCTCGTCATGGGAGCGACCTCGGCGATTGCCGAGGCCACTGCACGCGAATTCGCGCGGCGCGGCGATGCCCTGCTGCTCGTCGGCCGCAGTGCGGAGCGGCTGCGGGCGATCGCTGACGACCTCAAACTGCGCGGCGCGGCGATGGCCGAATTCCGGGTGCTCGACGCGCGCGATATCGACGCCTATCCAGGCCTGCTTGACGATGCGACACGCGTTCTCGGTGGTCTGGATACCGCACTGATCGCGCACGGCACGCTTTCCGATGAGGTGTCCTGTCAGACTTCCGTGGCAACCCTGCTCGATGAATTCCGCATCAACGCGCTGAGCGTGATGGCGCTGTGCACACATCTGGCCAATCGCTTCGAGGCCCAGAATCGCGGCGTCATTGCGGTGATTTCATCCGTTGCTGGCGACCGTGGGCGCCAGTCCAATTACGCGTACGGATCGGCCAAGGCTGCGGTCAGCGCGTTTACCAGCGGCTTGCGGCAGCGTCTGTATACCAAGGGCGTACGCGTGGTCACCATCAAGCCTGGTTTCGTCGATACGCCGATGACGGCGTCGTTTAAGAAGAGCTTCCTATGGGCAAGCCCAGCGGCCGTGGCGAAGACCATCGCGCGTGCGATGATTCGCGGAACGCCGGTGGTTTACACGCCCTGGTTCTGGTGCTTGATCATGGCGATCATCCGGTTCATTCCGGAGCGGGTGTTCCAGCGCCTCCGGCTCTAATTTGACAGCGGGCCCTGGCGAACGCCCGTGGCGGCTGGCAAATTGACGCCAATTCCCTTCGAAGGGCTACACTTGCGGTAGCGGGTCCGATCAAAACATATTAGGGAGGAAGACAATGAGACGTCAGTTCGCATTGGTAGCGATGGGAATTCTCCTGGCCACGAACGCCCATGCCGGCGCCGTGGTTGTCGCGAAGGAGTCGTCATTGCCGGTCCTGGATGCGGACCACGTCAAAAAGATTTTTCTTGGACGCGAATTGAGTGTTTCCGGACAGCCGGTGACGGTGCTGTATCAAGGCGTGGGTTCGGAACGGACCCGTTTCGAGACTCAGATACTCGGCAAGACCGGAGCGGATCTGACTGCCTACTGGTCCAAGCTGATCTTCACCGGCAAAGCGGCTTCGCCGGTTCAGGCGAGCAAGACCATCCCGGCAAAATCCACTACAGGCGCCGAAATCCCAGCGATCGACTATATCAGCGATGTCGCGTGGTCCAAGCTGGTCTTCACCGGGAAGGTGACCCCCCCAATCGAAGCCGGTGGGGATGACAGCATGAAAATGCTTCTTGTCCGTATACCGGGCGCTATCGGGTACGTCAGCGACGCCGCGATCGATGACTCTGTGAAAGTGCTGCTGCGGTATTGAGAGATCTCTCGGCACTTGTCAGCGCCGGAAGCGGCATTTCATGTCTTGGAGGAGTGTGAAGAAAGGTGTTTCAATAGCATTGAACACAGCGATGCTGCCCGCGTCCCGCTGCCCCGAATCCTGAATATGTATCAATTTATCTTGAGAGCAACGATCGCCGCCGCACTATTTGGAATCGCTACCGCAGGGATGGCCGGCTCGCCGATCAATACAGGTTTGTTCGGTAGCACCGCGATCAAGGGCTACGACCCGGTCGCTTATCAGAGCGAGAGCAAAGCCGTGAAAGGCAGCGGCGATTATGTCTACGACTGGAACGGCGCCAAGTGGCAGTTCGCGTCGCAGAGCGATTTGGATAAATTCAAATCGGGGCCGGACAAGTATGCGCCGCAATATGGTGGCTACTGCGCATATGCAGTTGGCGCCAAGGGCGAGAAGGTCGGTATTGATCCCGAGGCATTTACCGTGCTCGACGGCAAATTGTATCTGAACTATTCCAAAGATATCCAGAAGAAATGGGAAGCGGACCGGGATGGCTACATCAAGAAAGGTGATGTGATCTGGCCGTCGATCAAGGATAAATAATCTCGCGTGCTTCAGCTCATTTACCGCTACCCGGCCCGATCCCTTTACGACTTTTCCCGCTGCGTGCGTACCCATTCCCCGGGTTTTTTCCGGCGGAACATCAGCAGCACTTTCCAGAACAGGAAAAACGGCGCCCGGGCGAGGTCGATAAGACCCTGTCTGCCAAGTCCGCTGAGCCGCCAGCCGCGGAGCACATAGAGAATCAGGGCCAAGCCACAGGCTAATCCCAGCCATAGCCACATTATGGCCTCGGGTGACCATAGGATCGCTATTGCCGCGATTGCGATCAGGGCGATGACGTTCAGAGCGACATACGATAGCGGTAATACCAGTAAATCCAACGCCAGATCGAGGCACACGGCATTGCGGTCGCGGAATGCTGCGGCGAGTAGAGGCAGGGTTTTGGTGCGAATCAACTGGAATCGACCGCTTTCCCAGCGCTGGCGCTGTTTGCCGGCGGCTTGTTCACCCGACACCATTTCCGCGTTGGAATGCGCTTCCTCGGCGTACTCGACACGATATCCGGCAAGGCCCAGATCAATGCCGTATTCAAGATCCTCGGTCAGCGAATAAGCCTGATACGGAACCGCGCGCAGCAGCTTGTGGGTGACACACCAGCCGTTGCCACGAATGCCGCAGGACACACGCAAGTGCTCACGTGCGCGCGAGCGGACGATGTGGAACGAGGCCTTGGCGATGGTGATTAGCCGTGTGCGCCACGAAGTCCAGGGATTGAGCACGCCATAATGTACCTGCACCGCGTGCGCGCCCTTTTCTATACGTGCGGCAAAAGCTTCGAGGAGATTCGGCGACACCTCGGCATCTGCGTCGATGACGACGACCGCATCCGCGCGATCCTGTTCGCGGCTGGTCTGGAAGGCGAAATCCAGCGCGTAACCCTTGCCGCGACGGGCATCATCATGGCGCTCCAGAACTTCGGCGCCGGCGTTACGCGCCAGCGCAGCGGTTTTGTCACTGCAGTTGTCAGCCACCACCAGCACGCGGAAATTTTCCGAAGGCCAATCGATTTTTCGCAGGCTGGCGACGGTGCGCTCAATGACTTCGGCTTCATTATGGGCCGGCACAATGACGTCGAAGCGCAAACGCTGCGACGATGGCGCCGGCCTCGCCAGTGCGCCGGATAGTAGCGTCATCAGGAGCAGATAGCCGCAGGCGACCGTGGCCGGGAGTGCCGTCGCGAACAGAATCAGTTCCAGGAAGATATTCACGATGGTACGTTGGCGTATTCGTGATAGGTCCAGCCCCAGAATACCGAAAGCTTGCCGAAATTGGCTGCGGCTTTGACCGCCCAGGCGGCCGCGCGGTGGCGGCCGAACGGCAATGCTAGCGCCGTCAGCGCTGTGGCGGCCGCGAGTTGTACCAGGGCTTGGACGAATAAACCGACGCGGACGACTGGGGTCACCGACCCATACCGTCCCGCCAGCGTTTTTCTGGCGAACTCCTGCCCGCCGCTGAGTGCCCGTTGCAGAAGCCAGCGCAGGGACAAACGTGCGACTTCGACCGGTTCATGCACCACGGCTTCGTCGCACCACATCACGCGCCCGCCCTTGTTCACCAAACGGATCAGCATGTCCGCATCCTCGCCGGTGACGAGACCATAGCGGACATCGAAGGGGCCGGGCTCCGCGCGCAGCACATCGCCGCGCAAAATCACGTTTCCGAAGCGCATACGATGCAACGGCACGATTTCGCCAGTCGCCATTCTCGGGAAATCGTAGAACTGCCCCCGACGGATCCACGCCGGCGCATGGTCCGGCACGACCGGTATCACCGGCGCCAGCACGGCATCGGCGCGGAGCTGTTGAGCGGCTTCGATAAGCTGGCGCAGCCACGACGCGGGTGCGCGCTCGTCATCGTCGATGAACGCCAGCCAGTCTCCGCTGGCGAGCGCCACCGTGCGGTTGCGCGAGAGCGCGATATTCCGCTGTGGCTGGATTTCATAGTGGATCGGGAACGGTGCGCCGCGTTGCCGCCGGAGTTCGATGATGTGCTGCGCGCTACCGGCGGCATCGCCATCGACAACGACGACTTCATCCGGAACCAGTTCCTGACGGGCCAGATCGTCCAGCAAGGCATCCAGGCGCTCGCTCCGAAGATAGGTGGCGATACATACACTGATTTTCATGGCGCTTTCGGCCGGTCCAGACGGCCCGCTGCACTAATGAGGTTGCGGAGCTCATGGCGGGCTCGGAACAGATTCCAGCCCAACAGTGCCAACGCGCTCCAGGTCAGCAATGCCAGGAATCCGAGCACAGTGCCGAACAGCAGCGAAAGCACAACGAAGAACAGCAGTCGTATCAGATCCGCCGGCGCATTGGGCCAGCTCTTGCCGGCGACTCTGTAGACATAGTAGGGCACCCATCGGGAGATGACATGGGCGCTCAGAGCTATTGTTCCGATCATAGTGACCGGCACCAGCACCGCGAATGCCGCGCTACGCGCCAGCTGCAAGCCCGCATACATCCAGACGCGTGTCGCCTTGTCGAGACGGTTGTAGATGTAAAACCAGCTATGGGACGTGATCAGTACCAGGATCCATTTTACGAAATCCAGCGGCTGCGGCTGATTCGGGTAGCGCAGCAGCACGATGGCTAAAGCGCCAAGAGCAAACGCCCACAGCCATGGTTCCCACGGCGACACGCTGATGGATATGGTTTCGTAGGCAGCGCTCAGCTTGGGATCGCTTTCGAATTGCATCGCCATCGAATCGTTGTCCATGTAGCCGTATTCGTAGATGACCCAGAACGACAGCAGCAGGAAGAAGAGTCCGGCAAAATGCAGTAACGGACTGGTGGCGAGCGCGATGGAGCTGAGGACCCAGAACGCGAAATCCTCCTGCAGAATGCCACGTACGAAATAGCGCTCGCCAGGCCGTTTCACTAACGCCAGATACTGGCCCGGCATGTAGACGTCACTGAGTGCGATCCGATAGCGAGCCCCCGGCCACACGGTGCGGAGCGGACGCGCGCAGGCCTCCAGCATGGGCAGGTCTTGTATCGAATCGGTGAGCAGCAAACAGCGTCGGACGGTTTCCTCGCCGAGCGCTTCGATCGCCAGTTGTAATTTTCCGCGGCGGCGATCTGCGAAGTGGTTGAGCCGAACGGCGACGATTTTTGCATCGAGCAAGCCCAGCGCCGCCACCAGCGGCACTACGATGGGCTGAAAGCCGACCGTGGCAACGATCGGCACCGTTCCGCGTGCTTTGAGTGCTGCCAGCAAGGGTTTATTGCTAAAGGATGCGGCCAATTCAGACACTCTTGTCTGCCAGCGCCGCCATACCCATGGACATAGCATCGAGATGACGCCAACACGCCAGACGTCCCGCGTCACCTCTCCGCCAGTCCAGCGCCATGGTTTCAGCAGATCAAGAAGCCGCATCAGCAGCAGCGCTATCAAGCCGGGACGGGCAGAATCGATGAAGTCCTCGGTGGAGTTGCGCAGGTACAACGTTTCGTCGAGATCGACGACGATCGGTCCCTTGTGGGTCCGGATGGCGCTAATCGCGGTTTCAGGGGATGCCTCGTACCGGGTCATGTAGCCCGCCCGATCGACCGTGAGTCAAGCTGCGGGGCGATCATGGGGGATTCCGATTCCCTGGCACGCGGGTTCTGATTGTGCGTGCGATGGTTGAAGATGCCCGCGCTGGCATGCGATGTCCTGTCCGGTACTGCTGATACTGACCGCGCTGACGGAACTTCGTTGGCGCAAAGCGCCATGATGGGCACGATTTATTCACTGATAAGCTCTAAATGATTGCGTGGCTGCATCGCAGCCGATCGGCGCATGATCCACATGCTTGAATTATTACAGGAATGGTCGAAGCCGCCCATTAATCACAATCAATCAATCAATATTACCGCAGCGGCGCAGGCACAGCTGGGACAACATCCACCTGCTTCTGCAACACCTGAAGCCATGGATCCAGCATCCGTATGCGCGGGTTCATTTGCAGTAAACGCCCCCGTCGATGGATCATTTGCCAGACCGTTCTGGCCCGAATGGCGAAATTGGTAGACGCACGGGACTTAAAATCCCGAGGCCGCAAGGCCGTGCCGGTTCGATTCCGGCTTCGGGCACCAGTGTGTTAGGTCACTCGAGTCCGGCGTCAGCGTCTGCAGATTGAACTATGAGCTGGCAGAGCGACGGCGTCGGCAGGCGCCGAAAAGACGAATGGGCAATAGGGAATCAGGCGGCGCATTGCTGCGTTCTAAAAAGCCCTGCGGTTGACGGGGCGACTCTTAGACTGATGATTCAAGGCTTCACTTCACGCTGATCGACCACGATGCCTTTTTCGTCGATGGTGTCCATGCGTACCGTGAAGCCCCATAGCCGCGAAAGATGCTTGAGTACTTCGCCAGCATCGTCCGACAGTGGACGATTGCGATCGCGGCGATGGGTGAGGGTCAGTGAGCGGTCACCGCGATGATCGTAGCGGGTGATTTGAATATCCGGTATTTGCACGTCGCGGTTGTACTGTTGTGACAGCAGGCGCCGCACGCGGCGGTAACCTTGCTCGTTGTGAATCGAATCGACCAGCAGTTTGTCATCGTTTTCATGATCAGCGATGGCAAAGAGATGGAATTCGCGCATCAGCCGCGGCGACAGGAACTGGCCGACGAATGATTCGTCTTTGTAGTTCCGCATCGCGAAGTCGAAAACCTTCAGCCAGTCACCGCCGGCGATGTCGGGAAACCATTCCCGGTCTTCCGGCGTCGGGTTTTCGCAGATGCGGCGAATGTCGGTCATCATCGCGAAACCGAGCGCGTACGGATTGATGCCACCGTAGCCGCGCTGGTTGAAGCCGCGCTGTCCGATCACATTGGTATGTGATGACAGCCATTCGAGCATGAAGCCGGAATCGACTTTGCCTTTGTCAAAGAGGCGGTTGAGCAGCGTGTAATGCCAGAACGTGGCCCAGCCCTCGTTCATGACTTTGGTCAGACCCTGCGGATAAAAATACTGCGCAAGCTTGCGTGTGATACGCACGATTTCGCGCTGCCACGGTTCTAACTTTGGCGCCTGCTTTTCCACGAAGTAGAGCAGGTTTTCCTGCGGCTCCGGCGGGAAATTCGCAGCTGCTGTCGATTTCGAAGCGCCGGCGTTCGCCGCCGCGGGAAGTGTGCGCCAGAGGTCGTCAAACTGCCGCCAGGTGTGCTCTTCGCGTTCGCGCTGACGGCTACGTTCTTCCTCCACCGATAGCGGGGCGGGATGGCGATAGCGATCAACGCCATGGCTCATCAGCGCGTGGCAGGAATCAAGAATATCCTCGACTGCGGCGGGGCCGTAGCGCTCCTCGCATTGCATCACGTAAGAGCGCGCGAACACCATGTAATCGATGATCGCGTCGGCGTTCGTCCATTGCCGGAATAGATAGTTGCCTTTGAAAAAGGAGTTGTGACCGTACGAAGCGTGCGCAATCACCAGCGCTTGCATCGGCAGGCTGTTCTCCTCCATTAGATAGGCGATGCAGGGATTCGAGTTGATGACGATTTCGTATGCAAGGCCGCGTGCGCCCTTGCGGTAGGACTGTTCATTGCGGATGAATTCCTTACCGTAGCTCCAATGCGGGTAGCCGATCGGCAGGCCCAGCGAAGCGTAGGCGTCGAGCATCTGCTCAGAGGCGATGATCTCGATCTGGTTTGGGTAGGTCTTGAGTCCGAACTCGTTCGCCGCGATGTCATGAATGGCAGTGTCGAACTCCTGTAGAAGCTCGAAATTCCATTCAACGCCAGTCGCTATCAATCCACTGTCGCGCGTTTCAATCATGAGGTTTCCTTACGGAACAATTCGCGCAGTACCGGATACACCTCGGTGCGCGACGCTACGCTGGTCATGGCAAAGCGTTCGTCTTCGATCCGCTGATAAGCGTAGGTGAGGGGGCTGGTGCGGTCGCCGTCGGGTACTTCGACATAAGTGAAATAGCGAACCTTCGGCAGTAGTCCCTCTTGCAGCAGCGCGCGGCTTTTTTCCGGGTCGGCACCGAAAGCGTCGCCGTCGGAAACCTGCGCGCCATAGATATTCCAGGAATCGGTCGGGAAGCGTTCGTCGATGATTTCCTGCATCAGCTTCAGCGCTGACAGCACCACCGTGCCACCACTCTGTGGATCGTGGAAGAAAGTGTCCTCGTCGACTTCCTCCGCGTCGTCGGTGTGACGGATGAAGATCAATTCCACCGATTCGTATTTGCGCGACAGAAACAGATACAGCAGTGTGAAGAAGCGCTTGGCGATATCCTTCTTGTCCTCGGTCATCGAGGCCGATACGTCCATCAGGCAGAACATCACCGCACGGCTGATCGGCATCGGCACTTTGATGCGATGGCGGAAACGCAGATCGAGCTCGTCGAGATAGGGGACGCGCTTCAGGCGCCGTTCGACTTCGGCGATTTCCTCGGCCGGCGCGTTGGCGGCCTGCAGTTCCTTCAACTGGCGTCGCAACCGTGGCATGCCGAGTGCGATGCGCCGCGCCAACGCGTTGCGCAGCGATCGCGCGATCGCGAGATTCGCAGGCACGCCGCGCGGCGTGTAGCCGGCGCGCTGCCATTTGGTGTCGCGCGCGGTGCCCATGTAATTGCGCACCAGATGTGGCAGTTCTAGATCGTCGAAGAACAGGTTCATGAATTCTTCGCGCGACAGGCTGAACAGGAATTCGTCACTGCTCGGACCGGACTCGCCGTCGGATTCCCCGCTGGAGCCTTTACCCTTGCCCTGGCCGTCGGGCCGCGGGATGCGGTCGCCAGCTTGGTATTCACGGTTGCCGGGCAGTACGATCTCGCGGTCGCCGCCCATGCCGTGCTGGAACTGCGGCTCGGAAATATCCTTGATCGGGATATTGACCGTGCCGCCCTGTTCCATATCCGTGATCGAACGCTTGGAAACCAGATCCGCCACTGACTTGCGGATCTGTTCCTTGTAGCGCCGCAGGAAGCGCTGCCGGTTGACCGCGTTTTTATTGCGGTCGTTAAGGCGGCGGTCGATGATGATCGACATATCGGCAGATGCTCGTCAGGAGGACTTCCGAACCCTCAGATACCACTCCGACAGCAGGCGTACCTGCTTCTCGGTGTAACCCTTGTCCACCATGCGGCTGACGAAGTTCTCGTGCTTGCTCTTGTCCTCGACGGAGGCCTTCGCGTTGAACGAGATCACCGGCAGCAGCTCTTCGGTGCTGGAGAACATGCGCTTCTCGATGACTTCACGCAGCTTCTCGTAGCTCGTCCAGCGCGGATTCTGGCCTTTGTTCTGAGCGCGGGCGCGCAGCACGAAGTTGACGATCTCGTTGCGGAAATCCTTGGGATTGGCGATGCCAGCCGGCTTTTCGATCTTCTCCAGTTCCGCGTTGAGCGCATTGCGGTCGAAGATTTCGCCGGTTTCGGGATCGCGATAGTCCTCGTCCTGAATCCAGTAGTCGGCAAAGGTGACATAACGGTCGAAGATGTTCTGGCCGTATTCGGAATATGACTCGAGGTACGCGGTCTGGATTTCCTTGCCGATGAACTCCGCATAGCGCGGGGCCAGCCAACCTTTGATGAATTCCAGATAGCGGCGCTGGGTTTCATCGGGCAGCTGTTCGCGCAGGATGCGCTGTTCGAGCACGTACATCAGGTGGACGGGATTGGCGGCCACCTCGGTCTGGTCATAGTTGAACACGGCCGACAAAACCTTGAACGCGAAGCGCGTTGAGATGCCGTTCATGCCCTCGTCGACGCCCGCGTAGTCGCGGTATTCCTGGAATGACTTCGCCGAGGGATCGGTATCCTTCAGGCTCTCGCCGTCATAAACGCGCATCTTCGAGTACATGCTCGAATTTTCGGGCTCCTTCAGGCGCGTCAATACGGAGAATTGCGCCATCATGTCGAGCGTGCCGGGCGCACAGGATGCTTTTGCCAGCGTGCTGTTCTTCAACAGCTTCTGGTAGATGTGAACTTCCTCTGACACCTGCAGACAGTACGGAACCTTGACGATATAGACACGGTCGAGGAAGGCCTCGTTGTTCTTGTTGTTGCGGAAGGTCTGCCACTCGGATTCGTTCGAGTGGGCGAGAATGATGCCCTGGAAGGGAATCGCCGAGAACCCCTCGGTGCCTTTATAGTTACCTTCCTGCGTCGCTGTCAGCAACGGGTGCAGCATTTTGATCGGTGCTTTGAACATTTCGACGAATTCAAGCAAACACTGATTCGCCTGACACAGGCCCCCCGAGTAAGAGTAGGCATCAGGATCGTCCTGTGCGAACTGCTCCAGCTTACGGATATCGATCTTGCCGACGAGCGTTGAAATATCCTGATTGTTTTCGTCGCCAGGTTCGGTTTTGGCGACCGAAATCTGTTTGAGTACGGAAGGTTGCACGCGGACAACCTTGAACTTCATCAGGTCGCCCTCGAACTCGGCCAAGCGCTTCAGCGCCCACGGCGAGGCAATGCCACTCAGAACCCGGCGCGGAATACCGTATTCGGATTCCAGCATCGGACCTTCTCGTTCTGGCGAGAACAAGCCCAGCGGCGATTCGTTGATCGGCGAACCCTGAAGTGCATAAATCGGATGGGATTCCATCAGCACCTTCAGACGTTCGGCGATCGACGATTTGCCGCCACCGACGGGACCGAGCAGATAAAGAATCTGCTTGCGCTCCTCGAGCCCTTGCGCGGCGTGCTTGAAGAACGCCACGATCTGCGCGATGACATCTTCCATGCCGAAGAATTCGCGGAACGCCGGATAGCGGCGGATGATGCGATTCGAGAAGATGCGCGACAGGCGCGGATCATTGCGCGTGTCGATCAATTCAGGTTCGCCAATCGCGGCAAGCATCCGTTCCGCCGGAGATGCATACGCAAGGGGATCGCGCTTGCACAACTCCAGGTATTCCAGGAGCGTCATTTCCTCGTCGCGTGCCTTTACGTAGCGATTTCGAAAGTCGTCGAAAACGGTTGCCATGTGAATTCACCTCCTGGGCATGTGACGGGTTCCCGCCGCGTCTGGTCCTGATATGTGCCTTCTTGGCCCTGTTTGCAGGACCGACTGCACACAAAACCGCAAAGGCACGATACTCACTGCAAGATTCAGACTAGGCGGGCACGAATAAGAACGAAACGATGCAAACAACCCCGCCATAAACCGTCTAGCGGGAAGAAATGGTGATGCTGAAGTTGGACCATAAACCGGGCGATATGGTGCCGGCTGAGGGGTAGAGGTCCCGACCGCGAATCCGAGTGGCTTCCGGATTCCCGGTGATACTGCATTCGTCGTCAGCAATGCTACAGGCACGTGGATCAGATATCGTCCTCCATCTTCGGACCGGTGTTCTCCATCCTGACGCGATGGTTTCACGCGAGCACCGAATATGAACCGCTGTCTCCGATCATACTGCAAGTAAGTGCGCGCAACGCAACGGCGCAAAATTTTTTTGCGTGCGATGAAACTTGAGTCAAGCGGCGGTGCGTACACACCACACATGCTCGATAATCGACCGCTTGTCGGACCCCCAAACGAATTCGGAATGTTTCGCATCGCCCAGCCTATAAAACTGCCCTGGAAGCATCGATGATTTCGGCTGTTTGCGCTGGGCGTGCGCCGGGAATTTGTCGCTCCGCTCCGGCCGGAATATGAAGAACCGCCCGTCCCGAGATTCGCTTGTTACCAAATTGCGGATATGCAGGTGTCCGCGCGGTGTGACTGCGCCCACTGAAGTAATCTAGCTTTTTTCTGCGCGCCCTTATCGACATGCCGTTCAGCTTCGAGCAGTTTTATCTGGCCAATCGCCGCATGCTGATCTGGCTCGCGCTGGCTGCATTGCTGTGGTTGTTAGGCGGCTACTTCGATCTGATATTCGTGACTTACTTCGTAGTCACGATCGTGCTGCCGGCGGCGCGGCAGCTGCGACAGCGCTTTGGTATTCCGGCGCGCGTAGCGCTGGTTGGTGTTTATATCGTGCTGTTGCTGGCACTGGGTGGATTCGTGCGCTTCGTGACGCCGAATGTAGTCGGCGAAATCAATCGCCTCGTCGCCAGCCTGGGGACGATCCAGGAGCGGCTGATCGCCAGCAACGACCGTTTCGCCGAACGCTACCCGAGCCTGCAGGGGCCGATGCTTGGTTATTTACGCAGCAGTCTGCAACCGGATGTTCGCGACAAGCTCGAAACCGATCTCGAAGACGAGGCGCGCCGGCTCGGCCTGCCCGATGAGGCGGCGCACTCACCGACCCGATGGGCTGCCGAGGGCGGAACCCCTGCTGCCAGCGAGGCGCTGTCGCATTATGAAAAAAAGAAGCTGCTGGGCTCTTTGTTCGAGGAAGCTGCGGATTTTGTGCGCAAGCACGCGCCGCAAATGGTGATGCTGCTCTACCACGGTATCGCCACGCTTGCGCTTGCACTGCTGTTCAGCTTCCTGGTGCTAGTGGATCTACCGAGGCTCAAGGAAGTGGTGGACGGACTGCAGCGGTCGCGTCTCCGCGATTTCTATGCCGAAGCAGCGCCGACGCTTACCCGGCTCGGCGCTTCGGTCGGCATCGGCATCCGCGCGCAGGCTAGCATTTCAGCCATCAACACCGTGCTGACCACCATTGGACTGGCGATCCTCGGTGTTCCGTCGCTGGCAATGCTGGCATTGATCGTCTTCGTCTGTGGACTGGTGCCGATTGTCGGCATGCTCGCGTCAACGGTGCCGATCATCCTGATCGCTATCAATACCGGCGGCGCCAAGCTGATCGTGGCCGCGCTGGCAATGATCCTGATTGTCCATCTGATTGAAGCGTACCTGCTGAACCCGCTGATCTACGGGGCCGAGTTTCATTTCAATCCGGTGCTGACGCTGTTCATACTTTTTATCGCGCATCATGCGTTCGGCATCTGGGGCATGCTGCTTGGCCTGCCGGTCGCCCGATATCTGATTCGCGATGTCTTCGAGGTGCCAATGGACGCCGGCAGGTGCGACGCGCCGCCCGAATCTGATTCTGGCTGATGCTGGTCCGAAATCAGAAGCGATAGCTCAGCAACAGTGCGGTGGCGAGAGGATTCAAATCCACCTGGCCGTGACTGTCTGACAACTGCGTGCCGTCAGCGGCGAAAATGGAGATGTGTGCCGTCGCCTCAAGCGGCAGATATGACACCGAGCCGATGATGCCCCAATGCTCGGTGAGTGCGTACGAAAAGCCGGCGTTGTAGATCAGTGACCACTGATACGAGGCAGCGGCCTTGACGTGGGTCGGCGGAATACCGTTTTGCGCAATTCCGCCCAAGTCCTGCAGTCTTGCCAACTCCAGCACGGTGCCGAATTTCTGGTTGAGTTCATCCTGCAACGCCGAGTTGACAGAAATGTCGCTGAACCAGGTGTAGGTGACGCCCAATCCCAGATTGGGGCGGAATCGCGATTGCGGACTCAGGAAAAAGTACTGACCGATGATTGCGGGGCTCCACTGGCGCGCCGAGGCGATCGGATTGGACCCGACGGCCCCCAGATCGACCGATGGCAGCAGGTTGAACTGTGTGCCCAGGTTGTTAACCAGCGGGTACTGCGACGTCGGCTGAACCTTGCCTTCGCCATTGATGTGGAAGATTGGCGGAATGCCACCCTCAATTTTTACGGCAATGTGGTCTGTGAAAAAGTGCGAGAGCGCGAATTGAACGGTATTGGCGTTGTCGAGACTGGCGCTGGTTCCCGGCGAAGAAAATGTGGTCTGAATGCCGGCGAGTTGCAGTCCCGGCGTCGGCGTCAGATCGGTTTCCAGGGGATGTCCTTTGTCGAGCGTCTGGGCATGCAGGAAGCCGATTTGGGCGATGTTGTCTCCTGCGCCCTTGGCATGCGCCGGCATCGCTGCCATTCCGGCTATGAATACCGCGCTCATGCGAACTGCCAGAACCCACTCTTTTTTTGTCTTACCTTTCATCGCGAATAAGTTGAGTCGTTGCCGAATACGACACCAGCCGGTGCCGGACAGAATACGCCGCCGAGATTTATTGCCGCAGGTTGCTCATCAGCGCTTGCGCCGCGGCCGAAAGCGTGCGGCGTTCATGCCAAACCGCGCCGAGATTCCGGTGCAGTTTGAAATCGCTTACATCGAGGCGGCACAGCGTCTCATCCACCATCGACTCCGGCAGAACACTCCAGCCCAAGCCGATTGCGACCAGCATTTTGAGGGTTTCGAGATAATTTGTCGCTAGGCGAACGCGCGGCATCAGGCCATGTCGTTGCAGCCCAGCTCTGATGATGCGGTGAGTGTACGTGGCTTCGTCCGGCAACACGGCGTCGTATTCGGCCAGATGCCGGAGGCTCGGAGCTGGCTCGCGCGCCAGCGGATGTTCGGGCGCGACCACTACGGTCAGCGGGTCCGGCCAAATCGTGCGTGTTTCCAGATGTGGGATCGGATCGGTCGGCAAAGTGACAATACCCAGTTCCAGTTTGCCCGCAAGCACATCGTGGCAAGCCACTTCCGAATCCATGAAATGAATGTCGAGATCGACGTCGGGATACTGAAGCGTATAGCGCTTCAGGACCGGAGGCAGGTGATGCAGGCCGATGTGATGGCTGATGCCGAGCGACAGCCTGCCGCCGATCCGATCCGACAAATGCGACAGCGCCCGTCGACCGTCCTCGAGACCCTGCAGGACGCCACGTGCATACGGCAGCAGCGTGCGCCCGGCGTCGGTCAGCATGATGTTGCGCGCGACGCGATCGAACAAGCTATGGCCGACGCGCTCTTCCAGCGCCGCGACACGTTTGCTGATTGCGGGCTGCGTCAGATGCAGACGTTCGGCCGCGCGCGAAAACGAACCGGTATCGGCGACTTCGATAAAGGCGGCGAGATCCTGAATATCCATGAGCGCTGAACCCGCAGATGTATTCCAAATTGGAATTCAATCTATATTAACGATTCATTGGAGTTATGGGTTATCCAGGCCTAGACTCCGCTCCGTCTTACTCGGAATTTGCATTCATGAGCGCGAAAACACTGTACGAAAAGATCTGGGATGCCCACGTCGTAAAGGATTTGGGCGACGGTTCCTCGTTGATCTATATCGATCGCCATCTGGTTCATGAAGTGACCAGTCCGCAGGCTTTTGATGGTTTGCGCCTTGCCGCCCGCAAGCTGTGGCGGCTCGCCGCAAATCTTGCAGTACCGGATCACAATGTCCCGACGGTGGATCGCGCCAAAGGCATCAAGGATCCGATTTCGCGCGCGCAACTCGACGCGCTCGACAGCAACTGCGCTGAGTTCGGTATCACCAAGTTTGACCTGCTGGACGTACGTCAGGGCATCGTTCATGTCATTGGCCCGGAGCAGGGCGCGACGCTGCCTGGCATGAGCGTGGTCTGCGGCGATTCGCACACCTCCACGCACGGCGCGTTCGGTGCATTGGCGTTCGGCATCGGGACCTCCGAGGTCGAGCACGTGCTGGCGACGCAGACGCTGGTCATGAAGAAAGCCAGAACCATGCTGGTGCGTGTCAACGGCCCTATGGGAGCCGGCGTAACTGCCAAGGACATCACGTTGGCGGTCATCGGCCGCATCGGTGCGGCGGGCGGTACCGGCTATGTCATCGAATACGCTGGCGAGGCGATCGAGGCTTTGTCGGTCGAAGGACGCATGACGCTCTGCAATATGAGTATCGAAGGTGGTGCGCGTGCCGGACTGGTCGCGGTCGACAGCAAGACGATTGAATACGTGCGCGGCCGGCCGTTCGCGCCCAAAGCGGAAAACTGGGACAAGGCCGTCGCGGCCTGGAAGCAATTGAAGACGGATCCGGGCGCGAAGTTCGATCTGGTCGTCGAACTTGATGCCAAGGAAATCCAGCCCCAAGTGACCTGGGGCACTTCGCCGGAAATGGTCGTCGCCGTCAGTGCGCGCGTCCCCGATCCTGCGCAATTTGCCGACCCCACCAAGCGCGAAGGCGTCGAGCGCGCGCTGGCGTACATGGGACTGAAGGCGAACACGCCGATCGCCGAAATCTCCATCGACAAGGTGTTCATCGGTTCCTGCACGAACTCGCGGATCGAGGATTTGCGCGCGGCTGCGGCGGTCGTCAAAGGAAAGAAGAAGGCGGCAAATGTGAAGCTGGCGATGGTCGTGCCAGGTTCGGGCCTGGTGAAGCAGCAGGCCGAAGCCGAAGGTCTCCATCGCATCTTTCTCGACGCCGGCTTTGAATGGCGCGAACCGGGTTGTTCGATGTGTCTGGCCATGAACGCAGACCGGCTGGAACCGGGCGAGCGCTGTGCGTCCACCTCCAACCGTAATTTCGAGGGGCGACAGGGGCAAGGCGGACGCACGCACCTGGTGTCACCAGCGATGGCCGCGGCCGCCGGAATCGCCGGACATTTCGTCGATGTGCGCGCGTTCAATTGACGTGCGTAACAGACCGGTGGATATCCGATGAACGCCCTCGTGCGCCTGCCATTCGACAAGGCACAGCACTATTTCATCGATGTCATTCCATACAGTCACTTTCTTGGCATGCGGCTGGTCGAGTACACGGAAGGGCGCATCGTTTTCGATCTGCCGTACAGCGAAAAGCTGATCGGCGATCCGGAAACCGGCGTCATGCAGGGCGGTGCCATTACGACGCTGCTGGATGCGGTTTGCGGAAACGCCGTGCTGACGAAGCTGCGTGAATTGCGTCGGGTCGCGACGCTCGATCTGCGCATCGACTATCTGCGACCCGCGCAGGCAGGTCGCACGGTCCGCGCCGAGGCTGAGTGTTACCGCGTGACCCATCACATCGCGTTCGTTCGTGCGACCGCGCACGATGGCGATCCGCAGAATCTGCTCGCGACAGCGGCCGGAACCTTCGTGGTATTCGAGGACCGGGTTGCCGCACACGCCGCCGCCGACGAGGGCGAAGCGTCATGACCTTCCGGGAAGATCTGGAGCAAGTCCGCGACGTCGATGATCTGTTGCCGCTGCTGAATGCGATTCCTTACGCGCGCGCGCTTGGTTTTTCGCTGGTGCGTGACGGTACCGACGTCATCGGCCGCATGGCATTTGCAGAGCATTTGCTCGGCAATGCCGAAATCGGGGCCTTGCATGGCGGATCGCTAGGCTCGCTGCTGGAATTCACGGCCGTCTGCAAGTTGCTGACAATGTCGGAAGCGGTGCGCGTACCGAGAACCGTCAACATTACCGTGGAATATCTGCGCAGTGCCGGCCGTATGGATACGTTCGCGCGCGCCACGGTGACGCGGCACGGGCGCCGCGTCGCCAACGTGCACATCATCGCCTATCAGGATGATCCGCAGCGGCCGGTGGCCGCCGCCAATGCCCATTTTCTGCTGGCTAGCTAGGGCCGAACCGGAGTCATTAGTTATGAGAGCTCTCAATATCGTCACCGGCAAAGTGTTGCCGCTGGATCGCGCCAACGTCGACACCGATGCGATCATTCCGAAGCAGTATCTGAAATCGATCCGGCGCACCGGCTTCGGCCCGTTCCTGTTCGACGACTGGCGCTATCTTGATCCGGGCACCCTCGATGTCGATCCCGCGACGCGTCGTATCAATCCGGATTTCGTGCTGAACAAGCCGGCGCATAAGGGCGCAGCGATTCTGGTCGCGCGCGAAAATTTCGGCTGCGGCAGTTCGCGCGAGCATGCAGTCTGGGCGATCGATGAATATGGTTTCCGCTGCGTTATCGCGCCGAGCTTCGCCGATATCTTCTTCACGAATTGCTTCAACAATGGCTTGTTGCCGGTGGTACTGAAACCGGAGCAAGTGCGGGAGATCTTCGATGCCGTCGCCGCGGACGCAAATGCACAAATCACCGTCGATCTGCCGGGCCAGAAGGTCACCTTGCCCGGCGACCGCGCGTTTTCGTTCGATATCGCTCAGGACCGCAAGCACAAGCTCATTAACGGGCTCGATTCGATCGGAGAAACCTTGCAGCACGCCGACGCGATCCGTGCCTATGAGACGCGCCGAAAGGTGGAAGCGCCGTGGTTGTTCACGTCTTGAGAAGAATATTCCATCATCATTCAATTAAGAACATCACATGACTGCAAAAATTTTGATTCTGCCGGGTGACGGCATCGGTCCCGAAATCATGGCGGAAGCCGAAAAGGTGCTCAGCGTCCTGCGTGAGCGTCACAGTCTCGACGCGAGCTGGGAGCGCGCACTGATCGGTGGTGCTGCGTTCGATGCCACCGGCGAGCCGTTGCCGCCCGCGACAGTCGAGAAGGCGCGTGCCGCCGCGGCGATCATGCTGGGTGCGGTCGGCGGACCGAAGTACGACACCGCGCCGCGCGACAAGCGTCCGGAGCGTGGATTGCTCGGCATCCGTGCGGCGCTGGGCTTGTACGCAAACCTGCGCCCGGCGCTTCTTTATAAGGAATTGGCGGATGCGTCGTCGCTGAAGCCGGAGCTGGTCGCGGATCTCGATATTCTGATTGTGCGCGAGCTGACCGGCGGCATTTATTTCGGCGGTCCGCGCGGCATCGAAATACGCGACGGACAGCGCGTCGGCTTCAATACCGAGGTGTACAGCGAGCGCGAAATCGAACGCATCGCACGCACCGCGTTCGAAGCTGCGCGCGTGCGCGGCAAGCGTTTGTGCTCGGTCGACAAGGCCAATGTGCTCGAATCCTCGGAGCTGTGGCGCGAGACCGTAATCCGCATCGGCAAAGAATTTCCAGATGTGGCGCTGTCGCATATGTATGTCGACAACGCTGCGATGCAGCTGGTGCGTGCGCCCAAGCAATTCGATGTGATCGTGACCTCGAACCTGTTCGGTGACATCCTCTCGGACATCGCCGCGCAACTGACCGGTTCGATCGGCATGCTGCCGTCGGCGTCACTGAACGCGAGCAGCCAGGGTTTGTACGAACCCATCCACGGCTCGGCGCCGGACATTGCCGGCAAGGGGATCGCCAATCCGCTGGCGACAATCCTGTCTCTGGCGATGTTGCTGCGCTATTCGTTGAAGCGTGGCGATCTCGCCGACAAAGTGGATGGCGCCGTGCGTCGCGTGCTGGCGTCGGGTTTGCGCACCGGCGATATCGCAAAGGCGGGCGAGAAGACTGTGGGCACCGTCGCGATGGGCGATGCCGTAGTGGCGCAGTTGAACAAGTAAAGAGTCGTAGGCTGGGATGGAGCGAACCGTAATCCCGGCATTTGCAAAACCCCAGCTGGGTTTCGCTGCGCTCCATCCCAGCCTATGTCGAATGTGACGAGTGAGTGTTATGAAACGAGTAGGCTTGGTCGGCTGGCGCGGCATGGTCGGTTCGGTGCTGATGCAGCGCATGCAGGAAGAGCGCGATTTCGCGCTGATCGAACCGCAGTTCTTTACGACGTCGAACGTCGGCGGCAAGGGACCGGCGATCGGACGTGATATCGCGCCGCTGAAGAGTGCGAATGACATCGAAGCGCTCAAGGCGTTGGAGATCGTCATTTCTTGCCAGGGCGGCGACTACACCACGGAGGTCTATCCGAAGTTGCGTGCGGCCGGCTGGAAGGGCTACTGGATCGACGCGGCATCGGCGCTGCGCATGAAGGACGACGCGATCATCATTCTCGATCCGGTCAACCGCGACGTGATCGATCGCGCGGTTGCGGCCGGCGTGAAGAACTACATCGGCGGCAATTGCACGGTCAGTCTGATGTTGATGGCCCTCGGCGGGCTGTTCCGTGCCGATCTCGTCGAATGGATGTCAGCGATGACCTATCAGGCGGCGAGTGGCGCCGGCGCACAGAACATGCGCGAGCTGCTTGCACAGATGGGCGCGGCGCATGCAGCGGTAGCGAAGGAACTGGCCGATCCGGCGAGCGCGATTCTCGATATCGATGCGAAGGTTTCGGAGACGCTGCGCAGCAAGGCATTCCCGACCGAAAATTTCGGTGTGCCGCTTGCCGGCAGCCTGATTCCGTGGATCGATAAGCAGCTCGAAAACGGCCAGTCGCGCGAAGAATGGAAAGGGCAGGCGGAAACCAACAAAATCCTTGGCCGCGAATCGAACCCGGTGCCGGTCGACGGGCTTTGCGTGCGCATCGGCGCGATGCGCTGCCATTCGCAGGCACTCACCATCAAGCTCAAGAAGGACGTACCAATCGCGGACATCGAAGCGGTGATCAAATCGTCGAACGAATGGGTGCGTGTGGTGCCGAATGAGCGCGACATTACGATAAAAGAACTGACACCGGCAGCGGTCAGTGGCCGTTTGCAGGTGCCAATCGGACGTCTGCGCAAGCTCAACATGGGACCGCAGTATCTCGGCGCGTTCACTTGCGGTGATCAGCTGCTGTGGGGCGCGGCCGAACCGCTGCGGCGTGCTCTGCGCATCTTGCTCGAAGGCAATCTGCGCGCATGAGCGATTCCTATGATGTCGCGGTCGTCGGTGCCAGTGGCCTTGCTGGCGAGGCAATTCTCGCTCTGCTGGCTGAGCGGTCATTCCCTGTTGGGCGCGTTCGCGCGCTCGACAAGGCCGAGCTTGCCGGTGGCAATGTGAATTTCGGCAATCGTGACCTGGATGTGGAGGCGGTCGAGGATTTCGACTTTTCCTCGGTGCGGATTGTCTTCTGTGCGGGAGATGAGGATTCCACCGCTGCCTGCGCGCCGCTCGCGGTCGAAGCCGGCGCAATCGTCATCGACGCCAGTGGTCGTTTCCGCAATGATGCGACGATTCCGCTGATCGTTCCCGATGTGAACCCTCTGCGGCTCGAGGAAGGACGCGATATCGGCATCATCGCAGTGCCATGTCCGCTCGCAGCGGCGTTGTCGCAGGTGCTGAAGCCGATTTACGACGCGGCAGGCGTGGAATCGATCGATGTCGCGACTTACGAATCGGTTTCCAGCAGCGGTCGCGCAGCGGTCGAGGAACTGGGGTGGCAGACGGCAGCGCTGCTGAATTTTCGCGATACCGAATCGAATGTCTATCCGAAACGGATCGCATTCAACTTGCTGCCCTGCGTGGGCCGTATTCTGGAAAACGGTTCCACCGATGAAGAGGAGCAGTTGGCGCAGGACGTTCGGCGGTTGCTTGACGACGATGCCATCGGCTTCAATGTGACCGCTGTCAGGGTTCCGCTGTTCTACGGCCAGGCGGCCGTGCTGCACCTGCGTACGCGCGAGCCGGTATCGGCGGCGCAGGCACGCGCGCTGATCGAAAGTGTCGCCGGTGTGAACGTTGTAGACGAATCATCCGCCGGCGGCTATCCAACTCCGGCGGTCGAAGCCACCGGCAGTGATGCTATTTTCGTCGGCCGTATTCGCAGCGGATCGGATGGGCGCGGAGGCTTCAATTTGAACCTGTGGGTCACTTGCGACAGCATTCGTGTGGGCGTCGCGCTTGCCAGCGTGCGCGTCGCTGAATGTTTGATCGATGGGCGGATCTGACCAACCTTTGTTCCGCGCCTCTCTTGGTTCGGACGGATTTCTAGGGTATAAAAGGGGTTAGAGGCGCAATTTCACGCAACTTCGCAACCTACGTGCTGATCGCGAAAGTCGGGGGGAAGGGATGATTCGAGCAGCTAAATATGTGAGCGCCGCCCTTTGTGCCATCTGGGCCCTGTCTGCGTGGGCGCTTGGCGTGGGCGATATCAACGTCCAGTCGCGGTTGAATCAGCGTTTCGCCGCAGTGATTCCGCTGACTTCCGCAACCGCGGGGGACCTTGAAGGTCTCAAAGTGCAGATCGCCGGCGCGCAGGACTTTCAGCGCGCGGGCATCGAACGGTCGGATTTTCTGTCGTCGCTGAGTTTTCGAATCGATACAGCCGGTTCGCAACCGCAAATCGTTGTTACCAGCTCACAGGCGGCGCTCGATCCGGTTCTGAGTTTCGTGCTGGAAGTGCGCGGACCGAGTAATCGCCTGCTGCGCGAATATACCGTTTTGCTCGATCCCCCAACGGAGCCGGTTGCGGCTCCCGCTCCGGTTCCAGTCCCGGCTGCCGTTGTTGCTCCAGCTCCTGCTCCAGCTTCTACCCCAGCTCCTGCTCCAGCGGAGCAGGCGGCAACCGCCTCGGAGCCATCTGCACCGCCGCCGGAGCCAGCGCCGGCAGCTGCGGCTCCCGCGCCGCTGCCATCATCTTCTGCGCCGGCAACATCAGAGGCCCCAGTATCGGAGCCGGCACAGCCTTCGGCGGTAAAGCCTTCGAAGGCCGCACCGCCATCCAAGAAACACCACGCCGCAAAGATACCCGCAAAAACACCGGTAGCGGAGAAAGCAAAGGAAAAGGAAACAGCCGCCGAGGCGGCGGTTCCGCCTACGACTCCTGCTCCTTCTGTGGCGGCCCCCACCAAGCCCGCGCACGCTGGCACCAAGAAATCGGCGCCCAAACCGGTGGCGCCGAAGCCGGCTCCAGTTGAAAAGCCACCCGTCGCCGAACAGCCGACAACCGAACCGGTGCCGGCCAAGGAGCCCTCCACGGAATCGGCGCCCGCCGCTGCGGGCGATTACGGTCCGGTGCAGCCGCAGGAAACACTATGGAGCGTGGCCGCCAAGCTGCGGCCCAACCTCAGTGTCTCGATGGACCAGATGCTGATCGCTCTTTACAGAGGCAATTCCCCGGCGTTTCCGCACGGGCTGCAAAGCCTTCGGAAGGGCGTGCACCTAAAGGTGCCGACCATTGATGAAATCCGTGCCACCACTCCGGAAGAGGCGAAGGCCCTTGTCGATCATCTGATGCATGGTGGCGCACTGCCGGTTGCGTCGGAACCGGTACCATCATCGGTGCCCGCGGCTCCCGCGCCGGCGCCGGAAAAACCAAAGCCAGCGCCCGCGCAAAAAGCGGCGAAGCCGGCCAAGGCCCATCCGCCCGCGCCTGTTACAGAGACCGCTCCGCCGAAGACCGCTCCGCCGAAGGAATCCGCACCGCCGGTTGAAAGTAAATCCGTACCCGTACCGGCGCCGATCAAGTCTCCGTTTGCGAGTGCGCCGCCGGCAGTGAAATCTCCGTTTGCCGCAACGCCGTCCACTGCCACGCCGGCTGTTGCGCCGAAACCAATGGAGAAGCCTGCTGCACCGGTGCCGCCACCCGCGCCCGTTGTCGCTGCGCCGCCGACGCCGCAGAGCGCTCCAGCTCCAAGCCCGGTGATGCCATCGGCCGCCACGTCCGTGTCGGCTGAAAAACCAGTTCCTCCAGCCGAGCCTGTCAAACCGCAGATGTCGGAAACGCCACCCGCGCCGCAGATTGTCGAGGAAGAAAACGGAACTCCAGGATGGCTATTGCCGGCCGGGCTCGGAGGAGTCCTCGTCGTGGCGCTGTTGGGCTGGCGAGTCATGCAGGGACGGCGCAAGGAGCCGCCGCGCTCGCCGGCGATCGAACCGCGGGTGGCCGGCCCCGTCGTTACGGCGATGGCTGACGAAACTTCCGAAAATGCCGAGGAAAAGCCGGAGTCCAGGGCCGAAGAAGAGCACGCCGCTACTGAAGAAATTGCGCACGCGGAAGATACCACTACGATCGAACTGCCCAAGGGGGCGGAAGGATCAGGGCCGGGTGCGCTGCAGATCCCCGGCAAGGAATTTGACATCACGACGCAGATGGAAGCGCAGACGATGTCGATCAACCTGGAAGCCAACGATCCGCTCTCGGAAGCTGACTTCCATCTGGCGTATGGTCTTTACGACGAGGCGATTCATTTACTGAAGGATGCGATCACCAAGCAGCCCGTACGCTCTGATCTGCCAGTCAAACTCGCCGAAACCTATTTTGCTGCAGGCCGGCCTCACGAATTCCAGGAAACGGCGGAAGGTCTTCGCGAGCGCGTTTCTCCGGAGGAATGGCAGAAGCTGGCGATCATGGGCAGACAAATCTGTCCCGATGCGCCGCTGTTCAAGCAGGATGATGGTTCGTTCGCCGGTCCGGCGGTCGACCTCGCATTCGCGGACGAACCCACCGCAGAACCAGCTGGACAACCCGCTTCAGCGGTTCCCTCCACACCAGGCGCAATGGTTATCGATTTCGACTCTGATGCGCTGATGGCGGCGGTTCCACCAGCGGCCGCGCCGGCCGCCGCGTCCGAGTTGGAGGAGGTGGCGCTAGATCTAAGTAAATTCGATCTGAGCACCGCCGAGCCGGCCACATCGGCTGCGGCACCTGCGCAGAACACGGTTGATTTCCAGATCGAGGAGCTGGATCTGGGCAAACCGGGCGCATTCTCTACCCAACCGGAGTCTGGGAACGCGGAAGGAACGATCGATTTCGGCGACGAGGCGGGCACTAAACTTGATTTGGCCAGGGCGTATGTCGATATGGGTGACAACGAGGCCGCCCGTGGTCTGCTCGATGAAGTGCTGGCATCAGGCAATCAAGCCCAGAAGCAGGAGGCTGATGCGCTGCTCAAGCGTTTGTCTGGTTGACGTTTGTCCGGTTCAGATTGAGCCGGCGCGGGGGCCGATATCGGCCCCCGCGCTGTTTTGTTCTGGGTTTTCTGTGTACCGCGTTTCCCGGTTTTCCGTGTGATGGCGATGCGGTTGCATCCGTTGATACGCATTCTGTGCTTTATCGTGTTCGCGGCACTGCTGCCACGCATGAGTACGCAGACGCTTGTGCTGATTCTCACAGCACTCGCAGCCGGTGCTGTTGTTTTCGGTGCGGCTGCGAGAGTCTGGCGCGGTATCGTTGCAGTGAAGTGGCTGGTTGCCGCCTTGATGCTCGTCTATCTTGCCTTCACCCCAGGCGATCCCCTGTTGCCCTGGCTACCTGGGTTCAGTCGCGAAGGGGCGGCTTACGGCACGTTCCGCGCGCTGCTTCTGCTCGATCTCGTTGCCGCGATTGCGGTCTTGATCGGACCGGTTCCGCCGCCTGAGTTAGCGGCTGGATTGTTGATGTTGCTGTACCCGCTGCGTTGGCTGCGGATCCCAGTCGAGCGCATCGGCATTCGCATCGGTCTCGCGCTCGTGGAGATCGAAGCGCTGTTATCGCAGGTGCGTGCCACCGCGAAGGAAAACCGGCCGATGCTCGGGTTCGCTGAATTGTGCCGCCGCATCGAAACCCGTGCTGTCGAACCGTTCTCTCCGGATTTCGATCCACCCGCATTGCAGGCGCCCGCGTTGTTGGAGTGGTCGTTGCCGGCTGTTCTCGCCTTTATTTTGCTGACCTTCGGAACATGACGCGCTGGGCGGTCGGGTTGGAATACATCGGCACTCGTTACCGCGGCTGGCAGGCGCAGGAGCCGGGTATTGCGAGCCTGCAAGGCGAATTCGAGGCGGCGATCGCGAAGGTGGCCGACCATGAGGTCGCGCTGTCGGCGGCGGGTCGTACCGACGCCGGTGTTCATGCGTTCCAGCAGGTTGCGCACTTCGACTCCGCAGCACCCCGCACCCCGTATGCGTGGCTGCTCGGCAGCAATCGCTCGCTGCCGGCGGATCTCAGCCTGCGCTGGGTGCGACCCGTCAGCGAGGACTTCCATGCGCGTCACCGGGCAACTGCCCGCAGCTATCGCTATGTGATTCACAATCAGCGCGCGCGTTCCGCGTGGCTGGCTGATCGTGCGACCTGGATCGTCTATGCCTTGGATGCTGCCGCCATGCATCGTGCCGCGCAGGCCTTGCTCGGCGAACGCGATTTTTCCGCCTATCGCGCGTCCGAGTGCCAGTCGCCGACACCGATACGCAATGTGCATCGAATCGAAGTCTGGCGATTCGGCGACTTCGTCGTGCTCGATATCGCGGCGAACGCTTTCCTGCATCACATGGTGCGTAATATCGCCGGGGTGCTGATCGAAATCGGCCAAGGCCGCCAGCCGGAAACCTGGGCCGCCGAATTATTGGCCGGCTGCGATCGCCGCCGCGGGCCCGCCACCGCGCCCGCGCAAGGCTTATACTTCGCCGGCCCGGAATATCCGGCCCGTTTCGAGCTGCCGGCGGTCCCGGCGCTCTGGTTTCCCGCCGCTTCACCCACGAGCCTCGTTTGAGTAGCACCCGAATAAAATTCTGCGGTCTGACGCGCCCCCAGGATGTGGATGCCGCCGTCGATC
>Ga0265334_10000064_pt1 | contig 78480 bp, 81 predicted proteins | sample 42023metaG_FD_192442 | JGI IMG/M metagenome (GOLD analysis project Ga0265334, IMG submission 192442) | Rhizosphere microbial communities from Carex aquatilis grown in University of Washington, Seatle, WA, United States - 4-20-23 metaG | ecosystem: Host-associated > Plants > Roots > Rhizosphere...
GCGCAGGCGGAACATCGCCGGCAATACGCTGGGCGATATCCGTTGCACGCGGTCCGGAAATACGCAGGACACCGATTGCGCCGCGGCCCGGTGCTGTCGCCACCGCGGCGATGGTGTCGTTCGCGACTTCCCGCGTAGTCGTCACGATCCGTCGCGCGTCGTGGCTGCCGGCTCTAGCGGCGGCCTTCGCGCTCCAGCTTGCGCAGGATGTACCACTGCTGCGCGATGCTGATGGAGTTGCTGATGACCCAATACAGCACCAGGCCGGACGGGAAAAACACGAACATGCCAGTGAGTGCGATCGGCATCACATTCATGATGCGCGCCTGGGTCGGATCCATCGTCGCGGTCTGACCGGATATTTTTTGCATCGCCCACATCGTGAAGCAGTACAGCACCGGCAGCACGTAGTAGTGGTCGGCCGCTGTCAGGTCGGTGATCCACAGTGCGAACGGTGCCTGCCGCAGCTCGACGCTCTGGGCGAGCACCCAGTACAGCGCCATGAACACCGGCAGCTGGATGAACATCGGCCAGCAGCCGGCAAGCGGATTGAATCCCTCTTTCTTGTAGAGATCCATCATGGCCTTGTTCAGCGCCTCGCGATCGTCTGTGTAGCGCTCCTTGAGCTGCTGGATACGTGGACCGAACTGACGCATTTTTCCGGACGACCGATACTGCGCCTCGGTGAGCTTGTAAAACGCGGCGCGCACCGTCAGCGTCAGCAGGATGATGGCCGCACCCCAATTGCCGGTCCAGGTATGAAATGCCTTCAGCAGCCAGAACAACGGCTTGGCGACGGGCGTGAGTACGCCGTAGTCCTCGGTCAATTCGAAGCCGCGCGCGATCGCGTCGAGTGCACCGTGCGACGTTGGACCGATGTAGAGACGGGTGGTGAAAGTCTGCGTCGCCCCAGGCGCAACATCGCGCTGCGCATCGACGTATTGACCGATGAACGCACCCGGCACGACTGACGAGGGTTTAGCCGAGAACGTGAGCTTGTCGTCCTGTGCCGGGATGATTGCGGCGACGAAATAGTGCTGCAACATGGCCATCCAGCCGCCGGTCTGCACCGATTCGTAGCTGCCCTTGCCAAGGTCCTTGAACGAAAGCTTCTTGAATCGGTACTCGTTGATGCCGGGCTTCTGCTCGTACACACCATAGCCCATGAAGCTGTGAAAGAACGGCGGCTCGTCGGCGGCCGGAGTTGGTGTGCGGATCCAGCGTGCATAGGCACTGACGGTCAACGGCCGGTCGCCATGATTCACGAGAGTCTGCTCGAGATCGACGATGTAGCTGTCGCGGTGGAAGCGGTAAAGCTTGCGCACATCGAAGCCGCTTGGATCGTGATATTCGAGCGGGACTTCCAGCGTGTTGGAGCTGACATTCAGATCGAAGTGCGCCTGTGCCGCCGCCAGCGGAGTTTCCGATGAGAGATAACTGTGATCGGTACCCGCAAGCCCCGACTGCAAAATCGACCAATGTCCGTCGCGATCGTTGAGCAGCGGCAGTTTCTGATCCGGCTTGTCCTTGCTCACCGGATAGGCGAGTAATTCCACACGGCGCAGATCACCGCCATTCGGATCGATCTCCACCGCCATGTTGTCGGTCACGACGTGGATGCGCGCGGTACCCGCCCCGGCCGACAGCGCAGTCTCCGTTGCGGTTGCCGCCGGCGCCGATGATGCGGCAGCCTGCGGTCCGTAATCCTTGATCCAGGACTGGTACAGCAAAAATGCGATGACCCCCATCAGGGCAAGCAGTACCACTCGACGATTTTCCATCGTTCAGGCTCTTTTACTTTTCGGGTACCGGGTCGGGGCCGCCAGGATTGAGCGGATGGCAGCGTGCGATGCGGTGGATAGCCAGCGCACCACCGCGCGCAATTCCATGCCTTTGCAGCGCTTCGATCGCGTAATGGGAACAGGACGGATAAAAACGGCAGCGCGGCCCAAGCAGCGGACTGATCAGGCGCTGGTAAAGTGTAATCAGGAAGATGAGGCTTGCGCGCATCGCTGCACCTGTCGCCAAAGATCGTCGGCGGCTTCGCGGATGCGGGCTCGGTTGGCGGACGCCGCAGCAGGCTGTGCGAGGAAAACCACGTCAATTCCTCCAACGGTCGAAGCGTGGTGACGGAACCACTCGCGAACCTGTCGCTTGATCAGGTTGCGCTGGACTGACGTGGGCACCGACTTTTTTGCGATCGCGAGGCCAAGTCGTGAATGCTCGTCGTCGCCGCGCAACCAGATCGCGGTCAACAACAGCCCGCGGATCCTGCGCCCACGCGCCATGACTGCCTTGAACTCCGCCGGTTTGCGGAGCCGATTCCGGGGTGGAAAGCGCGTCAGCCGGGTTTCGCTGGGAAGTTTACGGAATCAGCCGCGCACGGCCTTTAGCGCGGCGACGCGCCAGGACCAGACGTCCGCCCTTGGTCTTCATGCGGGCACGGAAACCGTGCGTACGCTTGCGCCGCAGATTGTGCGGCTGAAATGTGCGCTTCATGGAACAACCCCTTGCGAAGAGCTGAGTAGTCTAATGACCCGCTTCGCTCGCGGCAAGCAGGTTAAGGTGGTCGCCACCGAAAGAGGTCTATAGACTCTCAGTCCTTTCTGCTGTCTGGTCACTTTCCCGATGCATAGCGACAATCTTTGGGACCGTTGTCTGCGCCGCCTGGAGGGCGAGCTGAGTGACAGGGACGTGAATACATGGATTCGTCCGTTGCGGCCGGTCCTTTCAGCGGAACAACTGCTGTTATATGCGCCGAACCGGCTGGTGATGGAGCGCGTGCGTACGGATTTTATTTCTCAGATCGAACGTGCTGTTTCGGCGACCTCGGATATTCCGCTGCCGGTGCGCGTGGCGATCGGCGATGGTATCGCTGCGAACACGGAGAAGTCTGATACCGCGAGCCCGAGAAATGACAACGAGCCGCTTGCCTTTCTGCGCGGCAAGTTAGACCCTCGCTACACCCTCGATACGTTCATCGAGGGTAAATCGAATTCACAGGCGCTCGCCGCCGGTCTGCATGTGGCCGGCAGTCCTGGTGCGCTGTATAACCCTTTGCTGATCTACGGCGACTCGGGCCTCGGCAAGACTCACCTGATGCACGGTATCGGCAACGCGATTCTGGCGCGTTCGCCGCAGGCGCGCGTCGTTTATTTGCTGGCGGAACAGTGGTATCACCAGTTCGTGTCGGCGATCCGCTATGGCCGCATGGTTGAATTCAAGGATTTCTACCGCTCCGTCGACGCGCTGTTGATCGACGATATCCAGTTTTTCGCGGCCAAGCAGCAAACCCAGGAAGAGTTTTTTCACACGTTCAATGCACTGATCGAGGCGCGTCGGCAGATCGTAATGACTTGCGATCGATACCCTCGTGAACTGGATGCGCTCGATGAACGTCTGAAATCAAGATTTACTTGGGGACTGTCGGTCGCTATCGAACCACCCGAGTTCGAGACGCGCGTGGCGATTCTTCTCAGCAAAGCCGATGCAATCGGCATGAAATTGCCGCAGGACGTCGCTGCGCTGGTTGCGCAGCGGATCCGCTCGAACGTGCGCGAACTCGAAGGCGCTCTCAATCGTCTGAATGCGTCGGTGCGTCTGACCGGCTCCCCGATCAATGCTGAATTCGCTCGTGGCTGCCTGCGCGATATGTTCGCGGTCTACGATCGCGCGGTGTCACTGGACAGTATCAAGCGTGCGGTTGCCGGCTACTTCAACATCCGCATCACCGACCTCAGTTCCGGCCGTCGCACCCGCACGATTGCACGACCCCGCCAGATCGCGATGGCGCTGGCGAAGGAACTGACGCAGCACAGCTATCCGGAAATCGGCGAAGCTTTTGAAAAAGACCACACGACCGTCCTGCATGCTTGCCGCAAAGTTGACGAATTGCGCGGTGAAAATGAGCGTGTGCGTGAAGACTATGAAAATCTCCTGCGCCTGCTATCCGTTTGAAACCTTTGAACGAAGAGGCTGCAAGCCTGTGTACAATTTGTGTATAAAGACCGGAGCAAATTTAATACACAGGTTGTCCACTTACCCGACAATGACTTTGAGCCTGGTTTTACCGTCATCAACATGAATCCAACTAATTGATATTTAATAGATATCTGGTTTTATCCCATGTTAAGCGCTTAGTACGATAAACGACAGAGTCTTTTAAATACACGTCTTGATTAATGAAAGGCCATGCAAATACAGACTCGGCGAAACGATATCTTTCAAGCTTTACAAATCGTCATCGGTGTCGTGGACAAACGACAATCTCTGCCGATCCTGGCAAATGTTTTGATCGAAGCAGCGGATGACTTGCTTCTGATAACGGCAACGGACCTGGAACTGCAACTGCAGAGCGAGACCAGAATCCAGAATCTCGCGCCCGGGCGTGTGACTGCCCCTGCGCGCAAGCTGTACGACATTTGCCGCAGCTTGCCTGAAGGAGCCGAAATAACGCTCGAGGATTCGGCGAAGAAACTCGTGGTCAAGTCCGGTCGCAGTCGCTTCTCGCTCGGAACCATGCCGGCCGAAGAGTTCCCGTCGTTTCCGGTAATGACCGAGGAAGCGCGGCTCGAACTTCCTGCCAAAGATTTGCGCGTCCTGCTGCAGAAGACGCAGTTCGCCATGGCGCAACAGGATGTTCGCTACTACCTGAATGGCATGCTGATCGACGCCAATGATCAACGCATACGTGCTGTCGCGACGGATGGCCATCGGCTCGCGATGGGACAAATGAATCTGGCTACGGGACTGAAAAAGCCGTTTCAGCTGATTTTGCCGCGGAAGACGGTGCTCGAGTTGCAGAAATCGTTGGAGTCAGGTGGTGAGACCGCCAGTGTGCTGATTTCGGGAAGCCAGGTTGAAATCCGGCTGGATGGTGGTCGCTTGAGTTCCAAGGTTATCGATGGCCGTTTTCCCGATTACGAGCGCGTGATTCCGGACAAGCCGGAACGCATTGCGCATGGACGTTGCGATCTGGTCAAGGCTGCCTTATCGCGAGCAGCGATTTTATCGAACGAGAAGTTCCGCGGCGTCCGGTTGCAACTTGAGAAGAACTTGCTGCGGATACAGACCCAGAATCCAGAGCAGGAAGAGGCCGAGGATGAAGTCGAGATCGAATACGACGGCAGTCCCATTGAAATCGGCTTCAACGTCGGTTACCTGCTTGATGCGCTAAACGCGATTGGCACCGAACGCTTTGCCTTGGAGATGCGTGGACCTGACGGCAGCGGTCTGATTCGCGAGGAGGGTGATAACCCGAACCGTTACGTCGTTATGCCGATGCGGCTGTAATGTGTGGATTAGCCGTATCGCAATAACCAATTTTCGTAATCTGCGCCAGACGGAAATTGCGCTCGCTCCAGGCATCAACTTTTTCGTCGGCGATAATGGTGCAGGCAAAAGCAGCGTGCTCGAAGCCATACTTACACTGGCAAGGGGACGCGTTGTCAGCGGTCATCCGCAGGAACGAACCGGACCAGCTCTCGAAGGATGGAACATCGAGGCTGTTACGAAATCAGATATGGCAGAAATGGCACCCGTGATGTTGAAGACGCGTTGGCATCGAGGGCTTGACCGTCGAGTCGGTGATATAGAAGTTACGGCGGCGGACATGAGTCGTGAGTTGATGGTCGCGTGCTTGAATTGGGACAGTCACGGCCTGATTGCGAACGGACCCGATGACAGGCGACGTTTTCTGGATTGGGCGTTGTTCCACGTGGAACAAGATTACGGCGCACTATGGGTACGTTGGCGCAGGTTGTTGAGGCAGCGCAATCGCGCACTTCAGGAACGGGCGAGCAGACAAACGGTCAGCGCATGGGACGAATCCTTGAGTGAAGCGGCGGAATCGATAACCCGGAGGCGCGGGCAGTTGGTCGAGTTTCTGGCAAACAGTTTGGGAAGTGATTCATCGGTGACAGTTGCAGATGTCTCGCTGGAACTGGCTTTCGATCCGGGCTGGGACCGACAAATCTCGTATCGTGATGTGCTGCGGCAACAGCTTGAACAGGATCAGCAGCGGGGACGTACGGGCTATGGTCCGCAGCGTGCCAATTTGCAGCTATGCAGTGGGGACCAGAAAGCAAGCTCATTAAGCCGGGGACAGCAGAAACTGGCGTTGGCATCGATCTTATTGGCTGCTTGCCGCCGGATCATTTCAGTAACTGGGCAGGCACCGATTTTAATGGTGGACGATTTCGAATCTGAACTGGCGGGTGCTGCGAAGAGGAAGCTGGCAGCAGCGCTGCTTCGATATCCAGGCCAACTGTTGCTGACCCAGCATCTTGACGATCGGGAATTATGGAACAACGAGCCGCTCAAAGTGTTCCACGTGGAACACGGGCAAGTCACAGCCGCGCTAAACTAATGGATTAACGGAATCGTACGATGTCCGAAGACGATAATAGCTACGACTCTCGCAGTATCCGCGTTCTTAAAGGCCTCGAAGCCGTCCGGCAGAGACCGGGTATGTACATCGGCGATACCGATGACGGTACCGGCTTGCATCACATGGTGTTCGAGGTCGTCGATAATTCCATCGACGAAGCACTCGCGGGTTACTGCACCGAAATCCGCGTGGTAATGCATACCGACGGCAGCGTAACCGTCGTCGATAATGGTCGCGGGGTTCCGGTCGACATTCATGCTGAAGAAGGGCGTTCTGCGGCCGAGGTCATCATGACCATCTTGCATGCCGGCGGTAAGTTCGGCGGCAACGGCTACAAAGTGTCCGGCGGTCTGCACGGTGTCGGTGTTTCCGTCGTCAATGCTTTATCGGACCGGTTGCTGCTGGATATTTATCGTGACGGCAAGCATCATTTTCAGGAATATCACCTCGGCGTGCCGCAGGCCCCGCTCGCGGCGGTTGGCCAGACAGATCGGCGCGGCACTACCGTGCGTTTCTATCCGAGCCCGACGGTGTTCACGAACCTCCAGTTCAGCTACGACACGCTGGCGCGCCGGCTGCGCGAACTGTCATTCCTGAATTCCGGTGTGCGTATTGTGCTTAACGAAGAAGTGACTGGCCGCGAGGACGTTTTTGAGTACAAGGGTGGCATCCGCGCTTTCATCGAATATCTGAACCGTAACAAGGCCGCACTGCACGAAACCATCATTTACATCGAGGCAGAACGGGATGGCGTTGCCGTGGAAGCTGCGTTGCAGTGGAACGACAGCTATCAGGAAAATGTGTTGTGTTTCACCAACAATATTCCGCAGCGTGACGGTGGTGCCCATTTGACGGGATTCCGCAACGCACTGACACGTTCGATCAACGACTATCTGGAAGGTGAAGGGATTGCCAAGAAGGAGAAGGTCGAGCCAGTCGGTGACGATGCACGTGAGGGACTGACGGCGGTGCTGTCAATCAAGGTGCGCGATCCGAAATTCTCGTCGCAGACCAAGGAAAAGCTGGTTTCGTCAGAAGTGAAACCGGCGGTCGAGCAAGTCATCAACGAGAAATTGCGCGAATTTCTTCTGGAACGGCCGCGCGAAGCGAAAGCGATCGCCGCCAAGGTTGTGGAAGCCGCCCGCGCGCGCGAAGCGGCCCGTAAAGCCAAAGAACTCAATCGCCGTAAGAGTGTGCTCGATGTCGCCGGGTTGCCCGGCAAGCTCGCGGATTGTCAGGAAAAGGATCCTGCGAAATCAGAGTTGTTCCTCGTCGAAGGCGATTCGGCGGGCGGTTCGGCGAAGCAGGGCCGCGACCGCCGTTTTCAAGCGATCCTGCCGCTTAAGGGCAAAATTCTGAACGTCGAGAAAGCGCGACTTGAGCGCATGCTGTCGTCGGCGGAAGTGGGGACGCTAATTACTGCGCTCGGCTGCGGTATCGGCCGCGACGATATGAAAGCGGAAAACCTGCGCTATCACCGGATCATCATCATGACCGATGCCGACGTCGATGGCGCGCATATCCGCACACTGCTGCTGACCTTCTTTTACCGGCATATGTACGCGCTCGTCGAGCGTGGCCACATCTATATCGCGCAACCGCCTTTATACAAAGTAAAGGCAGGTAAATCAGAAGCTTACGTTAAGGATGATCGCGAGCTTCAAAGCTGGCTCATTGAGGCAGCGCTCGATGATGCGTCGCTATCGAGTGTGGATGGTCCACTACCGGCTGCGCGTCTGCGCCAGCTGGCGCTGATGCACGCGGAAGTCGATACCATCATCGAACGTCGTGCACGCCATGGCGATATCAACCTGTGGCATGCGTTGCGCGAAACCGTGCCGGTACCAAACGAGACCGGCGCGCTCGAAAGCTGGAAATCGAACTACGGACAGTCCTTGAACCGGCTCGCGGTTTCGACGCAGCGTTATATGGTTTCAGCAGCGGTCGGTGATCTGTACCCACGGCTGACAGTGACGCGAGTTCAGCATGGCGACACACAGTCTTGGACGCTCGGCGATGATTTCTTCGCAGGTGGCGATTACCGCCATATCACCGAACTGCGTCAGCAAACCGCAGCGCTGGACGGCCGCGACATCACGGTGCGTCGCGGTGAGCGCCAGCAGACCATTCAACGTTTCAGCGATGCCTATGCTTGGTTCATGAGCGAGGCTAAGCGCGGTTTGCATATTCAGCGCTACAAAGGTCTCGGCGAAATGAATCCGGGACAGTTGTGGGAAACGACGCTGGATCCAGAATACCGCCGCTTGGTGCGCGTGCATGTCGAGGATGCGGTCGCTGCCGACCAGATTTTCACGACGCTGATGGGCGAAGAGGTCGAACCTCGCCGCGAATTCATCGAGCGACACGCGCTGCTGGTGGGAAATCTCGACATCTGATTACGCACCGCTGCATCGAAGGGTGCGCTGAGTGGATGTGAGCCAGAGCTGAAAATCAAAACTGTGGAATCAGCGGTTCAATCTTGTCCCGCAACGCCGACAGCGCCGCTGTGTTCTGCGCGGTCAGCGTGATGTGGCCCAGTTTGCGATGGGGTTTTGCCTGTTTGCCGTAACGGTGGAGATGCACGCCTGCGTGACGCAATACGGCGCCGGGTTTGGGTTCCGAACCGACGCAGTTGAGCATCATGCTGGCGCTGCGGAGGTTTGTTGCACCCAGCGGCAGATCGCAAATTGCACGCAGGTGATTCTCAAACTGCGAACAGTCGGCGCCTTCGATACTCCAGTGCCCTGAATTGTGTACGCGCGGCGCGATTTCGTTCGCGAGTAATCCACCGTTGACCACAAAGAACTCAAACGCCAGGACGCCGATGTATTCCAGTTTTTCGAGCAGGCGTGTCACGTAACCTTCAGCCTGTGTCTGCAGTGGATCCGCGAGCCGCGGCTGCGAGCTGTAGAGAATTCCGCTGCGATGAACGTTTTCGATCAGGGGATAAAAAGCAATCCGTTTGTCGAGTCCGCGCGCGGCGATGCAGGAGACCTCGCGCTCGAACGGCACGAACGCTTCGAGAATCAACGGCCGGCCGGCGAGTCGCGCCCAGGCCATTTCGATGTCGCGCGAATTCTTGATGACAGCCTGTCCTTTGCCATCGTAGCCAAGCGTGCGCGTTTTCAGCACCGCTGGCAGGCCGAGCTGCACGAGTGCATCGCTGAGTTCCGCGCGCGTATCGACAAGTACATAACGCGGCAACGGAATCGCCAGTTCCTCGAACAACTTTTTTTCGGCCAGACGATCCTGGCTTGCCGCGAGCGCCGCCGGGCCTGGTCGTAGCGGTACACGCGCGGCTACGAACTCAGCTGTCGACAGCGGCACATTCTCGAATTCGTAGGTGGCGACGTCGATGCGCGAGCAGAAATCGCGCAGCGCGACGCCGTTCGCATAGTCCACCTGCATGTGGGTCCCGAGCTTTACCGCGCAGGCCTCTTCCGACGGATCGAGAAAAACGAATTCGAAGCCGAGCGGATAGCCGGCCAGGGCGAGCATGCGGCCGAGCTGCCCGGCGCCGAGGATGCCGATTCTCACGGCGGTGGCAGCGCGGCAGCGAGAACAACGGCCGTTTGATCGGCGCGACGCTGATCGAGACGCGCGGCGAGGCCGGTATCGCTGAGCGCAAGGATTGCCGCAGCGAGCAGGGCGGCGTTGGTTGCGCCGGCGGTTCCGATTGCCAGGGTGCCGACCGGGATGCCAGCCGGCATCTGCACGATGGAAAGCAGTGAGTCCAAGCCGTTCAGCGTCTTTGATTGCACAGGCACGCCGAGCACGGGTAGCCGCGTCTTGGCCGCGACCATGCCCGGAAGATGCGCCGCGCCGCCGGCACCGGCGATGATGACGCGCAGCTCGCGCGCTGCGGCTGTGGCTGCGTAATCGAACAGCAGATCCGGTGTACGGTGCGCGGAGACCACGCGCGATTCGTAGGCAACGCCCAGTTCATCGAGCGTGCGCGCGGCAGCAGCCATCGTCTCCCAATCGGACGTGGAGCCCATGATGATGCCGACCAGCGGCTTTTGCGCCGACACTAAATTCGCCCTGAACCGCAGTAAAGCTTGAAATTATGTCATTCCAACCGCAAGTCTGAATAGAGGGACTTCGCCCGACGCCGGCGATTTGACCGAATGGCGCTGTAATTGCGTCGAATGGCTGTTGCAGGGGCAAAGTCGGATAATCCTCGAAGCGGCCGCTGGTCGCATCAGTAGCCCGCGCATGTTGGAAGGCACAATGAACTCCCTAACGCTTGCTTTAGCGTCACTCAGCCCACCCCCCACGACTGTTTCTAGGATAATGCTTTTTATACTAGGTCTTGACACACGACATGAACGCTTTTGAGAGGATCACATTGCAGCGTGATGTGGTCGGCACATTGATCCCAGCGGGTACCAAGGTTGAACTGCCGGAAGGCGCCAGCGCGCGCGTGACCCAGGCGCTCGGCGGCAGCTACACCGTTGAGGTCGAGGGCCATCTGTTCCGTATTGAGGGCAAGGACGGTGATGCCATCAGCCAGGAGGCCGCAGCCGCGCCGACACTGGCCGCTGACGCGTCCGAGGACGAAATCGAAAAGGCGGTCTGGACGCAGCTCGCGACCTGCTACGATCCGGAAATTCCGATCAACATCGTCGAGCTGGGACTAATCTACGAATGCAAGCTGGAAGCAATCGACGACGGTGGCAAGCGTGCGCGCATCCGCATGACACTGACCGCACCGGGCTGCGGTATGGGTGAGGTGCTGGTATCGGATGTGCGCGCAAAAGCGCTTACGGTGCCTGGCGTGCGCGAGGCTGACGTGGAACTGACATTTGATCCACCGTGGACGCGCGACATGATGAGCGAAGCCGCGCAGCTGCAAGCCGGCTTCATCTGATGCGACGGTGGCCATGAGCGATACCACCACCCGCGGCGTGCGCATCATCGTCCAGCCCCGCTTCGTTCCCGAACAATCGGATCCGGCCGGCGATCAATATCTGTTCGCCTACCACATCACGATCCGCAATGAGGGCAAAGTGCAGGTTCAGCTGCTATCGCGACACTGGATCATCACCAATGGCGAGGGACGCGTGGAGGAAGCGCGCGGCCCTGGCGTCGTGGGCTATCAGCCGACGTTGAAACCCGGCGAGGAATTCCAGTACACCAGCGGCTGCCCGTTGGACACGCCGGTCGGCACCATGCACGGCAGTTTCCAGATGGTCACCGAGAGCGGGGATGCATTCGATGCGCGCATTGAACCCTTCCGATTGGCGATTCCGCGAATCCTGAACTGACTTCAAGCTGCGGCGCGCCGCGATCGCGAACGGCCCCGTGTGCCGGCTTCATGTCCGTCTATCAGCTGGCCTGATCGACGCACTTGCGCTGGCTGTGCATCTGCCGTTTCATAAGCGATGCGTTTTCATCGACTAATTCTGATCCTGCTGATCGTCGTCACGCAGAGCCTGCTGCCGATCATGTCGGCGACGTGGGCGAGTGACGGTGATCCACAGAAGAACAGACCGACAGCATCGCCATCTGGCGTGACCGCTGGAGTCGAAACCAAGCCGATGCGCGCAGATTGTCCCATGCATAACAGACACGTTCACGTACATGGACTCGCAGCAGCGAAGCCCGCGCCGCGAGCAGTCGACGTGGCTGCGCGCTTGCACCTTCACGCGGGTTGCTGCGGACACGCGCAATGTAGCTGCGGCGGCGCGTGCCTCATGATAGCTCTGCCCATCGACATCGCGATGTTTTCATTTCCGCGAACGGCGGATTCCTCGCCGGTTTTCACCCTCGCACGGCTGTCGGCCGCGCATACGCTCGATCGCCTCCGGCCCCCGATCCGCGCCTGAAGCAATGACCACGTGGCACGCGTACCTCTTGTCCGCGTGCCGTTCTACCGTGATCATTTCCCGGAAAGGATGATGTCGTTTTCACGAAGACGCTTCAGGCCAGCGCTCGCGCCGGCTCTGTTTTCAACACTGTTCACGGCCAGCTGCGCCAGCCTGCCGCCGGATCGCGGTGTCGGCGAGGTGCGTGCAATGGCGGCGCAGCGCGGCATTCAAATTCCACAAACAACACCGAACGATCGCGCACACGTGATCGATGAACTGCTTGGCCGGCCGTTGACGCCGGCGGCGGCGACCGCAATCGCGCTGCTGGCGAATCCACGCATGACGAGCATCTACGCACAACTCGGCAGCGCCGGCGCCGAAGTTTTGCAGGCAGGTCGTCTCAGCAATCCGGCGCTGAATGCGTCGATCGGGTTTACGTCGGCGGTTGGCGCGGTCGATCGCTTCAGTTTCGGACTCGCGCAGGATTTCCTGAACCTGCTTCTGCTGCCGGCGCGCACGCGGCTGGCGAAAGCAGATTTCGCACGCACGCAACTCGAAGCCGCCGGCGCGGCGATGTCACTAGCTGCCGATGTCGATCGCGCCTATTACGGCTATGTAGCGGCGCGCCAGCTGGCGGAATTGCGAGCCGCCATCGCGGACGCGGCAGAGATTTCCGCCGAACTCGCTGCACGCTTGCACGCTGCCGGCAACATCAGCCGGCTCGATCTGGCGCTCCAGCAAAGTGCGGCGGCGCAGGCGCAGCTCGACCGTATCGACGCGGACGGCGCGCGCGACGCTGCGCGGTTTGCACTTAATCGCGTGATGGGCTTGAGCGCCGACCGTGTACGCTGGGAAGCGCCGGGGAGTCTGCCACTGCCACCGGCGGTCGGCGACAACATCGACACGCTGCAGACCATCGCGGCGCGCGATCGTCTCGATCTGCAAGCCGCGCGTGGACGCGTTGGCATGCTCGAAGACCAGCTCGGCATTGCGCGGCAGTCGCGTCTGGTCGACTCCGCGAGTATCGGTGTGACACACGAACGCGATACCGACAACTCGCGCATCACGGGTCCGGATCTATCGCTGAGCCTGCCGCTGTTCGATCAAGGACAAGGGCGCATGCTTGCGGCGCAGGCAGAGCTGGAGCAGGCGCGTGCGGATGCGGATGCGCTGTGGATCGATATCTCGAACGATGTGCAGCTTGCCGCGGGGCAAGTCACGGCAGCACACGCGCGCGTACGCGTCCTGCGCGACCGGCTGGTGCCCCTGCGCGAACAGATCGTCGCGCGCACGCAGGAGCAGATGAACTTCATGCTCGTGGACACGTTCGATCTGCTACTCGCCAGGCAACAGGAATTCGATGCATGGCGGCGCTACATCGAAGCGACGCGCGACTACTGGCTGGCGCGCATCGATCTGGCGCATGCGACCGGCGGCCATCTTCCTGTAGCCGATAGCGGCAAGGTCATCGATATGAATGACATCGTTCCAAGGAACGATATGGCACCCACTTCATCGTCCGATGCGGCCCCGGCGCCCGCGACGGACATTCAACCCGCGCCCGATCCTCGCTGAACTGGAGAATATCCATGAACCTCGCACACAAACTGCTGCTCTCTCTGTCGTTCGCCGGCGCACTTGCGACAGGCGCGAATGCCGATGAAAAGACGCCGGCACCATCGTCAAACAAGACACCGGCGCCGATGATGAATTCGGAAGATGGACACATGCCCATGCACGGCTCGGACATGCCGATGGATTGCGATCCGAAACACATGGATACGTCGAAAATGACTGCCGACGAACACAAGAAAATTATGAAGGCGTGCAAGAAACAGACGGACCCGCAAAACTCCGGCAAGGACAACTCCAAGGCGGACGACATGCCGGGCGGGAAATACTGATGTTGTCGCGGCGCTCCCTGCTGCGCGGGGCGGGGCTGCTTTCGGCTCTGCCCACGTTTGCCGCATGGCGCAGCGCGCGCGCGGAAGCACCGGCGTCAGGTGCGGGCGGCGCATCGTCGCCCGCGCTCACCGGATTTCGATCCGTGAGTACGCCCAATGGACGCGCGCTGCCGCACCAGCTCGTCGACGGTGTGAAGGAGTTCCGGCTCGTTGCGGAGGAAGTCGAGCACGAATTCGCGCCCGGCTGCAAAGCTAAATGTTGGGGTTATAGCGGCTCGACGCCAGGACCGACTATCGAAGCGATCGAGGGCGATCGCGTACGCATCCTAGTCCACAACCGTCTGCCGGAGCGCACGTCGATTCACTGGCACGGCATTCTGCTGCCGAACGGCATGGATGGCGTCGCCGGTCTCACGCAGCCGCCGATCGAACCCGGCGAAACCTGGGCCTACGAGTTCACGCTGAAACAGGCCGGCACCTACCTGTATCACCCGCACGCTGACGAGATGGCACAACTCGCGTTCGGCATGATGGGATTCTTCATCATCCATCCGCACGACGGCGAGATCGAAGCGGTGGATCGCGACTATGCGATCCTGCTGCACAACTGGGCACTGCATCCCGGTACCTATCGGCCTGATCCGGCGGTGATGACGGAATTCGATCTGTGGACCTTCAACAGTAAAATCTTTCCAGCGACCGCGCCCCTGGTCGCGCGCACCGGCGAGCGCGTGCGCCTGCGCTTCGCCAATCTGTCGATGTGGAATCATCCGATCCATTTGCATGGGCACCGCTTCTACGTGACCGGCGGCGACGGCGGGCGCTGGCCACGGGGTGCATGGCTGCCGGAAGTCACGCACATCGTCGGGGTCGGCCAGACGCGCGATTTCGAATTCGTCGCTGACAATCCCGGCGACTGGGCACTGCACTGTCACATGAGCCACCATACGATGAACGCGATGGGCCACCGCGTCACCAATATGACTGGTGCCGACACTGGCGGACTGGAGGAACGAATCAACGCGCTGCTGCCCGGTACGATGCTGATGGGTAAGAACGGCATGGCCGGCATGGGCGAAATGGCAGACGCGATGGGTGGTCCGGAGAACACTGTGCCGATGATGGCCGGCGAAGGGCCATTCGGTACGGTCGAAATGGGCGGCATGTTCACGGTACTCAAGGTGCGCGACGATCTTGCCTCCGGCGACGCACGCGATCCCGGCTGGTATCGTCACCCACGCGGCACGATTGCCCGACGCATCACCTGATTTGGAGCTTGTAATGACGACGCTGAGAACGCTGTTGATTTACACAATCGCTGTCGCCGCGATCGGCTTCGGCTGGCTTGCCGTTGGCGGCCTCGATTTCGCCGCCGACGCGCCGCATTCGGCGCCCGTCTATGCGCTGATCGACTTCGCGCGCGAACGCTCAATCGATGTGCGCGCGGAGAACATCCAGACGCCGCCACTCGATGATCCGAAGATGATCGCCGAAGGTGCCGAACATTACGGCGCAATGTGCGACGGCTGCCATCTTGCACCGGGCAAATCCAGTGACGAGTTTCGCAATGGCCTCTATCCGCAGCCGCCCGATCTCGTGCATACCGCAATCGATAGTCCCGCCGAAGCATTCTGGGTCATCAAGCACGGGATCAAAGGCAGCGCCATGCCGGCTTGGGGCGCTTCGCACGACGATGCCACGATCTGGGCGATGGTTGCATTCCTGCGCAAGCTGCCGCAGCTGACGCCCGAGCAATATAAGGAGATGACTCCCGCAGGAGAACACGAAGACGCGCACGACGCTGGCGCGGCGTCTGATCACAATCCTACAGCGCCGTAGCTTTAGCTCTCTGGATCTTCCGGTGAGGACAGGAGTGTTTGGATACCGGCACCACTGGAAGTGGAGTGACTCCAATCATCTGCTATTCAGATGAACAGCTTCAGCCAGCGAACGAACATCCGCCCAAGCGAACGTGCTGGTGGATAAAACAGCCAGTTCGAGGAAATCACGGTTTTCAGCACTGCGCGCTCGTGCGAAAACGAACGGAAGCCGTAGACGCCGTGCGAATTGCCAATGCCGGAATTGTTGACGCCGCCAAACGGCAGGTGTCCGTGGATGTACTGAATGACGCTGTTGTTGATGCAAGTGCCGCCGGCGCTGGTTTTCTTCAGCACGCTGTTGATATTCGCCTTGTTGCGACTCCACATGTACAGCGCGAGTGGCTTGGGTGCGGCGTTGATGCGTGCGATGACGTCGTCGAGATGCTCGAACGGAACGATCGGCAGCAGCGGCCCAAAAATTTCTTCCTGCATAATTTTCGCGTCGCCCGGAATATTGTCGAGCAGCGTCGGCGCGATGAAGTTAGTGAACTCATCGACGATACCGCCGACTAATACGCGCGCACCGCGCCCGGTCGCATCATCGAGCAAACCTTTCACGCGCAAGGTGTGGCGTTCATTGACGATGCGCGCGAGATCGGTGCTCGTCTTCTGCGCTTCGCTGTCGCGACCGTAAAAATCCTTCAGCGTGTCGCGGCACAGGTTGACGAATTTCTCGCGCACGGAGCTGTGCACGTAAACGTAGTCGGGAGCAATGCAGGTTTGTCCGTTGTTCGTGAACTTGGCCCACATGGTATTGCGTGCGGCTTCTTTCAGATTGGCACTGGCATCGATGATGGTCGGGCTTTTGCCACCGAGTTCGAGCGTGACACTCGCAAGATTCTTCGCCGCCGCCGCCATCACGATCTTGCCGACCGCGGGCGAGCCGGTGAAGAAAATATGATCGAATGGCATCTCCAGCAATGCCTGCGCCACGCCCGCGTCGCCCTCAAAGATTGCCACTTCGGTTTCGGCGAACACTTCGCGCACGATTTTCACGATCAGTGCCGACAAATGCGGAGTCATCTCTGATGGCTTCAGAATCACCGCATTGCCGGCGGCGATCGCCGACACCAGCGGGCCAAACGTGAGATTCACCGGATAGTTCCACGGCGAGATGATCAGGCAGCGACCTTTCGGTTCGTACTGGATCCAGCCGCGATGCCCCCACGTCGCGCGCGAAGGCCACACGCGCTTCGGTTTCATCCAGCGCTTGAGCTTGCGGATCGCTTCGTTGGCCTCGCCGAGCACCGGAATGATTTCAGTGAGGTCGATCTCTTCCGGCGGCTTGCGGAAATCGGCGGCACCGGCAGCATAGATATCCGGCGTGTGTGCTTGCAGCGCTTCCTTCAGACGCTTGATCTTTTCGATACGTTCAGCAGCGGTCGAAGTGCGCAGGCGCAGCGCTGTTTCGCGTTGCCGTTCAAACACCCGGCGAATGTCGCGCAAGGGAGGCTGAGTGGGAGTGCCGGGGGATGCCGTTGAACGCATATTTGTCATTACAAGCTCCTGCCCCGCCGCTGCGGGAAATACTTCAGACGGCGGCCGCTGCCGGCGGAGTCGCCGTCGCCGCCATGTTCGGCGCACCGCCCCAGATGTGCATACCGTACTTCCAGTAGCCGCGCACATTGTTGAGACGGGAATCTTCGTCGGCCGGAATCGCGAGCACTTCGCCTTGCAGCAACGGCGTCAGATACGGCGCGAGCGCCGCGCCACCGCCGCCGGTCAACACGATGGCGTCAACATCCCACTCGTCTGCCCACAGACGGTTGACGTCGGCAGCAACGCGCTGCGCAAGCTGCGTGAACGCATGCTTGACCAGCGGATTGATGTCGTAGCGCTGACCGCGGATCTTGATGGTGCCGCGCGCCACCGCGTCGTAAAGACGGAACAGTTCGACCTGCACACCGCTTTTTTCATGCAACATCGCTGCCAGCACCGAATAGGCGGTGGAAATGCCGGAATCGGTCGAAAGACTGCCACGCTCCGAATAGCGCGTCTTATCGCTGATCGTGAAATCGGCGGTGCGGAAGCCAATGTCGATGACCCCGATCTTCTCCGAGATGAAACGCGGATTCCCCGGCTTGCCGGCGTCGTTGAGCATGAGATTGAACAGCGAACCGAACGGCTGCGGAATCACCCGCACCCTTTCGATATAGATACTCTTCTCCTCGCGCTCGCCGTTCGCCTGTACGATCTTGATCGAATGGCGCTGCTGCAACAGCGTGGTCAGCTGATCTTTGAACTTGCGGAAGAAGCTGATCGGCAGTCCGGTGACCAGTCGCACCGGCTCGCCATGCGGCGCATACGGCGCCAGCGCGGCTAGCGCCAGCGTCTTTGCGTACTTGCCTATGAACTGTGCCGGATCGAGCGTGAATTGGCGGCCGCGTGACTGTGCCTCGGCGTATTCACCGACGAACACCGCTTCATCGCCGATTTCCAGATGCCGCGGCGTCAGCGTCTGCGACGGCAGCAGCGGTTCGGAATACTGCAACGGCGTCGCGTCGCCTATGATCGACTTGAAAATCTGGAACTGGCGGCCATCGGTCGCCTTGGTGTAACCAAACCCGGTATCGACGCCGAGAATGCGCATGTGTCCGTGCCCCTAGCTGGATTCGCTGCCTTGTAGCACGCACCCGGCAGCGGGTAAAGTCCGGCGCTGGACCGGGAGACCCTACCGCTGGTTTGCGGCCAGCGGCGCTGGCCGCGATTCGTGAGTTTCTTCGAGCAAGGAGAGGCCGTACTGGGCCGCGATTCTTGCCCACGTGCGCTTGGCGTCACCCATCATCGCCACGAAAGCTCCGCGCTCGGCTTTGAGCCGGGTCGCATCGGCGTCCGAAGGCTTGGTCCATTTCGTCATCGATGAATATTCCGATGCGCTGCCCTCCGCCAGTCCGTAGACATAACCGGTGCGCACATCCGCGAACAGAGCTGACGCGGTGGAGGTGACGTGCGCCTGGCGCCCGGGCAGCACGCCGAGCGTGATTTCCTTCTCCGGCGGGAATGTATCGTTCTCGATGTGGAAACGCGTATCAAAGGTATACGCAAACAGGATATCGGCCTGCACGCCGCTGGCGGCCACCAGCAGATCGTGAAAGGTTTTCAGCGTCGCTGGCAGCGTCAGTCGGCTCAGCGGCACGATGCCCAGCACCTGTGGCCAATCGTCGATCGCGTCGAAATCCCCCGGCGTCTCGACCTCATGCAGATAAACCACGGAATAGTTACCGTCACCGATGCCTTCCGCGCCAAACGAACGATAGTCCGCGGCCTGCACGCGGACGACAGCGACACTGGCCGGGAACGGGGCTTCCGGCAGACGTTCGGCGTCATCGCTCGCGGCATCCGCGATCGTCCGCATCGGCGCACCTTCGCCGGGCGTCAGGTAGGTGACGCAGCCATGCAGGCCGAGCACAGCACAGGCGACGACAACAGCGGGGAAAGGTCGGAGGATCGGCATTTGCAGGCGCATGAATCGACAGCAATACATTTAAGAAACTTCCGGAAACGCAGGAACCGCATACCGCATTGTCGTCGGATAGCCCCGATAACCTAGACTCCGCTGCACTACATTTGGTTCATCGGCACGGTCTCATGCCTTGGCGATCATTCTGCCATGCATGACCACGGATCATCGCTGGCGGTGACCTCCGCGACGGATGACGTCGGAACGCATTCCCGCTACCCTGCGCCGTGCTTTTTAAGAGCTCCAGATGATGTCGGCCCGTTTTCACCGGCGCCTCGGAGCTGCGTCGGCGCTCGCCCGAACTGACTGCTTTCGTGCATGAATAAACCCATCAAAGTCGTTGCTATCGCCCAGCCCGCCAATCTCGGCGATGTCGTGTCCTGCCTACCGATGGCGGCCGTGGTGAAAGAGCACATCCCAGATGCGAAAGTGCTGTTCATCGCGCGTGACTATGCGTGCGCGCTGATCCACGCGTGTCGGCATGTCGATGGTTTCATCGAGTACCACGAGGCAGTTGCGAATCCCCGCTTGCTGCGAGAACAGGCGGTGGATGTGTTGGTGAACCCGTTCCTGAAGGACGATATCGGCTTTGCCGCACAGGCAGCTGATGTGCCAATCCGCATCGGCAACTTGCGTCGTCCACGCACGGTGAAGTGGGCGAACCGGTTCATCTACATGGGTTCGCAAAAGAATCCGCTGCATATCGCCAACATGAATCTGCGCCACCTGCGGCCACTGGGGATTCATGCGGAGCTGACGCAGGGACAGCTCGCCGCGCGGTTGGGTGTCGATCGCACGGTGGCGCTCAGGGACGATATCGCCGTGCATTTAAGGCCCGACCGCTTCAACCTCATATTGCATCCAAAATCGAACAAGAATGGCCGCGAGTGGCCTGCCGCGTATTTCAACCGCCTTGTCGATTTGCTGCCAGTCGATCGTTTTCGCATTTTCGTCACCGGTGTCACGTCCGAGCGGGAGGAATTACTGCGTGAGTGTCCCGCCCTGATCGAGCGACCGCGGGTCATTGATCTGATGGGGCAGCTGGATCTGGAGCAGTTCATTGCTTTCACGCGAGCGGCGGACGGCCTGGTCGGCAATTCGACAGGACCGTTGCATATCGCAGCGGCAGTCGGCATACCGACGCTTGGTGTTTTTCCCGGCCGGCATTTGGCGAACGCGCGCAAATGGGGGCCAATCGGCGTCCGCGCGGAAACCTTCTCCTTCAGGGAAGTCTGCGAACCCGGCCCCGGACGCTGCCCCTACAGGTACGCCGGCGAAGAATGTTCATGCATGACCGGGATCGAACCGCATGCCGTCGCCGAGCGCCTCTATCCCTGGGAACGCGAGCGTACCGTTCGTACCAACGTGGCGGTAGAAGCGATCGCCTGAGCTAACAGACCCTAGATCGCTTCCGAGCGTGGCGGGCGCGCCGCCAGCCTGCCGACGGCTTCCATCGTCGTCATCTCGCCGGCAATCACCGCTGCGATGTGCTCGCATAGCGGCATTTCAATGCCGTGCTGACGGGCAAGTTTGCGCACTTCGGCCGCCGCGCGCGCACCTTCGACGACACTCGCGATCTCCTCGATTGCCTGCGCCGGTGTGCGCCCCTGGCCGAGCAGCAGACCGAAACGACGATTACGGGACTGGTTGTCGGTGCAGGTGAGCACCAGATCGCCGAGTCCGGACATGCCCATCACCGTTTCCGGCTGTGCGCCGAGCGCCGTGCCGAGGCGCGCGATTTCGTTGAGGCCGCGCGTGATCATGGCCGAACGGGTGTTGGCGCCGAGCCCCAACCCGTCCGCGATGCCGACCGCGATCGCCAGCACATTCTTGGTGGCGCCGCCGATCTCCACGCCGATCACGTCGTCCGAGGTGTACGCGCGGAAACCGTCGCCGTGCAGCGCGGCCGCGATGCGTTCGGCAAAGGCAGGCTGGTTGGCGGCGACGGTAACCGCCGTCGGCAGGCCCATCGCCAGTTCGCGTGCGAACGTAGGGCCGGATACGACCGCCAGCGCACGTTCGGCACCGAGCACTTCGGCAATGATTTCGTGAACGAACCGGCCGGTGCCCGGTTCCAAGCCCTTGCACGCGCAGGCGACACCTTGCTCAGGCCGCACGATCGGCGCCAGCCGGTCGCAGGTTTCGCGCAAGGCGGACATCGGCGTGGCGATCAGCAAGTCCCCGGCCGCGGTGACCGTAACATCAAAATCCCCACGCACCTCCAGCGGCGCCGGCAGCGGGCAGCGCGGAAGGTAACGGCGGTTTTCGCGCAAAGCCTGCGCCTGCGCCATTGCCTCGGTGTCACGACCCCACAGCAGCGTGCGCGCTCCGCGACGTGCGAGTTGGATCGCCAGTGCGGTGCCGAATGCGCCCGCGCCGAGCACTGCGATGGGGCGAGTGAGAGTTGCCGTCATTCCGTGTTATTGCGCAGTGGCAGGCATTGGACCGCGCCCGGCCACACTGGAAGCCGCATTTGCGCCTGTCGCTTCAGCGTCAAACCGCCGCGTATCGGGAGAATTACTGGACAACGATTCCCGCACCGTTGCCGCTGCTTTCGGTGCGCGCGCGCATCAAATGTTCGGCGTACAGCGCTTCGAAATTCACCGGTTGCAGGACCAGCGGCGGGAAGCCGGCGCGCATGACCATGCTCGAAACCGCTTCGCGCGCGTAAGGGAACAGCGAGGTAGGACCGAAAGTGGCGAGCACGGCCTGCACTTCACCCGGCGAGAAACCGCGCAGCGCGAACACGCCGGCCTGTTTCACTTCGACAAGGAACGCGATGTCGTCGCCGAGCTTCGCGGTCACAGTCACCACCAGCACGACTTCGTAGATATCCGGTTCGACCGCGTTGATGGCCGTATTGAGCTGCACGTCGAGTTGCGGCGTCCAAGGACGCACGAAAATCTGCGGCGCCTTCGGTACCTCGAGCGAAGTGTCCTTGAGGTAAATGCGCTGGACGAGAACTTGGCGTGCCGTATCGGCGGCGGGCGTGGTGGTCATGACGGAAGGTCCGGAAATTAAGTGAGAGAGCTAAGGTTTGAATAGGCGGAGATCGCGACAAGCTTCATTCGTCTTTCAGCAAAGGGCCGAGCTGGCCGTTGCGTTCGAGCGCGACCAGATCATCATAGCCACCGACATGTTTCTCGCCGATGAAAACCTGCGGCACCGTGCGCCGGCCGGAACGGCGAATCATTTCTTCGCGGCGCCTGTCATCGCCGTCCACCATGATTTCCTCGAATGCCGCACCTTTCTGGCTCAGCAGGCGCTTGGCCATGGTGCAGAACGCACAGAAGCGTGTGGAATAAACGACGACCGGCTTCATGGCACGGCAATCGCCTTCCACGAGGCGATCACTTGGCGGTCACTGGCAGATTGGCGGCCATCCAGTTGTCGAGGCCGCCGCGGATCGGATACACCTCGGCATAGCCGTGCTTGCCGATTTTGCGCGCCGCTTCCGCGCTGGGACCGCCGAGCGCGCAATACACGATAATCGGCCGCGCCTTATCCTTGCCCAGTTCGCTGACATGCTCTTCGAGCTTCGCCAGCGGCAGGTTCACCGCACCCATCAGGTGGCTTTTCTTGAAGTCCGCATGCACGCGCACATCGACGATCAGTGCGTTACGATCGTTGATGAGCCGTACCGCGTCCAGCGGCGCGATACGGCTGGCACCACTGATCTGGCCGTGAATTTCGTTGGCGATGAACAGCAGGAAGACGATGCCGAAGGCACCGAAAAATCCAACGTGGTGATGAAAGAATTCGAGGGCCTGAGCCATGTCGAGGGCCGTCATAACGAAACCTGTGTCGATGCCTAGTTTATCTCACTGGAGGACGGTTGCTGAAAGACCCGTGAAAAAAATCACCTCTGGTGGACTCGTCGTGCTCTTGTGCGCGGTTGCGATGTCGACGGCCGCGCCGACGGAGATGCGTCTCCAGCAAAGCGGCGAACAGTTGGCGCGAGTGCGCGCGCGTATGGCCGAGCTGAGCCGTGCCATCGACGAGGATCGCAATCTCCGTGATGACCTGCAGACACAGGTCGAAGCGGCCGAACGCGCAGTGGCGCAGGCACGGGTCGAGTTGCAGGAAGCCACCGCCAAAGCCGGGCGCCAGGCGGCGAAAGTCCATGATGTGCAGGCGCAGCGCGATGCCGCGCAGCGTCGGTTGGACACAGAAAAAGCCGCGCTTGCCGCGCAGTTGCGCGCCGCCTACGTCGTTGGCAGCGGAGGTACCGCCGAACTGGCGCTCGGGCAGTCCGATCCGGGACGTATTGCGCGGATGGTCGGTTACTACGACTACCTCGATCGCGCGCGCGCGCAGCGCATTCATGTTATCGATATGGAACTTCAGCGCGTCGCGCAGTTTCAGCAGCAGCTCATCGATGAGCAGAAATCCTTGCAACAGCTTCAGGACCAGCGCCGCGACGCATATAACGGCTTGCAGCAGCGCCGTGGTGAACGGGCGCAGGCGCTGGTTGCGCTGCAGCGCCATCTCGCCAACGAAAACGAGGAATTACGGCAGCTGCAGGCCAACGAGCGGCAGATCGAAAACCTGCTGGATTCGCTGAAGAAAGCGATGACCGGGGCGCCGCCGGTGGCTGCGGGTGCGGCCCTGCCATTCCCGAAAATGCGCGGCAGGCTGCCGTGGCCGTTGCGCGGCAAAATTCTCGCCGACTATGGTGATCCGAAAGCCGGCGGACGCTTGCAGTGGAAAGGCCTGTGGATCGCGGCGGACGATGGCGCCATCGTGCGCGCTTGCGCGCGTGGCCGTGTCGCTTATGTCGGCTGGATGTCGCGCTATGGATTGATCGTCGTCGTCGAGCACGAGGACGGTTACTTTTCCCTCTACGGCCACACCGGCACTGTGCAGGTTGCAGCTGGCGATGCGGTCGCTGCTGGAGAAGTGCTCGCCACGGCCGGCAGCACCGGCGGCTACGAACAGCCCGGTCTGTACTTCGAAATCCGCAAGGGCACCGACCCTGTCAACCCGCACGATTGGTTGGGTCGTTGACGACAGGCTCTAGCAGCAACGTGAAGCACCCCGCCGATACCGAGCCGCGGTGCGTTCCCTGAAGAATTCTTCGTAACTCATTACCGGCTCGCCGGGATGACGGGCGTGCCGGTGTTCGACATAACCGGCGTAGTCGGGCACGCCGACCGCGAGCCGTGCACTCTGCGCGAACTTGCGCAGCAGCCCCTGTAACCGGACCATGAGCGCCCTCATTTCGCCACCAGTGCCACGCGCGGCGATTCCATCGCGCTCGGCTCCAGCGCGCGCCACGCGCGCAGACCGGCGCGCAGGCCGAGCAGCATGATGGTCGCGACCACACTCATAAACAGCAGTGCCAGCGTCATATCGACGTAGTCATTGGTGACGACGCGCGCCATCTGCTCCAGCGACTTTGCCGGCGCCAGCACCTGTCCCTGCGCAGAGGCATCGGCGAATTTGCGTGCATGCGCAAGGAAGCCAATCTTTGGATCGGGCGAGAACACTTTCTGCCAACCGGCGGTCAGCGTACATACCAGCACCCAGGTCATCGGCAGCAGCGTGATCCACACATAACGCTCGCGCTTCATTTTGATCAGCGCGACGCTGGCGAAGATCAGCGCCATGCCAGCGAGCATCTGGTTGGCAATACCAAATAGCGGCCACAAGGTGTTGATGCCGCCGAGCGGATCGATCACGCCCTGATACAGAAAGTAACCCCAGCCTGATACGCACAGCGCGGTCGCGAGCACGTTTGCGCCCCATGACTCGGTGCTGCGGAACGGTGCCCACAGCGCGCCGCCGAGATCCTGGATCATGAAGCGGCCGATGCGCGTGCCGGCGTCAATCGTGGTGAGGATGAACAGTGCCTCGAACAGAATCGCGTAGTGATACCAGAACGCCATCATGCCTTCGCCCGGCACCAGGCCGTGGAGAATCCGCGCCATCCCGACTGCTAATGTCGGTGCGCCGCCGGCACGCGACAGCAGCGTGCTTTCGCCGATGTCCTTCGCGGTCTGCGTCAACAGTTCCGGCGTGACCGCGAAGCCCCAGTTCGAGATCGTCTGCGCAGCGGATTCGGCAGTGGTGCCGATCACGCCGGCCGGCGCGTTCATCGCGAAATAGACGCCGGGTTCGAGCACACCCGCTGCCGTCAATGCCATGATCGCCACCATCGCTTCCATCAGCATGGCGCCGTAGCCGATGAAGCGTGCATCGCCTTCACTGGCCAGCATTTTCGGCGTGGTGCCAGAGGACACCAGCGCGTGAAAGCCGCTGACCGCGCCGCAGGCAATGGTGATGAACAGGAACGGAAACAGCGAGCCGGCGAACACCGGACCGGTGCCGTCGATGAAGCGGGTCACCGCCGGTAGCTTCAACGCGGGCGCAGCGAACAGGATCGCTACCGCCAGCAGCATCACGGTGCCGATCTTCAGGAAGGTCGAGAGATAGTCGCGCGGTGCCAGCAACAGCCACACCGGCAACACGGAGGCGACGAAACCGTAACCGATCAGCGTCCACGCCAGTTGCGGACCGGTCAGCGTGAACGTCGCCGCCCACTGTGGATCGGCGGCGACCTTGCCACCGATCCAGATCGAGGCAAGCAGCAGCACGAAGCCGATCGCTGACACTTCTAGTACGCGGCCCGGCCGGATGAAGCGCAGCCAGATGCCCATCAGCAGCGCAATGGGTACCGTCGCGACGACGGTAAAGCTGCCCCATGGACTGATCGTCAGCGCTTTGACCACGACCAGCCCGAGCACCGCGAGCAGGATGATCATGATCGACAGGATTCCGATCATCGCGACCCAGCCGGCGACGGCGCCGAGTTCGGTGCGGATCATATCGCCGAGCGAACGCGCATCGCGTCGCGTACTGAGGAACAGGATCACGAAATCCTGCACCGCGCCGGCGAAGATCACGCCAGACAGAATCCACAGCGTTCCCGGCAGATAGCCCATCTGCGCCGCGAGCACCGGTCCGACCAGCGGTCCGGCGCCGGCAATCGCGGCGAAATGGTGGCCGAACAGCACCGTACGATCCGTCGGCACGTAGTCGAGACCGTCATTGCGCAGGTGCGCGGGCGTCGCGCGTGCCGGATCGACGCCCAGTGCGCGTTCGGCGATAAAGCGCGCGTAGAAGCGGTAGCCGATCAAAAATACGCTGACTGCAGCCGCAATCAGCCACATCGCGTTAATCGTCTCACCGCGATGCAAAGCAATCGCGCCCAGGCAGAAAGCGCCGAATACCGACAAGCCTCCCCATGCAAAACGGTTCCACCATGCTGTCATCACTGCTCTCCCGCCCGCGGCTGGCTGATCATTCGGCGCAAGATGCCGTCCATAATCCTAAAAACAGCAGTTGGTCGCGAAAGCGGCTCATGTGAGAAATGGAATGAGCAAGTTGCCTGACCAGCGCGCTTCACTCAAAGGTTGAGAGGCCGCTTTCGCTGATCGATTCCTGCCGGCCCTCGCGGGTCTTGCCTGGGCTTCACTCAACCCATGGAACAACCATAGAGTTTCGCTCCAGCCCAGACAATCCCTCGCTGCGGCCTCGCCGAGAATCAATCCCCAACTGCTGTTTTTAGGATAATCGTTCGCGGTCAAGAACGTATAACCATCGGATATCAGATTAAGGATCGATTCAGGGGATGCGCGTATCGTGACCGTCAACCGCTTCGTACATATGACGTTGAAGACGGCAAAGTCGTTAGATAAGGGAAGCTTCTCCGGCAGGAACGCCTCTGAACATTGTTCGGTTTCTGACCGTGGAGATTGAGATCTAAGCGTCTTGAAAGCGATTCCATTGCTACGTCCATAAATAGATTCAGGAGAGATAACCCATGAAGTTCGTAAAACTGATGTTCGCGGCCCCGCTATTCGCGCTAGGCTTCAGCGCATCCGCGCAGACCAGCACCGGTTCCGCAACCACCGGCGCCCCTGCGGCAGGAAGCCAGGCGATTTTTTGCCAACGCCATCCGGACCGCTGTGCCGCGCGCGCCCAACAGTTTGAGCAAAATTGCGCCGACAACCCAGAGCGTTGCGCGCAGACCAAGCAGAAAATGCAACAGGATTGTGCCACCCACCCGGAAGCCTGCACGGCGGTGAAGCAGAAAGTTGAATCGAACAGTGCGGCGGTCAGCGCGGCCTGTCAGGAGAATCCTACCGGTTGCCAGAACGCGCAAGCCCGTATCAATTCGCGCTTGGTCGGACGGCAGGCGCGCCGTCAGGACTTCATCAAGCAAAAGGAACAGCAGAATCCGGGCAGCGCGCCGCCGACAGCGCCCGTCGCTCCGGCGCCGGCGCAACAGTAACAACCCAGTGGCATTCGCAGCGCAATAAGCAGCGTAAGCAGTAAGGAGATTGACATGATCAAGAACACAATATTTCTGAAATCCGCGATCGCGCTCGGCGTGCTCGCACTCAGCTCTGCGGCGGACGCCGAATGGGTACATCGTGGTGCCGCTGGCGTCGGCGCTCGTGGTGCGTTTGCTGCGGGGCACACGGCTGGTTTCGGTCCCAACGGCGGCTTCGCGTCGCAAAACCAGGGCGCTTTTCAGACGGTTGCAGGTACTGAAGGCGGTTGGAAGCGCAACACGCAGGTGGGTCCCAACGGCGGACGCCACACCCGCGCCTGGGGTGCGAAGCAGGACGGGGCTGGCAACAGTGCCGCCGGTACCGGCGCGCACTGGGTCGGGCCGAACGGTGGGCATGGTTCTTCCAGCACGGTTGCCCACCAGAATGCCGACGGCAGCGGTTCGTTCTCGCATAACCGCACGGCAACCGGTGCCAACGGCGGTGCCTACACGGCGCAGGGCAGCGGTGTCCGCAACGCCGATGGCAGCGCAACGGCGCAGGCGACGGCGAGTGGCCCCAACGGTTTCTCGACGAACAAGTCTTATAACAAGGATGCCAACGGCAACGCTAATTTCACCGGACAGAAAACTTTCGCCAACGGTGGCGACGTGAATCGCAGCGCCACCAGCACCGACGGTAACAAGAACTACGACATGACGCGGAGTACCGCGAATGGTGGCACCGTCAGCAAGCAGTACACCGAAAACGCCAATGGCCAGCTGACTGGAACGGTGACGCACACCGCTGCGAACGGCAGCACCGTAACCTCCAACGTCAACGGCACGCTCGGCGATCAGAAGCTCAACGAGCAGCGCGCGACGACGTATTCGACCGCAAGCGGAGTTACCGGCACGCGCAACGTCAATCTGAACTCGACCGGCACCGGGTCCGGTACGCGCACAGTCACTGGGACCGGCAATGTTGCTGCCACCAGCACGACACCGGCCAGCAACTGGCAGCGCAGCAGTTCGACCACGGCCGGTATCGGTCAAGGCATCCAGAGTACGGCAACCGTGGGTGGCACCAACGCGCAAGGCCAGTCCGGCTCGGAGACGGTCACGGCAACGGTCCCGGCGGGTGGCGGTGTACCGGTGGTCACGAAGACGGTTTCGCCGACCCCATAACTTTACGGCTGGCGGTATTTAAGCAGTACCAGGAAGGCGGGTGTTTCCCGCCTTCCTTATTTCTGCCGGCAGCGAGGCATAATGCCCGGATCCGACGCAGGAGCCGTCCATGTACACGCTCTACGGCAGCTCGATTTCCGGCAACTGCTGGAAGCCCGCATTCATGCTGCGCCAGCGCAAACTGCCGTTCCGCTGGGTCGAGGTCGATATCCTCAAGCACGAAACGCGCACCCCGCAGTTCCTCGCAATGAATCCGAACGGGCGCGTGCCGCTGCTGCAATTGCCGGAGGGACGCTATCTGGCGGAGTCCAATGCCATGCTGTTACACCTTGGCGAAGGGAGCTCCTGGCTGCCGTCGGACCCATACGAACGTGCGAAAGTCTACGAGTGGCTGTTCTTCGAGCAGTACAGCCACGAACCCTATATCGCGACAGTGCGTTTCTGGGTCGCCTACCTGCACAAGCACGACGAATGGCGCGAGCGCATCGTCGACACCATGCCGAAGGGCTATGCGGCGCTGCACGTCATGGACCAGCAGCTCCAGCGCACCCCGTTCATGGTCGGGAATCAGCCGACGCTGGCGGATGTCGCGCTGTTTGCCTACACCCACGTTGCCGGCGAAGGCGGTTACCGTTTCGACGATTACCCGTCGTTGCGCGCATGGCTCGCGCGGTTCGCCGCGCTGCCCGGATTCGTGCCTATGCCATGTCCCGGATTGGCATAAGCGGAAGCCCGCTTACTGGAAGATCGGCAAACAACCGTTCGCGAACATCGTCTTTGAGCAGACGTTCGCGGAACCACGTTAGCGCGGCACCTTCTTCGCCGGTGCGCCAGGCGAGGCGGCTGATGCCGGCCTCGCGCACGACATCGACCCGTTTGGCGATCAGACGGCCGTCAGCAAGCCACGGTGCGGCACGATGCGTCGGTACAAAACCGATTCCAAGCCCCTCCGCCTGCGCTGCGATTTTGGCCAGTTCCGACGGCATCACCAGCAGCGGCTGACCAGGAACAATGCCGGATCCCTGGGGAGGCATGCGCCGCGATGAATCGGCGACCACCACGGCCCGATATCTCGTTAGTTCGGATACCGGTACCGGTTCTTCGACTGTTGCCAGCGGATGCTCGGGTGAGACCGCGAACACATAGCGCGCGGTGCCCAGCGAACGGCTGGCGAGTCCGTATCCTACCGGTGGATCACCCGGTACCCCGACAGCAAGATCGGCGCGGCGATCGATCAGGGCATCCCAGCTGGCGCCAACCACTTCGCGGGTCAAACGAACTTGCGTAGCTCCATCCAACGCATCGAACTCGCGGATGATCGGGAACATCACCTCCAGTGCAATGACCTCATCGACGGCGATCGTCAGCTGGGCTTCCCAGCCGTCGGCAAGCCGTCGCGCGCGTTGCTCGATCAATTCCGCTTGGCGCAGCAGCTGCCTGCCGTCAGCCAGCAGGCGCTCGCCGGCCGGCGTCAGTTTCGCTTGCTTGCCGCCGCGATCGAAGAGCGGTACGCCGAGATCGGCCTCCAGCTTCTTGATCGTGTAGGTGAGCGCTGACGGAACGCGGTGCAATACCTCGGCCGCGCGCGCAAAACTGCCTTGTTCCGCGATTGCATCGAGGGTCTCCAACGCTTCGAGACTGAGGCGCATCGTTCAACTCATTTGAATGATAGAGTCAATATATTCCAATTTCTGGTCGTCCGCCGCTTCGTCTTACTGGCAATCAACGAAAGCTCACATCAAAGTGGAGGCTGAAATCGGGCGATGAATTCGTGACCAGATCTTCCTGGAATCCCGCCGCCAGGGCGATGTCGCGTGCGAACTCGTAGCGGCCGCCGAGCGCGAGTTGCACACCCTCGCGACGCAACGCTTTCAGATCGGAATCACTGTAAAGCTGCGAGTGTGCATATAGCTGTCCCAGCAGCGAAAAAGACCGCCACAGACGGTAACCCACGCCCGCGCCGCCTAATGCAACCCATTGCTGCTGCTGGTCGGGTAGCACGCTGCTCTTCGCATTGAACGAGCTGCCGGCCGACACGAAACCGGACCAGCGTGGCGCACCCTGAAATGGGTCGTAATCGATCCACAAAGCGCCGCCAGCGTTGCCGCCGGTCAGTTCATTCTCATCGCCGCTCGGCAGCTTCAGCATTCCGCGCACAGCTACGCTATCGAAGACCTGCCAGCCTGCACTCAGCTCGGCGTCGCCAATTGCAACCGTGCCGGTATCGACATCGAGCACCGTATGTCCGTCGCGCACATAGCGATATAGGTAACGGTTGTGTGGAGCTTGATCGCGACCGCCGTTGGGTAGTCCCCAGAGACCATGCCAGTTCTCGATAGCCCCGTCGAGAATGCCGCCGCCGGTCACCAGCACCGGCAGCTGTACCCCGATTTCCATGCTTGGTGCGACGGACTCGCGCCAGCCGAAGGCGATGCGGGTGGTTTCTCCGTCCAGAACCAGCGATTCATTCGCGTTTTGATCGGCGAAGTATTCGTTGGTCCAGTCCACCGCGATCCGATAACGGTGATCGCCGCGCGCGAGCACCTGCGTCTCCCCCAGTTCCGGCAGTGCGAAGGTACGCGCCAGCGCGCCCTGATTGGTGACCGGGAGTATCGTCTCCGCTCGGACCGGCGCCACACCGGCGGCGGCAAGCGCGATTGCGAATATCAGGCTGCGGTTCATCGGGACCATCATCTTTTCTGGAAAGTCGCGCAGGATAAGCGACCATGCCGGCCGCTGCCGACAGTGGTCAAAAAGTGATCCACAGAGCACGCTCTGATACCATCCCGCTCCCTGTTTTTCAGAGTCGTGTCATGACGTTGGTCACCGAAAACCTGCGCATTGCGTCGGTCCGTCCCGTATCCACGCCGGTACAGGTGCAGACCGAACTGCCGCTCAGTGAGGCCGCCGCACAGACGACGATCGAAGCGCGCCGCGCCATCAGCGAGATTCTCGCCGGTCGCGACGACCGTCTGCTGGTCATCGTTGGTCCATGCTCGATCCATGATACGCAGGCGGCCCTTGACTATGCGGCACAGCTGCAGCCGCTGCGCGAGCAGCTCGCCAAGCAGCTGTTGATCGTGATGCGCGTGTATTTCGAGAAGCCGCGCACCACCGTCGGCTGGAAGGGTCTCATCAACGACCCCGGCCTGGATGATAGCTACGACATCGACCGCGGGCTGCGGCTCGCGCGCAAGCTGCTGCTGGATCTCAACGAGCGCGGCATGCCGGCCGGCGTCGAGTACCTCGATATTCTGACTCCGCAGTATGTGGCCGACCTCGTCGCCTGGGGTGCAATCGGCGCGCGCACCACCGAATCGCAGCTGCATCGCGAGATGGCGAGCGGGCTGTCCTGCCCGGTCGGCTTCAAGAACGGCACCGACGGCAGCGTTAAGGTCGCCGTCGACGCGGTGATGTCGGCACGCAATCCGCACCGCTTCCTATCACTGACGCAGAACGGGCAGGTCGGCATTTTTCAAACGGCCGGCAATCTGGATACGCACGTCATCCTGCGCGGCGGCAGCATCGGCACCAACTACGATGCGAAGAGCGTCGATGCGGCGTGTGCGGCGTTAACCAAAGCCGGGCTGCAACCGCAAGTGATGATCGATTTCTCGCACGCCAACAGCCAGAAACAGCACAAGCGCCAGATGGTAGTCGCACAGGACATCGGCGAGCAGATCGCCGGCGGCGACCGGCGCATCATCGGTGTGATGATCGAGTCGCATCTGGTCGAAGGACGCCAGGACATCGGTCCGCGCGACAAGATGATCTACGGCCAGAGCGTCACCGATGCCTGCATCGGCTGGGAGGACAGCGCGGAAACACTACGCGGCCTCGCACGTCACGTGGCGCAGCGGCAGGCAGCGCTGGCGAAGTCGGCCTGAGCGGCGGCGCCTACGGCTCAATGCCCGTTGTTGTCGCCGAGCGTGATCTCGAACAGTTTTGGCCAGCGCTTGCCGGTCACGAAAAAGTGATGTGAACGCGGATCGTAGGCGATCCCGTTCGGCACGTTTTCGCGCCCGTTCCAATCGGCCGGTCGGCTGAAGCGCTGGTACAGCGGCCCCAGATCGATCCACGCGAGAACGGTGCCGGACACCGGATCGATCTCGGCGATGCGATCGGTCATCCACACATTCGCATAGATGTGCCCCTCGGCGAATTCGAGCTCGTTCAGCATTGCCACCGGTTCATCGCCGTCATGGACATTGATCCGCCCGGTCTCCGTAAAATGCTCTGCTTCGAAGCGGCGCAGGCTTGGCGTGCCATCGCTGAGGATCAGTGACTGGCCGTCGTAGGTCAGTCCCCAGCCCTCCCCGCGGTAGGAAAAGCGGCCGATGGGCTGCAGCGCATTGTTGTAGATAAATCCGACTTGCGTGGTCCACGTCAGTTGCAGCCACTTGCCGGCGATCCGCGCGAGTCCCTCGCCGTAGTAAGGCGGCATCACTGGTCGGAGACGCAGGACCTTGCCGCTAGTGATATCGACTTCGCGCAGCGAGGATTGGCCGACGAGACCCGTGCTTTCGTAGAGATGGCCATCTTCGTACACCAGTCCTTCGGTAAAGGCCGCCGCATCGTGTGGATGTTCGGCGACGACACGGAATGGCTGTAGCGACGCGCTCGTCGCCAGGGTCTGCGCATCGACAACGGCGCACGCGCACAGCGCGATCGTTAGAATGAGCGTCTTCACCATCGATTGGATTCTCCATGATCCGCAGCATGACGGGTTACGCGCGTAGCGAAGCACAAGGTCCCTGGGGCCGCCTCGCGTGGGAATTGCGCTCGGTGAATCATCGCTACCTCGAGTTGCAGTTTCGCATGCCCGAGGAGTTTCGCGGTCTCGAAAACGAACTCCGCACCCGCGCGCAGGCGCGCATCGGCCGCGGCAAGGTGGAAGCCTCGCTGCGTTATCAGACCGAGGCTGGCACGTCGCCAGTTATCGAAATCGATGCCGAACGTCTGGAAGCCGTCCTCTCCGCCGCGCAGACGATATCGAAGCGCGCTGACGTGCCGCTGAACGCCGATGCCCTGCGCCTGCTCGCATGGCCGGGCGTGGTGCGCCAGCAGGGCATGGATTTCACGCCGATGATCGCGGCGGCACAGCAATTATTCGATCAGGCGCTCGTCGACTTTTCGGCCGCGCGCGGGCGCGAGGGCGAACGCCTGCTGGCTTATCTGGAAGAACGCGCGGAAGCGTTGAAAGCGCTCGCTGCACGCGTGCGCGATCGCGCGCCGCAAGTTCGTAGCGCGTGGCTGGATCGCTTGCAGGCGAAGCTGCGCGAACTGGCCGTCGAAATCGAACCGGCGCGCCTGGCGCAGGAAGCTGCGATCTCGGCGCAACGGCTGGATGTCGATGAAGAACTGTCGCGCCTGCTCAGCCATCTGGTGGAACTGGGCGAAGCGCTGCGGCGCGATGAATCTGTCGGTCGCCGGCTCGACTTCCTCATGCAGGAACTCAACCGTGAAGCGAACACGCTGTCTTCAAAATCGCAGGACGCCGAAATGACACGCTGCGCCATTGAAATGAAAGTCATCATCGAGCAAATGCGCGAGCAGGTGCAGAATATTGAGTGACGTTTTCAGGCCATTTATTTCATGACGCGGCCTCTCGGCGAAATTTTCCGCCAAAACGGCTAAACCTGATTCAAAATTAGCTTGTCTCGTTGTTTTAGGAATTTGCGAAATCCTAAAATCGCGCAACCCGCTAATTTAGGTTCTTGCCATCAATGCGCGCTGTGCCACCATCCTCAACGAAGGCATGGCCTTGCCTTGCCGACAGGCGTATATCGATCATGAACCTGTCCGCGGGCCAATTCGCTCTCCCACGGTAGGAATGGTTCGTCGCATTCGAGACCGCGCTCCGGCTGCGGAACCAGCAAATGACCCGAGATGGCATATTGGGTAAGCTTGCTTAGGGCATCGTGGAATAACGGCACTTCCTGTCACCCGAAAAGTGTGTACCAATGTGTGTACCTGTGTGCAAAGACACATTTAACGACGGCGTGATAAACGATCGATGCGGATTCAGGTGCAACATTGAGTAGCGCCGGACTCATCGCACGCGGTGCACTGTTCGTCGTCTCGGCGCCGAGCGGCGGCGGTAAGACCAGTCTTACGCGCGCCGTGCTCGGTCGCCTCGCGGCGCATGGCGTACATGCGGAAATCTCAGTGTCTTACACGACGCGTGCGCCGCGCGCGGGTGAGCACGACGGCGTGCATTACCACTTTATCGACGACGCCGAATTCGTGGCCATGATCGAGCGCGGTGAGTTTCTTGAGCACGCCCACGTTTTTGGCCGCCGTTACGGGACTGGCCGTAAGCGCACCGAGGATCTGCTGACTGCCGGCTGCGATCTGATTCTCGATATCGACTGGCAGGGTGCACGCCAAGTGCGCGCGCAGACCGCTGACGTGATCAGCATTTTCGTCCTGCCGCCGTCCATCGAAGAACTGGAGCGCCGCTTGCGCGCGCGCGCGCAGGATGACGAAGCCACGGTTCACGCGCGCATGGCGGCGGCGCGGGCGGAAATGGCGCATTACGACGAATACGACTACCTGATCGTAAACGACAACTTTGAACGCGCGCTCGACGAGCTGGCTGTGCTTTTCTTGACGCGCCGGCTCGCGCGGCCCATGCAGTCGCGGCGATATGTGGCGCTGATCGAGTCGCTGCTGCGCTAACCGGACGGTTCGGCTATACTAAAAAGCTGGTCTGAAATCCGGATTGCGCAATGGCCCGTGTTACTGCTGAAGATTGTCTGAAACTGCTTCCGAATCAATTCGAACTGACCTTGGTCGCCGCCAAACGCGCGCGCCAGCTCGCACGCGGTGCCGAAGCGCGGTTGCCCTGGGGCAATCACAAATCCACGGTGCTCGCCCTGCGCGAGATTGCCGAAGGCCATATCGATCGCACGGTGCTCGACGAGCAGGATTTGCCGATCGTGCAGCAGCCGAAGATGGAGCTGGAAGCGTTGGATCCGAGCTTCGATCTCTGAGTGCGACGAGAGTCACTGGGAAATTGGCCTAACTCTCTGTTTCTGAAGAAATTTCGTTCTGAAATCCTCGAAGATTTGAAGACTGAAACTGGGTTGCGTGGGAAGCGAGGCCATTTCAGTAGCTGTTTCCCCGATCACTTCGTGATGGCGCTACCGATCCGCTGCCATTCCTCCATCAGTTGCGCCTCGGGAATCGGGTAACTGAACAAGAAACCCTGCGCGCAGTCGCAGCCGAGTTCCCGCAGCAGTTGTGCTTCGGCCTCTAGTTCCACACCTTCCGCTGTCACCTTCAGACCTAATCCGCGCGCTAGCGCGATCGTCGATTCAACGATCGCGCGGCTCTGCGCATGGGCAAGCATTTCGCGCACGAACGAGCGGTCAATCTTCAAGGTGTGGATCGGGAAGCGTGCGAGGTACGCCAGCGACGAATAGCCGGTGCCAAAATCATCCAGCGCCAGTGAGAAACCTGCCTGCGCGAGCTTTTGCAGCACCTTGCCCGCCGCAGCGGGGTCCTTCATCAGAATGGTCTCGGTGAGCTCCAGTTGAATCCGAGTCGGCTCGACTTTGTGTTGCATGGCCGTATTCAGCAAGTAGTCCGGCAGCTCCGGGTCGAGGATATTGCGCGCCGACAGATTGATCGCGATGCGGCTGTCTATGCCGCGCTGCTGCCAGCGGGCGGCATCGGCCATGGCGATGTCAATAACATAATGGGTCAACGCGCGGATCAAGTCGGTGGCTTCGACCAGCGGCATGAATTCGCTGGCGCCGATCAATCCGAGCGTCGGGTGATGCCAGCGGATCAGTCCCTCGCAGCCCTCGATGGCGCCGGTCCGCAAATTGATGATTGGCTGGTAGAACAAGGCGAACTGGCCTTTGCCAAGTCCCTCGTTAACCGCAGACAACAGGGTCAGGTGTTCCAGCTTGTAGGCATCGATCTCGCGTTCGTAGAGCGCTTCACCCAAGCCATTATTCTTGGCGTGGTACATCGCGACGTCGGCGCAACGCAACAGTTCGTGGCTGTTGTCGCCGTGGTCGGGCGCCAGCGCGACGCCGATGGAAGCCGGCGCGCGTAGACTGAATTCGCCGATCTGCAACGGCTTGGCGATCACGGCCGCCAACTCACGCGCCATCGTCAGCACCTCGCGTTGCGTAGTGTCGCCATTGAGCGCATGGATGATGACGAACTCGTCCCCGCCGAGGCGGAACAGCTGTGCCGGGCGCCCGTCCAGGTACTGCTCTAACTGTTCCGCCATCGCGCATAGCAGCTTGTCGCCGACGGCGTGGCCGAGCGCGTCGTTGACCTGCTTGAAGCGATCGAGATCAAACAATAGGACGGCGCAACGATCACCGGCCCTGCTGCGCAGGTAGTCGTGCAGCGCGGCGCGATTACCGAGGCCGGTCAGCGCATCGTGATTGGCGCGGTGTGCCAGTTCGCGCAGGTTGTGGGCGTTGGTGAGGCTGAGGCCGATCACCTGACCGAGGCTCTCAAGCGCACGGATTTCCGCGACGTGCAGCTCGCGCCGCCGCACGTCGCGCACCATGATGGCGCCGAGTGGCTGGCCGTCGTGCGTGACTGGGATTACTACCTGACTGTGAAAGCCTGTGACCGAGGGGTGGTTGCGATAGATCGCGGACACACGTGGATCATCGGCTACGTCTATCGAATAAGTGACGCTCCGTGTGGACATGGCCATGCTGATCAAACCACCTTGTGATGTCTTAATCGGGGCCCCCTGGTTTATCGGGCCGGGTACGAGCCCAAATGATGCGATGGGGAAAAAGCTCAGCGGCTCCGATGTCGGACGAAGGAAGAGGCCCTGTGTCCAACCGAGGCGCAGCGCTATGACGGTCAACGCTCGTTGCGCGAGCTCGGCTTCATCGGAAACTCCCTGCAGTTGCGCGGTAATTTGTTGGGAAAGTTCGACGATACGGTATTGGTCGCGCAGGCGATCGAGGGAGCGTTGGTAGGCGGCAATCAGAAGCGCCAAAGCGGTGCCCATGATCATCGGCGCGTTGAAGCCCGCGAAATGGCTGAACCAACTCGAGTTGGAATGGCCGGCGGCGATCAGCGCCAGCAGCGCCATATTCAGCATCCCGCGCAGCGCGAAGCAGACGGCGGCGAACCGTTCGTATCGCCCCAGCGACCACATCAGCGCCGCCGACGCCATCAGCGCCGACGCCATCGACAACGCTGCGACGGCGCGCCCCCACGACGCGCCGAACCACAGTATGGGGATGAAGATCAGTCCCGTGAGCAAGAGCACAGCCGCGGCGGCGTGAGTTGGTCGTAGTCGTGCCGTGCGATAGCTGATCACTCCGGCCAGCAGGCCAACCGCCTGGGTCGCAAGCAAAGCGCAAATTAACAAGTGCACTGGGTCGGTGGTGGGCGGATCGGTCCGCGTTAAGCCGGCCACCAGCGCCGCGAATGGCTGCGCGGCGCTCGCAATCGCCCACCACAACGTATACGAACGCTCGCGGTCGCCCAGCCACAATACCGCCAGTGCCAACGCACCCATCAGCTCAATAACGAGCAATGCAATTTCTTGCGCAGACCCATTCATGTTCTGTAGAGAACCGTTTTTAGTGTTAGGGCACGATGACGAAACTAGAAACTATAAGTAACTCTATAAATAACTATTAACTATAGTATCGAGCTCTAAATAGCCATCGCCGCCACAAACCCGGCAGATGCAGAAACGGGAGTTCCTTGGAAGCTGCCCCAACGGGAGCCGCATTGTTAATGCAGCTACTCAGATCGCATCACCGAGCAACGGCGGCAGTGGACAATGCAGCGCTCCGCACACTGCGCGCAGAAGTTCCGATTCGTCGAGAGTGATGCGCCCATCCGCCGCCAGCACTTTGACCAATCCCTCGACCAGCAGCAGCTTGCCGGCCGGCTGCAATTCGTCGAGCACATCGAGCGCGGTGTTCAGAGATACGATCCAGTCCGTGGGCGGTGTGTATTGAATCGCGTCGCGCGGAAACAATCCGTTGATGCCGGCAAGAAAAGCACGACGCGCGGCTTCAACATCGCTATTCCCTTTTTCGGCCAGTACAGCAAATAGACCGATGACTTCGTCGCGGCAGCTATCCAGGCGGCGCGAGCCGATGCTGCGTACGTGCGCGGGAGCGAGTACGTCATCGAGTTGATCGCGTAGCAAGCGGCCTAAGCAGTACTCGAAAACGTCGATGCGGCTGTCGGCACGGATCAACTCGGTGATGGTTTGTATGAAGCGCAGCAGATGTTCACGTGGGCGCCGGCGCAACGTTGGCAAGACCACCGCTAGCAAGGACATGCGCTGCACCGCGTGCAATTCATTCTTTAGCGCGAGCAGCGCTTCGACGCCGGCCCGATGCGGCGTGCCCCAGTCGCTGGCGATTTTTTGCAACTGCCGCTCGCGCAATTCCGGCGGCTCCTGGACCAGCAAGGCGAACACCGTATCGAGTGCACGTCCCTCGTCGTGCGCGGCAGCGAGCCAGTGTTCCGGAAGACTGCGGTGCAGATCGCGCGCGACGGTGTAATCGTCATCCGAAGGACTGGCCACGCGCGTCAGCATCGCTGCCGGCGTCACGGACATGGCGGGCGTCGCCGCGAAATCCGACTTGATGGCGCTCTCCTCATCTTCCGGACGGTAATCGAGCGCGTTCCAGTGCGTGCCCAGTTCCGTGAGCTGGCCGGGATTGAACGAGGGATCGAGCCGGCGAATCCGCGAGACCAGTGGCGGATGCGTGGCGAACAGCGTGGCATAGCCAACGCCATCGCCGAACAGCATGTGCGCGACTTCCTCGCCGTTGACGCCTTGCAGCCGCGTGCCGGCCGTGATGCCGGCTGCCTTTTTCAGTGCGCCGGCGAGGCCGCTGGTTTGCCGCGTGAACTGCACCGATGAAGCATCGGCGAGATATTCGCGCTGCCGCGAAACGTTCGCCTTGATGAGTCGCCCGAAGAACACGCCGATATAGCCGAACACCAGCAGCGCGAGCGCGATCAGAACGATCCCGCCGCCGCGCGAATCGCGATCGCGGCTGCGCGGTGCCCAGGTCAGCACTTCGCGGCCGATCAAGCTCAGCACGAGAATACCGAACAGCAAGCCCATCAGCCGGATGTTGAGCCGCATATCACCGTTGAGGACGTGGCTGAACTCGTGTCCGATGACGCCTTGCAGTTCATCGCGCGTCAGTTTGTCGAGCGCCCCGCGTGTGACCGTCACCGCCGCATCCGAAGCCGAATAGCCGGCGGCGAAAGCGTTGATCGCGGATTCCTGTTCGAGCACGAAAATCTGCGGCACCGGCACGCCGGACGCGATTGCCATTTCCTCGATGACATTGCGCAGACGGCGATGCTTGGGATTGCTGGTGTCCGGCGATACCAACGTCGCACCGAGCGCGCGTGCCACCGCCGCGCCACCGGAGGACAAGCTTGCCGTGCGGAACAGGCCGGCGACTGCGATCGTCGCCAGCACGATGATCGACGTCCACACCAGGATCGGACCGGCCGGTGGCGGCGCACCGCGGCTGCTTCCGCTCAACGCGATCAGCACCGTGAAATCGATCGCGGCGACGATTGCAATTACCGCCAGCGCGAACAGCAGCAGCATGCGCCGCGACTGAGCGCGGGCGCGGGCTTGATGCTCGAAGAAATTCATGGTCATTTCCAGAGCCCAGCGACCAGAACGTGCCGAACCGGCCGCTGTTCAGACTGAGAACCGGAAATCGTTCACTGGAAGCTGACTTTGGGCGCCGAGCGCGCCTCCGCTTTCTCGATTTCCAGCGATTGCGCGACGGTGAAACCGAACCGGCCGGCAATCAGATTGCCGGGAAACATCTGGCAGCGATTGTTATAGCTCATCACCGCGTCGTTATAAGCCTGCCGCGCGAACGCGACGCGATTTTCGGTGGACGACAACTCTTCCGTGAGCTGCATCATGTTCTGGTTCGCCTTTAGGTCGGGATAAGCCTCTGATAGTGCGAACAGGCGGCCCAGCGTCTGCGTCAGCGCGTTTTCCGCGCCGGACAGCTGTTGCATCGCCTGCGCATCGCCGGGATTTGCCGCCGCCGCCTTGAGCCCGCTGACTGCGGAGTTACGCGCGGTGATGACTGCTTCGAGCGTCTCGCGCTCGTGCTTCATGTAAGCCTTCGCGGTTTCGACGAGATTGGGGATCAGATCGTAGCGCCGTTGCAGCTGCACATCGATCTGCGAAAACGCGTTCTTATAGGCGTTGCGGCCACCGACCAGGCCGTTGTAGATCGCAATGACAAAGAAAATCCCGGCGACGACAACCGCTAGAACAATCCATCCCATGCCAATCTCCGACCGCGGGAACGGGGATCACGTTAGCATCAAACCGCTTATCCGCAAGCTCCTAACCGGCCCGGAACGGCCGTTGCCGCGCGGAGCCATTACAATTCCCCCATGAACACACCCGTCACGACCGCCCCGCCCGCGCCCCGCATTCTGCTTGGCGTCACCGCCGGCATCGCCGCCTACAAGGCCGCGGAAGTCGCGCGCCAACTGCTCAAGGCCGGCGCCGAGGTGCAGGTGGCGATGACGGAATCGGCGAAACATTTCGTCGGAACTGCGACATTTCAGGCACTCACCGGCCGCCCCGTGCGCGATTCGCTGTGGGACGCGCAGGCGGAAGCGGCGATGGGCCACATCGAACTGGCGCGCTGGCCGGATGCGATCGTCATCGCGCCCGCCACCGCCGACTTCCTCGCACGGCTGGCGCACGGCATCGCCGACGATCTGCTGACCACCCTATGCCTGGCCACCGATCGTCCGATCCTCGTCGCGCCGGCGATGAACCGCTTGATGTGGGCCAACGCAGCGACGCGTCAAAACATGGCGACGCTACATGCGCGCGGCGTGCGCGTGATCGGTCCCGGTGCTGGCGAACAGGCCTGCGGCGAAGTCGGCGAAGGCCGCATGAGCGAACCCGGCGATATCGCGGCGCAGGTATGGTCGCTGGTGACGCGTAGCGGTGCGCTCGCCGGCGCGCGCGTGGTCGTCACCGCGGGACCGACGCGCGAGCCGCTCGATCCGGTGCGCTTCATCACCAATCGCTCGTCCGGCAAGCAAGGCTATGCGGTGGCGCAGGCGCTGTCGGATCTCGGCGCGGAAGTCACGCTGATCAGCGGACCCGTGCATCTCGACACGCCGGCCGGCGTGCGCCGCGTCGACGTCGAAACCGCGCAGGAAATGCACGACGCGACGATGACCGCCCTAGCCTCAGCCGAAATGCTCGTCGGTGCCGCCGCCGTCGCCGACTATCGCGCCAAAGAACAGGCACCGCGCAAGATCAAGAAGACCAGCGATACGCTGACGCTGAATCTCGCGCGCAATCCCGACATCATCGGCGACGCGCGCCACAATTTTCCGGATGCGTTCATCGTCGGCTTCGCTGCCGAAACCGACAATATCGGCGAGCATGCCGTCGACAAACTCGAACGCAAGCGTCTGAACCTGATCGCCGCCAACCAGGTCGGTGCCGGCCACGGCTTCGATGTCGAAGACAACACGCTGTTCGTGCTATGGCCCGGCGGCCAGCGCACGCTCGGCCCCGCCAGCAAGACCGAAGTCGCCCGTGGTCTGGCGCAACTGATTGCCGAACGCTACCTCGAACGCCATCGCCCGTGAACAAAATCCAGATCAAGATTCTCGATCCCCGTCTCGGCAATGAACTGCCGCTGCCTGCCTACGCCACTTCCGGCAGCGCGGGTCTCGACCTGCGCGCCGTGCTCGATGCACCGCTGATCCTGGCGCCCGGCGACACCACGCTGCTCAAAACCGGCCTCGCGATCCACATCGCCGATCCGCAGCTGGCGGCGGTGATCCTGCCGCGTTCGGGGCTGGGCCATAAGCACGGCATCGTGCTCGGCAATCTGGTCGGTCTGATCGATTCCGATTACCAGGGCGAGCTGATGGTGTCGTGTTGGAACCGCGGCAGGAGCGCATTCACCATCGAGCCCGGCGAGCGCGTGGCGCAGCTGGTGTTCGTGCCGGTGGTGCGCGCCGCCTTTGAAGTAGTCACCGAGTTCGATAGCAGCACCCGCGGCGCCGGTGGTTTCGGCCATACCGGCCGGCACTGACAACACGCTCCCGACACGATTCCCGTACCCCGATGCCGATCGACATCACCAACGCAACTGACATCGCCCGCGTTCTCACCGAGGCGCTGCCGTACATCCGCCGTTTCGCCGACAAAACCATCGTCGTCAAATACGGCGGCAACGCGATGGGCGACGACGACATGATCGACAGCTTCGCGCGCGACATCGTGTTGATGAAAGCGGTCGGCATGCATCCGGTGGTGGTGCACGGCGGTGGCCCGCAGATCGGCAAGCATCTGGAAAAGCTCGGCAAGAAAAGCGAATTCGTCGAAGGCATGCGCGTCACCGACGCGGAGACCATGGATGTCGTCGAGATGATGCTGGGCGGTCTCGTCAACAAAGCTGTCGTTAACGCGATCGCGAAACAAGGCGGCCGCGCGGTCGGCCTCACCGGCAAGGACGGCGGCCTGATCCGCGCGCGCAAGCTGCTGATCAAGGGCCAGGACATCGGTCAGGTCGGCGAAGTCGAAGCGATCGATCCGCGCGTCGTCGATCACCTCGAAGCCGGCGGCTTCATTCCCGTGATCGCGCCAATCGGCGTCGGCGCCAAGGGCGAGGCCTACAACATCAACGCCGACCTCGTCGCGGGCAAACTCGCCTCCGTGCTGAAAGCCGAAAAACTGATGCTGCTGACCAACGTGCAGGGCCTGATGGACAAGCAGGGCAATGTACTCACCGGCCTCACCGCACCACAAGTGGACGCGCTGATCGCCGACGGCACCATCCACGGCGGGATGCTACCGAAGGTGCAATGCGCGCTCGACGCGGTGAAAAGCGGCGTGAAGAGTGCCGTCATCACCGACGGTCGCATCGAGCACGCCGTACTGCTGGAACTGTTCACCGACGAAGGCATCGGCACACTGATCCGCGCGTAGCCGGCCAAGGTCTGTCGTCTCGCAATGACCAAGGAGTTTGACGAGAGGCTCTAGTGATGTGACAAAGGGATGGTTTTGAAAAGGCTTTTGTACATCGTGGACGCCGCCGGATACTGGGGGCTCATGAGGTTCCCGGCGAAGCCAGAATTGGAACTCCAATACGAAACATAGATCACTCTATTCGTCGTGATCCACGAATACATCTGCTGCATGAAATAAGAGTCGTCATAGTTTATCGCCCACTCTGGATAGCTCATCGGCTTGCCGTGTTGGGCCGCAAACTGCTTATGCCAGGCGAGGCCGTGGTCCTGATTCCGGAAGTAATTCCATCTTTGCACCGGATCGGTCATGGTGGGGTTGTAGTTCCAGTTATCGTAGGCATCCAGTCCAATGACATCGACCACATCATCGCCCGGATAAGCGTGTTCGGCCGGAAATTCCAGGCTGCCGATGCCAGGACACCAGTCGATGGTGAAAGCCGGAGATACAGAGGTGAAAATCTTGCTGACACGACGGAAAGCGTTGATGTAATCGCCACCTTTCCCTTTCGCAGCCCAAGGATACCAATTGCCATTGAATTCCCAGCCGATCCTGATGACCGCATTGGGATAGTGCGCGGCAATTGATTTCGCGACCTGCTGGTACTGCGCGTCATATAAACCCTTCGCGACGTTCTTCAGCGAAGGATCCTGCAGCGTCGATAGCGGTATGGAAAAAAGCATATTCCGATCCGGCCGATTGGCGCCGGCCCACACACCGACATCCCAGCTTGCGGAACCCGCGAGCGGATCGCTGCCCGTGTATTCTGTATAGGAGAAAAAATCAACATTGAAATCGGATTTGCGGCCCAGCCACTTTTCGAACTTGGCCGCTGTCGTCGGATCGTAACCGCCCGAAAAAACACCGATGCTGAGTCCTGCCTTCAACATGGGTGTTGTGCGTGTTGTACTGGAAGCGCTCGCTGATTGCATCTGCTGTGTCGAGATATCGCCAGCGTCGGCTCCCCAAGCATGCGCAGATAGGAATGGCAGAAAAACAAAAAAGCACAGCTGCGGCAATAGGCCGCTGATTTTGTTGCTCACGATTGATCACCCGCAATTAGTATTTGTAGTAATTCGACGGCGCGGCATGATCGAGAAAGCCCTTTCCCAAGCTTCGGCTCTTGTCGCCGTCACGACAGATTCAATAGTACTGCACGGAGTTGTATCGATGTCAAGCGTGCCGCTCAACGTCCTCTACCGCACATTAGAAGAAGGACGGTACCGGCATTCCTATCCGTACACCTCAATAGAAAGATTAGAGTGCTCTTGCTGAACGAGCATTCTCATACGCTTCAAAATGTGCATTGAAACACACATCAATGGATGAAAATACCTAGCCAGCGGTTGCGTATTTGAATGTCCACATAGAGAACGAATAATAATTTCTTTTTCTCTACTAACATCGCTTGCGATCAGAGAATGAAACGCGACGGACTCTAAAGCCAGAATCGCAAGATACGTAACGGCTCCAAAAGATGAACCTGCCTCAGGCGCGGTGATACGGATGGTTGTTCAACAAGCTCCACGCGCGATAGAGCTGCTCGGCGACGACCACACGCACCAGCGCGTGCGGAAACGTTAGCTTCGATAGCGACCAGCGCGCCTCCGCTCGCGCCAGCACCGCCGGCGCATGACCGTCCGGGCCGCCGACCAGCAGCGCAATGTCGCGCCCGTCCTGCAGCCAGCCTTTCAGCGCTTTCGACCAGCCGATCGTATCGAGCGCATCGCCGCGCTCGTCGAACGCGATGACGCGCGCATCACCTGCCGCGCGCAACAACTTCTCGCCTTCGGCCTCGCGCAGCCGCGCAATGTCTGCATTCTTGCCGCGATGCTCGACGGCTATCTCGACCAACTCCAGCTTCACCTCGCGCGGCAGGCGTTCCGCGTAGTCGGCGTAGCCGTCCTCCACCCAGCTTGGCATGCGGGTACCGATGGCGATCAGGCGGATGCGCATATGTGTTCGATGAAAACTCGCGTGGTCAGAGTCGATGACGAGTGTGCAAAACCAGCGCGCCAAAGGAAAGCGCGGCCGCAATTCGCCTGCTGCGCTATCATGCCGCCCTTTGCACGCCGGCCGTTCCGGCGCGGATACGACGATGAACCGCGATTTCTGGAGCGGCTTCTGGGCCACCTGCGGCGCCTTCGTGATGTGGGGCCTGTTCCCGCTGTACTGGCACCAGCTGCGCGACATTCCCGCATTGCAGATCATGGCGCACCGCATGGTCTGGTGCGCGGTATTCGTCGGTGGCTTCTTGCTGTTGCAACAGGGCACCGGCTGGCTGCGCGCCGCGCTGTCGCAGCCGCGCGTGCCCCTGATGCTGGCGGTCAGCAGCCTGCTGATCAGCCTCAATTGGGGCCTCTACATCTGGGCGGTGAACAACAGCCACATCGTCGAATCCAGCCTCGGCTATTTCATCAATCCGCTGATCAACGTGTTGCTCGGCGTGCTGGTCCTGCGTGAACGGCTCAACCCGGCGCAATGGCTGTCCGTCGCCTGCGCCGCCGCCGGAGTCGCTTGGCTGACCGTGCAGGTCGGCCATCTGCCGTGGATCGCGTTGACGCTGGCGGTGTCATTCGGCGCCTATGGCCTGATCCGAAAACTAGCTCACGTCGAGGCGATTGCAGGGCTCGGCGTCGAAAGTGCTTATCTGCTGTTGCCGGCGCTGGTGTATCTAGTGGTCAAAGAATATGCCGGTAAAGGTGCCTTCGGCCACATCGCGATGCCGCTGGATGCGCTGCTCGTCGCCGGCGGCGCCGTCACCGCTGTGCCGCTGATTGGATTCGCCTACGGCGCGCGCCGCATCCCGTATTCGCTGGTCGGCATCATTCAGTACATCGGACCGACACTGCAGCTCGCCACGGGCGTTCTCCTGTTCGGCGAGCCGTTCACGCGGGTGCAGACGATTGGGTTCGGCGCGATCTGGCTGGCGTTGGTGATTTATGCGGGCGATGGGTTGTGGCGCACGCGGCGCATTGAACGGGTTATGCGTGCTGAAAAATTTGAGGCGTAGGGTTGGCTTTTGCAGATTCTGCACGCCCAATGCGCAAAATCATTTGTTGATAATCATCGCAGAGTGGCGGAACGCGCCATTAACTCGTCTAGTTGAATCGCCGGAAAGCTGTCGTTCACAGAGCTGAACTTTGTAGGCTGGTGCTGAAGATGCCGATTGGTGGGGTTCGCAAGCTCACCCCAACCCACCGCGCTACCCATGCCCCGGATTTTGTTACCTATGTCGTAACCGATCGCCGATGCGGCGATCCGCCAAAAAAAAAGGAAAATCACACCAAGAGCGGGGTGGGTAGGGAAACCCTTCTTATGTCGAGTCTGACCCCTGACCCCATTTCCCCCGAGCGGCATCGCGGCGCTTATTACGATGCGCTGAGCGTAGTGCGAGCGTCGAACGATCTGCTGCACTAGGTACGCTTATTTCTCACCGCTGTCGCTGAAACGGCAGCGAGCAGCCGTCAGGCTTTCGAGCGGATTCTTGATCTGCGGCAAAGTACCGACCACATCGTCCTCGAAATGGGCCGCCGCACCAAGGATGGGATGAAACTGCTACGCCACCTGTTCCAGTCTCCTGCCGTAACGTCGGCGGATGTCCAGAAAGTGCTCGACTGCACGCCGAAGACGGCGAACGCGATGATTGAGATCTTCACCGACCGCGGTCTCCTGCGGCCGCTGGATGCACGGCAACGCAATCGCATCTTTCTCTTCGATGAATATTTGAACCTGTTCCGCACGCCGAGTTGAGCCAACTCATCTGATTTTCGGGACAGCAAGCTTGGATGGAGCAACACGGACTCCGGGGCTCACCCTTAACTCCGCTATGCTTCATCAAGGCCACGCTTGCTCAGAGTCTGACCCCACTTAGACCGATGCCATTCGCAGGCTCATCGCACCTTCGCTACGACTCCACGACCAATCGAAGCCGTCGCGGCTTGGCACTTTGAAGTCCGGTGTGTGCCGCTTGCGTACCCATTTGCTGCTCGTCATCGATACTCTCCTGATTCGATGACCCTTAGCTTACGCACCCGTTCCAGATTTCGGGGCCATTACAGTCACAAACGGTGCACTTCCTCCAGCAAACATCCCCGTCTGCATCATCGTTATAGGGCTATTACCACTTATGCTGAAAATACCCGGTGCTTGCGCCCAACTTCCAACGATTAGGTGACCGCTCCCGGTAGAGGCCATTTCGCTGCCGTACCAATAGTCACCGATGCCCTTTAACGTGTTGCTGAATCCCTGCAGCGCGAGGATCTTAAAATTCATATCGGTCTGATACCCGGAATAGCCGAGCATCGTTACGAACGTCGTGTCAGTGTTTGCGTCGTACTCAATCCCCCTGACGTCCGTCAGATCAACGCCAAACGCGGAGATTCCCACAGTCAGTCCCAATGGATCATTAATTGTCTCAGGAACTGTCGCCAGGAGGCGACCGGAGCGATCATACCGACTCAGCGAATATTCACTGGCAACGAGAATGTCGCCATTGGCGAGTACCGATATGTCGTTAGCTTGGACGCTGATAAACTTCGTTCCCGTCGTGTCTCCAACTTGGAATCGATATACGCCGTCTTGAGCACCAACGTAGAAATAACGCCCGTGTGGACTAAAACGGATATTTCCAGCGGTTGCCAAGCCTCCGATCCACCCATCGAAGGTATATGAGTGCACAATCTTTCCTCGGGCGTTAAATACACTAACGGTCGCCGGGCCAGAACCAGCTGATGTGAATGTGTTGTCGCCTACAACGTACAACTTCGACAATGGGCCAAAAGCGATGCCGCGTGAATCGGTCCCAATGGATTCAACGCTCATACTTTCAAGCTTCGTACCATCAGTAGAGAAATGATTGACCGATTGTCCGTCGGAGGTGTAATAGTCTCCAGGGACAAATGACATCGCCAGCGACGTCAGCGGCAAAGCGATCGTCAATGCAAAGACTGATTTCCGTATGAAGTGCATAAATGGCTTACTTCCTCAGTTTGTGATTGCGCCACATGTTAAGGCAACAACCGAAGAGAGCGGCAATAGATAATTCAAACTGTTCGGCCGGATCCGAGCAAGCTTAGCAAGCGTAGGGTTGTCCTCGATTCCGCTGCGCTCCATCGAGGCTACATTCTAGACGCGATATCTATTCATCGCCCCGCTCAGGCAATCGCCGCTATCGCCGCTGGCGGTTTTTCAAGCTTGCCGGCATTAATCCCCTGCTCGCGCAGCACCACGAGCAATGCGTCGGCGTCGCCATGCATCGTCAACACACGCCGCGCGCCGGTTTCATTCACGGTGCGCAGCAGCGCATCCCAATCGGCATGATCGGACAACACGAAGCCGCGATCGTAGGCGGCGAGCCGGCGGCTGCCGCTTTCGCCCATCCAGCCGGAGGCAAAGCCGGTCACGTACGGTGCGAAGCGTTTCATCCATGAGGTGCCGCCCGCGCCCGGTGGTGCGAGGACGAGACGGCCCGCGAAGTTAGTGCCTTTCGGTAGATTGCCGACGGCCACCGTCGGCAGCAGCTTGATGCCGGCTTTGCGATAGATGCGGACGAGCGCGTTCATCGACGGGTGCAGGCACACGGTTTCGTCGGTGTGGCGTGCCAGTTCGGCGAGCACGCGCTGTGCTTTGCCGAGCGCGTAGCAGAACAGCACGGCCGTCCGGCCGTCGTGCTTGCATGCTTGCCACCAGTCGAAGATTTCCTGCGCCACGGTTTCCGGCTGCGGCCATTGGTGCGCGGGCATCGCGAAGGTGGATTCGGTAACGAAGACATCGCAAGGGACGACTTCGAATGGTTCGCAGGAGGGATCGGCATCGCGTTTGTAGTCGCCGGACACGACCCACACCCGGCCTTCGTGTTCGATGCGCACCTGCGCTGAGCCGAGGATATGTCCGGCCGGATGCAGTGATACCTGCGTGCCGCCGAGCGTGAAGCGCTGTCCGTACGGTGTCGCTTCGATGGTCGCGGCGCGGCCGAGGCGTTCGCGCAGCAGACCGGCGCCCGACGCCGCGGCCCAGTAGCGACCACAGCCGGACTTGGCGTGATCGCCGTGCGCGTGTGTGATGACGGCACGTGCGACGCGCTTGCTCGGATCGATGTAGAAATCTCCGGCGGGACAGTAGAGTCCTTCGCGGCGCAGTTGAATCAGTTCTTCGACGGACATCAGCGTGCCGGCGTGAGTGAGTCGAGCAAGGCCAGCAATCGTTGCAACGCACCGCGATTGGCGGCGATCGCGGCTTCTGCCGCCGTGCCCATGCGCGCGCGCCGTTCGGGATCGGCGAGCAGTGCGATCACGGCTTCGGCGAGCGCGTTCGCGTCGGCGACTTCCAGCGCAGCGTTCGCCGTCAGCAACAGCTCGCGTGCTGAGACGAAATTCGACATATGCGGACCGAACAGCACCGGCAGTTTCAGCGCCGCCGGCTCCAGCACGTTGTGACCGCCGATCGCGGCGAGGCTGCCGCCGACGAAGGCGATATCGCTCGCGGCGAGATAGGTGAACATCTCACCCATGCTGTCGCCGAACAGGATCTGCACGTCGCGCAGATCGCCCGGCGCGCCGGCGGCGCCGATGGCGCTGCGCGGCGCCAGACGCAGGCGGCTGAGTGTCAGCCACTTCCACAGCTCCGGGAAACGCTGCGGATGGCGTGGAACCAGAATCAGCGCCGCTTCCGAATAGCGCGCGAGCACGCGCCGGTGCGCCGCGAGCGCGGCTTCTTCTTCGCCCGCGTGCGTGCTCGCCGCGATCCACACCGGACGCGTACGCCCGAGCCGCAGCCGTAGCGCCTGGCCTTGCTCGACCTGCGCTGCGGGCGGCTCGATATCGAGCTTGATATTGCCGATCGCCTGCACGCGCTTCGCTGGCGCGCCGAGCGCGCGGAAGCGCTCCGCGTCCGCTGCCGACTGCGCGGCGATTACCGTGCAGTTGCACAGCACTGATTCGAAAAATCCGTGTAGAAAGCTGTAGCCTCGAAACGAGCGCTGCGACAGCCGCGCGTTGGCGATCACTAGCGGCAGTTCGCGTCGCGCGCAGGCGTGGAACAGGTTCGGCCACAGCTCCGTTTCCATGATGACAACGCGCTGCGGTTTTACCAGCCACAAGAACAGCCACACCGCGAACGGCAGATCGTAGGGCGCGTAGCTGTGACGCACGCGCTGGCCGAATGCGGCGACCGCGCGTTCGGAACCGGTTGGCGTCGTCGTCGTCACCCACACGCGACCTTCGCCATGACGCGCGATCAGCGCTTCGATGAACGGCGCCGCCGCCAGCGTCTCGCCGACCGATACCGCATGCACCCACACGGCGACTCCATCACGCGCGCGGCGGACAAAGCCGAAGCGTTCACCGATCCGGCGCCGGTATTCGATTTGCTTGCGGCTCTTCCACAGCAGCCGCAGCAGTACGAAGGGCGCGGCGATGTGGAGGAGGACGGTGTAGAGGACTCTCATGGGCGCGAGGCCGTGGCATCTCTATAGTTCTTGATTGGATCCGGTCGACGTGACGCAGTCGTTCAACCGGGCTGGCAAGCCGCCAGTTTAGTGTAGAGAGAAAACCGACGATCAGTCCGAATGAAGAATCTGCGCGCCACTCCAACGCTGTTTCGGTGCCAGCTTCACCGTCTTGCCGATGACCGCCGACTCGACACAGACGAAGCGTCGCCAGCCTTCCGGATCGAGATCGGCGAACTGCGCGGCCTTGTCCGCACCCGGATTCCAGACCACGACGTCGCAGAAGCCCTCGCCGCTGATGCGCGTGCGACGTGAGGGTTCGCGCAATGCGATCGCCGGTTCCGTCGGCACGTTGAAATAGATGCGGTCGATTTCGTCTTCGATACGCAGAGCCTCGGGACGTTCATCAGCTTCGACGCCATTATGTGCGGTGTCTCGATAGCGCAATCCGCGCAAGCCATGCACGACAGCATTGTCGGCATTAGCCACGCGGATATAGGTATGCAACGCGGCGGTAAACGCGAACGCCCGCTCATCATGGTTGCTCACTGCGAGTTCCACCCGCAATGACGTGTCATCCAGCGTCACGGTGATTTCCGCGAGATAGCGGAACGGCCACAGCTCATGGCTGGCCTGGGCATCGGTCAGATGCAATTGCGCGCGAGTTGGCGTTTGCTCGACCATCTTCCACAGTGCGGTGCGTGCAAAACCATGTTTCTTCGGCAGCGTGCCCTCGCCTGCGAACTGCGGAAAAATCACCGGCACGCCACCACGGATCGGCGTGCCGAACCGATATTCCGCGCGCTCACTCAGGAACAAACGCTCTTCGTCCCCGGCCGGTCGCCACGACAGTACATGCGCGCCATACGGACTGACCGTCGCGCGTGCTCCGCTTGGTTTCTGGAGAACGATAGGGGATGGAAAAGCGGTGGATTTGTCGGTGGGGTTCATCGGAAAACGCGCCCTTGCGCAGCCAGATCGGTGAGTCAGATCTTAACCGCTCCCACCAAGCGACAATTGAGGGATCAAAACGAAATGAACAACGAGTTGATCAGTCGAGTCGATCAGTTTCTGCCTAAAGAAGGCGCGGATTTTTACCGCGCCTTCTTCAAGAAGGCAGCGCCGATCAATGATCCAATTTTTCTTTCACTTTTTCGGCCAGGACTTCCGCACCGGCCTTGAATTTATCGACGCGTTCGCGCACTTTGTTTTCGACATCGGCGATCGATTCCTTCATTTCGCCCTTGAGCCGATTTTCACGGCCTTCGGCGTGCTGCACTTTCCCTTTCGCTTCCAGCTCGTGATCGCCTACCGCGGAACCGATTTTCTCCTTGACGGTGCCGATCACCTCTTTGGTATGACCTTTGAGCTTATCGGTGGCGCCACGGTCGCGTTTCGCTTTGGCAATAGTCTCATTGTCGTCCATAACAATCTCCAATTTGCGGGGGAATTTCCAGGTTGCATCGAACCCGGCACTAATTCCGACAGATCGCAGCGGCGAGAGTTCAGGAAATCTGTGCTCCGCCGCTTCCGCTTCGCCACGACTACCCGATCCATCGGGAATGATCGTGGCCATCAATTTAGATTCGCACGTAGGTATTAGCGCGCTTTTACTTTCAACTCACTGTCTCCCTGGCTCATATCCCACAACTTCTCGAGCTGATAAAACGCGCGCGTCTGTGTCTGCATGACGTGCACGATCACACCGTTGAGATCGACCAGCACCCATTCGCCTTCACCAAGGCCTTCGACGCCACGCGGCCGCATTCCCGCTTCCTTGGCCTTATCCATCACATTCTCGGCAAGCGATTTCGCATGTCGGTTCGAAGTGCCGGTGCAGATCACCATCCAGTCGGTGATCGGCGTCAGCTCGTGCACATCCAGCACTTTGATGTCGAGGCCCTTGAGATCTTCAAGTGCGGCGACGGCAAGTTCTTTGAGTTCAATCGATTGCGTGTTCTTCATCTTGGGTCAGGGCGCGTACGTCCTCGGTGGTCAGGGAAGCGATAACGGCCTCGGGGACGAGACCGCGGATACTGCGGCCGGCAGCGAGCAGGCCACGGATTCGGGTTGATGAGATCGCCAGCGGTGGAATGCTGACGGACATCCAGCGGCCACGCGGAAGCGCCAGCAGTTCCGCCGCGTTCGCGGCGCGCCGGCCGCGCAGGAAGCGCGCGAGCTCGGGCGACGGTGCCGACGGTTCGTATGGGCGTTCGACGAAAATCAGGTTGGCTAGCTCGAACAATTCGCGCCAGCGATGCCAGGTGTGCAGCTGGTTGGCGGCATCGTCGCCAAGCAGGAGGACCAACGTCGCGCCCGCCTGCTCCGCGTGAACTTCGGCGACCGTGTCATAGGTATAGGACGGGCCGTCACGACGGATTTCGCGATCGTCGACGATCAGTGACGGTTCTCCCGCACAGGCCAGTCGCGCCCATTCGAGCCGCCGCTGCGGCGATACTTCCGGCGCGGCGCGATGCGGCGGTCGCGCGCTCGGCACGATGTGTACGCGATCGAGCTTGAGCCGCTCGCGAAGTTCGAGCGCCAGCCGCAGATGACCGTTATGGATCGGCGTAAAGGTGCCGCCGAACAGGCCGATCGCCGTCGCCGTCATGCGGCCGTCGGCGCAGCCGTGGAGCCTGGCTGCGTATCGTTCATACAGGGATGCCCCCGAATGATGGGAGCGGGCACGAGGTCGAAGCCTCAGCCACCACGCGCGGAAGCTCGTTCAGCGTACATGTCCGTCGCCCAGCACCACCCATTTCACCGACGTCAGACCTTCGAGGCCGACCGGCCCGCGTGCGTGGAATTTGTCGGTGCTGATGCCGATTTCGGCGCCGAGGCCGTATTCGTAGCCGTCGGCGAAACGTGTCGAAGCGTTGACCATCACTGAGCTGGAATCCACTTCGCGCAGGAAGCGGCGCGCGTTGGTGTAGTTCTCGGTGACGATCGAATCCGTGTGCGCCGAACCGTGGCGCGTGATGTGATCGATGGCTTCGTCGAGGTTGTCGACGATCTTGACGGCGAGAATCGGCGCCAGGAACTCGGTATCCCAATCCTCGGCGGTTGCAGGCTTGGCTTCGGGCACGAGCTTGCGCGTGCGCGGACAAGCGCGCAGTTCGACGCCGTGGCCGCCGTAAATGTTCGCTAGTTCCGGCAGTACGCGCTCGGCGATCGCTTCATGGACGAGCAGCGTCTCCATGGTGTTGCAGGTGCCGTAACGCTGGGTCTTGGCATTGACGGCGACAGCGATCGCTTTCTCCAGATCGGCGCTGGCGTCGATGAAGACGTGGCAGTTGCCGTCGAGGTGCTTGATGACCGGTACGCGCGCCTGCTCGGAGACGAGCGCCACCAGGCTCTTGCCGCCGCGCGGGATGACGACGTCGATGAACTGCGGCATCGTCAGCATCGCGGTGACGGCCGCGCGATCGGTGGTTTCGACTACCTGCACCGCATCGACCGGCAGGCCCGCGCTGCGCAACGCGCGATGGATGCAGCGCGCGATTGCCTGATTGGAGTGCAGCGATTCCGAGCCGCCGCGCAAGATGCAGGCGTTGCCGGACTTGAGACTCAGCGCCGCCGCGTCGGCGGTGACGTTTGGTCGCGATTCGTAAATGATGCCGACTACGCCGAGCGGCACGCGCATGCGGCCGACCTGGATGCCGGACGGCCGCATCTTGAGATCGAACATCTCGCCGATCGGATCGGGCAGATTGGCGACCTGGCGCACACCATCGGCCATGGCGGCGACGCGGCTCGGGTTGAGTTCGAGGCGATCGACCATCGCGGCCTCCAATCCGGAATCCCGCGCGCCGCGCAAGTCGGTCCGGTTGGCCTCGATAATCGCCGCCGATTCCTCTTCGATAATTTGGGCGAGCGCGAACAGTGCGGCGTTCTTCTCGCCGGCGGTCGCTTTGGCGATGGCGCGCGAAGCGGTGCGTGCCTTTTCGCCGACACCACGCATATAGCTTTCCACGGCGGCACTCCGGCCTTTCTTGTTGCTGTCCTTGACTGTTGCTGCTGCTGTCATCGTCGCGCGGCTGCGAATCCACCTTTTACGGTCCCACTGACCGCCAAGGTCAATGTTAGCAAGTCTTCCCAGGCGGCGGCTTGTCCGCCGGTTTTGACCAGGCCGTCGATAATGTTGCACTGCCGCAACCAGCCCAGTACCTGCGGCGGGCGCGTGCGGCCGGCGGCACGTGCGAATACCGTCTGGCGCTGCTTGAACACGCCGCTGGATTCGGCCGCCGCCGCGGGCGCCTGTCCGCGCGCAACTCCCTGTGCGGCAACGAAAAGTTTTCGCAGGTCGAAAGCCAGAGCGCCGAGCATCGGCAGCAGGTCCTCGCCCTCCGCCCGCAGCAGCTGCAAGCCGCGTACGGCGCCGGCCCCGTCGCCGGCGAGCACACGATCGAGCCAGCTGAACACCTCCATATGGGCACTGTCGGCAACCGCGGCCGCGACGGCAGCGTCATCCAGCGCCCCAGGCTTATGCAACAGCGCGAGTTTGGTGATTTCCTGGGCAGCGGCCAGCATATTGCCCTCGGTGCGCATCGCCAGCAGCGCCAGCGCCTCCGGCGTCGGCTGGAAGCCTGCCGCGTGCAGGCGGGCCGCGAGCCACTGCGGAAATTCATCGGGCCGGACCGGCCACGCATATATCGTGGCGCCGTGATTCTCGAATGCATTCCACCACTTGGCGCCGCGCGCGCGCGCATCGAGCCGGCCGGTGACGAGAATCAGCAGCACGTCCGGCGGGGGTTTGGAGGCGAGTTCCACAAGGACTGAGCCGCCTTCTTCGCCGGGCGCACCTTCGAGCCGCACTTCAACGACGCGGCGCTCGGCGAACAGCGAGCCGGTCGCGCAGCTTTCAGCGAGCCGCTGCCATTCGAACTGTTTGTCGGCGTCGAGCGTTTCGCGCTCGCTATAGCCGGCCTTGCGCGCGGCGGCGCGGATCGCGTCGAGCGCTTCGGTGATCAGCAGCGGTTCTTCGCCGGCAATGGCGTAACTGCTGGCGAGGCCGCGGGCCAGCTGTGCGGGCAGTTGCGATGGGTTCAGGCGCATGGGGTCAAGCGCATAGGTTCAAGCGTGGAGCAGAAATGCGCGCACCGCAGCGGCGGTCGCTTCCGGCTGATCGAAATGCAGCATGTGGCCGGCGTTGGCGATGGTCACTGCGCGCTGGTCGCGGATATAGGCGCGCCGCCGCACGGTTTCGGCCTCGCCGAGATTTTTGCGCAGGCCGGAAAGCTCGGCATCCACAAACAGCGTCGGTGCGGTGATGTGGCTGAAAAGCTGCGCGGACTGTTCAAAACGGAAAGGTGTCGGGCCGTGCAGCTTGTGCAATGGATCGGCGCGCAAGGTGATGCGGCCGCGGCCATCCTCCCGTCCCCAACAGCGCGCGATGAAGTCCGCACGGTGCTCAGGGAGTTTGCTGTGCATGCGCCGGACCTGTTTGGCCAGCTGCTCGAAGGAGTCGTAGGTATTCGGCGGGCTCAGGTCGCGCAATTCGTCTAGCCAGTTGACGAAATTCGGCTGTATCCGCTCGGCTGGAGTTTCGCGCACGAATGGGCCATCCAAGCAGACCAGCCGGTTGACGCGCTGTGGTCGCGCACCCGCGTATAGCGCGGCGACTTGCGCGCCCATGCTGTGGCCGATGACGACAGCCGGCCCATCGGTGACGTATTGATCGAACAAAGCATCGACATCAGCAACGTAGTCTGGAAACCAGTAGCCATCGGCAGGTTGCCATTGTGTGTAACCGAAGCCGCGTAAGTCCGGAGCCAGAATCTGCCAGCGGTCCAGCAGCGGCTGCGCGAAAAAGTGAAAAGTCTCGGAAACGTCGAGCCAACCATGCAGCAGCACCAGCTTCGGCAAGGCGTCATCGCCCCAGCGGCGCACGTGATAGCGCAGTCCGCGCACGCGCACGAACTCAGAGCGTGACAAGACGTCCCCTATTGGTTTCAGAACACGCTCTCAGAACCTGTACAAAAACTTACTGCGCTCGGCACTATTGCGTTCCGGCGGTGCTCAAAATCCTCATTTACCACTAGTAAACTCCGGTTTCTGTGCTCCGGCGGAACGCAAACGGCCTTCGCTCGCTACAGTTTTTGGACAGGTTCTCAGCCAGACAGCTTGCCGGTGATGAATTCTTCCAGCAGCGGCAGGCGATCATTGCCCCAGAACATTTGCTGGCCGACGAAAAAGGTCGGTGCACCGAACGCGCCGCGCTGCACGGCTTCCTCGGTGTTCTTGCGCAGCTGGTCCTTGATCGCCGGATCCTGGGTGCGCTCGATCAGCGCCGCGCCATCGAGCCCGACGTCAGTTGCGACGCGGACAATCTCTTCGGGTTTGGAGACGTCGCGGCCTTCGCCCCAGTAGGCACGAATCACGCGGCGCGAGAAGTCGACGAGTTTTTCCGCCGGCGCCGCCAGCGCGGCGCGGCCGGCAAGCATGCTGTTGGTCGGAAATGGCTGTGGCTGCGTCAGCGGCACGCCATAAGAACGCGCCCACAATTTCAGATCCGCCATCATGAAACGCAGCTTCGCGGGATTGCCGAAGCTGGCCCGATTGCCGGGGTTGCCGGTCGCCTCGAAGACGCCGCCAAGCAAGAACGGTCGCCACGCGATCGTCGCACCCGTACGTTCCGCCAGAGCATCAATGCGCGTGGACGCGAGATAGCTGTAGGGACTCACGGCATCCCAGAAAAACTCTATGGTCGCCACGCTCGATATCCTGTTAGTTTTAGGGCCTGTGCCCGAGCGCAACGAGTCTGACACGCGCGCCAAAACCTGTCAGCAAATACTTACTGGCGCCGCCATGAACGGCATAAGTTATGCGTGCGATTGGCCGCGCGGCGCTTTCCGCTACCGCGCGCCAGTACAATGCCCCATCGCCGCCACGCCCATGCTGAACGTCATGTGGCTTGCCCGGTGCTTTGGGTCCGTCGTGGATGGGTGCCGGAAGTCGCGGTCGTTCCGCGCAAGTATGCTGTTCATCCGCCGATAATCTTTATCACCATGACTTATTGCGTCGCCATCAAGGTCAACAGTGGACTCGTCTTCGCCGCCGACACGCGCACCAGCGCGGGCGTGGACGACGTGCGTACCTACAACAAGCTGCACGTCTTCGAGATTCCGGGTGATCGCTCGTTCGTGATTCTGTCGGCCGGCAATCTGGCGACGACGCAGGCCGTGCTGGCGCATGCCCAGCGCGATATGGAAGACCCGAACATCGCGGTCAGCCTGCGTACGGTCCGGCACATGTTCGACGCGGCCGAGTATGTCGGCCAGCTTTCGGTGCGTGCGCAAAAGCAGGTGGCGCCCGACAACAGCTATTCGGGGATCAATGTCGAAACCACGCTGATCCTCGGTGGCCAGATTCGCGGCGAAGAACCGGCGATTTATCTGATTTATCCGGTCGGCAACTGTATCGCGGCGTCGCCGGAAATGCCGTTCCTGCAGATCGGCGAGATCAAGTACGGCAAGCCGATTCTCGACCGTTTCGTGCGGCCCGGCGTGCCGCTCGAGGACGCGGCGCGCTGCGCGTTGGTATCGCTCGATTCGACCATGCGCTCGAATATTTCCTGCGGACCGCCCGTGGATGTTGCGCTGCTGCCGCGCGACGCCCTGCGGGTCACGCAGAAGCTTCGGCTCGACACCGACACGCCGTATTACGCGCAACTGCGCGAAACCTGGCAGCGGCAGCTCGACAACGCGGTGCGCAGCCTGCCCAAGTTCGACTGGGAAAGCAGCGGTGCGACCCAATCGCAGCCGTCATCACAGTTCGCGGCGGGGGCCGGTTTCGGCCAAGTGCAGGGCCAAACGCAATCACCGGCGCCAGGGTCGGCACAGGTCCAGCCGAGGCTCGCACAGTAGGGCGCGCGCCTCAACTTCACACTCGTTCGGGGGTTTGCCCGCGGCGACGGGTAAAATAGCGCGCTTCCGAACGTCGCGAGACCCAGGTCATCCGCAACTACAAGTCCTTACTCGTCTTCTGCGTCACAGCGTTGGTCTTCGCATTTGCGGTCGTCGTGCTTCGGCATACGCTCGCGGAAATGCGCTGGTCGACGATCGTTGCGCAGCTGCGTCAGACACCGCTGAGCGCGGTGCTTGCCTGCGTGTTGTGCACGGTTGGCAGCTACAACATGCTGACGCTCTACGATTATGTCGCCGTGCGCGGCGTCGGCAAGCCGCTGCCATGGCGGCAGGTGGCGCCGATCTCGTTCATGGCGTTCGGCATCAGTCACAGCGTCGGCCTCACCTACCTGTCCGGCGGTTCGATCCGCTATCGCAACTTCTCGTTGCTCGGTCTCAGTGCGCTGGAGATCGCCGGAATCGTCGCGCTGTGCACGCTTACTTTCGCGCTCGGCGTCGGTACGCTGCTCGGCGTTTCGTTGTTCACGCTTTCCGGGCATGCGAGCGCGATCTTGCATCTGCCGCTTGTGCATATTCATGCGCTGGGGGTTCTGATCCTCACGCTGGTCGCGTCCTACGCCTTGCTCGGCGCGATCTGGCACAAGCCGATCCGTATCTCGGGTAAAAGTCTGCAATTGCCGTCGCCACGCATCGCATTAGCGCAAATTGCCGTCGGCAGCATCGATCTGTGCCTGGCGGCGGGTTCGCTGTACGTCCTGGTGCGCAGCCATTCACCGGTGAACTACCCGGTGTTCGTCGGGCTCTACGTGCTAGCGATCCAGGCCGGCGTACTCAGCAATGTGCCGGGCGGCGTCGGCGTGTTCGAATCCGTGCTGATGCTGATGCTGCCCGGCGGGCAGAGTGCGGGCGTGGTCGGGGCGGTGCTGATTTACCGGATCATCTATTACTTCCTACCGTTCCTGCTCGCACTAGCGCTGCTCGCCGCACGCGAAGCTTTCGCCAGCCGTCACGCGCTGCGACGCGTCACCGGCACCGTACGACGCTGGCTGGAATTGGTTGCGCCGCAAGTATTGTCGATCGCGGTGTTCGCGGCCGGAGCGGTACTGCTTTTCTCCGGCGCGACGCCCGAGATCGATGCGCGCCTTGAGTGGCTGCGCGACATCGTGCCGCTCGGCGTGCTCGAGGTTTCGCACATCGCTGGCAGCGCCATCGGCGTCGGCCTGCTGATTCTGGCGCGCGGTCTATACCGGCGTATCGATGCAGCCTGGTGGCTGACGATGATGCTGCTCGTTGCTGGTATTGCCGCTTCGCTGCTGAAGGGCATTGATTACGAAGAGGCGACGCTGCTCGGAATCCTGTTGGTGCTGCTGGGTATGTCCGGCAACCGCTTTTATCGCCGCGCACCGTTGCTGAAGCAGCCGCTCTCGCCGTTGTGGATCATCGGTGTCCTCATCGTCGTCGCGCTCGCGGTGTGGTTGTCGATCATCTCCTATAGCGATGTGCCCTACGAGCGCGATCTGTGGTGGCAGTTCGCGTTCGATAACCAGGCGCCGCGCGTGATGCGTGCGGGACTGCTGGCGGTGCTGATTGCGTCGATGTACGCGCTGTGGGCGCTGCTGTCGCCGGCGGAGGAGGATCCGACGCCGCCGACGGCCGAAGAGATCGCGCGTGCGGCGGTGGTCATCGAGCGTTCGCCGGATACCTTGCCGAATCTGGCCCTGCTCGGCGACAAGAAGTTGATGTTCGCGGATGCCGGCGACGCCTTCATCATGTACCAGCAATCCGGCCGCTCGATGATCACGATGGGCGACCCGGTCGGCAACGCGCAGCGCTTTCCGGATCTGGTGTGGCGTTTCCGTGAACTGTGCGACCGCAGCGGGCGCTGGCCGGTGTTCTACCAGGTTTCGCCGGAATATCTGCCGCTGTATCTGGACTCCGGCCTGGCGCTCGCCAAGCTCGGCGAGGATGCGCGTGTCTATCTGCCGAATTTCTCGCTGCAGGCACCGAAGCGCGGTGATCTGCGCAACGAGCACCGGCGCGCGGCCAAGGCGGGCGTGCGGTTCGCGGTGCTGAGTCCGGAGGAAGCAGTGGCGAATATGGCGCGCCTGCAGGAAGTTTCGGATCAGTGGCTGTTGGCGAAATCGGCGGCGGAAAAAGGGTTTTCTGTCGGCCGCTTCGATCCGGACTATGTCGGTCGCTTTACGCACGGCTGCATTTTTCTCGGCGATCGCATCGTCGCCTTCGCCACACTATGGCGCGCGAAGAATCTCGAAGAGGTGTCGGTCGATCTGATGCGCTACGGCGATGACGCACCCAAAGGCGTAATGGATTTCCTGTTCATCGAGCTGATGCTGTGGGCCAAGGAACAGGGTTATCGCTGGTTCAATCTCGGTATGGCGCCGCTGTCCGGACTGGAAAAGCATCCACTGGCGCCGTTCTGGCACAAGCTCGGCGTGCTGGTACGCCGCTATGGCCAGACCTTCTACAACTTCGAGGGATTGCGCCGGTACAAGGAAAAATTCGGACCGCACTGGCGCTCTCGCTATCTGGCGTCGCCGGGCGGGTTGGCGTTGCCGCGCGTAGCATTGGACGCTGCTGCGCTGATCGCGGGTGGCATTCGGGAGGTCGTTTCAAAGTGATGAAATTCAGAGCTTGGGCACTCGCGTTGGGAATGATCCTGATCGGCTCGTTCAGCATCAGTGCCGCCGGCAGCACGACAAAGAGCACGCGGATTCCGCCCTCGAAGCCGGCGGTCCTCCAGGTACAAGAAGCCGTGCCGGCCGAAGAAGCGAAGAATGCCCAGCATCTGAGCCACGGCCGGTTCAGCGACATCGTCGTGTATCGGCCCGAGGGGACTCCCAAAAGCTTCGTGCTGTTCCTGTCCGGCGACGGTGGCTGGAATCTCGGTGTCATCGACATGGCGCAGGCACTGGTCAATCAAGGGGCGATGGTGGCCGGCATCAACACGCCGAAATTGCTTGCCGATTTCGACAAGGACGGCGGCGAATGCGCATTTCCGGATGGTGATCTCGAAAATCTAAGCCACTTCGTACAGGCCTATTACCACTTGCCGGATTACCTCAAGCCAATCATCGTCGGGTACTCGTCCGGCGCCACTTTCGCGTACGCGAACCTCGTGCAAGCGCCGAAAGGCACTTTCGCGGGCGCGCTATCGCTTGGCTTCTGCCCCGACCTCCAATTGCACAAACCGATGTGCAAAGGTTCCGGCATCGAATTCGAGAAGCGTCCCGATGGCAAGGGCGTGAACTTCCTGCCGACGAAAACACTGGAGAGTCCGTGGATCGCATTGCAGGGTGAGATCGACCAGGTCTGTTCACCCGCCAGCACGCAGCAGTTCGTTGCGCGCGTGCCCGGCGCCGAGGTGGTGATGCTGCCGAAGGTGGGTCACGGCTATTCGGTGCCGCCGCACTGGCTGCCGCAGTTCCAGGCCGCGTTCACGAAGCTTGCCGCGTCCGAGGAAAAGGAAGCGCCGCCACCGCCGCCGGCCGAACTCGGCAATTTGCCGGTCGTCGAAGTGCCTGCCAGCGGCGGTCACGCGCGAAGCGATCTATTCGGCGTTCTCATGAGCGGCGACGGCGGCTGGGCCGGTCTCGATCAGGACATCGCGCACGCACTTGCAGACCAAGGAATCCCGGTCGTCGGACTCGATTCGCTGCGCTACTACTGGACGCCGCGCACGCCCGACGGAGCCGCCGCAGACGTCGACAAACTGATCCGCTACTACCTTGCGCATTGGGGCAAGAAGCGTGCACTGCTCATCGGCTATTCGCAGGGTGCGGATGTGCTGCCGTTCATTCTCAACCGGCTGCCGCAGGCAACCCGCGCGCAAATCGCGCTGGGCGCGGTGATGGGATTGTCGGAGCACGCCGCATTCGAATTCCATCTCGCCAACTGGGTGCAGTCCGACAGCAACGCCGGCTTGCCGACACTCCCTGAGGTGAAGAAAATCTCCGGTACACCGCTGCTGTGTATTTACGGCGCGCAGGAAGACGACACCATCTGCCCGAAGCTCGATCCGACCGCGGTCAAAGTAGTGAAACTCAGCGGCGGTCACCACTTCGGTGGCGACTATGACCGGCTGGCAGAGGAAATTCTTGCCGCCGCACACCCCTGAAGGACAAAACGTAATGACTTTGCATCTTCATCTGTGGCCGATTCTGTCGATCCTTGCCGGCGTGCTGATCATCGTGCAGCCGAAGTTGCTCAACTACATTGTGGCGATCTATCTGATCTTGCTCGGGGTGTTCGGGCCGGGCGGATTGATTCATTGAACCGCGCCAAGACGGGCACGACACCAATCTCCGCACGCCGGATCGCGACACTCGTCGGCATCAGCGCGCTCGTTGGTACGCTGTGGCCGATTCCATTTACGTGGTGGTCCGAGTTCGGCAGCTACCAAGTATTCGCTTTCGTCTACGAGGATCTGCACCTCAAAGGCCCCAGCGTCATCCTGTTTTCGGACGTGATCTTCGCGCTGACATTCGCGACGGCTCTCGCGGCGCCGTTCGTGTACTGGATCAGGGAACGGGTCTATCTCGCCGAGGCGATCGTGCTGACGTCGTTTCTCGCCACGCTATTTCTGGTCCTGGCGATCCGCGACGGCCGCGATGTGAAATTCTTCGCGTCACTGCCGGCGCTGTGGCTGTTCGTGCTGTTCTTTGCGCTGGCCGTCGGCGAAGGCGCGAAATGGCTGCGGCGGCGCGCCGGATGACGGACCCAAAGGCTTTTATAGGGCCCTTATTTTTTTTTTGGCAGAAAGCGCAATAGGAAACGGATCATGCTCGGCATCACGTCGGGCCGCAGCAGGCGCTGGTCGTAACCGACCATGCGGCGATCGTTCTCCGCGAGGCAAACATTGAACAACTCGCCGGCGGTGATATCGATACCAATATGCTCGCTGCCCGTGACGGCAAAGTTGGCATCCTGCATGACGCCCTCCTTGTCGACGCCGCGCGCGATGCCGATGCGCTCCCAGAACAGGAAGACCCATACGGCCAGCGTGCGCAGGAAAAACAGCGGACGCCGCCACAGCGGCAGATTGCGGCGATACCACGCCGCCCAGTTGACGAAGAAGATGATGTGTCGCGCCTCTTCCTGCATCACGGGTTCGAACGTTTCGACCAGCTCGGCTGGGAAATAACCCGAACGTTTCGCCACATCGAACAGCCCGAACGCGAAGAAGCTGTCGATGCACTCGCTGTAGCCGGTGACGAGCCAAGCCCACTCCACATCCTTCGGCGCATCGTAGCTGGGTTCGGGCTCCAGGCCGATGTCATAGGCTTGGACGAGTTTGCTGAGCACGATCTTGTGGCGTGCTTCCTCGCCTGCGTCCATGTCGAGCGCCTGCCGCAGCAGCGGATCGCCCACGCGTTCGGCGAAGGTTTTCACACGGATCGACGCGCGTCCTTCGGTCTGAACCGCGATGTCCCAGATCGGTAGAGAAGCCACGCGCTTCATCGCGTCCGGCGTCAATTTCGGCCATTCGATGACGGCCGGTTTATACGGGTTGTGCGTGTCGAGCAGCATCTGACAAAACAGCCGCTTGTGTTGCTCCGACCCGAGTTTGACCTTGCCGGGTTCGGGGCCCGACCAGTTGCGCATGGCCCAATCAGCCTGATTGATCGCGGTGGCGTCGGACATCGTGAATCTCCAAAAATCAGCCGAGTTTTCAGCGTATGCAGCCATCAACCCCGTTAGGGTAAAGAGCAAGCGTTGCGGTTTTCAGCACGCGGGCTACTTACGCGACCAAGTGTTACCGCTGGAATTATAAAGCTTGGCCCGGATCAGTTTTCAGATCAGGTTCCACGAATCTCAAAATCATGGGTGATCCGCGCCGCCTTGCTCAGCATAATCGACGCCGAGCAGTACTTTTCAGCTGAAAGCTTGACCGCCCGCTCGACGTGGTTGCTCCCCAGACCGTTACCACTGACGATGAAATGCAGGTGAATCGCCGTGAACACCTTCGGATCGGTCTCGGCGCGCGCGCCACTGACTTCGACTACGCAACCCGACACCGGCTGACGCGCCTTTTTAAGAATATGGACGATATCGACCGCTGAGCACGAACCGACGCTGAGAAGCATCAATTCCATCGGCCGCGGCCCGAGGTTGCGGCCGCCAATCTCTTCGGGCCCATCGATGACAATACTGTGCCCGGTGCCGGTTTCTCCAACAAACTGGGCATTTTCAATCCACTGCACTTTTGCTTTCATTTCTTCTCCTTTACCGGACGGGCTGCGCGATCTCGCCCGCAAGGATAATATGGGGTCGTAAGATAACTATGAAATCTATGGGAATGGGTGAATGGGAAAGGCTGACCTGAACAGTCCCGCCTTGCAGGCTTTCATAGCGCGGGCGCATAAGCGCACATTGGGACCCAAATACGCTATCGTGCGTGCTGGCGACGAACCGAATGCGCTTTATCTCATTCTGGAAGGGTCGGTCAGCGTCGTTATCGAAGACACCGACGGTCGCGAGATCGTCCTTGCCTATCTGAGTCCGGGCGATTTTTTTGGTGAAATGTGCCTGTTTCCGGACCAGAAAACCCGCACCGCCGGCGTGCGTTCCCGCACGGCCACGCTGCTTGCGGAAATGGGCTATCTCGCCTTCCGCGCCTTCAATAATGAGTATCCGGAGATCATGTTCGACGTCGCCGGGCAGCTCGCCATGCGTCTGCGCGAAACCAGCCGGCGTCTCAGCGACCTCGCGTTTCTCGACGTCGCCGGCCGCGTCTCCCACGCCCTGCATCGTCTGATGCGCATGCCGGACTCAAAGACGTCTCCGCGCGGCACCACCGTCCGTGTCAGCCGCCAGGAACTGGCGCGCATCGTCGGCTGTTCGCGCGAAATGGCCGGCCGCGTGCTCAAGCGTCTCGAAGATGACGGCGTGATCACCTGCCAGGGGCGTAGCGTGCTGGTATACGGTGACGGCGAGAAACTATTCGTTCCCCATCAGCCGCCTTAGCGCCGCGCCCGGGTGCGCCTGCCGCATCAGCGACTCGCCGATCAGGAAGCGGTGCACGCCTGCAGTGCGCAGAAGTGTGACGTCCGTCACAGTTGCGATGCCACTTTCAGTGACGACTTCGCAGCCGGCTGGCAATGCCGGCAGCAAATCGAGTGTCGTCGCCAGTTTCGTCTCGAAGGTGCGCAGATTGCGATTGTTGATGCCGAGCAGCGCGCGCGGCAGGACACCGCTGCGCACGACATCTTCCAGTTCGCCGTTGTCGTGAATTTCGACGAGCACGTCCAGGCCCAGTTCCCAGGCGCAGACCGCCAGCTCGCTCAGCTGCGTCACCGATAGCGCCGCGGCGATCAGCAACACGCAGTCGGCACCGATCGCGCGTGCCTCAATAATCTGCAGCGGGTCGATCAGAAAATCCTTGCGGATCACCGGCAATGTGCAGGCCGCGCGCGCGGCGATCAGATAGTCGTTCGCGCCCTGGAAAAACTGCTCGTCGGTCAGCACCGACAAGCACGCCGCGCCGCCGGATTCATATTCGCGCGCAATCCACTGCGGATCGAAATCAGCGCGGATCAGCCCCTTGCTCGGGGAGGCTTTCTTGATCTCGGCGATAACGGCGGCGTTGCCGCCGCCGACCGTGCGGCGTAAGGCATCGGTAAAACCGCGCGGCGCACCGGCGGCCGTGGCCTGATCGCGCAATGCCGCTGGTGAAAAACGTGTACGCAGACACGCAATTTCGTCATGCTTTACTGCAAGGATTTTTTCGAGGATGTCGGCGGCCATGGAATACCCTACGCTGGAGCCAGCCGCTGGGTGGCAATGAGAAAATCATCCAACTTCGTCCGCCCGCGCCCGCTCGCGATCGCAGCGCGCGCGCGCTCCACGCCGTCGGCAATCGACGGCACCACGCCGGCCACGAACAGTGCCGCGCCGGCGTTGAGGCAGACAATATCCAGCGCTGGCCCCTGTTGGGCATCCAGCACTTCCAGCACACGCGCTTTCGATTGTTCCGCGTCGGCGACACGCAGGTTGCGGCTGGCGGACATCGCCAAGCCGTAATCCTCGGGATGGATTTCGTATTCGCGCACCTGGCCATCGCGCAGCTCGCCGACCAGCGTGGCGCCGCCGAGCGTGATCTCGTCCATACCGTCCTTGCCCCAGACCACCAGCGCGCGCTGCGTGCCTAGGCGCTGCAGCACGCGCACCTGGATGCCAACGAGGTCCGGATGGAATACGCCCATCAGCACATTGGGTGCAGACGCCGGATTGGTGAGCGGTCCGAGGATATTGAAGATCGTGCGCACGCCGAGTTCGCGGCGCACCGGCGCAACCGCCTTCATCGCCGGATGATGCAGCGGTGCGTACATGAAGCCGATACCGGTGTCCGCGATACAGCGCGCGACCGCATCCGGCGGCAATTCGATGGCGGCACCGAGCGCTTCCAGCACGTCGGCGCTGCCGGAATTCGACGACACGCCGCGATTGCCGTGCTTGGCCACGCGCGCACCACACGCGGCGGCAACGAACATCGAACAGGTCGAGATATTGAATGTGTGCGAACCATCGCCACCGGTACCGACGATATCGATCAAGTTTGGATACGCAACGCCGTCGACTTTGCGCGCGAACTCGCGCATCACTTGCGCCGCCGCCGCGATCTCGCCGATCGTTTCCTTCTTCACGCGTAGCCCAGTCAGCAACCCCGCGATCAGCGGCGCCGACACTTCGCCGCGCATGATCTGCCGCATCAGATCCACCATCTCGTCGTGGAAGATCTCGCGGTGGTCGATGACGCGTGCGAGTGCCTGTTGCGGTGTGATCGACACTAGTGCGCTTCCAGAAAATTCTTCAGCATCGCGTGACCGTGCTCGGTGAGAATCGATTCCGGATGGAATTGCACGCCCTCGATCGGCAATGATTTGTGCTGAAGCCCCATGATTTCATCGATCGAACCGTCATCGCGCTGGGTCCAGGCGGTGATTCCGAATTCCGGCGGCAGCGATTCGCGCTCAACGATCAGCGAGTGATAGCGCGTCGCTGTCAGCGGCGAAGGCAAGCTGAAGAACACACTCTCCTGGCGGTGATAAATGAGACTGGTCTTGCCGTGCATGACCTGTCGCGCACGCACCACCTTGCCGCCGAACGCCTGGCCGATCGCCTGATGGCCGAGGCACACACCGAGGATCGGAAAGCGGCCCTTGAGCCGGTCGATGAGTTCGAGACAGATGCCGGCTTCATTTGGCGTGCATGGGCCCGGCGACAGCACGATGTGGCTCGGCGCCAGCTTTTCGACTTCATCGACGGTGATCGCGTCGTTGCGATACACGCGCACGTCCGCACCCAGTTCGCCAAAGTACTGCACGAGGTTGTAGGTGAAGGAGTCATAGTTATCGATCATGACGATCATGGCCGTGCCCTCACAACGCAGCCGCGGCGCGAATCATTGCGCGCGCCTTGTTCATGGTTTCTTCCCATTCGGACTTGGCGTCGGAGTCGGCGACGATGCCGCCGCCGGCCTGCACGTAGAGCTTGCCATCCTTGATGACTGCGGTACGGATCGCGATCGCCATGTCCATGTTGCCGGACCAGGCAAGATAGCCAACCGCGCCGCCATAGACGCCGCGCTTGACCGGCTCCAGCTCGTCGATGATTTCCATCGCGCGTACTTTCGGCGCGCCGGACAGCGTGCCGGCGGGAAACGCGGCAGCCAGCGCATCGAGCGCGTGCAGCCCCGGCTTCAGCTTGCCGCCGACGTTGGAGACGATGTGCATGACGTGACTGTAGCGCTCCACGATCATCTTCTCGGTGAGCCGCACCGTGCCGGTCTGTGCGACGCGGCCGACGTCGTTGCGACCGAGATCGATCAGCATCAGGTGCTCGGCGAGTTCTTTCGGATCCGCGAGCAGCTCCTGTTCCAGCGCGCGATCCTCTTCCGGCGTACCACCGCGGCGGCGCGTGCCGGCGATCGGTCGCACCGTCATTTCGCCGTCTTCGACACGTACCAGAATTTCCGGGGATGAGCCGACGACCTGGTGATCGCCAAGGTGCATGCAGTACAGATACGGCGAGGGGTTCAACCGCCGCAGCGCGCGGTACAGCGCGACCGGGTCGCCATCGAACTGCGCGGTCAGCCGCTGCGACGGCACCACCTGCATGGCGTCGCCGGCAGCGATGTAATCCTTGATGCGCGCGATAGCCTGCGCGTAGGTCTGCGGCGTGAAACCCGATATGAAATCGTCAGGCTTGATGCGATGTTGTGGCGTCGGCCGCGGCGCTGTGAGCGGCGCCGCGAGTTGCGCCTCGATTTCATCGAGACGTTTAGTTGCGCGTGCCAGGTCTGCAGCGTTGTCCGTTTGCGCATGTACGATCAGCGTCAGCGTCGCGCGCACTGCGTCGAACACGACGAGCTCGTCGGCCCGCATCAACAGCACGTCCGGCGTACCGATCGGGTCCGGATGCGGGCGGTTGATGCGTGGCTCGAAGTAGCGCACGCAGTCATAGCCGAAATAACCGACCAGGCCGCCGGTGAAACGCGGCAGTCCCGGCGCCTCGCGCACGCTGAAACGTGCGGCGTAGTCCTTGATCCAGGGTAGTGGATTGGCGGCGGCGGCGGTTTCGACGACAGCACCGTCGACTAGACGCTCAATATTTCTGCCGCGCACGCGCACGATTTCGCGGCAGGGCAGACCGATGAACGAGTACCGGCCCCAACGCTCGCCGCCCTGCATCGATTCGAGCAGGAACGAATACGGGCGATTGCCGAGCTTGAGATAGGCGCCGACGGGTGTGTCGAGATCGCCGGGAAGTTCGCGCGTCAGCGCGACATGGGTGTATGCAGTCATGGCGGATACGGAAATCGGAACAGCGGCAACGGGTGGAAGGGCGGCAGCACAGGCCGCGGGCGCGGCATCAGCGCCATCGCCACCAAAGCGTCTGCGTTGTCGATTTCCGAGAGGCCATTGTGAAGCTCACTGAATGAGGAATCGCGAGGCGCAACTATACGGCGAACGGGCCGTTGCGGTACAGCCCCAGCCCGGGCCGGCTGGCTGCTATATCGCGGCCGCGATCGCCGCGCGCATGGCTTTGACCGTTGCCGCGTAGTCATGAGTGCTGAAAATCGCCGAGCCGGCGACGAAGGTATCGGCGCCCGCTGCCGCGATTTCGCCGATGTTATCGACCTTCACGCCGCCATCGATTTCGAGTCGGATTTCGCGGCTGGGGTGGTCGGCACAATAGTGGTCGATCAGCTCGCGCGCCTGGCGCAATTTGGTCAGCGCCGATGGAATAAAGCTTTGGCCGCCGAAGCCCGGATTGACCGACATCAGCAACACCATATCGACCTTGTCCAGCACATAGCGCAGCGCTTCCAATGGCGTGGCCGGATTGAAGACGAGGCCGGATTTGCAGCCAGTGTCGCGGATCGCCTGCAAGCTACGGTCGATATGTCGTGTGGCTTCCGGGTGAAAGCTGATGTAGGTGGCACCAGCTTTGGCGAAACTCTGCGCGAGCGCGTCCACTGGTTCGACCATCAGATGAACGTCAATCGGCGCCGTGACCCCGAATTTCCGCAGTGCTTCGCAGACCATCGGGCCCATCGTCAGGTTCGGCACATAGTGGTTGTCCATCACGTCGAAATGTACCCAGTCGGCGCCGGCGGCAAGCACACGCTGGGTGTCTTCGCCGAGACGCGCAAAATTGGCGGACAGAATCGACGGGGCAATAACGGGCGACTGGCGCGACATGAGATTCCGGGTGCTGAAGGGAGCACCGCATTATTCCAGATCATGCCACCACAGGGTAAAGCTGGGATCAAAACCGGCGGCCGCTTTGCACGGCCGCGCCGCTTTGCATAGAGTGCGCGCATCACCCGTCTGTGGAAATTCATGGGCATCGCGCTCGCCTTTCATGTTCTGTCCGTTGTCGTCTGGGTCGGCGGGATGTTTTTTGCTTATTTCTGTCTGCGACCATCGCTGTGCGACGCCGACGCGAAGACTAAAACGACCCTTTGGGTTAGCGTGCTGACGCGTTTTTTCCGTGTCGTGTTCGCGGCGATCGCGGCGATTCTCGCGTCCGGTCTGTACATGATTTATGCACTGGGCGGCATGCACGCGGTCGGACTTTACGTGCACCTGATGCTTGGCTTCGGCCTGGTCATGACGCTGATCTTTCTGCACGTGTATTTCGCGCCGTTCGGCCGCCTGAAGCGCGCGGTGGCGCGGCAGGAATTCAGCGCGGCGGCGGAGCAGGTCAACCAGATTCGTGCTTTTGTGGGCACCAATCTCTACATCGGCCTGATCGTCACCGTCATCGCAACCTGCGGCAAGTACTACTTGAATAGATGAATACCGGACTCTTCGAATCCCGCATCGACAGCCTGCCGCTGATTCACCGCGGCAAGGTTCGCGACCTTTACGCGCTGGGCACGACGCATTTGTTGATCGTGACCACCGACCGTCTGTCGGCGTTCGACGTGGTGCTGCCGCAGCCAATCCCCGGCAAGGGCGCGGTGCTGACCACGCTGACGGATTTCTGGATGGCGCGCTTCGCGGCACGTATACCGAACCATCTGGCGCCCGAATTCGATCTCGCACGCCATCTCAAAGCGGACGAACTGCGTCAGTGCGCGGGTCGCGCCGTCGTCGCGCGCAAGCTCAACGCACTGCCCGTGGAAGCGGTCGCGCGCGGATATCTGATCGGCTCCGGCTGGAAGGATTACCAGACGACCGGGGCTGTCTGCGGCATCGCCTTGCCGGCGGGGCTGCGACTTGCCGACCAATTGCCGGAGCCCATTTTTACCCCCGCATTCAAGGCCCCGAAGGGTGAGCACGACGCTAACATCAGCTACGCCGAGGTCGAACGCTTGGTTGGCCCACAACTTGCCGCGCAGGTGCGCGATACCACACTCGCGCTATACCGCGAGGCCGCTGAGTACGCGGCCGGCCGCGGCATCATCATCGCTGATACCAAATTCGAATTCGGCGTCGACGCCGCCGGCAAGCTGCACCTCATCGACGAAGTGCTGACGCCGGATTCGTCGCGATTCTGGCCGGCCGACGGCTATCGTCCGGGCATCAGTCCGCCGAGCTTCGACAAGCAGTTCGTGCGCGACTATTTGGAAACGCTGGACTGGGACAAGCGCGCGCCAGGCCCGCATCTACCCGAGGAGATCATCGCCAGGACCGCGGAAAAGTACCGCGAAGCACAGCGGTTGCTGACCGGAGCCTGATCCCGTGACGGTGACGTCGGCGGCCATCCTGCTGTTTCTGGTGATGGATCCGCTTGGCAACGTCGCTTTCTTCCTGTCCGCGCTGCGACAGGTTCCGCAGGAACGCCAGCGCCACGTGATCCTGCGCGAGTTGCTGTTCGCACTGATCGCGCTGCTGGTTTTCATGTTCCTCGGCCGTTATGCGATGTCCGTGCTCGGACTGTCGGAGCCGGCGCTTGGAATCGCCGGCGGCGTGATTCTATTGTTGATCGCGCTGCGTATGATTTTCCCGTCGCGCGAGCATACGCTGGAGGAGGAGATCAGCTCCGAACCGTTCATCGTGCCGCTGGCGATTCCCTACGTCGCCGGCCCGTCGTCGATGGCGACCGTAATGCTGCTGATGAGTCGCGAGCCACAACGCTGGCCGGAGTGGCTGGCGGCGGTATTGCTGGCCTGGGGCGCGAGCGTGCCGATCATCGTCGCCGGTAGCGCCTTGCGCGGCGTGCTCGGCAATCGCGGTCTGATCGCGATTGAGCGATTGATGGGACTGGTGCTGGTCACGATCGCGGTTGAAATGCTGATGACCGGCGTCACACGCTATCTTGCGTTGCATCACTGATGAGTCGTCAGGCGGCGTGCGAATGACTGTGTTTGCTATGCTGACCGGATCAAATTCTAGGGAATTAAATCAATGACAACTGCATTGTGGTGTGTGCTGATCGCGGCAGGACTGCCGTTGCTTTCCACATTCGTCGCGAAAGCCGGCGGACGCATGCCGCTCAAAGCCAATGCGCATCCACGCGAATGGCTCGACAGACTGGAAGGCTGGCCCAAACGTGCGAATTGGGCGCAGCTCAACGCTTTCGAAGGATTCCCGCCATTCGCCGCCGGTGTGATCATCTCGCAGATTGTGCATGCGCCACAGGCCCGCATCGATCAGCTCGCAATCGCGTACATCATCCTGCGCCTGGTTTATCTGGCGCTCTACATCGCGAACTTCTCGACCCTGCGCTCCATCGTCTGGTTCGCGAGCGTCGGCTGCATCGTCGGCTTGTTCGCGAGCGGCGCCTGACGCCGCGGTAATCCGATGCGGATCAAAATCGAAGTTGATGTCCGGCCGGAAGAGCTGCGGCGCTTCCTCGGTCTGCCCGATGTCGCTGGACTTCAGGAGGATTTCATCCAGTTTCTGCGCGTGAAGCTGGAGCAGGCGACAGAACATTTCGATCCGGTCGGCTTTATTCGCGACAATCTGAAAACCTTCGGCCGTGGCTCATCGCTGCTGAAACTGCTGGCTTCGGCCCACAATCCCGCAGAGGGGAAGCCGGCCGCGACCGCTGACGATGCGACGCCAGTGGAGTCTGTGGCCCCGGAAACTCCCGTGAAAGAAAAGGTCACGCGCCGTAAGCGCGCCGCACCGATCTCGAAACCGGCACCTTTGTCCCCCAAACAGGGGGCTGGGCCACGCAAGGCATCCGGTCAGGCTTCGACGAAGAAGCGTGCCCGCAAAAAGCTGGAAAGGGACGGATAGACCGTCCCTTCCCGATACCCATACCGCTATAAGCTAGGCGGACGTCCCGCCCGGTTTTACTGCGAAACGGCGTGCTCGACCTTGGTCGCGGCTTTCTTCACCGTACGCGTAGCTTTCTTCACCGTCGGCGCGGCAGCTTTTTTCACCGCACGCTTGCCTCTCTTCATCGTCGATCCCGCCGTCGCTCTCTTGCCCGGCATGAGCCCCGTTTTGAACGTCTTGTACAGCTCGTCGCCGGTTTTGCTGACGATTTCAACAGTGTCGTTGAACACCGCGATCAGCTTGTCCTTCGGCGGCAGATATTCGATCGGGCTGGCAACAACGGCCATGAGGCCGTCGGTGCGCGCTTTCTCGAAGCCCGCCATCGCCGACTCAAACAGATCCTTGGCGCCCGCGGTTTCCGATTTCACCAGTGACTCGAAACCACTGACAACCACTTCATTCGCTTGTTTGAGCGTATCGGGCAACACCTTGACCACTTCCTGACCTTGCGAGGCGAAACTATCCACGCGGCTCTTGAGGTCACTCACAACTGACTGAAAGCTCATTTTATATCTCCAAAGAAATCAAAAGCGTCCTGCTCGATAGACCCACTTGCTGCATCGCAACATTTGTGCGTTGCACCATAACGCTCTGGATCCCGCATGTCAACTCGACTTTTGGCTAAGCCGCGGCTGGCAAAGCGTTTTCATCCGCTGGCTGGAAACTCCCGGATCAGTGCGGTAAACACCTCGCCGTATTGCGACTGCTTGTACGCGCCGACACCACTGATGCGCGCGAATTCGCTTTCGTTACGTGGCCGGTGTTCCGCCATCTGGCGCAGACTTGCATCGCTGAATACCACGTACGGTGGTACGCCCTGCGCATCCGCAAGCCGCTTGCGCAGAGCACGCAAGCGCTCGAACAGCTCAAGCGCCTCGGACGTCAACTCGGCGGCGGCCTGTGACACTGTTTTCGCCGCCTTGCGATCACGCACCCGTTCACGCTTCGGTGTCACCGCGATGCGCACGCTGCGCAATCCTTTCAACACCTCCCAACTCGTTGCATTGAGCCGCAGCACCGGATAACCGTCGCTGGTTTCGTCGACAAGGCCTTGATGCAGTAGAGCGCGCGCCAGTTGTCGCCATTCGTCCTGTCCGCGTTGCGTACCAATGCCGTAGGTGCTCAGCTCCGCATGGCCGTTGCGATCGATCTTGTCGGTGTCCGCGCCACGCAGGATGTCGATGATGTAAGCCGCGCCGAACTGCTGCCGCCGCTGTGCGAGCCGCGCAACGCAAGACAGAAACTGTTGCGTCTCGCGCGTCCAGTCTTCGACCGGCTTCGGCTCCAGACAATTGTCGCAGGCACCGCATGGCGGTTTGAACGCTTCGCCGAAATAGCGCAGCTGGATCGCGCGCCGGCAATCATTCGACTCGGCATAATCGAGCACTTGCCGTAGTTGTTGGCGGGCAATGCGTTGCTCGTGCTCCAGCGGCTCGCCGCTCTGCGGATCGATTTTCTGCGAGATCAGAAATTCCGTCGTGCGAATATCGCCAACACCGAAATACAACAGACAGCGCGCGGGTTCGCTGTCGCGGCCGGCGCGGCCGGCTTCCTGGTAATAACCTTCCATCGTCTTCGGCAGGTCGTAGTGCACGACCCAGCGCACGTCCGGCTTGTTGATGCCCATGCCGAAGGCGATGGTGGCGACGACAACCTGCGCGTCGTCGCGGATGAATGCCTCCTGGTTGCTGCGCCGTGTCTCCGCGTCGAGTCCGGCGTGATACGGCAGCGCGCGCACGCCATCATGCGCGAGCTTCGCCGCCAGTTCGTCGACGCGTTTGCGTGATAGGCAGTAAACGATGCCGGCGCCACCCGCGCGCGCGAGTGCGCGCAGCTCCGGATAGGTGTTCTTATCCTTCGGCCGCACCGCGTAATACAGATTCGCGCGATTAAAGCTGGCGACATGAATTTTCGCCTCGCGTAGCCGCAGTTGCGCCACGATGTCATCGCGCACGCGTGCGGTGGCGGTGGCGGTGAACGCGAACACCGGTACTTCGGGAAAATGCGCGCGTAAGCTGCCGAGCTGCCGGTATTCGGGACGAAAGTCATGTCCCCATTCCGATACGCAATGCGCCTCATCGACGGTGAAGCCGGACAGACCCTGTTCGTCGCGCAGGCGCGGCAGAAAGCCATCGAGGAATTCCGGCATCATCAGACGCTCGGGTGCGAGATACAACAGCCGGTATTCGCCACGCAGTGTCGCATCCAATCGTTCACCGGCTTCGCGCGCGCCCAGCGTGGAATTGACGAACGTCGCCGGCACGCCATTGTCGCGCAGCAGCCGCACCTGATCCTGCATCAGCGCGATCAGCGGCGATACCACAATCATCACGCCGCGCCGCAACAGCGCCGGCAGCTGGAAGCACAATGACTTGCCACCGCCGGTCGGCATCACCGCCAGCAGATCGCGTCCGGCCAGCGCATCGCCAATCACCGCTTCCTGGCCCGGCCGGAAGCTCTCGTAACCGAACCAGCGCCGCAGCGCTTCTGCCGGCGCGTTGGAGCGCTCGATCGCGGGCGCTTCCATGTTCATCAGCCATTCCTCATGTGCAGTGCAATCGACTCAGTACGACGTACCGTCTTTGTGCAGGGCGGTTGCTGGCGAGTCTGGACATAGGCTTTTGTCCTGAGACCTGCGTGAACGGCGAGCAACTACTACTAAGCGAATTCTAAGAAATCTCCAGCTTTGCCGGGAGATATTTACTGACAATCCTGCGCCGGTGCAGTGAGGGCTGTCATGTCAGGGTAGCTGTAAGCGCCATCGAACGCGTCCGATGGTGTGGTGCGAGTGAACCACTGCAGCAGTGCCTCGGTCTGCGGGTGATAAGTGGTAGTGCCGATCATGACCGGATAGACCGGATTGTCGAGTACTTCGATCGGATCGCCGGTTTCGAGATTCGGACCGCAGTGGCTGCCGTCCGGATACTCCCATGCCGGTACCCAGTTGTTAATGAACGGATCGTTCACGAATTCGGAGATCTCATGGCTCAGCGGCATCACGTCGGCGATATCGGCGTTGCTGAATTCGCCCGGCGGCACCCAGGTCGCATAGGCCAGCGCCTGCGTCGCACGCTTCTGCGTGGCAGTGGTGACGGGAATGGCGATGTGGAAGCCGAGCACGCAGCAGCGATCGGTCTTGCCTTCGTACATGTAAACGTTATCGGCGAGGAAGATTGCCAGCTCGCTTGGAGCAACGCCCGACCGGGTGATCGCGCTCAGCAGCTTGGGCGCGAAGGAATAGTAATTCATCATCGCGGAATAACTGCCGTCAGTAGCCTGACTCACCTGCGCGGCATACTTGGGCACGTGGATCGTCAGTGGCCTGAGCACGCGTGGCTCGCCGAGCTTGGTGTGCCAGCTCGCACGTCGAACGTTGTAGAACTGAGCGATCTGCACCGCGTCGGCAAACTGGAGATGGTCGCCGACACTGTAGTCGGCAGTAGCGAAATTCGGCGAGTGTTTCACGTCCGCGACATGCGAACTGCCGTCCAGCACGATCGTCCGGCCATTGGCATCGGTGTAGCCCTCGAAGACCAGACGCAAAGGCACGATGGCCGTGGGAATGGTCGTCGTGCCGCCGTGTTGCGGCGAACCGCCGGCGATGGTGTAGCGATGGGTCCTGCCTTCGTAGTTGAATTTTCCGGAAAAATGCGGCACGGTCACTGCGGTCGCGTTGCGCAGCGCCGTTTGATCTTCGTCCGACAACAGGCTGAGCCTTTCGAACATCGGCTTAGTGCCCGAGCTCTTCAGATAATCGTTGGATGCCTGTTGCGGCTGATCCGCATACGCCAACGTCACCGCGGCGCCCAGCATGAACGCTGAGGCCCATAACCCAAAATTACGCATAACCGCACCCCATCCCCGTTGTATCCGCGACGGACGACTGCGAACTGGCATCGTCCGGGCTGTTTATCGAAGTATAGGATACGAGGCGGATGCCAGCGCACCGAGTAATCTGCGTCTACGGGGACGGCATCCATATCACATGTAGATAATCAGGCAGAATCACATGGCTATGATTCAAAAGACTTGCCGAGCTGCACTTTCATATTGAGAGCAACGCCGACGAGATCGGCGTCCTGCACGTCGCCGAAGCAATCTGTTTCCGCGAGTTTGAACAAGGGAGCGAACACCAATGCTCTGAGCTTCCTGCAATCACTAGGAAAGGATTGCCTGTTGGTGCGCAGGTTAGTTAGAAGGCCGCCCAGTCTTTTCTCGATTCCCAGCTGACTACCCATCGGTATTTATCAGCAATTTTGCCAGTTCGACCAGATTGCCGCAGCAATGTGACTTGGCCATGAAGAATTGGTGACAAGATCGCCATAGATAGCCCAATGGAGTACGCGCGGGTAGACCGGTTGCCGTACCGTCCACCTCGTCCCTTAGCCCGGATACGTCACCAGCGGACGCTGAAATAGAAACGGCGGATTCGTTGTTCTCCAGTAAAATTTGATTGTCGAAGTCAATTTCATGGAGCGAATCCGCCGTGAC